>OBEQ010716871.1_pt1 | contig 28322 bp, 30 predicted proteins | sample 1670901 | NCBI WGS metagenome assembly OBEQ01 (sample SAMEA104232315, study PRJEB22302) | groundwater metagenome | biome: forest; feature: aquifer; material: groundwater | place: USA | collected 2011-08-07 | depth 5.4 m
CCGGATGTCTTTCTGATCTTGATGGTTGGATTTCTGTATTTTCTTTACGTGCTCCACAAATTCTTCATAAGTCATGGATCCTAAAATTTGCTCGCCTTCGTGAACCCAAACAGTTCCCTGCCCTTCTTCTGTCATGCTGATCACGTATTGAAGACCTGCTCCTTCATGAAGGTCAATATCGCTCGGGCCGCCATGTTCATGAAGATGGGCGCTTAAATTGACAACTGGGCTGTCGATGAGTTCATGAATCGCCGGATTGCCTTCAATAAAGTGCTTATCACCGGTCGATACAATAACAATGTAATCGCCCGCAACCAACAATGCAGTTTCCATTGAATTTTCATCGCGCGATACGACGTCGTGAAGCGCATATAAATCTGAGACTTTGAGATCTTTGGCAATATAGGCCACGGAAAGATCGGGTTGAAGTTCGTGAAGGCCCTCTGCAACAGAAGGATAAATTTCTGTGACATACTGCCCATCGTTAGAATTTTCTTCTGAGGCCGGCTTCAGAGCAGATTCATTGCTCAAAAAATCAAAGGTTTTATCAACAGGAATGGAAATTTCATCATTGACCACCGGTTGATTGATCTTGATCTCTTGAATCGGGACAGTTGGTGCCACAGATTTATTAACTGGTTCCACATAATCTGCAGCGATGAGGGGGGCGGATTGTGCACAGACAAAACTGACAAGCGTAAGAATGGTAACAAATCGCTTGAATATTGAAGCGCTAAAATGGGTTGGTGGTTTAAGTGCGTAAACAGGCTGAAAAATGGGTATAAAATAAGTGGATATTGGAAGGGCGTAAGTTTTTAACACCTGTTTTAACTTACGAATTGTGGCCATCATCTATAGCCCCCATATTCTTAAAAAAACGTACGATCTACCTAGAAAGATGACACCTAAAACCTAACTTGTCAAGTGGCTTTGTAAAAAGCTTTAATAAGTCAATTTCTCCTTATATTAAGGAGTTGATTACAAGGAGTTAAACGATGAAAATACAGGCGGTAACGACTGAGGTCCAGCGGCCGTCTTTGTCCCCTTCGGCGCTCTGGGTAATAGAAGTAGTTCTGACAATTTCATCTGAGATCTTCCAAATTTCCCGTTTAGCGTCATAATCCGAATCCGGGTCAAACTTCACACCAGAAATAGTGGCCAACATTTCAGCCGCTAAATCTTCGGCGTAATCGTTCGTTTTTCGTTCGGTCCATCCGTACGCATGATGTTCAGACAGATAACCGTGCTTACTGGGATTCTTCGGCATGGCGATTCCAATCGATGAAGAAATCAACCGGTTCGGCTCATTGGTCGCATTGTCGCTCATCACGCAAAAGACAATTTGGCCGGCCGACAAATATTTCAGTCCGACATCTTTGGTAATCATTTTGCAGTACGGCGGAAAAATACTGGAGACTTTGACCAGATTGTAAGAAGCGATATCGGCGTTGCGAAGCGCGAGCTCAAAGCTAGTGAGTTTCTCGCGGTGAATTCCGACGCCTTTGGTGAGAAAGCATTTTTTCGGTAGAATCATAGGCCCATCACTTTAACAAAAAAAGAATGCCGCTGCAATTATAATCCTAGGATTTTCTTCGCATTTTCGCGAAATACGAACTTTTGCTGCGCTTTCGGCAGAAGCAGCTTGAATTTCCGGATTTCAAGCTCGACGTGGGAATATGGAATGTCGGAGGCAAACAACACTTTTTTGCAGCCTGCTTCTTTTAAGATAGCGCCGGTCCGGTAATAGGACACCGTTGAGGTATCCAAATAAACATTGGGAAAATGCTTTGCAGCATACACTGCTTGGCGAAACACATCTTTTCCCGCGTGTGTAAGCACGAAATAAGTCTTCCGGTATTTTTTGAAAATCGGAAACCAATCTTCCGGATGGCAATTGGGTTCGTGGTCGGTGTGAATAATCGTAATCAATTGATGTCGGGCGATTTCCGGAAACAGCGATTTAGCTTCCCGCATGCAAAACCGGTCTGAGCGAGGATGGAACTTGACGCCCCGGAATCCGGCCTCGGCCGCAAACTGCACTTCATCAAAGGAAGCCCTGAGTTCATTGGGATTCAGCCGGGCAACGCCGGTGATATTTTTGTAGCGCTTAATGATGTTCGCGATCACCCGGTTTAGCTTCCGGTATGACGGGCCGGGATTCGGTTCATCGATCGGAAAAACCAGGCTCCGCTCGATAGAATATTGCTTCATTGTTTTTAACGTATCGGCAAGGGTTTGCGAGCCGCCGTCACGAGAGCGGCCGATATGGGTGTGGAAATCGATAATGATGGGCTTACCTATTTATTTCGCTTTCGCAGACAAGCGTCGGAATCAAGCCGCCGCCCCGTGAGACGTTTACGACCGTTTCATCGCTCAAACGTGAAATACTTCCGCCGTATGTTCCGTTAAAAACAAAACAGCCTGTGTTCATTTTCTTGGCGGCGAATTCTATTTTGTGATTAATCACCTGCGGGACCGTCATAAATGGCGGATTAATAAATTCCTGGAGAACCCAATTGGCTTTAAGCGCACGGTCAATGGCCAAATTCCAATCTTCATCGCGTGTTTCAGGACCAATCGTAATATCTTTGGCACCGTAGCCATCGGCCGGTTTTAACACTAAGCTTTCTTTTTCGTCTTTAAGAAAATCGATCAAATATCCTTTTTTTCCGCCGTAAAAGTTTTCCGCATCAACGACGCGCCGTGTCCAAGGAATATGCTGGCGCTTAATTTCATTTTCTTTGGCCGAAAATAAGTGATCATAAGCCGGATTCGTTAAAATACTGAGCAGGCCTTTGGACGCCGCAAGCCGTGAGCGAAGCGGATTGACCATACACACTGCCCGGTCCTTGTACGCACGGACCATGTCATTTACTTCGCGCAATTTTTCCAGCAATTCATTAAAAATCGCGCGCCGGTAGAGTAAATCAATCCTGAAATTTCCATGATAGAGTTTTCCGGATTTGTAGCGAAGTTCGCGCGGATCGGCGATGGTTGTTTTGTATCCTTTTTCTTCAAAGAAAGCTTTCAGAATGTCGAACTCGGGCCGGGTGCGGACGGTCTTCCAATCAACAATCGCGATCTGGGGCGTTTCAAGTCCTCCAAATTCCTCATAAACGCTGAGGAGTGACTCGAGTAATTTCTGCGAACGTGCTTCTCTTTGAATATGCACCCCAGAGAAGAATTCTTGAAGTTCCGGAATTTCAAATAAAAGCGCTTCAAGTGTGTCCGCGTAACCCATGCCGGCCGGGGAATCTCCGTTTAATTCGATAAATTTAACGGCCTCCCCGTCTAAGAAACAATCGAAACGTGCGAGCGCTAAAATGCGCGAATAGCCCGGATCGATTTTAATTAATTCTTCAGCTTCACTGGATAAGCCGAACACTTCCTTCACAGCAGGATCAATCAGATATAAATTGCAGACCTTGTCCGCCATTCGCGCAATGGTATCGCAAACGGAATGAATGAGTTTGGCTTGTTTGGCAGTTATGAAATGCGGTTTGAAAAAAGTGGGGATCGTAAAACGGCCGTACTTGACGTAACTGTGATGAAGTTTATCTTCAAATTTTCGAATGGCTTCGATGATCCTCTTTTCATTAGAAAGAAGATGCTGTTCATAAGCATAATCAATGTTGCGTGTCGTATCAATGGAAGCTCGCTGTACCACTTGTTCTCCTTTTGAGTACTTCAGCTACAGCCTGACCAATGTGCGCCGGGCTGTCACAAACCGCAACGCCGGCTGTTTTGAGCGCTTTGATTTTTTCAGCGGCCATCCCGCTTCCGCCGGAAATAATGGCGCCGGCATGGCCCATTCGTTTTCCGCTCGGAGCCGTTGTTCCACAGATAAAAGCAACAACCGGTTTGGAAACGCGGCTCCGGATAAATTCGGCCGCTTTTTCTTCGGCATTTCCGCCGATCTCGCCGATCAAAACAATTCCGTCCGTTTCCGGATCTTTTTCAAAAAGTTCAAGACAATCGATAAAATTGGTCCCGGAAATCGGATCTCCTCCGATTCCGATCACGGTCGATTGACCGATGCCTCGGGTCGTCATCTGCCAGACCGCCTCATAAGTCAGTGTGCCGCTCCGGGAAACGACCCCGATCCGGCCCTTCTTATGAATGTAACCGGGCATAATTCCGACCTTTGCGACCTCTGGTGTAATTATACCGGGGCAATTGGGGCCTATCAAGCGAACGGGCCTGCCCTCCAGGAGCTTTTTTACGCGGACCATGTCCAGGATCGGAATTCCTTCCGTAATGCAAATAATGAGTTTAATTCCGCTATCGGCCGCTTCCAAAATGGCGCCTTTGGCAAACCGGGCCGGAACGTAAATAACGCTCGTATTCGCCTTGGTCGTCTGAACAGCGTCCTTCATAATACTGAATACAGGAACGGAGCCGTCGAAGATCTGTCCGCCTTTTCCGGGCGTTACGCCGCCGACGATTTTCGTGCCGTATTCCATCATCTGTTTGGCATGAAAAGAACCGTGAGAACCGGTGATTCCCTGCACAATGACTTTTGTATTTTGATCTACGAGTACGGACATATTATTTAATTGCACCCACTACTTTTTTTGCCGCATCTTCCAGGTTCTCAGCAGAAATGATTTTCAGTTTGGATTGCGCCAGGAGCGCTTTTCCTTCTTTCACATTCGTTCCTTCAAGCCGCACCACCAAGGGAACTTTCAAATCGAGTTCGCCGAGCGCAGCCAAAATTCCTTCGGCAATAATGTCGCAGCGCATGATGCCGCCAAAAATATTGACCAGAATGGCTTTTACCTGCGGGTCTTTTAAAATAATCTTAAACGCCGCGGTTACTTTTTCCTTCGTGGCCCCGCCGCCGACATCTAAAAAGTTGGCCGGTTCCCCGCCAGATAATTTAATGATGTCCATCGTGGCCATCGCCAAACCTGCGCCGTTGACCATGCAGCCGATATTGCCGTCTAAGCCGACGTAGCTAAGATCAAATTTTTTGGCTTCAGTTTCGCGGGAATCATCTTGCCGGGCATCATGAAGCGCCGCAATCTCGGCATGGCGAAACAAACCGTTGTCGTCAAAATTGATTTTCGCATCAACGGGCATGATGGTTCCGTTTTCCATGTAACCGAGCGGATTCACTTCGACCAGTGAGGCATCGAATTCCACAAAAATTTTGGCCAACACCGAAATCAGCGAAGACAATGAAGATTCAACCGATGCCAATTCTTTTGAGGACGCGGTTAACTTTTTGGCGATGGGCTGAAAAAACTCGGCGCTTAAAAGCGCCTCCGGATCAAAATGGAACTTGATGATCTTCTCAGGCGTTTGGTGAGCCACCGTTTCAATGTCTATGCCGCCGGCTTCAGAGCAAATGACGCACGGAAGCGCTTGTTCCCGGTCAATCGTGATTGCGAGGTAAATTTCTTTTTTGATTTTGGAGGTGGTTTCAATTAAGACATAATCGATCGGTTTTGCGACGCCTGCAGTTTGATAAGTCGTCAGTGTCTTACCGAGCATATTCTTTGCCGCTTCAAACGCTTGTTCCGGCGTTTCTACCAATTTAATGCCGCCTGCTTTTCCCCGTCCGCCGGCATGCACCTGAGCCTTAACGACAAAATTGCTCGGTGAAATGGATTTGATTTCACTTAATGAAAGAGTTTTTTGATCGAATACTTTTCCATGCGGAACTTGGATTCCGAATTTTCTGAAAATTTCTTTGGCTTGATACTCATGAATGTTCATGAAATGGCCACTCGATATAAACCGTCTTGATGCTGTTTTGCCATGCGGGCATATTTTTTAGCCCACTCAATGGTTTCTCGGACTTCTTTTTTGGATAATTTCCGGATGAATTTGGCGGGACGGCCGAAATAAAGCGACTCCGGTAGAATCGTTGTATTTTCAGTCACCAAAGATCCGGCGCCGATATAGCTTCCGTTTCCGACTTTTGAACCGTTTAACAGAACGCTTCCCATTCCCACCAAAACACCATCTCCAAGTGTGCAGGCATGCAAAATCACTTGATGGCCGATGACGCAATAATCACCGACAAACGTGCCGCGCTCTGATTCCAAATGGACGACCGACAAATCCTGAATGTTGGAATATTTCCCGATCACGATTTTATTGAGGTCAGCCCGCAACACCACTCCGGGCCAAATGCTGGCATGGTCTTTTAAAGTCACCTGGCCCAAAACCACGGCGCTTGGATGGATGAATACATTCTTTCCGACTTTCGGTGCGTAAGTTTTCTGAGCAGACATTATTTTTTTATTAAATGAAGCAGATTAAGCGAAATTTCGCGATTGGTTTCAATGATCGAGCGGACCAAGGGAATTCCCTTCGGACAAACTTTGACGCAATTTTGCACATTGCCGCAGTCTTCAATGCCGCCCCGGTCCATCAAACTGAGGAGCCGGTCGTCTCTGAGTAAAGCACCCGACGGATGCGAATTAAACAGCCGGACTTGGTTAATCGCAGCGGGCCCGACAAATTCCGAACGTGAATTCACTTGCGGACAGGCTTCAATACAGCAACCACAGGTCATACATTTCGACATTTCGTAGCGGCTTTCGGCCAATTGAGGCGAAATTTTATCACCCGCCCCGCGAGCGGCCGGATCCGCCGGAACCCAAGCTTTGACGCGTTTAAAACTTTCAAATAAGGTTTTCCGGTTCACCACCAGATCCCGAACGACCGGATATTTAGTCATGGGCTCGAGTGTAATTTCACCACCCAAACGGTCCACGAGTGAACTGCAAGCTTGCCGGACGCGTCCATTAATCACCATCGTGCAAGAACCGCAAATTTCTTCCAGACAGCTCTGTTCCCACACCACCGGGGTTGTTTTCCGGCTGTCAAAAGTGCGTGGATTTTTTTGAATTTCCTGAAGGCACGTAATCACGTTCATATAAGGCCGGTAAGAAATATGGAATTCTTCCCAATGCGGGACCGTGCCCGGCCGTTCCTGGCGCCTGATTTTGATAATGACGATTTTATTTTCTTCCATTAATATTTCCGCTCTTTCGGCTCAATCAATGAAGTATCGACCTTTTCGTAACTGAGCTCAATGCCTTTGCCCGTCCACTTGGCCACCGTCGTCTTCAGCCACTCTTTGTCGTTGCGGTCCGGAAATTCTGGTTTGTAATGAGCGCCGCGGCTTTCGTTCCGGGCCAGAGCGCCAAGCGTAATAATCCGCGCCAGGACCAACATGTTCTCAAGTTCGCGCGTAAAAATAAGCGCCTGATTGAGCCAATTCGTCGTGTCTTGCAAACTGACGCGTTCAAGCCGCTCGGTCAATTCTATCAATTTTTCATCCGTCGTTTTAAGATCTTTGTTTTTCCGGACCACCGTTACATTGTCGGTCATCCACTTGGCCATTTCTTGCCAAAGGTCATACGGATTTTCAGAGCCGCGCGGTTTCAAATATTTGTCGTTGAGTTCCTTTTGGCGTTTGAGTTCGCTGTCAAAATAGCGCGTGTTCACATCTCCCGCGGTGGTTGTGAGCGATTCAACATAACGGATTGTCCGCCGCGCAACCAAATCGCCGCCGTAAATACAGGAAAGCAGCGAATTCGCACCCAACCGGTTTGCGCCGTGATACTGGTATTCGCATTCGCCGGCCGAAAAAATTCCGGGAATGTTTGTGGCTTGCTCATGATCAATATAAATTCCGCCCATCGTGTAATGGACCGACGGAAAAACGCGCATCGGAACCTTGGCCGGATCATCACCCACAAATTTTTCATAAATTTCAATTACACCGCCGAGTTTTGCGTGAAGGGCTTTTGGATCCAAATGGGAAATGTCCAAATAAACCAAATCTTTTCCGTCAACGCCAAGTTTATCTTCCCGGCAAACTTTGAAAATGGCGCGGCTTGCAATATCGCGCGGCACTAAATTTCCGTATTTCGGATACCACTCTTCTAAAAAATACCAAGGTTTTCCGTCTTTGTAAGTCCAGACCCTGCCGCCTTCGCCGCGAATCGCTTCAGACATGAGGCGGTTTTTGTCTTCGCCCGGAATCGCAGTCGGATGCACTTGAACAAATTCACCATTCGCATACCAAACGCCTTGCCGGAATACGCTGCCAGCAGCCGAGCCCGTGCAAATGGTGGAATTGGTGCTACGGCCATAAACCATTCCAATTCCGCCTGTGCACAACACAACCGCATCCGCGCGAAAAGCCCTGAGCTCTAAGGAAACAATATCAATCGCAATCAGTCCGCGGCAGGTTTGGGAATCATCCAAGATGGCGGATAAAAATTCCCATCCTTCATAACGTTTGATCAGCCCTTCGGTTTCGTAACGCCTAACTTGCTCGTCTAAGGCATACATTAATTGCTGGCCGGTCGTGGCTCCGGCAAAAGCAGTCCTGTGAAATTTGGTGCCTCCGAATTTCCGGAAATCAATGAGGCCCTCCGGGGTCCGGTTAAACGCAACGCCGAGCCGGTCAAACATGTAAACAATTTCAGGCGCCGCATAACACATATCGCGCACCATTTTTTGATTCGCTAAATAGTCGCCGCCAAAAATGGTTTCTTCAAAATGAATTTGCGGAGAATCACCTTCGCCTTTGGTGTTCACGGAAGCATTGATTCCGCCCTGGGCGCAAACCGAATGGGACCTGCGGCAAGGAACGATGGAGAAAATGTCGACTTGTTTTCCGGCTTCGGCCAATTTAATGGCCGTCATCAAACCCGCCAAGCCGCCGCCGATAACGCTATATTTTGGATTCATCATTTATAACAAGTGAACCAGTGAAAGGGTTCCGATGACAAAAATTAAAAGCCCGAGGAGTCCGAATGCAATTCCAACTCTCCGCTGCGCTCGGTCCGATACCGTAAAGCCCCAGCTGACGCAAAATCCCCAAATGCCGTTGGCAAAATGAAAGCAAACGGCGGCCAATCCAAGGATATAAAACCAAAAGATGACCGGCCGCGACATAATGTCCTGCATCCGGGCAAAACTAATTTCCGTTCCGTACATTGCATTCACAATCCGGGTTTCGTAAACGTGATAAGCGATATAAATGAGCGCAATTATTCCGGTGATACGCTGAAGAATATACAAAGCATTCTGCGTATGGGGATAAGAACTGTAATTGGTTTTCCCGGTAATGGTCACGACAATTCCATAAATGGAATGATATAGAATCGGAAGCGCGATAAATGTAATTTCTAAAAAGACAACGAACGGCAGGCTTTGCAGAAAATGAATTTGGCGGTTGTATGCTTCGGGACCGAATAAAATGAATGCATTTGAAAACATGTGTTCAAGTAAAAAAAATCCGAGTGGAAATACGCCGGAAAGAGAGTGGAGTCTTCTTAAAATAAATGAGGAATCGATCCTTTTTTCCATTATCAATCAGAGCTTGTCATGCGCCCAATTTTGCAATGTGCTCCCGGACATGTTCGGTCGAGCGCTTGAGCTGGGCCGCAGAGTCCGGGGAAAGTTTGAGTTCAACGACTTTTTTGACGCCTTCCTTGCCCAAGCTGACGGGAACACCACAATAGGTGTCTTTAATTCCGTATTGCCCTGTTAAATAAACGCAGCACGGAAAAACTTTTCCGGAATCTTTCAGAATCGCCTCAGCCATCGCAACCGCCGATGAAGAAGGCGCGTAATAAGCGCTTCCGGTTTTAAGCAAATTCACAATTTCAATTCCGCCGTCCCGGGTCCGCTGATTAATAGCTTCGATTTTTTCTTTTGAAATTGATTCGGCCACCGGTTTTCCTTTTACTTTCGAAAATTCAGGCGCCGGAACCATTAAATCTCCGTGGCCGCCCAAAACCACGGCTTCCACGTCTTTCGGAACGCATTTTGATTCTAAAGATAAAAAGTAAGCGTAACGCGCAGAGTCTAAAACGCCGGCCATTCCGATCACGCGTTGATGGTCAAATCCGGATTTCTTCCAGGCCAGATACGTCATGATATCAAGGGGGTTCGTAACGATGATCAAAATCGCGCGCGGTGAACGCGGCGCCACTTCTTTGATAATACCGCTGATAATTTCCGCGTTCTTGGCTTGCAAATCATCCCGGCTCATACCGGGCTTGCGCGCAAGACCCGCTGTGACAATTACAATATTAGAATCTTTGGTTTCTTCGTAAGAGTTACTTCCGACGATCGTGGTCTCAAAACCTTCGATCGGCGCCGATTCCATCATGTCGAGCGCTTTGCCTTGCGGCAGGCCCTCCACAACGTCGACCAACACCACATTTGCCAATTGCTTCTCAAGCAGCCGCTGAGCGCAGCCGGCTCCGACAAATCCTGCGCCGACGACGGTCACTTTCGGAAATTTTGCCATGAAATTAGCTTAAACTTTGCTGGTAACGTTTGAGGTTTTTAGTTTTTGGATAATCGCTTCGCCCATTTCACGCGTGCCGACCGCTGTAGGATCATTTTTAGTGGGCTTCATATCGTAGGTCACATCTTTGCCTTCACGAATCACATCGGCCACCGCTTTTTCAAGCCGATCAGCTGCCTGATTTTCGTTCAAATAGCGAAGCATGAGCATGCCGGAAAGAATCATCGCGGTTGGATTGACTTTATTCAGACCTTTGTATTTCGGCGCAGAACCGTGGGTCGCTTCAAAAATGGCGCCCATTTCTCCGATATTGGCACCCGGCGCAACGCCGAGTCCGCCGACAAGTCCGGCACAAAGATCGGAAAGAATGTCACCGTATAAATTAGGAAGAACCAAAACATCATAATGTTCCGGAAACTGGACGAGCTGCATGGTCATGTTATCCACAATCCGGTCTTCAAATTCAATGTCTGGATATTTTTTTGCTACTTCGCGCGACACTTCCAAAAAAAGACCGTCTGAGAATTTCATAATGTTGGCTTTGTGTACGGAAGTTACTTTTTTGCGCTTGTTTTTGCGTGCATATTCAAATGCGAATCTAACAATCCGTTCCGTTCCGGTAACTGAGATGGGCTTAATGCTGATACCTGAATCCGGACGAATCGGTTTTTTGGAAAGACGGGAACATACCTCAATCACTTCTTTCGCTTCCGGTGTTCCCTTTTGAAATTCGATTCCAGCGTAAAGGTCTTCGGTATTTTCGCGCACGATTACCAAATCAATATTTTGATAACGGGACCGAACACCGACGTAGGATTTACAGGGCCTTAAGCAGGCATATAGATCAAATTCCTTGCGGAGCGCCACATTGACCGAACGAAAACCGGTTCCGACGGGAGTCGTTATGGGGGCTTTGATCGCGATTTTATTTTTTTTGATGGATTCTAAGACACGGTCCGGAAGCGGAGTGCCTTCTTTTTCCATAACATCAATTCCGGCGTCTTGAATGTCCCAATCGAATCCGACTCCGGTTGCATCCAGTACTTTTTTCGTAACATCGGCGAGCTCGGGGCCGGTTCCGTCACCCCGTATTAAAGTTACCTTGTATCCCATGATTGCGCTCCTTGAAATAAACTGTTATCCTATCAAAGCTTAAGCACTTTTGCAAGGAACGCTAGACCATGAGACAAATCAAACAAACACTCGAAAAAGCACTCACTGAGGCCGGTAAACTTGTCAAAGCCGCCGCCCAAAAACCCATTTCCATTCAATATAAAAGTCCCGTCAGCCTGGTCACCAAGACGGATCAAAATACGGAACGGGTGATTATTGAGATTATCAAAAAAAAATTTCCGGACCATTCAATTCTGGGAGAAGAATCCGAACCCACCGGAAATTCGCGCTCAAAATGGATTATTGATCCTATTGACGGCACAACCAATTTTGCGCACGGCCTCCCTGCTTATTGCATTTCCATCGGTTACGAAGAAGACGGCGCCGTAAAATTGGGCGGAGTGTTTAATCCGATTTTGGATGAATGGTTTTGGGCCGAAAAAGGAAAAGGGGCCAGTTTAAACGGGAAAAAAATTAAGGTATCAAAAGCAAAAAAACTGTCTCATTCATTGCTCGCCACCGGATTTCCCTATGACCGGCGAGAACGCGCTCAATATTACTTAAAATTTGTCGAGGAATTCCTGCTCCAAACACATGGCATCAGACGATTGGGCTCATCAGCCATTGATCTTTGTTATGTCGCATGCGGAAGATTTGACGGATATTGGGAATTTAATCTCCAGGCCTGGGATATTTCTGCCGGAACGCTCATTGTCGAAGAAGCAGGCGGACGCTTAAGCGATTTTTCAGGTAAGCCTCATTCTATCTACGGAAAACAAACACTTGCGACAAATGGCTTGATTCATAAGGAAATGTTGAATATTATCAAGCAGTTACTTTAATCTACCTTCCAGTCTGACATTGAGGAAAAAGACAGGAATGCCTAAAAAGCAAAAACCAAAACCTCGAAATGTCTGGCGAATCAATCCCAAAAGCCGTGTCCAAAAAAACAAAAAAGCATACTCCAGACCTCAAGAAAAAAAGAAATTGCGCCGGGTAGGCGACAAAATTCGCTGGTTCGGCGAAAAATAATTCCCAGGAGATTCTGACATGATTGATTCGGCCCTGATTCAGGAACCTATCTATATAGCGGTAATTTTGCTGGCCGTAGTCGTCATTGCTCACAAGTGGTCCATCCGGTTTAAAAATTCACCGATTATGCGCATCATTCCGACCCCGGTTTGGTGCTTCGTTCCTCCTACGCTGATGACCACGCTTGGAATTCTACCGGCCAAATCCGAGCTCTACGATTGGATTTCAGCTTTTGTTCTTCCGGCGTGTTTGATTCTGCTGCTCATGACCACGGATTTAAAGAGTTTAAAAAAAATCGGCCGGTATGCCGGCATTGCGATGCTCGGATCTTCGGCCGCCGTTTTTATCGGCGGCATCATTGTATTTTTTCTATTCAAAAACTGGCTCGGACCTGAAAGCGGAAATGCCATTGCCACCTTAATGTCGAGCTGGATCGGCGGAACCGCTAACGAACTGGCAGTAAAAGAAGCGACCGGTCTTTCAGACCATCTCTTTGCTCCGCTTTTCATTTCAGACATTACGATGGTTTATATTTGGATGACGCTTTTGATGCTGATCTCCGGAAGCCAGCAAAAAATTGATAAGATGATGAATTCAGACCGGAAACAGCTTGAGAAAATATTAAATGAAGACCGCCGAAGAAAAGTAACCCAGAAAAAATTTACGCTTGAATCTCTGGCTCAGCTGCTCGTGGTGGGTTTTGGAGGCGGGCTCGCCTGTGCTTGGGCCGCTAAAAATGTTCCCGATATCGGAATCGCAATTAATCAGTCCACTTGGATCATCATTCTCGTCACAACAGCAGGTCTGGCACTTTCGCTCACGCGTTTCTCTGAGGTTCAGGAACGCAACGCCAATAAAATCGGGTATTTTTTCTTTTACTTCGTTCTCGCTTCAACCGGCGCAAAAGCCAATTTACTTGCCGTGGCCGCAGCTCCTCTTTTTCTGTTCATCGCCTTTGTTTGGATGATCATTCAGGGCGTTTTGTTTTTTTTGTATGCTCGCACGCTTAGAATTCCGCTCGGACTTTTCGCGACAGCTTCCCAAGCCAATCTCGGGGGCGTAGTTTCAGCGCCCATTGTGGCCTCTACTTATCACGCCAAATTAATTCCGGTGGGTTTGATTTTGGCAATTTTAGGCAACGCCCTCGGAAATTACATTGGAATTTTGACAAGCCAATTGCTTAGAACATTGCAATAAATGCGTTTAACTTCCCCAAGGTTATAGATTGCGCATCTGTTTTTCCGGTGATAAAATTCCCGCGTGAATGCAATTGAAGTAAAAAATCTGACCAAAGCATATTCACCCCCCTTATTCAAAAAGGACGCTAAATTTACCGCTTTAAAAAACGTTTCTTTAACTATTGAAACAGGCAGTATCTTCAGCATTCTCGGCCCAAACGGCGCCGGAAAAACAACTCTCATTCTTACGCTTTCCGGCTTTATCCCGCCAACACAAGGCGAGATTCTCATCAACGGCATTCCGATTGGGCGGAAAACCCGCGCACTGGTCGGGCTTTTTACTGCAGAAGCAAAAGGATACTGGAATTTGCTTTCAGGGTATGAAAATTTAATCCTCTTTTGCGCCTTTCAAAATATTGTGGGGAAAAAAGCAAAACACCGGGCGAATGAATTGATTGATTTGTTTGGAATGGCAGATTACATTTCCAGACCCGTCTACACATATTCAAATGGTATGAAACATAAGCTGCTGCTCGCGCGCAGCATGGTCCATGACCCCCCTATTTTACTGCTTGATGAACCCATGAACTTCCTGGATCCCTTGGCCGCTCGGGAACTCTATGATTTTCTTAAAATCCGGCTCAACCGGGAAATGGGCAAAACACTTCTCATTTCTACTCACCGTCTAGACGAAGCGCAAGAAATCTCGGATTCCCTGGGGTTTTTATTAGAAGGGCGCCTGATCTGGCAAAAGGATGCGGGATTATTCCGTTCTTTGCCGTCCAGTTTATTGAATGAATTTTTGGAAACGGTGCGGGAATGAACTTAACTCAGAAAATTCAAAAAATCGGTTTGCTCTTGAAAATCAGTTACCATTTGGATTTCAACAAGCCGCTGGATGTTGTACTCAGATACGTGATGGCTTTTTTAATTTGTTTTAGCTACACGTTTTTTTCAAAATCGATCGCTCAAAATAGCATGGAGGTTCATGGACACACGGTGAATTTGACTTTTTTTATCATCTCGGGCATCGCCCTTGTCCGTTTCGTGAGCATTCCGCTGAGCATGTTCAAAAAAACAATCGCCGAATTGTCCATTGCGGGAATGACGGAATGGGTTCAGACGACGCCGACAAGCATCTGGGAACTTTTCTTCGCTAAAACTGTTTGGACTTTTTTGACCGCTTTTTCAGAATTTATGTCCTGCATTATCTTCACCAGTTTTTTTGCAAAAATTCCTTTGGGATTGTTTATTAATTTTTGGTTTCTGACTTCATTGGTCTTGGTCTTTGTGGCTTATTGCGGACTGGGGATGATGGTTTTGGCGCTGATCTTAAGTTTTAGAAGAGGCTCGGCCCTGCCCCCTTTGATTTCTCGGCTTACGTTCGCATTCGGCGGCGTTTTTTTTCCGGTTGCGCTTCTGCCGGTGCCGATTCAATTTTTCTCTAATGCCCTTCCGCTGACTCATGCGTTGAAGGTTATCCGGCTGTGCTTCGTCGCCGACACTCCGGCTTTGATTGAACCCTATCTCATTTTAATTGCGGTCACGGTTCTGAATTTTGCGGCGGGTTTTGCGCTGGCGGAATGGAGTTTGTCGTACGGACGTTCAAACGGATATCTTCAGCGGCAAATCGTACTTTAACGTTTTTTTCTCTTCAGCGATTTCTGAATATATTCCACGATCTCGTGAATTGAATCGCCCGGCCCAAATAACTTTCCAATTCCGATTTTTCCGAGCTTTTCCTGATCCTTAGTCGGAATAATACCGCCGCCTGTAATGAGAATATCTTGGCGCCCGTATTTTTTAAGGCCTTTCCAAATAAGCGGAAAAATCGTCATATGGGCGCCGGACAATATGCTGACGGCAACAACGTCCACATCTTCCTGAACCGCGCTGATGACAATGCTATCAACGCTTTGGCGGAGGCCGGTATAAATGACTTCCATCCCCTCATCGCGCAAAGCGCGCGCGATAATTTTCACACCTCTATCATGTCCGTCCAGCCCTGCCTTGGCTAATAAGACCCGGATTTTTTGTTTTTTGGTCATAACGCACTTGCGGGTTCTTGATATTCACCAAAAACATCTTTAAGCGATTCCACAATTTCCCCAAGCGTGGCGTAGGCTTCTACCGAATCCAACAAATAAGGCATTAAATTTTCGCGGCCTTCGGCTTTTCGTCTGAGCTGATCCAGCGTTTTTTGGACTTTTGAACTATTTCTTTTCTTCTTAAGCCGCTTCAACCGCGCTTTCTGTTCGCCTTCCCGTTTCGGATCAATTTTAAAAATCGGAACGTTCCAAAGTTCCTTTTCCGTTTTGTATTCGTTGACCCCGACAATGATTCTTTTTTTCTCTTCCACTTCCGTTTGATATTCGTATGACGCATTTGCAATTTCGTGCTGGAAAAAATTTTCTTCAATCCCTTTTAAGACACCGCCCATTGAACGGATCTTTTTAAAATAAGCCTCCGCTTCCGCTTCCATTTGGTCCGTCAAATGCTCCAGATAATAAGAACCACCTAATGGATCGACAACTTCAGTCAGGCCGAGTTCATGAGCCAAAATTTGCTGAGTCCGGAGCGCAATTTGGGCGGATTCGTCAGTCGGAAGACAGAGCGGTTCATCGTAACCGTTTGTATGAAGACTCTGCGTTCCCCCGAAAATAGCCGAAAGAGCTTCGTACGCCGTGCGGACAATATTATTTTCCGGCTGCTGCGCGTGAAGACTGCAACCCGCGGTTTGAACATGAAAACGGAGCCGCCAGGATTTCGGATCTTTTGCTTTATAACCGTAGCGCATTTTCCGGGCCCAAATGCGCCGCGCAGCGCGGAATTTGGCGACTTCCTCAAAAAAATTCTGGTGGGCATTAAAGAAAAACGACAGCCGGGGTGCAAATTGATCGATGGAAACGCCGGCTTTCAAAACTTCATCGACGTAGGTGAACCCATTCGCCAAGGTAAATGCCAATTCCTGAGCCGCAGTCGAACCGGCTTCGCGGATATGATACCCGCTGATTGAAATGGGGTTCCATTTTGGAACACGTTTGGTTGCGAAAGTTACAGTGTCCACAATTAACCGAAGCGACGGTTTGGGCGGAAAGACCCATTCTTTTTGGGCAATGTATTCTTTTAAAATATCATTTTGAAGCGTTCCGTTTAACGCGCTCCATTTTGCTTTTTGTTTTCGGGCGCAGGCCAAATACATCGCAAAAACAATTGCGGCCGGAGCGTTAATGGTCATGGAAGTTGAAACTTTGGCCAGAGGAATTCCGCTGAACAGTTCTTCCATATCAGCCAGCGAATCAATCGCAACACCGCCGAGACCAACCTCGCCCAGAGATTTCGGATGATCGGAATCAAGACCCATTAAAGTAGGCAGATCGAATGCTACCGAAAGGCCCGTCTGGCCGGAGCGGAGCAAAAAGCGAAATCGTTTGTTCGTATCATGAGCAAGACCGAATCCCGAGAATTCGCGAAACGTCCAGGGTCTTCCGGCGTACATCGTCGGATAAATTCCGCGCGTGAACGGAAATTGTCCGGCGTTACTCAGATTTTTTTGATAATTGATCTTAGTGTCAGAAGGAGAATATTGAAGTTTCGGACTATTTTGGGGCATGTGCCGTCTTCGCGATGTGTTTGAATAAAGGTTCAATTCCCTTATTCTGCTCAGCTATCGTTTTGAAAATGGGCGTGGTTTTTTCACTCGATCGTTTGATCGCCTCTTCCAATTTGTCAGCGCCGGGACGGTCTGATTTATTAATGACAAACAGATCGGCCAATTCCCGGAGACCGGCCTTCATCAGCTGCATTTCATCCCCTGATTCGGGAGTGAGAACCAAAATCGTAAGACTGGCAAATTTAGTGACTTCAAAATCAAGCTGGCCAGATCCGACCGTTTCAATTAATACGAAATCGTAGCCGGCTTGGGAAAATAAAGCCGCAACATTTTTGGTCGATTTGGCAACTCCGCCCTGAGCGCCGCGGCTGGCCATGCTTCGAATGAACACGCCGGGGTCTTCGGTTAAATTTTGCATCCGGACGCGGTCTCCTAAAAATGCGCCGCCGGTTTTCGGACTGGTAGGATCAACGGCGATGATGGCGACTTTTTTCTTATTTTGCCGCATCACCCTTGTCAATCGGGCAATCAACGTGCTTTTGCCCGATCCGGGCGAACCCGTCACACCGATGACGAAGGATTTATTTTTTGGCGGAATCCGCTTGAGAATTTTAGACTTGAGCAGAGGATTGTTTTCAAGATTGGAAATTGCCCTGCTCAAAACGGCAATCTGATCAGCCATTATTTCCAGTTTTTAAGAAGTTCTAGAACGAGCCGGACACCCACGCCCGTGGCTCCTCTAACATTATAGGGCCGGTCTGAATCAATCCATGCGGTTCCTGCAATATCCAAATGTACCCAAGATTTAATGGGAACAAATTCTTTTAAAAACATGGCGGCAGTAATGGTTCCGCCGTAACCGGAGCCAGCATTCATAATGTCCGAATGGTGGCCTTTGATAATGTCGAAATATTCATCCCAGAGCGGAAGTTCCCAGCATCGTTCACTGGTAATTTCTCCGGCTTTTCTTACTTTTTCGTTCAGAACCGGATCCGTTCCCATCAAACCAATGCATTTATCCGCAAACGTCACAGCACACGCACCGGTCAAGGTCGCTAAATCAATAATCGCTTTCGGCTTAAATTTTTCCGTATAGGCCAACGCGTCGGCCAAAATTAAACGGCCTTCAGCGTCCGTATTAATCACTTCCACTGACTTACCATTCATCATCTTGATAATGTCACCGGGTCTTTGTGCCCCGCCGCCGGGCATATTTTCCACACACGGCGCGATGCCCACAACATGAATCGGCAATTTCAACTGGCTGAGTGCTTTGAAAATCCCGATCACCGTAGCTGCCCCTGACATATCGTATTTCCTTTTTTCCATGTCGCGTGACGGCTTAATGGAAATTCCGCCCGTATCAAAAGTAACGCCTTTGCCCACCAAACAAATGGTGCCTTTAGATTTGTTGGCGCTTCCATATTCCAAAACAATAAACTGTGACGGCTCGTGAGAACCTTGTCCGACGGCAATTACACCGCCCATATTGAGTTTTTTGATTTCTGCCGGGCCGAGGACCTGGCATTTGATTTTTCCGCCGCGGGAAACTTCTTTGGCATACCGGGCGAGTTCTCGCGGCGGCATGACATTGGCGGGTTCGTTAATTAAATCGCGCGTGAAATTGACGGCGGCGGCAATAATGCGGGCTTCGGCAACTTCTTTCTCCAACGCTTTTCTATGGTCTTTCTTTGAAAAAAGCAATCCTACTTGATTTACTTCTTTCTTAGGCGCGTCTTTTTTCTTGCTTAAATATTTATCAAAGCGGTATTCCGCGCGGTCTAAAGTCTCGGTAATTAAACCAGCCGCTTCTTCGGGGCGGATTGAACCGTGGCAAAATGTTTCAGCCAGGATGTTGACGGTTTTTGCGTTTTGGTGCTTCGCGGCGGTTAGAACCGAAGCGACCCGTTTTCTGAATTTTTCGCGGGCCCAGCTACCTTTTTTCCCGAGGCCTAATGCGAGAATTTGAACGGTCTTTTGGAAATCATCATGATAAGTGCTGAACTGCTCGCCTTCTTTTCCGGTGAAACGCTTTTTTTGAATTGCGCTTTTTACCGCCCCTACCGCGGCCGGTTCGAATGTTTGCAGGATTTTCCCGGGATTCTCATCTTCAAATAAACCAAATACTAAAAGATCGGACTTTATTTTGGATTCGCCAATGAAACCAATCGAAATTTTCATTCCAGAACTCCTTAGGTTAAATGTAGTCCGATTATATCATCCCGCCCATGACTCTTCTTTAAATATTTTAGCGCAGAAAGATTCCGAGACGGCTGGCGGTAGGAAGGCAACATTGCGTTTGATTTTTCAAAAGCTCTTTTCGCCTTCTCAAACCTATTCAAACGATAATAAATTACTCCGAGGCTATTCAAATAAACAGCATGATTGGGAGTTTGTTTTAAGGCTCTCAACACATAAACAAGACCCTCATCAGCACAACCTGAATCATCCAAACAAATTCCCATCAACCAAAGCGCGTCTGCATCATTTTTTTTGAGTTTGAAAACATGGCAAAGACAAGAGATCGCTTTTTTCGTATCGCCTTTTTCCCGATACGCGACCGCTGATAAATAATAAGCAGGAATATAATTTTTGTCTTGCCGCGTCGCCCGGCGAAGGAAAATGAGCGCTTGATCGGGAGCTTCTTGGCAAAGGTAGCCAATCGCCAGATTTCGTAATTCGTGTGTTCTAAAGCGCCGGGAAGAAAATTCGCTCAAATTAATTTGAAAATACTTTTCTTGTTTTTCCCAGGCATAAGCATTGCCTTTTCGGCAACCGTAATCATGAAGGGTCACATCTGTATTTTTAATTTTTCCACCGGAGAGAAAAATAGGATAACTGATGTTTTCATGAATATGTATTTTTTCGTTATAAAAAATCTTCCGTTCCTTCCTAAATAACCGAACAACCCGACTATCTAAAAAGCCATGAGCTTTTGAACGTTGTTCCTCCTCCGGATATTTTCCGTCCAACGGATGCCAATTCATAGCAGTGCTTATAATGGAAGTGTAAACTCTGCTTTTCAGTAAAAAACCATTGGCGGAATTGCTTTTGATTAGATTTTTAATTTTGGGTAAATCACGAGAAGCGATCGTTTCATCGGCATCAATAGAAAGAATCCAGGGGGTTTTAGCGGCTTTCACATACACATTGCGGGCTCTTGAGAAATTATTATCCCAAGGATAGAAAAGAGTTTTGGCTCCAAACTTTTGGGCAATCGAAACAGTCCGGTCTGTGGAACCGGTATCGACTACAATGACTTCATGGGCAACAGATTGAATACTTTTAAGACAGGAAGGAAGAAGTAGTTCTTCATTTTTGGCGATAATGCCTACTGTTAAAGTTGGTATGCTTAAAGGCATTAAATTATTTTAACCGCTAGGACAACTGGCCAAATGATAACTTTCCATGACTGATTAATCTTGGTTTTTGATATTTTTTGCGAGACGGAATATTAATCTCTTTCGCTTTCCGCTTTCTTTCTTGATTTTTCCTTCTCATTAAGGCCTACTGATAAATTCCTATTGTAAGATTAGCCGCTACCGACAGCGAATGAAAGCTTTCCGTGACTAACCAATTTTGGTTTTTGATATTTTCCGCCAGATATAACATGAGCCTGTTTTATTTTCCGCTTTCTTTCTCGATTTTTCGTTCTCATTCCATGCTCTTGCTGTGGCGGTTGATTAGAACATAGTATAAATTAATTCCCGGATTTCTCAAGGTGTTCTTCAACAAAGAGCATCAAACCTTTGATGCTTTCTTTCGAATATTGACACTGATAAATCGGCACGTTTTTATAGAGCAATTTGGATAAAAGAATATAATCAAGAATTTCCTTTGGACTCATTTTAATTCTGGAATAATGGTTCGTATCCCTCAGCAATTTTAAAAGGCTGGCATGAGAGATCCGGTGAATTTTTAATTTTCCTTTGGATTGATATTGGGGATAAACAATAAGTTTAAGAGCCGCCGAAGAAATAGTTTGTGCATTTTTTCTCAATAAGGAAGCTGCAAAGAAAAACTTCTGACCATCAAGACTGAGCAAATGACCTCGATTCTTAATGAGTTCTGGAAATTGAGGCAGATTCATTTTTTTAATTTTTGGTTTAATCGGAAAACCTTTAACTCGAATATCCTTGTTTTGGAAAAATACAATATTTGTCTCATCGGACATAAGCTTGCAGTTTCTATTGATAAGCATCATCGAAAGCGTTGTTTTGCCGCTCATCGTAGGACCCGCAATCATCGCAGCTCCGTGCCTGCCTGTAATACAGGCTGAATGTACAAAATGCCACCCATGCGGACGCATCAAAAAAATAAGCGGGTAAAGAAGCGCATACTCAATGAACAAATCAATGGGCAATGAACGGACGTTAACGACGTAAAAAATAGACTTTTTCTCTTCTCGGCTGATTTTAGCTAGGAATTGATTGCGGTCGGATTTCCAGAAAAATGTATTTTCATTTTTGGATGATCCTATTTGAAAATCCCCTTTTTCAGAAAACTTGATTTGAGGGTAAATTCCCTGAATCGACGGCACCTCATGCAATTCAAAATCAAACTGGAACTTTGGTTTTTGGCTTGGATTGCTGAGGTAAAGAAGTTTTTGAATTGACTGATATATATGAGCGCTGTTCGTTCGGACGCTCAGTTGCGCTTCGTGAATTAAGAGCTTAAAACGCTTCATTGCTCTGCCGCTTCTTCTATAAATAGCTGACTGCGTCAGGGTTTCATCTTCTTGTTCTAAGGCGGGAAACATTCGCTGGGTGATTGAATTTTTATGAATTCTGTAGATATAAAAATATTTTTTTAGGTATTTAAATTTTGTAACTTCACTTAACCGGGTCCACATTTCCGTATCATCGGCAATCAAATATTCGGAATTATAGTAGCCTACTTTTGAAAAGCAGGCCTTTCTGATCATAGAGGAGCAATTTGGAATTCTGGGCACAAAAGCGCGGCCATTTTCGGTGTCTTCATTCATTTGGAAACGTTTCAAGGTATGTTTTTTCCGCTGATCCAAAATGAGACAATTTCCATAAACAACGCCCACTTGTTTATTGCTTATTAAATACTGAGCCTGAATCGCAAGCTTGCCTTGAAGCATGATATCGTCAGCATCATGCATGGAAATAAATTCTCCTCCAGACAGATGGATCAATTCATTGCGAGTTGTGGCAATCCCGCGATGTCTTCGCCTAAAAATCCGAACATGCGGATCATTCCGATACTGATCCAGGATTTTACCTGTCGTATCGGTTGATCCATCATCCATAATAAGAAACTCATAAGAAGAATAATTTTGCCTTAATACGCTTTCAACGGCTTCCCCGATATAAGGAGCTGCATTGTAAGCTGCCATAAGAACCGATACTTTTATTTTCTGCTTAAACATACTCGCCAATTCTTTCATATTCGACAAGAGCTTTTGGCTTCTCGATAAGAGGCAAATTTTTACTCTCAAGCCAACTATGCCCCTTAATTTCCCCGTTTATTTTTGCCATACCAAAAACAATTTTCAGATTCTCGTCGGTGGGTTTTAAAAAACAGAAAAGCACCATAGAATGGATAAGACAATAATTCTTGAGGCGGCGGAAAAACAAATGCTGAAAAACGAAATCCGAGTATGCGAGTAAGCGCGGATAATCATCCCGGGAAAAACCGAAGAACCATCCAAGTTTAGTTTGAGTAAAGGCTAAGATTTTATGTGGATTGAAAAATCGCGTAAGAAACCAAAAAAACAATGCGGTGAAATAAATTCTCAGAAATAAAATTGGTTTCTTTGGAACAACCATAATAAAATTAGGCAGGAAAAATCATATTCTTAGTGCTTAATTGCCGGATAAAATCTCGAATATCTTGCTTCAGTGTTTGTTCGTCTACCATTTTATAGGCGTTGGAAATAGAACGCTCAATTTCCTGAATTATTTTACCCTCCAGCAGCAGTCCAAAAATGAGATTACCGACTCCATCAAGCGTATAATAATGCTCCGTTTTCAAATTGAAAATAATATACTCCCCGTTCATCTTGCGCTGGAGAAATTGATCGTCGTTAAAAACCAAACGGGATTTCATTTTTGTTTTCCTCTTTGCCGGCTACGATTGTTTCACTATTTTCTGGTTTTCTGAGAACAGCTCCGCTGGATAATTCTCCTGGAACTTGGCAAAAAAACATGCCCTCAAATCCTGCTTTCTGAAATTCTGATTGAACTACTTCCTTCGATGAGAAATGGTGAAGAAATTCACTGCCATGCCAAATCGAATCACCTTCCTCGTAATCCAAATTGCCCCATGTTATCCAGCTGATAAGTTTTCGGATCGATTCTTTGGCACGTAAAAAAAATCCGCTTGATTTAAGAATTGAGAATTGGCAAATGAAATAACCTCCAGGCCTAAGAGCGGATTTAATTTTCTCTAAGGCCCGAATTCGCCGCTTCTTTCCGGGAATCGAAGAATACATGGCAAAAGAAATCCAGATAACGTCAAAAGAATCCTGCGGAATGGACAATTCGGAAATTTCTTGAACGAGACCGTCGATTTCGATTCCTCTTTCTGACGCATTTTTTTTGGCACTAGTTACCATCTCTGAGACGAAATCTAATCCCGTTACCTGAAAACCTTTTTTAGCAAAAACAATGGCTTCCCTTCCGGAGCCCACACCAAGAACAAGCAGCCGGCCTTCGCGCAACGGCAAATTCTCAAAAAGAGCACTCTCGCTAATCTCCAAACCTTTATCAACGATGGTGGGCCGATTCCAATAGGCGGGTATATAGGAAGCTTGGTAGGATTGCTTGCTGAATTCCACGAGATCGTCCGGTTTCATGACCGCGACGGCCCAAGATTCGATGAATTTGCCCAATCGAATGAAAAATTTACCCAATGTAAATCTTATTTTTCTTTTATTCATAATTTTATGGCAACAGCGTAACAAATTCTAAGAGATATTGCAAAAGGATATAAGCTTTGACAGTGTCTTGGAATTCGGCTATTTTCGGTTTTCATGGAAAAGTGTAAGAGTTTTAACGTGCAAAAATTTCCTCTTAAAGTATGGCAGAGCAAGGTCAGAGGATTTTGGGATACGAAGGATGTGAAAAAAGCCGCCTCTCTTATTTCTCCCAGCTGGAAAGGAGAGTTGAATGGGGCCGGCAAATGGTGGGAAGAACGGAATTGGCAAAAGATACTCTTCCTTCATGTTCCTAGAAAAAAAAATTGGGCGGCGCTCGAAATCGGATGCGGGATGGGCCGCCTGATGAGGCAACTTTCACCCAAATTTAAACGGATTTACGGCGTCGATATTTCGGAACAAATGATCCGCTTTTCAAAAAAATATTTGAGAGGTTTAAAAAATACCGAAACACGATTGGGAAGCGGTTATGATCTGGCAGGATTCAAGGATAATAGTTGCAATTTTGTATATTCCATAATCACATTTCAGCACATTCAAGATGCAGGCATTGTCCGAAATTACTTGGAGGAAGTTTATAGGGTTCTGAAACCCCATGGCTATTTTGTTATCCAAGTGCACACAAGTGAAAATTTCGTTCGCGCGAGACCGGCTAACGCGCGCTGGAACCGCTACACGCCAGTCACCTTTGAAGGGAATAACTACCGGAGAGATGAAATCGTAAAATTCCTCCAAAAAGCCGGTTTATCTTTGATTGCAGCCGAAGAGGGCCTTATTCATGAAAATTGGATCTGGGTCACCGCTCAAAAATCTGCATAAAATTCTGTTGATCTGACAATGCTCATACAGTTAAACTAAACCTTATGCAAAAAGAACAAATCGCATCTTATTTTTTTGTCGCCCTCTTCTTATTCGTTCTGTATCAAATCATGCTTATTTTTTCGCCCTTCTCTGCAGCGATTTCATGGGCGGCCATTCTGGCATTTGCGTTCTATCCGATCTATCAAAGAATATTGTCCGCCACAAAATTAAACCCCTCTGTCGCATCGCTTCTCGTCACATCTCTGATCATTCTGATTGTGGTCATTCCGGCCGCGCTGGTACTGTTTAGCTTGATGCAGGAAGCAACCAATCTATACGGTGTGGTAAATGAATATATAGTAAGCGGAAAACTGGAAGAATTTATCGTCAAGCTTCGCGAAGCCGCCCGCTCTGAATGGTCACAGCAATTTTGGGTCCGCTGGGATCCGCTGCAACAGGAACTTTCCAATACCCTGCTCCAAAGCGCCAAGGGCATCGGCAATTACGCGGCCCTCCAGCTGGCCGCCTTCACTAAAAATTTGTTTATCTGGATGCTGAATCTATTATTCATTGCATTTCTGCTTTACTTTTTCTTTAAAGACGGGAAAAAACTTTACCAATTTATTTATCAGCTCATTCCGATGGGCCGTAAAAATAAAGAAACTATGTTTCAAAAAATTAACGAGACGTTTGCGGCGGTTATTCGGGGGCAATTTTTTACGTGTGCCATTCAAGCCACAATCGCGGGTTTTACGTTTTGGGTTCTGAATCTTCCGATTCCCTTTTTTCTGGCATTCCTGACCTTTATCGCTTCTTTGATTCCGGTCTCCGGAGCAGCCACGGTTTGGGGGCCGATCGTCGTTTATCTGTTTATCGCGCACGAAACCGGAAGAGCGGTCGCCCTGCTAATTATTGGTATTTTTGTCATCAGCTTAAGCGATAACTTCTTAAAACCGATTTTGATCGGAGAAAAAACACGGCTTCCGCTTTTGATTCTTTTTCTTGGAATTTTGGGGGGAGTAAAAGTATACGGTTTTATCGGTTTATTTCTGGGGCCGATTATCTTGTCATTATTTTTCGTATTGTCGAAAATTTATCGGGAAGAATACTTGCCGGGCTCTGTCAGAAAAGCCAGTGATTAATTGAAGCAGGTAATGCAGGTAATTCTGCCGGACCAATCCACGTCGTAAACGTAACGTTCATTTCCCTTTTTCAAGGTAATTTCAAACGCCACCGGCTGGTCAAGAAGGGGCTTAATTTCCACACTGACCGGAACTTCATGAACTGCGGGCTTTAGCTGGTATGCCAAAGGCCGGTCTGGATTGTCGATAATTTGATATTCTTTTTCTTTTTCCGGAACCTTAAACCGTAACCGTACGGACCGCTTTTGACGAAGCGCTTCTAAAAGAAGCGTTTCCCGGCCGGCTTGGGTGAGGAAAGAATTCAAGCCGGCGTTTAAAACGCGGGCCTGCTCATCTGTAAGTTGGTTTTTAGGGTCCAGAGATACGGCCGTGAATAAGGTGGAGTGGAATTGTTTTAAGGTGATAAAATGAAACCGCGTTGATTCCAAGGCATGTAATTTGTCCTGCGGAGAGGTCACCACAGGCGTATTGGAAGCAATGGAAAATGAACCGGTACCCATAAAATTATCTTGGGAGAAAGCAACTGGAGAAATGAACGAGCCAACGAGCAGAAGAGCAAGTAGAGCAAAAGTAGTTTTCTTGTGTGAATTCATATCTGAATTCGGCGGCTTGCCGACCATGCCCTTGCGGGGTTAGGTGCAGAGCTTTGCGCCCCATCCTTTCAAATGGTTTGCCTTTACCGGCGCCTTTTGCGCCAGTACTCATCGTGTCGAACTTGACGTTCGGCTCGATGAAGTATCGATCAGTACTGCTTTACAAAAAGCAACTAAATCTAAAGTGACTATAACACCCTTATTGCAGAATTCAAGGAAGCCCTTCTTCTTAAATGATTGAAAAAACCGGCTTATCCCTTTAAAATGGGCACTTACTTAACCCCGAAAGAAAGATTCAGTTCATAAAAAATGGCCACAAAATTACGCTCTAATAACATTGCAGGAATTTGGTTTTGGCTCAAGTGGATCCTGGTCGCCATCGGCGGCTTTACAGGATCGCTCTTATTTTGGAATTGGCTGCTGTTGGACCGCTTAAAAGCTGATTTCAAAAATCCTCAAATCGCAATCGCTTGGATGGTCGCTGTTTTCGGCACCTGGTTTGTAACCTTAATTCCTCTGATGAAAAAGAAAGAAACCGTGATGGGCCACATGGACAAACAAGATGAATCCACCGTCACCTGGTGGCTCGTTTGGATCAGTCTCACGATCGGTTCTTTTTTTGTTTCCGTTTGGTTTTGGACGCCTTTTATCGCGGCGCATTTCGGTCCGGTTCGAAATCATACCAATTCGATTCTATGGATCATCGCAGTTTTTGGAAGCTGGCTGGTCGCTTTGATTCCGCTGATGATTTTTATGTATTACAAGGTGGATAAGGCTTATGAAGATGCGCGGATTAATAGAGAACTGAAAGCGGAGAAAAGAAAATTTCAGGATCCGGTGAAAATCAAAGCGCTCTACATCGAGCCTAACAAGAGAAAATTAAGACTGGATGTAACGGAGAAATTGAAGAAAATTCCGCGCACGATCAAAAGCGGTTATTTGGTGACCGCAAGCTTAAAAGACGGCCGGAAAGTTGAGCACGTATTTATCTCGGACCAGAAGGAACTATTAGGAGTATACGATCAGCAGGATTTAACGTTTGACGCGCAGGACATTGTAGATCTGGAAGCAACCGACCTCACACACCCACCTGATTTCACGCAGAAGATTTGGCTTCGGCTCGACGGCAATTCCGCTTAGGAAATACAAGAATCTAAATTGACCAGTTCTAAATCCACACACTCATAGTGTGTGTCAATAAATTTTCCCGGCGCGGAAGCGGAACTGGAAGCCAAAAACATCATGAACCCAATTTTCTTTTGCATTTTTTTTCTTTTTATTTCTAAAAGCTCACTCTTGTAAAGCACATTCCCGACATACACACATTACCTCGCTTGCTTGTCAAAAAAACATCGTTAGAAAACTTCTCGGTAATTCACCCATTTTCAATTATAGGCCTGCGGTTTTTTTATGCAACGAATGAATTCGAAAATTTGAAAAAAAGTTGTAGGATTTTGACGACAATATAAAAATTATTTGGATAAAGTCTTGGAAATACTTTATGAAAGGAGTTTTAGAAGTTAGACTTTTAATCAGTAGATTTACAACTTCTCAGCGGGATAAACGTCTTGGTGGGTTTTCTGATTGCAGACACTTCGGAGTGTTAGTTCGGGGGCTTTTTCAATTCCTTCCGCATATGGAAGCATGGGAATGGTATC
>OBEQ010247198.1_pt1 | contig 28316 bp, 26 predicted proteins | sample 1670901 | NCBI WGS metagenome assembly OBEQ01 (sample SAMEA104232315, study PRJEB22302) | groundwater metagenome | biome: forest; feature: aquifer; material: groundwater | place: USA | collected 2011-08-07 | depth 5.4 m
AGCGCCTGCGCCAGCGTCAAGAGGCAGAACATGACACACGGGTATGCACCGTTACGCACGGGTATGAACGGCGTAGTGGGGTGAGACGGTCGAGGCGCTGGGAGCGGGAGGGAGCGGGGAGGCTTACGCCACGTCGGATGGCTGGTGAGCCCGGGGGTCCAGCACGCGGACCGCGGCTTGGTAGACCTCGTCCACGGTCAATGACGTCGTATCTGTTTAGCTCCCTGAGACCACGACGGGAGTCGGATCCCCGTGCCGATGACGCAGATAGGCGGACTTCAGCGTCTCCCCGATAGCACGGCCTTGCAGCGCCAGGATCTGCACGAGGCTCATGAGGTTGGCATGGGTCGCCACCCCCGTGGGCGAGCGATGCTGGTAGGAGCGGTGGCGAATGAGGACCTGCGGCCGGATGGCGCGCTCGGCCTGGTTGTTCTCGCACGGCAGCCCCGCCACACGGATGCAGGTCACGCGGGCGCGATGATGCTTGAGGATGCGGAGCTAACCGTCGCAGGGTCTTGTTGTGCTCGGGGGTGGCGCCCCAGGTGAACAGGCGGGCCTCCAGACGCTGCTGCCGCCGCTGCAGCGGGAGCGGCGGCAGCGTTGGACGCTGACGCGCCAGCCGTCTCGCATCGAGGAAGAGCCGCCGCAAGCGGCGATGGGCTGCGCGATATTCGTCCGAGAGTGCCGTCTTGGCGCAGTCGCGCAGCTCCCGCAGTCGATGGACCCAACACTTCTGCTGGGGCCCCTTGAGGCAATGGTAGGCGCTGTAGCAGTCACGGACCACCACGCCAGCGTACGGCTCGCCCAACACGTCCTGGGGAACACGGGCGCCGCGGCTGCGGTCGATGCGATAGTACGCGAGCCGATCCGTGACGAACGCCCACAGCCAGTGGTTGACGCCCGTGAGCTTCCCGCCCGTCTCATCGACGTGGGTGGCGGGACTGGGGCGAATCGCCTCCCGCAGAGCATCCGTCTCGACCTGCAACTAGCGGGCCATGCGCTGCAGCGCCTGAGCCAGGGTCCCCGCAGAGCCCGTCAGGTGGGCGCACGGCTGGAAGCCGGTCCGGATCTTGTTGAAGGGCCGGCCGTGGACGTACTTCAACAGCCGGGCCTGGGCCAGCCCCTGCGGCCCCAGGCGGCTGTGCGGCATCTCCTCCGGTACGTCGGGAGCTGTGACCACCGTGCGACACCGCCTGCAGTCGTAGCGCTGGCGCTGGAAACACGTCACCTCGACGCGGGCCGGGAGGAGATCTTCTTGGAGGTGTGTCGTCACGGCGACGGACGGGCCGAGCCGTCCGTGACACTGCGGACACCGGCTCAGTCGTTGCTCCACGACGCGATCCCTGGACGTCGGGATGGCGCGCGTCATCCCGGGATGGCCCGGCTTCTGGCCGGGACGCTTGAGACGACGCAGGAGGCGCGCCAAGCGGGACGGGGGATGCTTCGGCGGGTGGAGCCGCTCGGTGAGCCGCTGGACTTCCTGCTTGAGGGCGACGATCTCGTGCTGCTGCTCGTCGATGAGCGCGATGAGCGCTGGGTTGGACAGGCGCTCGAGATCGGTAACGACGGGCAACGGCCTTCACTTTCTCCGGGAACTAGGGGTACTCTATGACACATGCACACCTCAGGCAAGGAAAATCTGCTCAGGGAGCTAAACAGATACACGGAGAGCCGCTTCGCCTCTCGTACCGCCATCGCGACGTGTCCCGGCCTTCGGCCGAGAGGCAGGTGGGGGGATCATCCGGTCAGGGGCACGTGCGCGAGACATCGGCCCACCTCCTCAAGGAGCGTGGGCGCCGTGAACGGTTTATGGATCACTGGGCCGCTGAGGAGCACGGTCCGCAGCTGCTGCTCCATCTCTCGCGTCACCGAACCGGTCATGGCCAGCACGCTGGGGACGTCGGCGAGCTTCGCGACCTCCTTGAGCAGCGTCACGCCGTCCATGTTCGGCATTCGAAGATCCGTCAAGAGAAGATGATAGCGCGCGCGTCCGAGCGCATCAAGCGCGGCTCGCGCCGATGGAACGATCATCACCTCGTAGGCGGTCGCGAGGATCCGCTCGCACAGCCGGCGGATGGCGGGGTCGTCGTCGACGATCAGGATGCGCCGTTTGATGCCGCGACCCGGCGCTCCCGCCACGGGTCCCGCTGGCAGGCCGTCGGGTTCCGCGGATGCCGCACCCGCTTTCCCCGCCGGCTGCAGCGACGTCAGCTCCTCCGACTGCAGCTCCCGGTACGGGAAGAACAAGTGGAACGTCGTCCCCTGACCCGGAGCCGTATCGATGTGAATCAGCCCATCGTGCTGCTGGACAAGGCCGTAGACCACCGCCAGGCCCAGGCCCGTCCCCTGACCCGTCGGCTTGGTGGTGAAGAACGGCTCGAAGATGTGCGCGGCCACGGCCGGATCCATGCCGGTGCCGGTATCCCGGATGGAGAGCGCGGCGTATGTGGCGGCCTTGGCGCCAGGGTACACGCGAAGGAAGTTGGCGTCGGCGCTCACGCGGTGCGTCGAAATCGTCAGCGTTCCCCCAGGCGACATCGAATCGCGGGCGTTGGCGCACAGGTTCATCAAGATCTGCTCAAGACCGGTGGGGTCCATCCGCACCGCCAGCGGCTGGGCGGCTAGCTCCACCTCCACCTGGATGGATTCGCCCGCGAACTGCTGAAGCAGCCGTGCCATGCTCTGCACCGCTGCGTTCATGTCGAACACCTTCGGCTGGAGCGGCTTGCGCCGGCTGAAGGCGAGGAGCTGATGCACCATCTCGGAGGCGCTCTCCGCCGCGTGCACAATCTCCTGCAAATCGGCCATCAGCTCCGGACTCTTCTGGAAACGGGCACGGATGAGCGAGGCGAAGCCGAGGATGACCTGGAGGAAGTTGTTGAAGTCGTGGGCGATGCCGCCGGCGAAGCGGCCGATGATCTCCATTTTCTGCGACTGCAGGAGCTGGCCCTGCAGGCGTTCGCGCTCCACCTCGACGCGCTTGCGCTCGGTCACGTCCGCGCCGAAGAGGAGGACGCCGGGCCCCTCCTCGTCTCCGTCACCCCGCATGGGCACGATGGTGATGCCGAGGAACCCCTCCCCGCCCCCCGAGCGCCGGAACGGCATCTCCTCTAGCTCCACCGGTTGATTCGCCGCGCGGCAGCGCTCGATCGCCTGCCGAACCCTCCCGATCTCCCATCCGATGGCGGAGCGCTCAAGCGGTAAGCCGATGATGTCCGCCGTCGTCACGCCGAAGGTGGCCTCCGCCACGGCGTTCCAGTGGGTGACGCGGCCGTCGTGGCTGACGCGGATGAGGATGGACGGGATGGAGAAGAGGAGCTGCTGGGTCTGAGCGTGGGCGCGCCGCACCTGCTCTTCGGCCCGCTGGCGCTCCAGCGCGTAGCGGATGGCGCGGCTGAGGAGGTTGGGGTAGACCTGAACGTAGCCCTTGACGAGGTAGTCCTCGGCGCCCTGCTTCACCGCCTCGACGGCGATGGCGGTGTCGTCGGACGCGGTGAGGACCAGGATGGGCACGCCGGGTGAGCGCTCGCGCACGCGGATGACCGACCCGAGCCCCACGCTGTCCGGCAGCTTCAGGTCCAGCAGGACGACGTCCGTCTCGTTGTTCGCGAGGTGGCGCAGGCCATCCGTCAAGCAGCTGGCGTGCGTCAACTGGAAGGCGGTCATGCTGCCCTGCTCCGCGCCCAGCGCTTCCTGGATGAGCCGCGCGTCTTCCATCGTGTCTTCAATCAGCAGAATGCGAACCGGTGTCATGGCCTCGCCACGCTTTGATCACTCCTGATCACTCCTAACATTGCTTAAGTATACCTGATTATCCCTGGCTCCATCTCCGCCGCGGCCCGAAAAAAGTACGCTGGGAGGCCCGGGGCTGTGAGGAGCAGCGGGTGGAAAAAACCCCAGAGGTCACCCCTCTGGGGGACTGGCCACGCGTGGTCTGCCCCGGACCCGCAACCCGGAACCCATCACCTCATGAGAGTCGCTATCAACAAGACCTTGGCTGGTCTGGGTGCAGGGTGGAGGGTCAAGGGTGAAGGGGATTCACCCAGAGCGCCCCGCAGTCATTTTTGATAGGTGCTCTTAGAGCGCATCCCAAAACGCCGCTCAGTGGCCCAGTGGCACGGTGGCAACGTGACCACAGCATCGATGCGACGTCCACTCAGCCACTGGGCCACTTGACCACTCCATGGTTGTGGGACGCACTCTTAATAGCGCGCCATCTCCTGGTCCACCTCGCAGGCCCAGGCGTCGATGCCGCCGCGCAGGTGCTTGAGCTTCTTGAAACCGAAGCGCTCGAGCGTCTTGATCGCCTGGAGGCTGCGCTGGCCGTGGTGGCAGTACGTGATGACCATGTCCGCCGTGTCGAGCTCGTTGGTGCGCAGGTGCAGCTCGGAAAGCGGGATGAGCCGCGAGCCCTCGATGTGGACGATGTCATACTCGTGCGGCTCCCTGACGTCCAACAGCACGATCTTGTGGTCCTGCTCGATGAGCCGCTGCACCTCGGCAGGACCCAAGTCGTGTTCGCTTGAGGCAGCCGCCTCGGCCTCTCCGCCCCGGCCCAGGCCGCAGAACTCCTCGTAGTCGATGAGCGCCTTGACAGTGGGATGCTCGCCGCACACCGGACAGGCCGGGTCCCGCTTGAGCCCGACCTCGCGAAACTCCATCTTCAGCGCGTTGTAGAGCAGGAGCCGTCCGATGAGCGGTTCCCCCTGGCCCAGGATGAGCTTGATCGCTTCCGTCGCCTGGATGACGCCGATGATACCCGGCAGGACCCCCAGCACGCCGCCCTCGGCGCAGCTGGGCACCATCCCGGGCGGCGGCGGCTCGGGGTAGAGGCAGCGGTAGCAGGGCCCCTTGAACGGAGAGAACACCGTGGCCTGGCCGTCGAAGCGGAAGATCGAGCCGTAGACGTTGGGCTTCTTCTGGAAGATGCAGGCGTCGTTGACCAAGTAGCGCGTCGGGAAGTTGTCCGTCCCGTCGATGACGATGTCGTAGGGCCGGATGAGGTCTGTGATGTTCTCGCGCGAGAGCCTGGCATTGTACGTCGTGACCTCGATCTCCGGGTTGATCGAGTGGATGCGCTCCTTCGCCGAGTCGACCTTCAGCCGCCCGACATCCTCCGTGCGGTGAATGATCTGCCGCTGGAGGTTGGTGAAGTCCACCGTATCGAAGTCCACGATCCCAAGCCGCCCGATACCCGCCGCCGCCAGGTACAGCCCGAGCGGCGAGCCGAGGCCGCCCGCCCCGATAAGCAGGATCCCGGCGTCCTTCAGCTTCCGCTGCCCCTCGATCCCCACCTCCGGCATAATGAGGTGCCGGCTGTACCGCAGTATTTCCTCGCGCGTCAATTCCGCCATGCCACGCTTCCCTCTTTGATGTCAAGTCTCCCTCATGAGTATAGGATAACATGGCTCGATTGACTATTGCATCTTGCGGTCTAAAATATCAGACAGAAGGTAACGGGACTATTCGTCCACCGAATCAATTAATGAGACGGGCTAGACCAGTGGCTATGAGAAAACACTGCTGAGGAGCATGTGGATGCCGCATCCAAACTCCTCAAGCCGGAGGGTGAGAAGGGGGGCACCTAATGCCTGTCTAATGCCTGTCCCTCTGTGCCAGCTACCGCGTGCCTGGCACCTTTCCTGCGGCTGGGCCTCCTCGCGTACGCCGAGATCGGACGTAGCACCAGCTTAGGGAAGCAACTTGCCCGGCTGGAAGTTCAGCAGTTAGCCCGCAACCGCCTGCGGCGCCGAACAAAGTCATGACTCCTGCGGAGGTATCGCTAAAGCGCTTGCATGACATCGTTGACCGTCTGGGTTTGTATGCGACGGTGCCATGTCCGTATCCAGGCTGCAGACAGCTCATCCGATATTCTGTGTTCAACGCGTCCAGGCTTACTGAGGACTCAGTATTGTGTCCAGATGGTCACGGGCTATCTGGAGATCTTCGGGTCCCAGAGACACGTGTGGGGTATCGCAGCTTCTTTCAGGATGCCCTGGAAGGCATTGCGGCATATGTCATGGGTCGCGCGCCGGGGGATTGCGGGCCTGCGCTGATCTCGGCACACACCGCTCTGGAGCAGTTTCTCCATGACGTTGTCGCCTACGAAATTGTGGCGCGTACCCGAGAGGGTAACCTCCAGCAGCTTGTACGCTGTCTCGAGGGCATGAAATTTGAACAGCCACGATTCCAGAGGCCCTGGAAAGAGCTCACCGAGGCGGTCAAAGCCGGTCATCCACTCACGATGGAAGAAGTACGGCCGAAAGTTGAGAAAATTCTGAACATTGGCCGAGCCCGCAGCTTATTGGAAATTCTGCTTCCAGGCCGAAAAGAGACACCCCAATGGAAGGAATTGTGGGACAGCTTGTGGGAGGTCTCCGCGCTGCGAGACAACACAGTGCATCGTGGACAGGGTCCAAAAGTGGAAGACGCGATCCGGGTGTGCGAGAAGATCGCGGAGGTCTTTCTCAGTCTACCCGTTTCTCATCTCACATGAGCCACGTATTCGTCGTCAAGCCGGGCGAGGATCGCCATCTCCCGAAGGTCGCTGAAATTGCGCAGCGCCTCCAGAATGAGGTTTTGAGCATCGAGCAATTGGGCGATGAGGCGAAGTGCCGCGTCTGTGCCCAGCAGCCCGCCGATACGGATGAGCATGCTCCCTCCAAGAGTGCGGGTAATCGGGGTCGCGTGCTGCACGGGCGTGTCAACTACCAGCAGTCGGTCGCCTCGGGCCGACTCACTTGGGAGGTTGAACAGACACAGCGAGTCGTCTTTCGGACGTTGTGTAGGCCGTGCAACAACAATAGCGGGAGTTGGTACAATCCCGATTACGTGACATTCTCCAAGCACTGTGAGGCGCTGGCGATCCCACAAAATGCTGGCCGCATGTGCGAGGTACAACTACGCGTGCGGCCTCAGCGGGTTCTCAAGCAGGCGCTGGTGTCCCTCCTGGCGGTGTCCCAGGCTGGGCTAACCGTCAAACACCCACATTTGCGGGATCTCGTCACCCGCAAAGAGGCGACCAGATCTCTGTCTCCGTGCCACCTCTGGCTGTACCTCAGGGCCAATCCAGGTGCCCGGTCCTCGGGGTTGGGGTTCCGGCTGGAGTTCTCAAGCGGGCCGGGGCAGTTGCTGGCCGAATTCTCATTCTGGCCACTGGGGTGGCTCATCACGCTTGATGAGGCTCCAGTGCCTGGTGCAGTTGATGTGTCCGCGTGGAGCGCCGCTGAATTCGAAGTTGAACAGGAATTGACTCTGGCTGTCTCGTGCCAGTGGGCCGTTAGCCCGTATCCGGCCGATTTTAGGGGTCTCGAGGAGATCAAGCGAGCGGCGTGAGGCTAATGCATCTTGATCCGTTTTCGATTGGCTCAGGAGACTACCAGAGGCTTCAGGAGATCTGTCCGGTTAACACGTTTCGAGTCGTTAAAGGGACGGAACTCCCATTCCGACTGCCATCCTCCCTGGCGGATAAAGTGATCGGTGCTGTAATCGTTGGTTCAGGGGCTGGTGTCGATAGGGTCTATATGGTGAACTTGCACCGAATGGACGAAAACGCGGGCGCGCTCGACCAGCAGCCGCTGGCCATTGCCGAGCATAACGGCAAGCTTATCTCAGGTTTCGTCCAGCACGGAAACTGGGACGGGCGCACCGTTCAACCCGCAGGAGATTTTGCCGCGGCAATTGAGGGAAGTGGCATTCTCAACTACTATCCTTTTGTCGGTATGCCGCAGAAGGAATCCGGTGATATTCGAGAGCTTGAACCGCATTCTCAACGAGAGGCTTTTTGGAACTCCGCCCGTCTTATTCTCCCTTCGGAGCCGGGAACTGCGTAGAGCCTAGTGATGCAACGCCCTGGTAGAAATGACCCCTGCTACTGCGGTAGCGGGAAGAAGTTCAAAAAGTGCTGCCTGGATCGGAAGATACCAACCGAGCTTGCTGCTGCAATGTCACTGCAGCTCGCTAGGCTTGAAGCAGAACGGCAACAACGCGAAAAGCAGCAGGGGCTTGGTCGAGAGATCATTTCAACGGAGTTCAAGGGCTATCGCCTGGTGGCTGTGGGAAGCAGGCTGTATTATTCAAAGACGTGGAAGACCTTCCACGATTTCCTCCGTGACTACGTCAAGGGCATCTTTGGCGCGGAGTGGGGCCAAGCGGAACTGCAGAAGCCAATCGAAGAACAACACCCACTGATCCAATGGCATCGCCTGCTCGTCGAATATTTTAAGGCCAACACACAGAGCGGGCGCGAGATCCAATCGGCTCCCATGACTGGCGCGGTTTTCGCGTATTTCCAGCTGTCGTACAGTCTCTATTTGCTTGCCCATAACGTGAAGGTACAGGAGCGTCTTCTGCAGCGTCTCAGGAATAAAGACCAGTTCCCAGGCGCTCTGTATGAAACGTTTGTCGCGTCCTCGCTAATTAAAGCCGGATTCACGCTGGAACTGGAGAATGAGGCAGATAGCACGAGCACACATTGTGAATTCACAGCGATTGCCATGGACTCCGGCCAGAAATACTCGATTGAGGCCAAGGCGAGGCAGCCGCATAAGCCGCACGCAGGGATCAGTAAGCAGCTGGGGCATGCGCTGAAGAAGGCGGCCAAGCATCAGCGAATCGTCTTCATTGATGTCAACATCCCGAACCTGCTGGAGAAGATGGGCGACATCGTGGGGGAGTTGGCACGCAAGGAATCTGATCCGTCAGCAGACTGGGAGAACGCGCCGCCCGCCTACGTCTTTGTGACCAACCACTCGTATAACTACGATTTGATGGGCTCTCAGTTTGAAAAGATTGGCTTCGCGCAGGGGTTCAAGATCGCGGACTTCAAGCTCGACTCCAAGTTTTCAAGCCTCCGCGAGGCGCTGAAGGCGCGCGAGCGCCATCAGGATATGTTCGACTTACTCAAGGCGACGCAGGAATATGATGAGATTCCCGTCACGTTTGATGGGGAGATTCCGGAATTTGATTTTAGTCCGGAGGGCCAACAGAACCGGCTCCTCATCGGCAATCGGTATCTAGTCCAGACAGGCGACGGTGATGCTGAGGGCATCTTGACAACAGCTACCGTCGTGGAAACCGAACGGAAAATCTATGGGGTCTACCAGTTGAAGAATGGTTCGCAAATCATCTGCAGCAACCCGATGACGGATGAGGAGCTGCTGGCATACAAGTGGCATCCTGAATCGTTTTTTGGCGTTCCGTTGCGGCAAGGTCGACAGGCCAAGGACCCATTGGAGTTATTCGATTTCTTCTACGAGAGCTACAAGCACAGTCCGCGGGAGCGACTCCTTGAGTTTGTACGCAATCGGCCGGACTTCGAGGAGCTCAAAAACCTCAGTGACGCAGAGTTGCTGATTAGCTGCTGCGAGGGCTGGGTGTATTCGTTGATGTCTCGGAAAGCTCAGCCAGCCTCGCCTGTGGAAGCAGCTCAGACGGGCTGAGTCAAAGACGAGAACCGCTATGACCAAGAGGGCTAAGCAGCAAACCGTACTCTCAGAAGATGCTGCTCGGCTGCTTAGCCAGATGCCTCAAGCCAGCGATATCCCCGGACACGTGCCAGGCACCCCGGTGCCTGGCACATCAGGGACAGGCAGAGGGAATCCGAAACGTCACCGCTGGGCAGCGGGTGACGCGCAGCCGCGAGGCCCCCACCCGCCCGCACCCCCGCGGCTTCGCTTGGCGAAGCCAAGCGGCGGGGGGAGGACGGGTGGGGTGGCGCAGCGGCAGGCCCCGCCCCTCCAAAGGTTTTGGGATGACTCCAGAACTCCTCTTTAGGTCAGCCAATTCTTGACTTTCAGTTCGTGAATGCGGCGGAACTCTCTCTCATTGTTGGTTACGAGAGTCGCTTGCAACGACACGGCATGGGCCGCGATGAGCATATCCAAAGCTCCGATCGGGGTAGCCCGTTTCTCGAGGGCGGCTCGGATATGCCCATAGGCGGCCGCCGCATACTCGTCGTACGGGAGAATGGTAAGCGGCGAAACGAATTTTGTCAGGACGAGTCGATTGCGATCCTGGTAGGAACTTTTGGCAACGCCGTATTCCAGCTCACTCAACGTAATTGAGGAGATGACGATATCGTCAATCGCGTGTCGCATCAGCCGTTTGACGACCGGCTCGCCTTGCCCCCTCAGCAACTCAATGCAGATATTCGTGTCGAGCATATACTTCATGCAAGCTCATCGCGTGGGTCAGATGTGCGAGGCTGGTTTCTGTCAGAGAGAAAATCTTTAGTCGCTTGACCCAAGCTCTCCAACAAGGGTTGCCAGGGATGCTCCTTCGGAATCAGGATCACGATACTCTGAAGCTTGTGGATGTAGACCTCTTTCTTTCCAGGAAAGCGGCACTCCTTCGGCAGTCGAACGGCCTGACTGCGTCCATTGGTAAACAGTTTTGCGGTCTGCATCTGGCTATCCTCCTTTTGTTGCGCTAATGATATATACCATAGTATATATCATAAAACCCGTCCTGTCAATCGGCGGGCGAGACGATGAGGCGCGAACGCTTCTGGCAGCGCAGGCGGGCGTGTCATTAGAGTCCATCCCAATACCTCTGGCCGGGCGGGTGACGCGCCCGCCCCGGCCAAAGCCATGGTGGTCGGCGGGCCGGGGGAGCCGGGGTTCCCACCCGCCCGGAGCCGATGACGGCGATAGTCCGGCGCGGCGAGGACGGGTGGGGTGGCGCAGTCCCTCGACTCGCTTCGCTCGCTCGGGATCCTGAGCGCAGTCGAAGGACGGCAGACCCCGCTCCTCCAAAGTAACGTGCCAGACACGGTGGTAGCTGACACCGTGGGGACAGCCTACCCACCCACCATGTCACCCGACGCGGCAACCGTCGGCAGACAATGCTATACTTGTGAGCAACGGAAGATGAGTCCAACCGTTCTGCGGTACAAGAAGTATCGGTTCTTTTTCTTCTCTCGCGAGGAGACGCGCAGGCACGTTCATGTGGTTTCTCCAGAGGGCGAAGCGAAATTTTGGTTGGAACCTATTGTGGCGCTGGCGGAGAGTTTCCGCCTGAATGCGCGTGAATTGAAAGAGCTACAGAAGGTTATCGAGCGGAGAAACGATGAAATCATTAGAGCGTGGAACAAGCACTTCACACGTTGAAGTCGTGAACGTTTCGCCGCACGGCATTTGGCTGTCTGTGCGGGGCAAGGAGTATTTTTTGCCTTATGAGGAATTTCCCTGGTTTCAGGATGCCCGCCTCTCCGAGATCAACCACGTCAAACTCGTTCATGGGCGCTTCCTGCGCTGGGACGATCTTGACGTGGATTTAGCCCTGAATTCTCTCGAACACCCTGATCGCTATCCGCTGAAATATCAATAGCCCCCAACACGGCAACCATCGGTAGATGGCCTGCTGTTGCGTGCCGCGCGTCTTCCCCTCAAGCCAAGCGTCCTCCCCGGTAAACGCTACCTCCGGTAGACGTTACCCGGGTAACGTCTACCGGAATTGTCCGAACACCTCTGGTGGCACAAACCGGTGGGTCGTTAGAACGTTAGGACGTGATCTGCGGAGGCAACGTCTTCAGCCAGGAAGGCGGGGAGGCCGCGGACTTCGTCGATCTCCGGAATGAGGTCCTCTTTGTTGAGGCCGCAAATCGCCAACGAGGAGCTGCACACGTAGTACTTCACGTCGCCCGAGGCCTTCAGGTCCCGGCAGAGCTTGTGCACGTCGGTCAACGCCAGCTTGGCGAGCCGCCGCTGGACGCCGTCGGCGTCGCGCCGGTATGGCTCCGAGAGCTCCAGCCGGTTGATGGCCGCCGGTGTCAGCCGGAAGACCGACGCGTCCCGGAACAGCACCCGCGTCTTCATGTCCTCATGTACCGCCGCCATCACCAGCGTCAGCACCTGGATGAAGTCTGTGGTGCTGCCCCCGGAAACAATCACGGCCAATGACTTCATGTGAGTGGGCTTTCAGCCATCAGCATTCAGCTTTCAGCAACGACAGCTGAAAGCTGACAGCTTCAGTACACCGGTCCATCGGCTTCAGGCACCTGCGGCACCTGGACGTCCTCGACGTCGGCGAGCGGATGGTCGGCGCCATCGGTCAGCAGCTTCGCCACCGCCGCATCGCCCAGACGCGCGCACCAGGTGTTGAACGGCTCCCGCTCCTTCCGCGTCTTCTTGAACTCCAGGAGTAGCCGCTCGAGCCGCTTGGCGCATTCGGTGGCGGGCACCTTGCGCAGGACGGCGTGGTTGAACGCCGCCCCCCGCCCCATCTGCCCACCCACAAAGATATCGTAGGCGTCGACCACCTGGCCGTCCACCTTGGTCTTGGAGCCCATCATCCCGATGTTGCCGATCTGGTATTGGGCGCAGGCGTTCGGGCAGCCGGTGATGTGGAGGCGCAAGGGCTCGTCGAGCGGCACCCGCCGTTCCAAATAGTCAACGATCTGCCGGGAGCGCGCCTTGGTCTCGGTAATGGCGATTTTGCAGAACTCGGTGCCGGTGCACGTCACCACGCTGCGTCGGATGGGGTGGGCGTTGATGGAGAGTTCCACCTCCGCCAGGGCCGAGAGCACCTGCTCGACGTTGGCCTCCGGGATGTTCAGCAGCAGGATGTTCTGCCGGACGGTGAGCCGGATGGTGTGGCCATCGCCGTAGCGCCGGCTGAGGTCGGCGATGCGCTTCATCTGAGCGCTCGTGATGCGGCCCACGAGGACCGGCGCGCCGATGTAGTAGAGACCGCGCTGCTTCTGCGCGTGGACCCCCACGTGGTCTCGGTACGTGTCGGCCGGCTCTTGGTAGTCCGATGGCGCATCCGTGAGCGGACGGCCCAGCCGCTCTTCCAGCACCTGCCGGAACTTCGCCACCCCCCAGTCATGGATGAGGTACTTGAGCCTGGCGTGGTGTCGCTTCTCCCGGTACTCCGGGCTGTCCCGCCAGATCTCGGTGATGCGCTGGATGATCTCGAGGGCCTCCTCCGGCTTGATGAACACCCCCAGCCGCCGGCTGAGGAAGGCCTGGGTGGAGAGCCCGCCGCCGACCCGGACGTCGAAGCCAAGCTCCGTGTGTCCACCTCCGCCTGTGGCGGACACCGCGCGCGAGGCGCCGACGAGGGCGACGCACTGGATCTCGGGGTGGGAGCACCACGTCCGGCAGGCCGAGATTCCGATCTTGTACTTCCGCGGCAGGTTGGCGAAGGCGAGGTTGCCCAAGAAGAAGTCGCTCACCGCCTTCGCGACGGGACCCGTGTCGAAGAGCTCGTCCTTGTCCACGCCGGCCACGGGACAGCCGACGACGTTGCGCGTGATGTCGCCGCAGGCGCCCAGCGTGGAAATCCCCACCGACTCGAGGCGCCTGAGGATCCCGACCGCCTGGCTGACATGCACCCAGTGGAGCTGGAAATTCTGACGCGTCGAGATGTCGGCGTAGCCCTTGTTCTGCTTTTCGGCGATGTCGGCGACCGTCTCGAGCTGCTCCGGAGTCACGAACCCGTTGGGCTGCTTCGTGCGGAGCATGAAGTACCCCTGCTCGTGCCGGTGGGTGTAGATCCCCACCCACTTGCACATGAAGAGGTCGTCCTCCGTCAGACTCTCGTAGCCTTGGGAGGCGGCGCGCTCCAGCGCCTTCAGCACGTCAAACGGGTTGCCGTAGCGCGCTTTGATCAGTTCGGCGTTGTTGGCCATGAGAGGTGTCTATCCTGCTTAATTACTTTGATACTTCCACCTTGCTGCCCACCTCTCGCCACCAGGTGTCCAACTCGGGGGTGAAGTACTTCACGCGGACCTTCTTGTACTCCTTGGTGCTGAAGAGGCTCTTGTGGGGGAAGCGGCCCACGCGCTCCTCGATGCGCGCGACGATCTCCATGCAGGCGGAGTAGGTCTCCGCATGGATCATCGTGAAGAGCGGGTAGGGCCAGGTCGGGTACACCGGGCGCCGGTAGCAGTGGCTCACCTCCCGGAAGAGCGCCATCTGCTCCCCGGACACGTCCACCTGCTCGGGCGGAATCTGCCAGACGACCATGGCGTTGGCTTTGAAGCCGGCGTTGCGGTGGTGGAGGATCGCCGCGAAGCGGCGCAGGTACCCGAGGTGCTCCATCTTCCGGCTCCAGGCAAAGAGCTCCTCCTCGGTCGTCTCGGCCGCCTCGGCCCACACCGCGTAGGGCAGCTCGAGCATCGGCAGGTCCTCCTGCATGATCCGAATGAGCCGGACGTCCTGCTCGGTGAGCGGCGGCTTGGCGCTCATGCGCCGCTCTTCGCTGTAGATGTCCTCCGGACTTTCAAGCAGCGCCTCCTGGCCGGTGAGGTCGAGCTTCACGCCGATCTTGTAGAGCCGCAGGGTGGGCAGGATGAGGGTCTCCTCCGCCTTGGCGAGTGTGTGCAGGATGTGGACGACGCGATCGAGCGAATCGCCCGGCGGCACGGCCACGGTGAACCAGATGTTGAACGGGTCGTTGCGCTTGTAGTTGTGCGAGACCCCGGGATGCTGGTTGATCACCTCTGCCGCGTCGTCGACGCGCGCCGGGTCCGCCTTCATCGCCGCCAGCGTGCTCTGGTAGCCGAGCGCGCGCGTATCAAAGATCGCAGAGAGCTGGCGGATGACCCTGGTCTCCTTCAGGCGCTCGACGCGGGAAAGGCACTCCTGCTCCGAAATGCCGAGCTTCTCGCCCAGCGCCTGGAACGGCCGGTGGCCGACGGGGAAGCCCTTCTGGATCTCGGTAAGGAGTGCCTTGTCGACGTCGTCAAACGTTTGCGTCGCGGTGTCCATCACATGACTCCTGATCGTGATTGGTTATGTCTTGACGCCTTGGGATGCCTGCACCACACCAAACTGCTGGGCGTAGAGCTGGTGCACTCGATCCAGGTCCGCAACAGCGAGCGGCGGCAGGTCGGGTGCGGCGGCGAACTCCTTGAGGAGTGCCTCGCTGTAGGTGTTCGGCAGGACCGAGGCCACCGACGGCTCCGCCAGGATGAACTGGAGCGCGGCCTGGCCGAGCGTGCACCCCCGTTCTTGCCAGAGAAAGCCGAGCTGATGCACCTTCTTGAGCCCGTCCACCTGCCACTGCTGCTTGCGCTCCTCGGTGGAGACGCGGTGAAAGCGGTGGTCATCCTGCGAGAATACGGTCTCCGGCTTCACCGTGCCGTCGAGGAGCCCGGAGGCGTGCGGGACGCGCACGAGGAGGCTGCGCCGGTGCCGGCGGCTGAGCGGAAAGAGGGACTGCCCCAGCATCTGCTCGAGCAGGTTGTAGATGATGTAGACGACGTCGGCTTGGCGGTGCTCGATGGCATAGGCCCCCTCTTCGATCTGCCGCTCGGCGATCGCCGGTCCGAGTGTTGGCCCGTAGGCGCGGATCTTCCCTTCCCGCTTCAGGTCCTCGAGGGTCGCGAAGAGGTCGTCCCGCTGCATCGCCTCGAGGCGGGGGTTGTGGAGCTGGTAGAGGTCCACGCGGTCGGTCTGCAGTCGCTGGAGGCTCTGCTCGAGGGCGAAGCGCACGTACTCGGGCCGCCAGTCGTGGGGCAGCTCCTCGTGGCCGCGGCGCGCGCTGTGGTGGTAGAAGTCGTAGCCGAACTTTGTCCCGATCGTGATGCGGCTGCGCACCTGACCCAGCGCCTTGGCGAGGATCGTCTCGCCGAGGCCGTTGCCGTAGGTGTCCGCGGTGTCGAAAAAGGTGATGCCGAGATCGTAGGCCTGCTGGAGCAGGCGGACGCCGGCGGCCTCGTCGGTGAGTCCCCACCACGTCGTCGACACGGTCCACACCCCGAAGCCGACCTCGGAAACCGTGACATCCGTTGAACCGATGGTGCGGTATTTCATCTGCTCTGGCTCGGGGCTGGGAGCTGGGGGCACGTACCCAGAGCCAACAGCCCAGAGCGCGTTAATCGAATACGTCCGCCGGAATGCCGGTCGCCGCCGTGAGCCGGTCGGCGATCTCCTGCAGCGTGTCCTTCGGCACCTTGGTGATCCCCTCCGCCGCGGTGCCGCGGTCCACCGTATAGACCTGCACCGAACCCGGCCGGATGGAGCCGACCGCCTCAATCCAGGCCCGGACGTGCGGCTCGCTCGTATTGTCATAGCGGCCCTGCATGAACATGCTCTGGAGCACGATGCCGGGCAGGGTACGCAAGCCGTCGACCATCGCGCCGAAGTCGGTGTGGCCGAAGGGCAGGTTGATCCGCTGCCAGGTCGCCTCGTCGGCCGCGTCGAACTTCATGTACCGCGCATCACACAGCTCCAGCGCCCGGCGAACCTTCGGGCGGGTCACCTGGGTCGAGTCGGTCAGGATGCCGACGGCGGCCTTCGGAAAGTGGGCATCCCGCAGCCGCTTGATACCAATGATGAGCTCCTCGAGGTCGGGGTGGAGCGTGGGCTCGCCGTTGCCGGCCAGCGTGATACAGTCCACCGATGTGCCCTCCAGCGCATGGCGGGCGAACGCCTCTTCGATCTCGCGCAGGAGCTCCGGCGCGCGTCGAAGGGGTGTACCCGAGCTGCCCGGCAGCGTCCAGCCGTACTGGCAGTAGACGCAGTTCGAGGAGCACACCTTCCGGTCAAGCGGCAGGACATTGATGCCAAGCGAAGCCCCCAGCCGGCGCGAGCGGATGGGACCGTAGACGACGCTGTCTTGAAGGGGAATGGTTCCACCACCTGCGCCGCCCGCCGACGGCGGAGCCGAAGCTGGTAAGCCCTGAGAAGACAATGTCGTCCCCTTCGGCCTGGTCGCCGACGGCGACCCGGGCGCAGGGAGTGGGATGGTGTCTGGCATGGAGCTTACTATTGTAGCGGAACTCGTCGGACGGGGCAATCCGCCCACATCCGCCCACATCGAAGGAACGGGATGGGGCCCAGTGGCTGAGGGGCCGGGCCACGAGCCACCAGGTGACTCGGCCACTAGCCGGTGCCGGGCGCGCGGGACTCGGCGCGCCGCTTCAGGGCGCGGTCGATGCGCAGGAGCAGGTCTTCGTGGTCGAAGGGCTTGATGACGTAGTCCTCGATGCCCTCCATCTCGAAGAGGTCCTTCATCCGGTCGCGGGCGGTGAGCACGATGATGGGGAGCTTGCCCCGGCCGACCCGGGCGTTGATCTCCCGGAGGCAGGAGTAGCCATCCATGACCGGCATGAGGACGTCGAGGATGACGAGGTCGGGCTGCGCCCGCTCGAGCATCTCAAGGCCCTGCTGGCCGTCGTGCGCGGTCACGACCTCGTAGCCGCGCGACTGCAGCCGGATCTTGATGGCGAGTGCGAGCTGCTGCTCATCATCCACCACGAGGATCTTCTTGCCCTGCGTCATCGTCCCCCCCTTCGCTGCCATCCTTGCGCGCCACCCCTCACGACGCCACCGATTGGTAGAGCACCTCGCGGACCTTCGCCAGGAGCTCCTCGATCTGGAACGGTTTCATCAGGTAGTTGTAGGTCGGGCCTTCGAGCCCGAGCTGGCGGTCTTTGCGCTCCCCTTTCGCCGTCACGATGATGACCGGCACGTCCTTCGTCCCCGGGTGTTCCCGCAGGAGGTGGTAGACCTCGTAGCCGTCCATCACCGGCATCACGAGGTCCATCAGGATCAGGTCCACGTGGAGCCGCTGGAGCTGCTGGAGCGCGTCGGGGCCGCTGGCGGCGGTCGTCACCTCGTAGTCCTGCAGCTCCAGGACCTCTTTGATGCACTGGCGGATCTTGGCTTCATCGTCCACCACCAGGATGCGGGTCTTGGGCGTCGCCGACGACTGGAGGCGGTCGTCCGTCACGCGGAGGAGCTCCTGCGCGGTCTGGCCCTCGTCTGGATAGGTGGCCGTCGCGATCGCAATCGGCACGGTGAGGGCCTCGCCCCCCAGCGTGAAGGTGCGGGTGCTGACGGCGCGCGTGATGCGGCCCGCCATGGCCCGGGCGCCGGCCTGGTCGGTCGCCGTCAGAACGCTCACGACCGCGCCGCGCCGCCAGCGCACGACCACATCGCCGTCCTGGTGGCAGCGGACCGTATCCCGAATCACGGTTTCCAGCTCCTTCAGGAGCCGGCCGGCCTCCTCGAGCCCATCCCGCGCCTTGAGTGCCTGGAAGTTCTGCACCGCGATCACCACGATGGAGAGGCGGGTCTGCGCGCGTTTGGCCTGCCCCAGGCCGCGCGTCACGTACTCCTGGAAGAGCTCCTCCGGATGGTACGTGGGGAGGGTGAAGGTGAAGGTGCTGCCCTGGCCGGGCGCACTGGTCACCCCGATGCGGCCGCCGTGCAGCTCCACGAGCCGCTTGCTGATGGCCAGCCCCAGCCCGGTGCCCTTCGAGCCGGTCTCACTCACCACGGGATTGATCTGCTGGAACTTCTCGAAGAGTTTAGGCTGGTCGGCGGCGGCGATCCCGACGCCGGTGTCCGACACGCTGAACTCCACATCGTTGGGTCGCTCCGTGACGGTGATGGTGATGCGCCCTCCCCGGTCCGTGAACTTGATCGCATTGCTGAGCAGGTTGATCAGCACCTGGGTGATCTTGTCCACGTCGGCGAAGAGCGCCGGGACCGTCGGCGGCAACCGCACCTCGAGCACGATCTGCTTGGGTTCGACCAGCGGACGCATGGACTGGGCGACGTCGTCCAGCATGGCGGCGACATCGACGAGCGCCTTGTCGAGCACGACCCGGCCGGCCTCGATCTTCGCCATGTCCAGCAGGTCGTTGATGATCCGGGCGAGCCGGTTGATGTTGGACTGGACGACGCCCAGATACTCCTGCTGACCGGGCGTCAGGGGCCCGGCAATCCGATCCGCCAGGATCGCGATGAACTCCTTCATGATCGCCAGCGGAGTGCGCAGCTCGTGGGACACGGTGCTGAGGAACTCGTCCTTCATCCGCTCGGCCCGCTTCCGCTCGGTGATGTCCACGGTGTAGCTCTGGATCGCGTTGAGCTCCCGGACATACGAGAGGTACTGTTCGAAGATCTGTGTGCCGTAGACCACCTCCTGCGTCATCGAGCGGCCGTCGGTCTGCCGCATGCGGCTGGCGGCCGCGCGCATGCGCTCCAGAATCGGGTGGTCCCGGGTAGCGTCCAGATCGGGGAACTGCTCGCGGGCCGCCGCGTTGATGTACGTCACGACGCCCTCCAGGGTCGTTTCCACGATCGGGTGGGGGTTCTGCTCGGTGAAGGACGCCAGGCGGAGATGCTCGTACTCCGCGCGCTTGCGCTCGATCGCGTAGCGGATGGCCCGCGTCAGGAAGTGGCTGTCCATCTGAACAAACGCCTTCCCGAGATAGTCCTGGGCCCCCTTCTGGACGGCCTCGAGCGCGAACTGTTCATCGCTGAGGCCGGTCAGCACGATGATGGGGATGCTGGTCACCCTGGCATGCACGGTGAGGAAGGTCTCGAGCCCATGACTGTCCGGGAGCGACAGGTCCAGCAGGATGACGTCGAAGGAATCGTGAGCCAACCGCTCCAGCCCCTCCGCAAGGCGGGACGCCCACACCACCTGGAAGGTTGGCGCCTCGTCGCCCGTGAGCGCTTCCTGGATGAGCCGGGCGTCGCCCGGGCTGTCCTCGATCAGGAGCAGCCGGATGGGGGCGCGTGGAGCGGTTTCACTCATGGGTCTTCGCCGTTACTCCGCGGGAGCTTGACGATCTGTAGCCAGAACTCCTCGATCATCTTGACCACCAGCAGGAACTGCTCGAGATCGACCGGTTTGCTGACATAACAGTTGGCATGCAGGTCGTAGGCCCGCAGGATGTCCTGCTCGGCTTTGGAGGTCGTCAGGATCACGACGGGAATCCGTTTGAGGTCGTCGTCGGCCTTGATGGTGGCGAGCACTTCCCTCCCGTCTTTCTTGGGGAGGTTGAGGTCCAGGAGAATGAGGTCGGGCCGCACCGCATGCTTGTGGGGGCCTGCCCGGCGGAGGAAGGCCAGCGCCTCCTCGCCGTCCTGGGCCACGTGGAGATTATTGGTGAGCTTGCCCTCCTTGAACGCCTCCCGCGTCAAGCGGATGTCGCCAAGGCTGTCGTCCACCAGCAGAATTTCAACCGGTCGACTCATGCTACCGCTCCTTCGTGATCCGCCCCACGGTCCTCGCGGGCCGCGGACGATTCCTACACGCTTACAAGCATACCTCAAGTCCCCTGTTCAAGGGAAGCCCACCCGCCACCGCTCTTCGGGCCCTCTCGGGAGCTACCGTCGATGGGACCTTCGACGTCCCGACGCCTTGGCGCTCAGGCCACGCGTCCCGCCAGACGGCCGGCGGAAGCACGTCATGGGGTGCGGCAGCCCGGGCGGCTCAGGAGCCGCGCGCACCGCTTCGATCACCTGGCGCAGTCTCGCCGCCCGGAGCGGCCTCGCCAGGCATGCCTGGATGCCGGCTTGCTGGGCGCGACGACGGGCCGCCGCAGACCAGCCAGCGGCGATCGCGATGAACACCGGTAGCTCGCCGTGCGTCCGTTCGCGAGCCAGCGCGATCACGCGAGCCGCGTCCAGCCCGGACCAGCGCGATTCGGTAAACACCACATGGATCGGCTGGTGCTCGAACGCGGCCAGCGCCTCCTCCCGCGTCCCGGCCGTCAACACCGTATGCCCATCTTCTTCCAGCACCTGCGACAGCCGCGCGCGGTCCCGCGGCCGGGCATCCAACACGAGCATCCGGAGCGGCCGCGCGCTCTCCCGCAGGGAGTGGCGAGTGACGAGAAACGCGGCGGGGCCCTCGGTCGGCATCCCCAACACGGTGAGGATCGCGTCGAACAGGTCCGCCTGTTTCACCGGGCGGGTCAGGTAGGCGGCCACCCCCAGCTGCCGGCAGCGAGCCGCATCGCCGCGCCGTCCGGCCAGCGCCAGCAACACGATCCGTGCCGCCGAGAGCGCTGGATCCCGTCGAATCCGTGCCGCCACCTCGAACCCGTCCATGTCCGGCATGGCCGCATCCAGCAGCACGAGGGGAACGGGCGTCCCGGCGCGCGCGGCACGCTCCAGCGTTGCCAGCGCCTCGGCGCCGCTCTCTACCGCAATCGGCCGCATGCCCCACCGGGCCACCGTCCTCTGGAGCAGATCGCGGTGCATCGGTTGATCGTCGACCACCAGCACGGACAGGTTCCGCACGGCCGTTCCCTCGACCGGTACCGCGCTGGAGACCGGCTGCGGCTGTCGGCCGAATTCGATGCTGAACAGCACGGTTTCCTCCCGCCCACGCGCCGACTGCACCCGCAGGCGGCCCCCCGCGGCCTCGACGAGCCGCGTGGCGATCGTCAGCAGGGGCTCGTGCGCCGACTCGGCGCGCTCCTCCGCCGGCCGCTCCTCCTGGGTACGGAGGGATGGGGTACCGGTGTCGTGGCGGGTGACCGAGAATTCGAGTTCGACCGTCTGCGCGGTATCCCACGCTTTCTCCACGCGGAGAAGCAATACCCCGCTGCCCGGGCGTCGGCCGGCGTGCTCGACCAGGTTGCCGATGATCTGCCGCAAGACGACGGGATCACCGATGAGCGCATCCGGCACCTGTTCCAGGATGTGGGAGACGAGCTTGAAGTGGCGCTCCCGGACGCGCAGCGCCAGGACACCCATCGTGTAGCCCAGGCTGTCCCGGAGGCTGAACGGGATCGGGTCGAGCTCAAAGAGCCCGGTCTCGATCTTGGCAGCGCTCAACAGATTGTTGATCGCCGAGAGGAGGTCATCCGCCGAGGACCGGCCCAGCTTCAGATCGACCTGCTGCTGCACGGTCAGCCGCGTGTCCAAGACGAGCTCGATCATCCCGATCAGGCCGCTCAGAGACGCGCGGAGCTCTTCGTCCATCGCAAGGAGGAGCTGGGGGCTGAGGCCGGCCGGACGCGGGTCAGGCATGCCCCTCGGCCTGAGGTTCGAGGGGGAGGGTGAACGAGAACGTGGCGCCGTGGCCCAGACTGGACGTCGCCCAGACGCGCCCGCCGTGGCGCTCGACGATCTTCTTGCAAATCGCCAGGCCGATGCCGGTGCCCGGATACGCATCGCTCGTGTGGAGGCGCTGGAAGACGACAAAGATGCGGTCGGCGTATGGTTGGTCGAAGCCGATCCCGTCGTCCGTGACTTGGAAGCGCCACACGGCCTCTTCGCGCGTGGCCGAGATCGCGATGTGCGGGGGGGCGGAGGGCTGGCGGAACTTGATGGCGTTGCCGATAAGATTTTGGAAGAGCTGCATCAGCTGGAGCTCGTCGGCCGTCACCGTGGGCAGTGGGCCGCGAGTGATCACGGCCCCGCTCTCCTCAATCGCCATCCGCAGGTTCGTCAGCACCTGCGCGAGCACCGCATCGCAGCTGGTGGGCACGAAGGGCTTGCCTTTGGTCCCCACCCGCGAGTAGTGCAACAGGTCGGCGATCAGCCGCTGCATCCGGATGGCCCCCTCCACGGCGAACGTGATGAACGCGTCGGCGTCCGGGTCCAGCTTCCCCTGGTAGCGGCGGGCGAGCAGCTGCGTGTAGCTGGCCACCATGCGCAACGGCTCCTGCAGGTCATGCGACGCGATGTAGGCGAACTGCTCGAGCTCGGCATTGGAGCGCGCCAGCTCCGCGGCGTGTCGCTGAATCGCCTCCTCGGCGCGCTTGAGCTCGCTGATGTCGCTGGCCACGCAGACGACCCCCGGCGCCTCAGCCTGGGTGTCCCGCATGACGGCGGCCGAGAACAACACCGGCACCCGTCGCCCGTCTTTCGCAACGTACGTCTTCTCCGCGTGGCTGATGTCCCACGGCTCCGGCGCGCCGGTGAGGGTGGAGGGAGGCAGAGGACACGCCCCTTCAGGGAAGATCGTGGCAAGCGGCCGCCCAATCAATTCCAGCTCCTCATAGCCCAGGAGGGCGCAGGCCGCGCGGTTCACCGTCCGGATCAGCGCCTCGGAGTCCACGACGATCAGCGTTTCGATCATGCTGCCGACGATATTCTCGACGTACGCTTTCTCGACCAGCTCGGCCCGCTGGTGCTTGAGGTCCGTGATCATCTGGTTGACCGTCGTGGCCAACATCCCGACTTCGTCTTTCGCGCGGTGCTCGACGCGACCCTCGAAGTCGCCCTTGGCGACGCGGCGGGCCACGTCGGCAACCTGGAGGATGGGACCGGTCATCCGCCGCGCCAGCACGAGGGAGAGTAGGATGGCGCCTCCCGCCGCGATGACACCCACTCCCAACATCATGACTTTCAACTGCTCGATGGGGGCGAAGGCCGTTTGCACATCCTGGGTCACGAGTGCCACCCATCCGAGTGCTGGGAAATCGAGGTAGCCGCGCGAGGAATCGTAGCCGATGAGGGCCGTGGTCCCGCGATCATCCGGTTCGACGAGGTAACCGGATTGTTCGCGGCTCGCGCGCTTCGCCGCCTCGAGGCCGTGCTCCAGGAGGTTCTTGCGGAAAATCGCCTCCTGCTCCGCAGCCGGTGCGGCGATGATGAGGCCATCTTTCCGCGTGAGGATCCGCCGATCGCGCACACCGTCAGCGCCCCAGGGGGTGCTCTGGATCATGGTCACGAGCGCGCTCGCATCCCACTTGGCGCAGAGGACGCCGATGATCTTGTCCGCCTCAAACTGCGCGTGAATGGGAAACGCGAAGGTCACCACCCATGTGTTCTGCACCGGATCGAGGTGGACATCCTGGATAAAGGGGTGTCCGCGGAGAGCCTCCTGAAAGAAGCGCTCCTCGGGAAACGTACGGCCGATGAGTTCGAGGGGGCTCGCCGCGACCACCTCGCCCTCCCGGGTGAGGACAAACAAGCTCGCCAGATCACGGTACTCCGTGCTGAGGCGAATGAGAAACGTCGAGAGGGTGTTGTCGACGTCTCGGGTCAGCACCTGATCCATCAGCTCCAAATCGGCCCAACTCCTCACGTTCTGATGGATGGCGTAGAGTCCCCGGTCGACCTTATCGATGGCCTCGTGGGCAATCCGCTGGAAGGATGACCCGAGGCTGCGTCGAATCGTCTCTTCGCCTCGACTGTAGGCCAGCCACCCAACCACCGCCAGCGGCGTCAGCGAGAGCGCGAGGAAAATGAGGACCGCTTTCACGCGGATTGGCATCGTGGACAGCTCACCATCGTCCTAGTGCCGTTCCAACTATCTCCACCAACCGGTGACATGGTTGCCACGCGATGTGAAATGTGCCATCCGGGGCATGGCAGCGTTCGGCCGTAATAGTTGGAACGGCACGAGGCGACAGGTCGGCGCTGCGACACGATATCAAATATTATGCAATGCTGTTACGTATTCAGGGAGTATACCATATCATCCCTCCCAGCATCGGGAAGGCTGAGACAGATATCGCGGCAGGTGCTTCAAGAAGCGTGAACGAAGGAGCTGAGAATCTTTCATATTCAAATGGAGATCCGGTCACACGGTCGTGTCTTATTTTCGCTGATTTCACAGATTGGGAATTGATGTCGCAGATAGGTCTATCGGCGACATCATCTCACCATCGGCGTCATCACTCCAGATTCAGACACCATCGCTCACACCAGTCCGTTGACAGCTCCCCCGGTTATCGATAACATGGGTTGACAATTTCATGATTGAGAGACACGAACACAAGAGGCGGCATGACCTTGCGGGGGGGGGTGGGCGGATGGAGAAGGAACGGCTCTGGCTCGTGGGCGTGACGGTGTTCCTGCTGAGTGCGCCAAGCGCCGTGTGGGGGGACGAGCTCTCTGAGTTGAAAGCCCAGATCGCGCAGATCCAGCAGGAAAATCAGGCCTTACGTCAACAGGTTGGAACACTCTTACCACGGATTGAGGCCCTCGAAAAACCGGGCGCGCGCGCCGTCGCTCGCGGCGCTGAGACCGCGCCCGCTCAAGAGACGCCGCGAGAACCTGCCCTGGAGAGAGAACTGGGCCCCCCCTCGTTTATCCACGTCCCGCACCTCAATGTCCGAGGCTTTGCGGATACCCAATTCAATGCCAAGTGGACGGATAGCGAGCAGAGCAATACCTTCGCCGAGGGAGCGGTGGATTTTTACGCCACCTCTGAGGTAACCGATCAAGTCAGCGCGTTGGTGGAGGCCGACTTCAATTCTGATACGGAGAACGCCGTGACCTACCGTCTGGAGCGGGCGCTGGTGAAATACGCCTTCTCCGATCTCTTGAATGTCACGATGGGACGGATGCACGTGCCGGTCGGCTACTGGTGGCCGGCCACGCATCATGGGAACTGGTTGCAGACGACGATCAATCGGCCTGACATCGCGCTGTCTGAGGGGGAGAACGGCGCCTTTATTCCGGTCCATCAAATCGGCATCAACCTCTCCGGGGTGAAGGAGTTCACTGGCGTGGATGTCGCCTACGATGCGGGGGTGTTCAACGGGAGAGGCCGGACCGTGACCGAGGTGCAGCACGTCAAAGACAAGAATGACGGGAAAGCGGTCAATCTCCGTGTGAGCCTGCACCCGCAGGCGATCGAAGGCCTGACGGTCGGCGGCAACGTGTGGTTCGATGAGATCCCCTCGAATCCGCCGACCGCCGCCAGGCGGGAAGCCATCAACGAGCTGATCCTTGGAGAATACGCCACGTATTTCCACGACAAGGTGGAGCTGATCGGTGAGCTGCTCAATATCTACCACGATGATAAGACCTCTGGGGAGGAGTTCGATACGGTCGGGCTGTATCTCCAGGGGGGATACCGGATCGAGAAATGGATGCCGTACTATCGATTCGACTACATCGACGTCGCCAATAGCGACCCCTTTTACACCACGCCTCGGAATCTGGATCGGCTGCGGCACACTTTAGGGATCCGGTGGGATTTCCTTCCGTGGAACGCGGTGAAAGTGGAGTATAGCCGGCTCAACGTGGACCAAGGGGACGACGAGCAAGCGCTGCAGGCGAATTGGTCATTCGCGTTTTGACCCAGAGGGAGCTGCCGTGATGAGAACACGACTCGTGATGGTCCTCGCGCTGCTCTTGAGTCCATCGCCATGGGGAGTCGCCGCTGCGGGAGAAGTGGCGATCGTGGTCAGTCGGGACAACCCCGTGACCGATCTCGCGTTGAAAGAGCTCGTGAAAATCTTCAGGCAGGAAAAACAGTTCTGGGCGGCTGGAAAAAAAATCTACCTCGTGATGCAAGAAACGGGAACGCCTGAGAAGACCCTCGTCATGAAGAACATTTTCCAGATGGCAGACGAGGAGCTCAAGAAATATTGGCTCGAGAAGGTGTTCAAGCAAGAGATCGCGTCATTTCCCACCACGTTCAGCTCGAATGAAGCCGTGACGCGGTTTGTCAGCCAGGTCTCCAATGCCATCGGGTTTATCGACGCCTCGGTCATCGACGACCGGGTCAAGGTGTTGCGTATCGATGGGAAGCTGCCCGGCGAACGCGGGTACGCCTTGGCCCACGACGTGGAGTAACGGTTCGTTATCCCTCAAAGCGCTCGCCGTCTTTCACAACCCTCCCGGCGTGTGGCTCCTCTGCCGCTCCAAGACCGTGGTGGTCAGTAGCTGGTCCCGGAAAAGCCGCAGGCCTTCGGTCATCTGATTGACGGCCACGGCCAGCTGACCGCTCTCGCCTCCGGCCGGCACCTGGCTGGGCACCAGCCGCCCCTGCCCGATGGCTTCCCCCCCCAAGCGTATCCCCAGTCCGCCGAAGAGCAGGACAAGGATCGACACGACCGCGTTGGTCCGGATGCTGTGGAGGAAGGTCACGGTGACAGGTCCCGCATGATGCGGGGGAGAGGGCGGACAGCGCTCGGCCTCTCAGTCGTCAGAGAGAGGCGGCCCACCGGAGAAATCGGACGAGGGGACCGCGGTGGGTGACCACGAATCGAGCAAACTGGCCGCAGGTCATCTCGTCGGCGTGGAGCAGACGTCCGTCGTCGCCGAGGATGCCGTACGTCTCCAGGCGCCAGCGCAGGAGCGGCGAGCGCCAAGGGGTGAGCACATGGGGCCAGCTCAGGCGAAGGGCGACGCAGGCCATGCGGAACCACACCATCAGCAACGGGAGACTGGAGGCGGGAAGCTAGAAGCTGGAACAACCGTACCGGACAACCGGCTTGGCTGGTTCCAGCCTCCAGCCTCCAGCCTCCAGCCTCCAGCTTCGATTGATTATCACCCTGCCAGTTGCCGGACGGCCGCGAGGGCGGCGTCGTAGTTCGGGTGCGAGGTGACTTCGGGCACGTACTCGGCGTAGCGCACGGTCCCGGCGCCGTCCACGACGAAGATGGCCCGGGTCAGAAGCCGCAGCTCCTGGATGAGCGTCCCATACGCGGTCCCGAAGGATGCGCCCCGATGGTCCGAGAGCGTCTTGATGCGGTCGACGCCGGCAGCTCCGCACCAGCGCCGCTGGGCGAAGGGCAGGTCCATGCTGATGTTGAGCGCGACGACGTTGGGCAGCTTGGCCGCCTCCTCATTGAACCGCTTCGCCTGGGCGTCGCACACCGAGGTGTCGAGCGAGTGGACCACGCTGATCAGGACGGGCTTGCCTGTGAAGCTCGACAGGGTGACGGTCGACATGTCGGTCGCCAGGGCTTGGAAATCCGGCGCCTTCGTGCCGGGTTTCAGCTCCGGACCGACGAGCGTCATCGGGCTGCCTTTGAGCGTGACGGCGTCCTTGCGGATCTGGGCAGGCGTGGACACGGTCGCGGTAGCCATGGGGGAACCCTCCTTGGTGGCTGTTGTAAGGAGTTCATCGTATCGGAAACGACGGCGATGGTCAATGGCGCCGTCAGGCAATTGGCGCTTGACGGTGCCGTTGTCTGGCGGCTAGAGTGAACCTGCGACCATGCCACTCACGCTCCTCCTCCACGGCAAGCATGGCGGGCCCGGGGTGACCTATGAACCACTCGGGCCCTGGCTCGTGCCGTGGCGGCTCCGCCCGGACGGGATGCGCGACGACTACGCCGCCCTGCGAGGCGGTACCGGCCTCGTGGACTATTCAACCCAGGCACTGCTCGAATGCCGGGGGGCCGACCGGACCGGCTTCCTCCAGCGGCTGCTCACGAACGACGTCGCCTCCCTCGCGCCCGGCGCGGGCTGCCGGGCCGCCCTGCTCACCCCCACCGCGAAGCTGGTCGCCGATCTGCTGGTGTTGGCGGAGGCCGACGCGCACTGGCTCCTCTGCGACCTGCCGCAGGCCGGGGTCGTCGCCGCGACGCTCGAGCGGTACCGGTTTACCGAGCGGGTCACGCTGACGTTCCACGAGCGGCGCCTGGCGGTCCTCGCGCTCGAGGGGCCGCGGGCGATGGAGCGACTCACGGCACTGACCGGATCCCCTCTGGCCCTTCATCGCACGGGCGACCACACGACCGCCACGCTCGACGGCGTCTCCGTCCGGCTCATCCGCCGCAGCCTCACGGGCGGGGTCGGCGCGTGGTGCGTCTTCGAGGCCGACCAGCTGGAGCGCGCGTGGGCTCTCCTGGGCGGGCGGGGACAACCGCAGGGGGTGCGGCCGGTCGGATGGGAAGCGCTCAACGCCGCCCGCATCGAATCCGG
>OBEQ010398447.1_pt1 | contig 28292 bp, 30 predicted proteins | sample 1670901 | NCBI WGS metagenome assembly OBEQ01 (sample SAMEA104232315, study PRJEB22302) | groundwater metagenome | biome: forest; feature: aquifer; material: groundwater | place: USA | collected 2011-08-07 | depth 5.4 m
ATAAACTTACACTTCGCCCACTCGTGCCTGACCAAGGGCTATCAGCATTTTGCCAAGGGCAAAATGTCTGAGTCACAAACGCAGCGACGCTTGTGCTCAAAGCCCTTGGTTTTATCGGCACTCGTACAAAATTATATTGGCGAAGTGTAAGGCTTTAACAAAGCAGCATTCATCCCACGCCTAAAGGCGTGGGTTTTCTGCTTTGTTAAATAAAATCTTACGGATGCGGGAAAACACACCTAGAAGCGACTGCATTTCACTATCCGCAACGCTGCTCCTACCTAACACGCGTTTAAACGCAATCTTCGCTTTTTCTGGGTCGCGGAGTTTTGGAAAAGAGCCAGTGTGAAGCTTGTCAACAATTTGCGAAAACATATTTTCCATGTATTGCACGTCCCCAATAGTTGCAGCTTTGAAAAGCGGCTTTTCATTCTTTGCAGCGTAAAGCGCATATAACACAACTGCAACTGAATGTGACAAATTAAGAACGGGGTGAGCTCGGTCGGCAGGGATATGCGTCACAACGTCGCATTGGCTTAACTCAACTTCATTAAGTCCAATACCTTCTCGGCCAAAAACTAAAACTATCCGCTTTCCGTTTACCAATGGCGGCAACACTGGAAGGGAAACGCAATTTTTCAGCGATGAAGTGAACCGCCGCACTACGCCGGTTGTGCCTATAACGAGGTCAAAACCTTTCACAGCGTCTTTAAGCGTCTTGTAAGTTTTTACGTTGTCAAGGATCTCTTTGGAATGCTTTGCGTACTTCATCGCCTCCACGTCAATTTCGCACTGTGGGTTCACAAGGCACAGGTCAGTTACAGCGAAGTTTTTCACGACCCTTGCGACCATTCCCAAGTTCATGGAGTGCTCTGGCCCTACTAGTACAACCCTTACAGGCAAGGGGTTTCTTACTTTGCGTGACGAAGTGAACTCCATTTTGAAACACGGAAAACGCTGAAAACTCCCAATGGTTTAAAAGCATTACAAGCGATAATTTATAATTGAGGCAAATGAACGTTAAAAGTCTAATCATATTCAGCTTTTTTGCACTTAGCTTAGTAATCCCGCTAATTGGCGCAATTATACCAAGCGAAGAAGCGATTCAAGCCGCGTCTGGCTATTTACGCCAAAATGAAGAAGCGTCGATTGTAAACCGCCCTTTTCTCGTTGACGGCAGGCAATACTTCGTGGTTTACTTCCACCCACAGACCAACGCCGAGGCGAAAAACTTGATAGTAGTAATAGACGCGGAAACTGGGCTGCTGGTTGAAAGCCAAGCAGTTCTAGCCAAGGTATACGCTTTTGACTCGAAACAAGCGTTTATACAAAACTTTGTAAGCGAAAAGAAACTCTCGTTTCAAGAGGTAAAATCTGACCTTGAAAGCGGAAAAACGAGCCGCGACCAAGCTGAAACTAGCCTAGACCAAGTTGAAACAAGTTTGTCAAGAGTAAATGAAGACATTACAAACATACAAAACGCATTTTCACAATTTACACTCGTAGTTGAACGGCTAAGCGAAGAAATTGACAGTGGCTTAGATAGCCAAGACTTGTTTGAAAAAGACTATTCAAACACCGCACTAGAAGCGCTTGTGATTCGTTACAACTCAACGCTTAAGGCGCTTGTTACAACTACAAAAGCCGGGGAGGACTACCAAAAGGCGGTTATAAATAAGTCAAATGAATTAACGCAAAAAGGAGTTGAACAAAATTCGTTTAAGCCAGGGTTACAAACTGCGTTCAGCGTGGGGCTTGACAAATTCGCCTCTCGTACTTCGCTTGAAAATGCGCTTGGAGAATTTCAAAGCGTAAACTCTGCACAAACACAGCGCAGCATCAACGATTCAATCCAAAGTTACTTGTACCGTAAGCAAAAAGTAGACAGCGACAACAGCGTTGAAAGCGTTAAGCAAAGCGTGCAGGACATTATCAACCGAAAAGCAGAAGTTGTGGATTGTACGTCTATAACTGAGCTTGAAAAAACTTGGCAAGCTACGCTAGCTAGTCAGCAGGCTAACAAGTTCTCGCAAGTCATTGCAAACGTTACGCTTGTTGGAAGCGAGTTGAACAAGGTGAAAAAAGCGCTTGACAAGTGCAACGCTCAAAATAGCCCAACAACGCCACAAGGCACAAACAGCGATAACACTAACATTTTCATCGGAGTTGTGCTGCTGATTATAGTTGGCTACTTCGTGTGGAAGTTCACTGCAAAGAAACCTGAAGGCAACGATGGAACTACTCAAACCGCTACAGGCAAAGGAAACTTGTTTGGTAATTAGAGAGAAAAGAGCGCGAAAGAAAAAATGATTAAACACATTTGTTGGGACTTAGACGGCACGCTTTACCGCCCCAGTGAAGAGCTTGAAAGGCAACTTAATGCACTACGGCTAAAGCTATACGCGGAGTTAACTGGAAAGCCTGAAAATGACAAAACGTGGAAGGAGTACCACGCGCTTTACGCTGAGCTCAACAGCCACTCGGCGATATTCGCTTCGCTTGGAAAGCCAAAAGAGTATTGGCACAGCCACCGCAATAAATTAAAAGTTACAACTTACCTTGAAAGCGAAAAGCGCACTGTCGAGATGTTCAAACAATTTTCCAAACTAAACGCCACACACGGAATTTTTACCGATAACATGCTTGACGAAACTAAAAAGATACTCACGACAATGGAAATCCCCCTTTCTATTTTTAAGTACATATTGACAATCGAACAAGTCGGGAGGCCAAAGCCAAACCTAGGCGGATTTAAAAAAGTAGTTGAATTATCCGGCGTAAAAGCAGAAGAAATCCTATTCGTCGGCGACCGCATACACACCGACATCCTCCCAGCAAAAGCAGTTGGAATGCAAACCGCCTTAGTGTGGAGTGACGAAAGCAAAACAGAGGCAGACTACACATTCGCACACGTGGCGGATGTGCTGGAGATTTTCAAGTGAACTAAACCGGCACTACTCTGAATGAATTCTTGTCCGGAATTATGCGCGCTTTCTGCTTTGGTTTCAAATGTAAACTACGTGCGATGCTAGCCGGAATACGAAGCGCAAGCGACTCCCCCCATGTAGACAGTGAAACATTGTAGATTTTTTCAAGAGCTTTTGCAAGGTGCCTAGCTTGATCTAAACTAAGCACAGTCTCTCCACATGTGTCACATTGAAGCGCGTCATACGCTACGCCCTCTTCACTCACTTTTGTTATTACTGCCCGTTCGCCACCACAGCTACATTTCATGTATTTCCCCTCTCGATTGTTATTATTTTTATTTCATCGTTAGTTATAACACCGATGCAAATAACTGAGCCGCGCGAAAAAAATTTCTTTATCCTAACTTTATTTCCGCCGAACCTTTCAAACTTTCCTTCAAAAACTGTTTTTTCTACAAGATCCCAAGGGATATCCCTTTGAATTGAGCGGAAAGTTGCATGCTCAGCGAAAACAACCCGATAATCCCCACGCCACAAGGGATATCCAATTGATATCAATAAGATATTAAGTAGATAGTATTTAAAACTTTCCAAGAAGTGAAAATCGAACATGCCACAGCTTGAAAACTATAGTTCTTAAAGAAAGCGGTGAAAAAAGTGGACAAAAGGAAAAAAACAACCTTGTTTTTTGCCCAAATGGCAACTTGAACTAGCGATTAAGCTTCAAAGCCCGCAGCACGTGTATCTTTTCAAGGAAAAAAGCCTCAGTTGAAATAATTTCACTGCTAAAACCAAGCGTTTTGAGCTTCTTTTCAGTCTTTTCCAAGCCGTTTAGACTACTCTGCAATAAAAGGAGCTGCCCACCTGGAGAAAGGAAAGACGAAAAAGTATCAAGAAAAGGTTCAAGCACACTTCGGCCATCTTTTCCGCCATGCCACGCCATACTTTCACTGTCAAGCTTTTCACTTTCTTCAACCGGAACGTACGGCGGGTTGAAAATAACAGTGTCAAACTTTCCTTCAACGTTTTCAAACAAGTTACTACAAATAAAATTTATTTTTTCCTTCACATTGTTTGACAACGCATTTTGTTCAGCGCATTTCAACGCATCTGCGTTTGCGTCAACAGCGATTACGCTTGCCACTTCTTTCTTTTTGGCAGCGACAATCGCCTGTATGCCTGAGCCAGTGCCCATATCGAGAACTTTTCCATTTGCGAATTTTTTCACTGCTAGCGCTAAGAGAAAAGAATCTTCGCGTGGCTTGTAAACTGGAGGTTGAATTAGTAGCACTACATCGCCGAACTTTACTTCAACAGCTGTGTTCACTTTAGAATCTCTCACCTTCTTTTCCATGGTGGTCGCTTTGATTCAAAATCGCCACGCGACCTCTTGTCAAAGTGCCCGCTCCCGCGTTTGTCAAAGTTTCCACGCTTTTCAAAAGTGGTTCTTTCTTGATTAAGAGGTAAAACAACTGTTTCCTCTCCAAAAGTGTAAATCTCATATTCAAGCTGACCAGTTTCAAACTCACGCACTTCAATAACCGGCCGAGAAAGATCCTTTTCACGCATTCCACTTGGAACCTTAACGCTGTACTTCAACATGAACACCTTTGCGATTTGCCCCTTGTCGACAAACACAATTGTGTCAATAATCTGCGGAATCATACCAAGCTCAACCTTGCCAATAAACCGCTGAACAGCGTCAATTGCCTTTGAAGCATGTACAACTCCGATCATTCCAATTCCAGCTAGCCTGAGGTCGGCAAAAGAGGAGAAGTCCTGCGTTTTGCGCACTTCATCATAAACAGTGTAATCTGGCCTCACTAGAAGGAGAACGTCGTTGATCAAGCCTGGGTCGTCGCCAAGCGCATATTGCGTTACGTCTTTTCCAACTTGCAAGTCACGCGGGCTCTCAACGGTTTTTACAATTTTGTTCTTAGCAGCGTAGTGATCTGCAATAGCAGTTGCCAACGTACTCTTTCCACTTCCTGGCCTTCCGGCAATTAACACACCTTCTGCACGTGAAGTGAGAAGGTCATAAAGCGGAGCTGACAACTTATAATCTGCTAATGAAAGCTTTACAATTGGGCGAACTGCAGTTAACTCAGCAGTGTCTGAAAGCGGTGGACGCGTGTAAGTTACACGATACTCAGCTGCTTGGATTACGGTTAAGCCGCTTCGGTCAATTTCAATAAACGAATTTGGCGACCTACGTGAAAATTCAACGCATTCCTGCGCTATTTTTTCAAGTTCTTTACGCGTAACCGGCGTGTTCCTAGTTTCAACGAGGTTAAACTCACCTGGTTTGCCTTGCTTTGCGCGCGGCGTAATCCCTTCTTTTAAGTGTAAGGACAACGTGTTTGGCGTAAAGTAACTAGCAAGTGAAAATTCAAGCTTTGTTAGAATAGGTTCTAAGTATAGGACGTTGATTCCTTGCGCAGTTGCAACTTGTGATTGCACTTTGTCAGTTGTTACAAGTTGACCAGCGTGTTGAAGTGCTAATGCCCTTATCTTGGAATCTATTTCGCCGAACTTTGCCCCTTCTATCTCAGAAGAGGAAGGCCGTTCGCCAATAAACTCTAGGGAAATGACCCCTTGCGCTGCTAGCGAAGTTAGTTGTCGTAGTTCGTCTAATCCTGAAAAGCCAATTTCTTTTCCAAGGTTGGCTTGGTACTCAAGCTCTGCAATGACACTATTGTGCACAAGCACTTTTGGGTGCTGGGCTTCGAGCTTCACTAATTTTTGGGTTATTCTACCGTCAATAAGCGCACCTGTGTCAGGCACGATGACTAAATCTCTATTTTGCATAATTTTATTTTCTCTACCTTTTTTATAATTTTTTCTTATTTTTAATAACTAAAGCTAGAAGTAAGATATAAAGATATGTAGCTAAAAAGAAGTTAAAATTAAAAATCTAAACTCTAAAAACTAAAACTCTAAAAATCACTTTAAAACTTAAGTATAAGTAAAATAAATAGAAAACAACCCACCTATAAACGTTTGCTTTGAAAAAAAGCGCTCAAATTCCAACTGGAAATTTATACTTCTTGCCTTTTTTCGCTTCTTCATGAACAGCTGCAATTAACCGCTTTCGATATTCGTTTGTAAACGGTGGCCATTCCCAGCGGTTAACGTCAAACACCTGCACACCCTCACTATCTTCGATTACATTAGTAGGGCGCAAATCTGCCTCGATAAAGCCACTCTCAGCTACGCGTTTCTTAACTCGTTCAATATTTTCATAGAATCGAGTAGTATTAAATTCCACATCGCCGGATTTAGAAATCCCTTTTGTTATTACTTTTCTACGTCCATCTTTATCAATTACAATCGCCTGCGGAACTTCTGCGCGTATACCTTTCTGCTTTAAACCTAGCAAAATACGAGCTTCCCAAGTCGCCTGCTTTTCTATACGAATATCCGCAATTTCAACATGCACTGGTTTGCGCGCAACATTCCAAACCCACGGACCGTCGTCGCCTAGCACTGGATCAACATCAAAATCTCGCTCTGGACTTTTTACATAAAGTACAGTTTTCTTTCCATGACGGTCTCGTATTAATCTTCCAGAAGGTAACTGAACTATGCGCGATATACGTGCAACTTTTCGCACGTGGCCAATATCCTTGCCACGTTCCGCTTGAGTCCAGTTCTCTTCAACTAAATGCTTCAACGCAACGCTGCAAGTTGGCAACACAATCACATGGCTTCCGCTTGGCGTTTTGAAGTGGCGAATTGACTTGAAGCGACGCACATTTTTAGGAATGAAAAGCTCAGACATGACATAAGCATTTACAGCTGCGATTTTATTAAAGTTATACGGCTTAACTAATTTATGAAAAAGCAGCAGCAAATCGAATTAAATCCCGAGTTCAAAAAAGCTTTTGAGCTAATGGAAAACAGCGACAAGAACGTCTTCGTTACTGGAAAGGCAGGAACTGGCAAGTCTACTTTGTTGCGTTACTTTCGTGAAAATACTGAAAAGCAAGTTGTAGTGCTTGCACCTACTGGCGTAGCTGCGCTTAATGTCGAAGGGCAGACGATTCACTCTTTTTTCAACTTTAACATTAACATAACGCCGGAAAAAGTGAAAAAAACGGACGGATTACAGGCTGAGTTGTACAAGAATGTCGACGCTATTGTGATTGACGAAGTTTCAATGGTACGCGCAGATTTAATGGACTGCGTTGACAAGTTTTTGAAACTAAACCGGAACAAAAAGAACGAACCGTTCGGCGGAGTGCAGATGATTTTCATCGGCGACCTCTACCAACTACCGCCAGTTGTAAAAAGCGGGGAAAAAGAAGCGTTTCAAAAGCATTACGCGAGCCAGTACTTCTTTGACTCAAACGCGTGGAAAAATATAACCGTTGAATTTATAGAGTTGGAAAAGATCTACCGGCAAAAAGACGACAAGTTTATACAATTGTTAAACGCAGTTCGTAACAATTCAGTTACCGACTTTCAAATCAGCCAGTTGAACAAGCGGCTTAACCCCGAGTTTTCGCCTCCAGCTGGGGATTTTTGCATTAATTTGACAACAACTAACCAAATGGCAAGCGAAGAAAACTACAAACAATTAACTAAAACTCCTGGAAAAGCGGTTACGTTTGTTGGAAAAGTAAAGGGGAAGTTTGAACAAAAGGATTTGCCAACTGAAGTTGAACTCAGTGTCAAAAAAGGAGCGCAAGTTATGCTGTTGAACAACGACTCATTGCGACGGTGGGTTAATGGCACAGATGGAAAAATAACCGACATACAGAAAGCCGGAGACGATGAAGGTGATGTTGACACTATCAGCGTGCTCACTTCAGATGGAAGAAAGGTAAGCGTTACGCCGCACACGTGGAGAATGTACCAAACGGTTTACAACAAGCAAAGCAAAGCGCTTGATAGCCAGACAATTGGCTCGTTTACACAGTACCCTTTGCGTTTAGCTTGGGCAGTTACAATTCACAAGAGCCAAGGGAAAACTTTCGACAACGTAGCTATTGACATTGGCAACGGCACTTTTACACATGGACAAGTATACGTTGCGCTTAGCAGGTGCACTTCGCTTGAAGGGCTAGTGTTAAAAAAACCAATTTTGAAGAAAAACATTTGGATGGACTGGAAAATCGTCAAGTTCCTAACTAACTTTCAGTACAAATTATCTGAAGACAACTGTTCGCTTACTGATAAAATGAAAATAATCAAAGACGCAATTGCGAATAAAAGTTCGCTTGACATGGTTTACTTAAAAGGCAGCGACGAAAAAAGCAAGCGCACAGTAAAACCGCTTGAAGTTGGCGAAATGCAATACATGGACAAAACCTACACGGGAATGAAAGCATACTGCTACAAACGGCAAGACCAACGCACGTTTAGGGTAGATAGGATATTAGAGATAAAAGTGAATTAAAAACATAGAGTTAACTGCTTTTGCGCTTTAACATATTTATGTCTAAAAGAAAAAATCGTCGTAAGGTTGTAAAGGAAGAACCACAATCTCCTTCTCGAAGGAAGTTCCTACTTTTAGGGGGCGCAGTTGTTGCGGGAGCTGGGCTAGGTGTTTTATTCAGGAGTAAGGCAACTGTACCGCGTGTTGAAACACCTAAAGAATACGAACCCCTTTCGCCTATCGTAGTTGGCTCGAATAACAAACGCATCCGCGTAATATTTCAATTTGGCAGGCATAAAACGCAGCAAGATGCGTTGAAAATTGAACCCTTGCTTGAAAAATTCAAGCCGCACGTTTTTTGCATGGAAAATGCTGGCTCAACTGAAGCAAATGCAAGAGCGGGGGAAGAATTTTTTCTAAAAGGTCAGTTGCGTGGTGGTGATCCTTTTACTGCAGGCATACAACAAATACTCAGAAAACATGTTGACCGCGTTTTCACCATTGAAAAGTTGCCGGAAAAAGACGCTGACTGGATCCGACACAATAGTATTGTAAGAGAAAAGAAGCGCAAAGCGGCAATCCGCGAATTTCTTGCAGGACAATCAGAAAGTGCAGTTGAACAATATAGACAATTTATTGAACTGGGTGTGCGAGAAGACAAAACACGTGAAGAAATAATTAAATCTACGCTGTCAAACTTCCATGATTTGCTATTAAGGAGATTTCCAGAGCTTGAAAAGGAAAATGAAATTCGCGTAGTTGTCTACTATGGTGCAACCCACACGCCTATTTATCGTCACGCCAAGAGTAGCGGATTTGCAGAGGTTAAAAGAGAAATGGAAAAACCTTACTATTTCGCGCTGAGGTCAGCAATAATACGAGGAGCCACATTCAGTAGGCTTGCAAGAGATAGAGCCACTGGAGCTAGGACCCGCATTTGGCCACCTAGGAGAGATAGCAATGAAGACATTGCAAGAGCGTTGCTTGGAGAAGTTTTAGGCAAACACGCATCTGCCCAGGGGGTAAGCTACTTAAATGGCTCGGTGTTTGGCAATCTGTTCGCTAAAAAAGTTTCGCTCGAACAATTCCACCGAATTAGTACAAACGTCGGCAAATTCTCGGGCAACTATGGAGCTATAGGGCCGCCGCTCCAGACTGCACTTGAAGTGGAGAAAATGAGCTTACCCATGTCAAAAGAAGAAGTTCACAGGTTCTTGCGGAACCAAAAAATACCACTGGCTGGTGATGAAAAATGAAAATCTCTAAGAAAATCTGGCCGAATTCTTTTGAAAAGATCCTGAGCGGAGAGAAAACCTTCGAACTACGGCTAGCGGATTGGAAGTGCAACGTCGGCGATGTGCTTGTACTCAAGGAGTGGGATCCAACCACGAAACAGTACACTGGCCGCGTAATTGAAAAAACCGCTACTTATGTTTTAAAAACCAAAGACCAGCACTACTTTTCAAAAGAAGATGTTGAAAAGTACGGGTTACAAGTGATTGCGGTTAAGTAGTATTCGGCTAAGCCAGATATAGATAAGTTTATTAATACTAATTTTATCAATACCCTATGCAAACTCAACAGATCCTCCACTTTCCACGTCTGGACACAATTTTACTTGTAGAGGACACCATACGCAAATCACATACGGAATTGACACGTACAGCACTTCACCGCGTTTTGGAAGGCAGGGTAATGTACCAGACACTTAAAGCTATTCTAGACTACTTGGAAGAATCTAACAAAATCACTTACGCCGATAACAAAATAGTCTGGATTTTTACAAACGAAAAGCTCAACAAAGCAATTGCAAGAGGTAGAACTTATTAGATGGAACTAAAAGTAACAAGTGTCCTCGAATTTGACTTGCAATATGACGAGCTAAAGCAATCCGCAGACAATGGAAATGGCGCAAGTCAAATCCTTCTGAAAAAGCTGAACAAAGCAATTGAAAAATTGAAATACAACTATAAAGCAGGCGAACACATCTCGCGCGACAAAATTCCGCTGTTTTACAAGATAAACTACGGGGTTGAAAACCTCTGGAAGCTCAACATAGACCTAAACTACCGCTTGATTTACACTGTTCGTGGAACAGAAATAGAAGTTATGTCGGTGCTTCTTGAATTTTTTGACCACAAGACCTACAATAAGAAATTTGGCTACAAGAAGTAATTGCTTTGAAGGGATAATTATGCCGCCGAAATTAACAAGGGAAATATTGACCGAAAAGCACGTCAGAGTCTTACGTGGCCGATCCCGAGGCTTAACCTTTGCACAGATTGCTAAGCGCGAAGATGTAAGCGAATCAACTATAATGAGGCGGTTCGGCGAAATAAGGCCATTTTTACACCGGCTAACTTTGAAAAGACTGGAAAAACCAGATCACGCGGAAAAAGCAGTTGCTTTGCGACTAGGTGGAAAAACACTGAGACAAATTGGAGATGAATTAGCATTGAGCCGAGATAAAGTACACCAAATACTGAAAAAAGCAGCTGATACAATGCCAAAAGAAGATGCGAAAAGGCTCGCGGTTGGTGGAACACGCATTAGGCCAAGTAGGGTAACTTACATTCCAACTCGTCAAAAAGCGGTTAGGGTGTTTTTTGAAGAAATTAACCGCTTTCCAAATCCATACGGCACAATGCAAAGGGCAAGACAACGCAGTGGACTAGAAAAAATAACACGCCATTTAACGCTGGCAGGAATAAACTGGAAGGGGGAAATACAGCGGCGACGCTTAGCATTAGCTTTGAAAGTAGCGAACACAATGCACTCACCTAGAGAACAAGCCAGCACGCAACTACAAATAGAAAAAAGCACACTAGGAAGGTACAGGCAAATGGTACGCGAAGGTAGGCATTTAACTGGCGCTTTAGAATTAGTTAGTTCACCTGAAGCTGGCGAATGGTGGGACTTAAAAATGCCAGAAATAAGCGAAGGCGACCCACATGGAGGAGGCAGGATAAACCTAAAGATGCGCAATAACGCGGTTCAAAGTGACTTAAAAACATTTAAAGACGCAATTGAATTAGCAAAACAAGAAATGGGAAAATACCACCCAGATAAGCAAAGTACAGAGGCTAAAGCTGGCCAACTTTTTAAGCGGGCATACAAGACAAGAAACGCTTTACGCAAGGCACTTGCTAGGTATAAGCAACGCGAATTACAGTTTAGAACAAGATACGGTTTACCGGTACTCAAAATTTTGAAAGCCAAATGACATAAAAGCCAACTTTTTTAACCGCTGGTGCTGTTCTTTTTCCATGGAACCGCTTAAAGTGAAAATCGCTGGCGAGATTGCGCTGTCTGAAGATCCAGGCGCAGCTATGAAGAAGTGGCGTGAAGTTTTTTCAATTTCGCAAACCGACCTTGCCCAACATTTGAAGATTACGCCTTCTACAATCAGCGACTATGAAGGCAACCGGCGCAAGAGCCCAGGGATCCACGTTGTGAAGCGGTTTATCGACGCGTTGTTTGAGCTTGACAACGTCAACGGCGGCAAAATAGCGAGCCAGTTTAAACAAGCAGACGAAGCTTCGGAATATTATCAGGTTTTCAACTTTCCGCGCGAAGTAAGTGGCAAAGAACTTGCAAAGGTGCTAGATGCAAAAGTAATCGCCGCTGAAGGCAAAATGCAAAACAAAGCGGTTTTCGGCTGCACCATCCTAGACAGCTTAAAAGTTATCCTTGAGCTTCCATACGAGAGCTTTGTCAAAGTGTACAGCAACACCTCCCAACGCGCGCTGTTGTTCACAAGAGTTGAAACTGGAAGGAGCCCCTTGGTTGCAGTTAGGGTAACTCCAATTAAGCCCGCACTCATCATTTTACACGGGGTTGACGAAGTGGACAAACTTGCAATTAAGATTGCAGAAAGCGAAGGCATACCGCTACTTGTAACGAAGTTGAAAATCGAAGACGTCAAAACAAGGCTGGCACAACTAGGCGCGTGAAGAGTTGAAAAAAATGGAGAAGAAACCCAAGCCAAAAGTTGAATATGGATTTATCCCGTTGCCCACCCTAATTAAATCGCCCCCCCCCGTACACTAACCGCTAAGCAACGCGAAGTAATCGCCGCACATAAACAAGCTGTGCAGGCAATGGCCGACTTTCTCGAAATTAATTCGCCTAGAATAATTGGGATAATGCAACCCGGATTCCCAAAGTTTTCTGCTGAAGAATTTAAAGCTAGTAATCGGGCCATGGACGCGCTGAGGGTAGCAATTGAATATTACCATGAACACGGAAAATTAAGACAAGCCCTTACAGAAGTGCGTGAAGTTGCGCGTGACCACTGGCACCCCGTAATCGATGAAATGTGGGGGCATCATTTTGAAAGGAGGGCAGACGACGCTGGTATCAAATTAGGAAAAAATATTAGAAGCTTAACTCAAGGCGATGAAGGATTATTTAAGCGTGCATTTGAAGACTGGGCTCTGGCACAAAAAGCAAGAGACAAAAAAGAAAAGCCAAACTAAGCTTTCTTATATCTTTCTTTATTTTCTATTTTCTCTTCCCAGTTTTCGCAGCTTTGCCGTGGTTCAAGTGCTCATACGAAGTTTCTTTTATCTTTAAGTAAAGCGCTGCGAAGAAGGCAGCCATTGCTAAGAAGTTGAAAAGGACAGCTGCATCATTAATAAATGCGCTAAACGCTTGAAAGGCATGCAATGCAACGAGGGCGTTTGAAACTGTGAACAGCGCGATGCCGATGTAGACCCAGTGAGCTGTGTCGATCACTTCAAAGTTGCAGCACGGGTGTTGTTTCCACAAGTATAAGTAGAACAGCAGGTAGATTACAGTTAGGACGCTGAGGAGAATGGTTAAGCCAGCAAAGACTTCGGAGAACGCCATAATAAACTCTTTAGCGTTGGGGAGTATAAATGGGTTTCTAATTTTAGTTTAAAACCGCAGGCAGAACGTGTGCCTGTAGAGGTCTCGGCCGTTTTTTCTGCCGACTAGTTTACGAGTATGCTTTACTTTGCGGCATATAGCGTGGCTTGTTTGCATGGCTGGCGTAATGCCAGCTGCGTTGATGTCAAACCCAGTTTCGGTTCTTTCAAGCTTATGCACCCTACCCCCATGTGCGGTTAATTGTTTTACAAACTTCTTAACTTTTGGCTCGAGCTTCGTCATTTCCTCCGCTAGTTGCTTACGTTCAACATCTTCCAATAAGCGAAACTGAATAACTGAATCAAAATAACCGCCAGCTTCGCGGGAACAGTCAACGCATTGAATTTGGTCAAACTTTAGCCTAATTGGAACCCTCCGTTCAATTTTAGCACCGTCAACAGTGTATTCAACCGTGAGCATCACGTCGAATAAATTCCTACCCTCGCGTAGTTGAATATCCGTTACACGCGGGGAGTACTGCGACTTTACCTTCGCAGTAACTATTTGGGTTAACACTCGCTTATTTTCGCTAACCCACTGGTCACCTTGCCTAATCCTGCTACATACAGCACAGCGGCCAATGTCAATAACAGTTGGAATAACAGCTAGGGTGAAGTGACCTGCAAAGCACTCCTTGCAAAAATTCCTTATAAATTCCGAGCTATCAGCAGATTGGCCACAAGACGGGCAACGTAGTTCCATAGTGAAGAAAGAACAAGGAAGCCCAACGTATTTCAACGTATGCAACGACGCGCGTTGTCAAAGTGTTTTTAATGTTTACTGCATTTTATGTAACGTACAAAAATGGAGGGCGATTCGTTATGGCTAATATGGAAGACGAAGAAATGCAAGAGTGCTTTGAAGAAGTCGCTGCAATCAACGCAGAAATGCGCTTCCTCTGCTTGGAACTTATGAAGATCTCCGGCCAACGCAGCGTCCCGTTTTCGCAAGTGATGCAAGAGTTCATCGCCAACACAAACACAATGAAACTCGCCCTGGCAAACGCGGAAAACCAAATTGAAAAAGCGACAAATAGAAAAACTACGAAGGTGGGCTGAAAGCAGCCGCAAAAAGCGAAATAGTTACCTTAATTTAAACTGTTTACTTATACTCTATTTCGTATAAATTATGGATATTGACATTGACCAGAAAGCTGTGAATCTCACGTATTTTCTTTTTAAGACGCCTAGCTACCGCAAAACAGCCGCTTGGCTCCTCATTGTATCTTTCGTGTTTGGAGTAGTTGCCAGACTTGCAGGAGGCAAGGTTGAAACCCTCCTTGAAACATTCCTATACGGCGGAACAGATGGTATACTTGTACTTGCCGCGCCTGCTCTTGTATCCGCCCTCCTAGCAACGTTTTTCGTCTCGCGCAAGCAGTTCAAACAAGGTTTCAAGTACTTTGCGTTCCTCTCCCTCGCAAGTACAGTGTTATACGCATTGGTGCTTTTGTTTGGATTAATTATCGGCAAGCGCTTTTTCACTGGAATTGACATTGGAATATACGCAATTGTAGCAAACGCGCTTGTGCTAGTTCTGTGGCTGGCAAGCACGTGGATCGCACTGGCGTATAAGAAAAAAGCAATTTTCCTCTGCGTATTACATCCGCTTACAAACCTCGCATTTATCACGCTGTGGAACAAGTTTGCAATTGTCGAGTCCAGCGTAGCCATTGGCCACTCACCGTTGCTTGCAGTGTTTAAGCTAGCGATTGCGTCGCTGATATTACTAATCGCAGTTGGAGCGCTTGTTTTCATAATCAACGCTCCGACAAAGCGGAACTTCGGCATCTCTACAATTGACACTATTACAATGTTTTTCGCCCAATGGGTAAGCGGGAGCAAAGGGCTTGAAGACATTTTAGCTGGAACTGGGGAGACAATTACAACCCAAGTTGGCACAATTACTTTCAAACATGGAAAAAACATCAAGGCTACTTTTGTAGTTCCGCAGGTTCACTATGGGCCAATTGGCAACCTCGGCGGAAGCGAATTCCCAGGCCTCTTGTCAACGTCAATTGCAAAAGAAACAGGCGCACCATGCGTTGTGTTCAAAGGCGCGGCTAACCACGACTTTGACCCAGTTTATTCAAGCGATTTGAAAACAATCCAAGACGCGGCACTGTTGGGAATCAAAGAGGGTGAAAAACCCCAGTCAAGCAACGCCGCGTTTATACAAGGAAGAAAAGGTTACTCACAAGTTTTTGGAATCGATGTAAACGGCACAGCATTTTTAACGTTGTCACGCCAGCCGCAGAACTGCGAGGACATCCATCAAGCGTTGGGGCGGTCACTGCGCAACATTGCATTGGCAACTGGGTTCAAGGAAGCAATCATCGTCGACAGGCACCATTGCAAAGTTGACGGTAGCTTAATTGGACCCGGGTCAAAGGAATACTACGACTATGAAAAAGCAGTTGAAACCGCAACTCGTTTTCCTGGCAAAATGTGGATGGGAATAGGCGAATCACGCCATGCGTTTAAACTAGAAGAAGGAATTGGACCAGGCGGGTTAAAAGCAATTGTAATGCACATTGGAAGAAAGAAAGCGTGTTTCATAGTTGTTGACGCAAATAACTGCGTGCCTGAATTCCGCACCACAGTTGTACAAGCGGCAAGCAAAGGCCACGGTTTTGATTTCGTGGACCTACTTACAACCGACTCACACGCGGTGAACAGCTTAAGCGGCATACACAACCCACTAGGCGAGCGGGTTGACAAAAAAACTCTCCTGCACGAAGTGGAAAAAGCAGTACATGCCGCTGTTGCGAATTTAACGCCTGTAACAGCTGGAAGTAGCACAAAGGAGATTGAAATCGAGGTGCTTGGCCCACAGCGGTCAAGCGAAATGGTAATCACAGTAAACTCAATCTTTGCCATTCTAAAAATACTAGCGCCAATCATATTCGCAGGTTCAATAGTGCTTGCGTTCCTTGCGCTAGTGTTGATAAAGTAACGAAGTCCGCCCCATCCAGCCACACAACTACAAAGCCTTTTATATCATACGTATGAAAACATACTTATGGCAAATATTAACTTAGAAAGAACTACTATCACAATTGACAGCTTCATTGCTGAGCGGATAAGGCGCATGTTTAGTGGCAACTTATCGCTTGGGATTAACGAGCTGCTTCACGAGCATTTGAGGGAAAAAAACCCAATTAAGGAAACGTTTGGCACATTTAAGTTTAGTAAAAGCTCTGATGAGATGTCTAGGGAAACAGATAAGGAACTATGGGGCGAGTAAACACAAATGGAACTTTACTTTTTCGATACCTACGCTTTTTTTGAAACAATGGAAGGCAACCCAAAGTACAGTAGATTTGCACAGGAAAAAATAGTCACTAGCATCATTAACCTCGCAGAGTTGAGTTTCAACATAAGGCGGGACTCAAATGCTGAAGAAGTTGAAAGAACGGTAAAGAAATACACGCCGCTATTAACTGAAATAAAAACTGAAGATGTGATTAAAGCAACTGAATTAAAATTCAACAACCGAAAACTTTCCCTTGCAGACTCAATTGGCTACAGCATATCGCAGAGAATCGGTGCAAAATTCGTCACAGGAGACAAAGAATTCCGCCACATGAAAAACGTCGAGTTCCTTAAGTGATGCTATAATGGTCCGCACTACGATTAATCGCTTGGTGGAAAAATGGCCCGAAGGCGGAATAGCAATCCACGGAACTACATATGGAAACTTACATTCCATTAAACGTAACGGCATAGTGAAAGGCAATCCATATGTCTGCCCGTTTCCCAGTAAAAACGGGTGGAAAAAATACGGTAAAGAAACACAAGAGATTTTAGAGCGAAGCATCGGAAGCACATTATTCGCTGGAAGGTATGCACTTAGTAAAATGCAAACGGCTAACCGCGAAACAGATGAAAAAGATTTGCCAGCAATTGTGATTTTAAAAGGAAAAACTACGGGCGAATTTTTAGAAGGATATGATGAAAACGACCCTCAATATAAAAATTTAGAATTTGGTACAAAAACTTATCGTTCATTTGGTAAATCTCCCGAGCACGGAATACCTGCAAATAGGATAGCGGGAATAGTTAAAATAACCCAAGGGGAATATATTGAAATTATGCGAAAAGCAAGCGACCCTGGAGAAGCTAAGGCGCTTATAAAAAGCAGGTTAGCTATGAAAACCTTGTTGGCAATTAGAAAAATAGTCGAACATCACCGAGAAAAAACAAAGAAGTGAAACAAAAAAAGGAAATGATAAAAAATGAAAATCGCTTTTTACACTGACACGTATCTTCCGAACACAGACGGCGTTGTGTCGCAGATAATTGCCAGCAAAAGGGAGCTGGAAAAGGGAAAAAAGCACAGCGTACATATTTTCACGCCTGGAACGCGAAAAGAAAAGAAGGCAAACCACGACAAAACCGTAACTTACTACGATGGAGTTAAGTTCCCGCTGTATCCCGAGTACAAGCTGGCGCTGTTCCCATACAGCTCTGCAATTGAGGCGAAAAAGCTTGGGATTGAAGTTGTGCATTGCCACGCGTTGGCAACAATGGGCCTTGCCAGCATATTTACTGCAAAGACATTAGGTTTGCCGCTTGTTGGAACTTTTCACACAATGATTCCACTAACTACGCATTACTTGACGCGTAACGTAAAAGCGCAGGAAGTATTGTCCAAAGCAGCTTGGCAAGCGATCAAAGCGTTTTACGTTGCGTTCGACGTGGTAACTGCACCGTCACATACGGTTGCAACTCTATTGCGTAAGCACGGGATAAAAAACGTCGAAGTGATTTCAAACGGCATTGACACCGACCGGTTCAACCCAAAAATAACCGCTGGCAACTTAAGATGGAAACTAGGAGTGAAGAGTGATGAAAAGCTCTTTTTGTTCGTTGGCAGAATTACAGAGGAGAAAAACGTCGACGTCGTGATAAAAGCGTTTAGCCAAATAAAAGAAGAAAAGGCAAAGCTTGTAATCATCGGCAACGGACCTGCGTTTCAAGAGATAAAACAGCTTGTAAAGAAGCTAAACCTAAGCAACAAAGTTATTTTAAAAGGCCAAGTGCCGCACAGCGAAATGCCTCAATATTATGCAGCTTGTGACTGGCAAGTTACAGCGTCAACGTTTGAAACCCAGGGGCTTGGGATATTGGAAGGCATGGCTTGCGGTAAGCCGTGCATTGGCGCGGATAGTTTGGCGATTCCTGAGACGATTAAAAGCGAGTACAACGGCTTCCTCTTTGACCCTTTCAGCGTAAAGCAATGCGCCGAGAGAATGGCGGCGGCAATTAAGATGAACAAGTCAAAATACGCTTCGCTTTGCCGCAACGCGCTGCTTACAGGGAGGAAGCATTCGATTCAAAATACAGTTGCAAAGTGGGAGAAGCTATATGCTTCGCTGCTATAATCGCGCATATCTAGATTTTCAAGTTGTTCAAATTTTACAATTCTTACCTAGTTGCCGCACTTTTTAATCGCATTTTTGCCTAGCATTCTCTAAGGCTTGCTTAACGATGCCGGCTAAATTCTTTTCTTTAAAGGTTTTAAGCGCAGCTTCAGTAGCTCCCCCTGGCGTTGCTACGTTTGAAATGAGTTCTTCTAACGGCAGATTTTCTTGTTCTAAAAGCTTGGCCGCCCCACATAGCGTCTGTTTTGAAAGAGAAAGCGCAATTTCCTTTGGCAATCCCATGGAAACACCCGCTTCAGTTAACGAGCGGCTAAATTCAAAGAAATATGCAGGCCCGCAGCCGCTCAACGCAGTTATTGCATTTAGGTGCACTTCGCTAACTTCAGTATATGTGCCAAAAGAAGAAAAAATCTCCTTGGCTAACTCTAAGTCTTTCTCATTAACTGCAGCGTTTGGCGAAAAGCACGTTGAAGAGGCGCATACTTTTGCCGCTAGGTTAGGCATGGCGCGCATTATTCGCTCTTGCCCAATATATTTTTGAAGTTGCGCTATGGTTTTCCCAGCTGCAATTGAAATAACAAGCGGACGGTATGCTTGCTTTGATAATGCGATTCTAAGTTCTTTTCCAATTTTTTCTACGTCTTTTGGTTTCACGCAAATTATAATTGCACGGCAATTCGCCATTTCATTAAGTATTTTTGCCTGCGTTGCTTTTCCTTGCAATTCAAGCGATTTTTTATCGAAAACTATTAACTTAAAGCCTTTTTTCGCCAATGCGTAAAGAATTGCCGAACCCATATTTCCAATGCCAATTATTCCGATCATTTTTCATCAACTCCGCACTTGTCCAGTTCCATATATCTCGTATTTGTAGGTACTTAACGCGTCAAGCCCCACTGGTCCACGAACGTGGAGTTTTTGGGTGCTTACGCCTAGTTCTGCCCCGAATCCAAATTGCTCTCCATCGGTGAACCTAGTAGAGGCATTCCAGTAAACCGTCGACGCGTCGACTTCTTGTAGAAATTTTTCAGCGGCCTGTTTGCTTTCAGTTACTATTGCCTCAGAATGCTTTGTGCCATGCCTATTAATGTGTTGAATTGCGTCAGCAATATGTGGTGAAATTTTAATCGATAGAACAAGGTCGGAAAATTCTTTTCCAAAATCTTCTTCAGATGCGAGTTTTACCTTGAAAGCTGAAAGTATAGCTGCGCTTTTCTCGCAGCAGCGGAGTTCAACGCCAGCGCAGGTTAATTTTTCCGCTACAAGTGGGAGAAATTCTTCAGCGATTTTTTCATGTACCAATAGCGTTTCAATAGAATTACAAACGCTGGGTTTCTGCACCTTAGCGTTAAGTAAGATGTTTGTTGCCATTTTGAAATCAGCGGCTTCATCTATGTAAAGGTGACAAACCCCGCCACCGGCATAGATTACTGGAATGTGTGATGCCCTTCGCACGAAGTTTACAAGTTGGTTTCCTCCGCGTGGCATAACTAAATCTATGCAGTCGCCTTGCTTGAGTAGTTCGGCTAATTTCATTCGTGAACCATTGAACTGTTGAATTACTTCTAAGGGTAGTCCAGCTTCAGCAACGGCTTGACAGAAGATATTTACCAGCTCTTTATTCGTGCGCCTTGCCTCCCAGCCTCCCTTGAGTATAATGGAATTGCCGGATTTTATCGCTAGAGCTCCAGCTTCCACTGTGACATTTGGCCTGGATTCATATATCAGAAGAATAACCCCAAGTGGTACACGTACTTTCCTAATTTTCAACCCGTTTTCAAGCGTCCACTCTACTTGGTTGCGATTAGCCGATTCAAGTGCGGCAATTTTTCTCAGGGTGCATGAAAGTGCCAGAATCTCGGGTTTTTCTAGCTTCAAACGCTGTAGAAATACCTGGGTTGCTCCACTTCTTACTGCTTCGGCAACATCTGCTTCATTTTCTTTTAGTATATTATCTGCATTTTTCTCTATTGCCGCAGCTACGAGCAAAAGCGTTTTGTTCCGCTGATCTTCGCTTGTTTGGGCTAATTTCTGCTGGCTGAACTTTGCTTTAAGTGCAATTTGCCTAACCGTTTGGATCCCCAGTTCCTTTTTCTTATAAGGCGCAAAGATAGTGCCTACATTTTCCCCATTGAACAGCCTCGCTACTACCCCGGTGGTTTTTCCATTTGCTATTACTCCGCATACGCCACTGGCAGCGGCATAGCGCATTGACGCTAATTTAGTAGCTAAGCCACCCCTACCAGTAACCACTCCCGAATCAAGGGCGGAAAGGTCATCGCTTACTTGTTCAACAAAGTCCAACACGTTTTTTTCCTTATCCAGCAAACCATCTACATTAGAAAGCAGCAAAAGTAAATCTGCATTTATCGCACAGGCAACTAAAGCGGATAATTCATCATTATCGCCAAATGAACGCTCATCTTTTCCACCAGAATGATCTAATTCTTCAGTGGCAACTGCATCATTTTCGTTTACTATCGGAATTACATGCATTTTGAATAAATGCTGTAGCGTGCTAACCAAATTTTTGAGGCGCTTTTCATCTCTGAAGTCTTCTTGGGTAAAAAGTAGCTGTGCAATAGTTTTTCCCCTCTTCATAAAAAAAGAGTTGTACTGCCCCATAAGGAGCCCCTGTCCCACCGAGGCACTGGCCTGCTGGAGTTCTAATGTTAATGGCTGACCATTGAGTTCTAAGCGAGAGCGACCGCTGGCTATTGCGCCAGAAGTAACAATTACAACCTCTTTACCTGCATCTTGGAGCTTGGAAACTTGTTCGCATAGCTCCCGCATAGTGTTTAAATCAAGTTTGCCGTCTTCAGAAGTTATTACTCGCGTGCCGACTTTTATTACAATGCGCTTAGCGAAAGAGTTTAATCTAGAGCGAATAGAAAGACTTTTTTGCTGGAAGTAAATCCCCTTCTGACACCATATCTCACACCAACTGAAAAATATTCGAACATCGATAAATTATAAAGCTGCCTATAACGAACTACTTTAATAATAGTTATAGCAAGAAGCAGAAGTAATCCGAAATCAGCGCAAGGCTTGAAGCCTTGCGACTGAGTCACAAACGCTTCGACGTTTGTGCTCAAATGCTGCTTCTTGCTAGATAGCAATTTGCATTTGCTTTATGCAAATGACTTTGCAAATGCAAAGCCAAATGCTTAGGGCATTTGCAAATCTCATACAACTTTGTCGGATTGAGCACAAGGCAGCAGCCTTGTGACTCTGGCGCAAGCAAAGCTTGCGACGCGACACAACCCATTAGGTTGTGCTCGCAGACACAAACCTGCGAGGTTTGTGCTGATACTTTATGAGATTGCTATAAGAGATTCTCCATTAGTTCTTTTTAGGCAAAGCAGTTATTCCCAGCCCAATTAGTGTCACTATTAAGCCGCCTGCTATTATCTCTAGCCCCAAGCTCAACGAAAGGGCGGCGCAAGTTAAAACTCCAAGCACAGCAGTTATGGGAACGTTGTTTATTGCAAATGGCATTTTAAACGGCCTGTGCAAGTTTGGGTTTTTTACCCGGAGTATAATTGCAGCTAGGTTCACTGCGATGAACACTGCAAAAACCGCAAAGTCTGTTAACCGCGCTGCGAATTCAATGTTGCCAAGCAGTACAAATGCAATTGTGGCAACTGCAGTTAGTAAGATTGCCAAGTGTGGCGTTTGCCTCCTGCTATGTACCGCGGCTAAGAGTTTTGGAAGGCCGCCTTCTTTTGCCATGCCGTAGAATAGACGCGAAGTTGTCACGAGAAGCAAAAGGACAGTGTTTGCGGTTGAGAACAAGGCGATTATGCCAAGAACAGCAAACGCTTGTGCTGAGTTTGCGTGAAGCGCTTTAGCTGCTACTTCGGCAATTGGCGCTGTTGAAGCACCTAGCGCTTGTGAGCCAAGTATTGACAACGCGCTTACTGCGGTTAAGATGTAGAGCACAGCGGTTATTGCAATTGACAACAAGAGGGCAGTTGGAATGGTCTTTTCTGGAGCGCGGGTCTCTTCTGATAATTTAATGATGCCTTCAAACCCAATAAATGCAAAGAAGAGGAGGGAAGCTGCGTTTAGCACATTTGGAAACTCGCCAATGTGGGTGAAGTCAACGTGTGACACTAGCCCTGCTCCGAGGAGGATTATTGCAACGAGCCCAAGCACCTCGAGCACAGTAATAGCGTCGGCTATTCCAGTTGACTGTTTTATTCCAACGTAGCTTATAACTGAGCTAAGCAACACTAGGGCAATTGCAACTGGCACAACGGGTAAATTCGTAAGAGCTGCGAAGTAGCCAGCGAAACCTAATGCAACAGCTGCTGAGCCCACTATTCCAGCGAATAGAACTAGCCAGCCAGTTGTAAAAGCTGTGCGCTTGCCAAACGCTTTTGACGCGTATGTAAACTCGCCGCTGCTGGACTTTGCATAAGTTGAAGATAGCTCAGCGTAGCTTAAGCCAGTAAAAACAGCTGCAACTGCAGCGAGTACAAAGGAGAGCCACACGCCGTTGCCAGCAATGGCAGTTGCCTTGCCGATGAGAGTATAGATCCCAGCGCCTATAATGATGCCAACTCCTGCAAGCGTACATTCAAGCAATCCAAGCTCACGCTTTAGTTTAGAAGACATTAAAAAAGGTTAAACAAAAGCCGCTTTTATAGAAGAGGGTTGTTTACGTCAGCTTCTTGAGCTCATCTAAGTTTGGCGCTTTGGTTAGCTTTTTGTCGTTTACAACAACCGACGGTGCTGTGGTTACTTTGTACAGCGACGAGAGCATTGCAATTGACGGCGTTGTGCCGCGGTGGTCGAGGTTAAATGAGTACACGAGGATTCCTGGCGGATTCTGCTGTTTGAAATCAGCAATTGCTGCATCGAACGGGGGGCAGTCAGCAGTGCACTCAGTGCGGTAGAAGTAAATCACCAACGTGAGGTTCGTGTTGCACAACGTTTTGAGCTTTTTCCAGAAGAAGTAATCCCGCGCTTCCAAGGCAAAGTAGCGTTGCTGCAGCGCTAAGACTCCAGAGCCATCTTCCCCACGTTTCTGTTCGAAGAGGCGCAACCTTCGGCCTACGTCTGCGGTTTGTACGCCTAAGTTATGTGCGCTTTGCTCAACAGCAGTACACACCTCCCCCTTCAATGCGGCATTAGTGCGGATAGCTGGGTCGCTTTCCAACAGCGAAAGGAACTCGAGGTTAACGTTGTTGGTTTGAAGCGAGTCAATTTCAGTGTAAAACTGGCCGTTGACTTGCGACGCTAAGTAGTTACCAATCCAAATACCGAGGACGAATACAATTATGGTTACGAATAGCGCGGTTAAGTGCATTGGAATTGACAGCGACCTTTTGACTTTGCCAAGTTGGTTTTCATCCATATTAATATTCATGTTATAGTTTTATTCATTTTACCATTTTTGTTTCTTGTGGAAGACTTCTTCTCCGAATGTAGCTATCCAGAACACAGTCATAAAGTAAGTGTAGACGAATAGAAAAAGGAATAGCCTCGAGATGGAAAGCGTAGCGTGTTCAGTTTCAAAAACCCTGCGGCCGACAAGCACCCACACGATGCCGACAAGGAGAGTCAACAGCGAAATTACTTGCAGTGGCCCGAAGGTGTAGATGAAAGCTTCAAGTGAAAACCAGGAGAAGAACTGGCCAGTGACTATTTGCCACATAATAGTTGCAAAAACCGCAATCACAAGGAAAACCGTGAGTACGCCAAGCGGCAAGATGACTGCACCTAAGTCGCCGTATTTGGGGCTGAGTAGTTTGCGGTGCTTGTAGAAGTTACGCATTCCGCCCCGGTTCCAGCGGACGCGTTGGCGCATGAGTTGGGAAAAAGTAGAAGGCACTTGGGTGTACACCGCTGCGTTGAGGGAGCCGACGATTTTGTAGTTGTGTGACTGTATTCGGTAGGCCATTTCTTGGTCTTCCAAAATGTTATTTTCGTCGAATAGCCCCACTTTGTTGAAAACATCTGCGCGAAAAACGCTAAACGGACCAGGCGTAACTGTGACGCTGTCTACGAACGAAAGCAGCCGGCGGGTAAACGCTACGAATATGTATTCCACTCCTTGGATTTTCTCCAGCATTGTTTTCGGCGAATACACCTTCACAGCAGCAGTTACAGCCATTGTACTTGGATCGGCAAAAAAAGACGCGAGCTTAGCAAGGCTGGTTTTTTCAGGGAATGAGTCACTGTCCAGAGTGGCAACAAGCTGGCTGGTTGCAACGCGTATCCCTGCATTTAGCGCACTACTCTTGCCAACTCCAATGTGCTTGTGGCGGATGAGTTTCACTCCCTTGTTCGCAAACCGCTGCACTTCTTTTACCGTGCCGTCGGTGCTCTCGTCGTCAACAACGATTACTTCAAGCTTATTTTTCGGATAATGCAACGCAAGCACGGAGTTGAGGGTTTTGGAAATTGTACCTTGCTCGTTTAAAACTGGAATTATAATTGAAACGCTTGGAAGCGCCTTGTCAGCAAGAAGCGATGGTTCGACGTGGATCTCTTTGCCATGGTTAAGGAGGAGTAAAAAGTAGAAAACCGCAGCGTACAACGCGGCAAAAACAGTTATGTATTCAACAACTGGAAAGTAAACCATAAAGATAAAAATAAGGGAAAAGGAGTTAAAAAAAGCAAGCTACATAGCCCGAGGTATAAAAGGCCGCGGCGAGTTAGTGGTTGCCGTGGTCGAAGTCGCGGCGCCGGGAAGTAGCGACGCCGAAGGCGTTCGGCTTGACTTCGACGCCAGGTCTCGAGCCGCGCTGGGAGCCTTTGTTTTAATCCATAAAGAATTCCGCTGTTGGTAACTGTTCCACTTCGCCTTTGCGTTTGCGGATTGCTAGTATAGTTGTGTTTTGCAGCTGGCTAGGCATTTTTTCGTAGCCCGCGTATTCAGTGTACCATACCGCCCTGCCTTGCGACGCTCCGCGGATTTCAGATGCAAACCCGAACATCTCGCTAACTGGAACTTTCGCCGTGAGGTTTACTGATTCTCCTTCTTGTTGCATGTCAATTATCTGCCCGCGCCTGCCTTGCACTTGTGCAATTATGCCACTCATGTATTCACTTGGCGTGTTTACAACTAGTTTTTGCTTTGGCTCAAGCAACATAGCTTTGCTGGAGAGGAACGATGCAAATATTGGACGCTTAATTGCCGGAAGAATCTGAGCAGGACCACGGTGTGCAGGGTCAACGTGGATGCTCGCATCTTCAAGCTTTACTTTTACGCGTACACATTCTTCTTTTGCCATTGGGCCAGCTTTCATCGCTTCCGCGAACCCTTGGATGACAAGTTCTTGAATATCTTGTAAATATTGAACTCCTTTTGTCACGTCGACGAAGATGTTGTTTTCATAAACACACATTACTTTACGCGCTTCGTCGCGAGGCAACCCGGCCTTAACCAGCCGTTCCTGTAGATCCTTGCCTTTCATCTTGTCGTGGATCTCCCCTTCTTCAAATGCCTTGACAACACTTTCTTCCAATGGTTCAACACTGATTTTAAACTTGTTGTGCTTATTTGGAGATTTTCCATCAATAGTTGGGCCTTCTGCAGTGACGGTTTCGTGGTAAACCACAATTGGCGGAGACGTAGTGATTGCAACGCCACGTTCCTTTTCAATCTTATACTCAATAATCTCCAAGTGAAGCTCCCCCATTCCAGAAAGCAAATGCTCGCCAGTTTGCTGGTTGATCTCAACGCGAATAGTCGGGTCTTCTTTTCCAATTTTGTGAAGCACTTCAACAAGCTTAACAAGGTCCTTCGGGTTCTTAGCCTCTATGGATTTAGTTACAACTGGCTCAGAGTGATGCTTGATTTTCTCAAACGGGGTAAGCTCACCTTCTGAAACAGTTTCACCAGCGTAAACGTCATGAAGCCCAACCAAGGCAACGATGTTACCAGCAATTGCAGTGTCCACGAGAACGCGATCTGGACCCATGTAAAGCGCAACTTGCTGCACTTTTTCACTTTTATACTTAGAAGCGACCCACAACTCAGTTCCCTTAGTTATCTTGCCGCTGTACAGCCTTCCAACTGCAACTTCTCCAGCATGCGGGTCAGTTTGAATAGCAGTTATGACAAAACAAGCCCTGCCATTCGGGTCGCAGTTAACCATTGCTTTTCCAACTTCGCTTGTTAAATCACCGTGCCAAATTGTCGGAATGCGGTACTTCTGTGCAGCTATAGGCGAAGGTAGATGTTCAATAATCATGTCCAGCACAATGTCGTCAAGCGGCGCAATTTTTTGCAAGTCAGCGTGTTCAGCGCGTTGGCACTTTTCATACATCTGCTTAAATGACAAGTTATTCTTCTTCATAACGGGGTAGGAAATTGCCCATTTGTTAAAAGCAGTTCCAAAACAAACGTTTCCAGCTTCGACGTTGATCATCCACTTCTCCTTAAACTCTTGCGGGCCGAAATTTTCAATCAGCTTATTAACTCCACTAATTATTTTGATGAACCGCTGCTGCATTGCGCCACTGTCAAGCTTAAGTTCATTGATAAAGCGGTCTATTTTATTGATGAACAGGACTGGCTTAACTTTTTCCTTCAACGCCTGTCGGAGGACAGTTTCAGTTTGTGGCATGATTCCCTCAACGCAATCCACTACAAGGATAACGCCGTCAACTGCACGCAACGCACGCGTAACGTGCCCACCGAAGTCAACGTGGCCAGGAGTGTCAATTAAGTTAATCAAAAAATCTTCGCTGTTAATTCTAACAGGCACTGAAACGTTGGCGGCTTTGATGGTAATTCCACGCGCTTGCTCTTGCTCGTCGTAATCAGTAACCCGCTGTTCGCCGGCTAACTCTTTTGAAATCAAGCCAGCGCGCGCAACGAACGAATCAGAAAGAGTACTTTTGCCGTGGTCAACGTGTGCAACTATTCCCATGTTGCGGATATTCTTCTGGTTATACATCAATTTCTGGACGTGTTCTACAACAGCTTCTTTAGTCGCCATATAAAGTCAATACTCCTAAATGTGATTAATTTTAGCTCTTAAATTCTTCAACGAAGTTGCGCTACTTGAATAGGTTTGTAACCCAAGAGAAGAAACTTACAATAGTAGAAAATGCGGAATTTATAAAGTTTCCCTCGCTAGCCGAGTTAGGGCCCGCAACTACTGGAATGCCCTGCGTTACGCTTGGCTCAAACGGCGTCCCTGAAGGCGGAATAGTACATTGGATTGCTTCAACTGGCTTACTTGCCTGTGTGCCGCAATTAGCAACATCAATGCACGTCCTTGCTTGTGTGCCTGCGGCGCAGTTTCCCCAGCCAGTGCATTCCCACGTCTCGACACACTGGCCACAAGCAATTACCTCTACGGGTTTTGAAATAGCTGTTCCACAGCGGTTAGCATCAACGCAAGTGCGGTTTTGAAAACCGGCACCACATGTAGAAAATCCACCGCATTGCCAGTTTTCGCTGCACGTTGATGGTGAGACTATTGAAAGCGGAATAGTTAATGTTTTTACAACGCCGCCACTTGTAGCGGTTACGGTTATTGAATATGTGCCGGTTGACATTGTTGGAAGCGTTGAGATGAACAAAGTAGATGTGAAGTTGAAGCTATTGGCATCTGCGCTGAACATACACGACACAGTAGCAGGGCACGAGACTACAAGCGAAGCGGATGAACGCACGCCTGCCAATTGCGTAGCGGTTACATCTATAGTTGCACCGCTTCCTGGAAGCATTGTGACGCTCGCCGAA
>OBEQ010161924.1_pt1 | contig 28264 bp, 28 predicted proteins | sample 1670901 | NCBI WGS metagenome assembly OBEQ01 (sample SAMEA104232315, study PRJEB22302) | groundwater metagenome | biome: forest; feature: aquifer; material: groundwater | place: USA | collected 2011-08-07 | depth 5.4 m
CGTTCGCGACTGCGGGGCTCGCTCCGCTCGCTCCTCGCGCTCACCGGGCCGCCTTTCGTTCGCGACTGCGGGGCTCGCTCCGCTCGCTCCTCGCGCTCACACGGGTTCCCTTCTTGTGCTGTCCGGGCGGTGCGGCTCGGACCGGTCGACCAGCGGCAGCGAGCGTAACCCGCGCTCCAGGTGCCACTGCAGATGTGCGGCGACCAGGCCACTGGCCTCCCGGCGCGGGGCGGGCGGGCTCGCGTCGGCGGTCGCCCAGTCCCCGCTGTTCAACGCCGCCATGAGCTCCAACGTCGCTGGCGCCGGGTGGGCCGCTCCCGGTGGTCGGCAGTCCGGGCAGACACAACCGCCGGCGGGTACGGCGAAAGCCCGGTGCAGCCCCGGGGTACCGCACACGGCGCATTCGCGCAGGGCCGGCGCCCAGCCGGCAACCCCCATCGCGCGCAGCAGGTACGAGTCGAGCACCAGCGCCGACGCATGCTCCGCGGCCGCCAACGCGCGCAGCGCGCCGAGGGTGAGCAGGAACAGTCGCAACGACGGCTCATGCTCCTCCGGAGTGAGCCGGTCGGCGGTCTCCGCGATCGCGCTGGCCGCGGTGTACCGCGGGTAGTCGTCGAGGAAGTGCTTGCCCAGCAACTCGATCCCCTCGACCTGACTCACCGAGTGCAGGGTGCGCCCCTCGGCGAGCTGGATGTCGATGTGGCCGAAGGGCTCCAGCCGCGCCCCGAAACGCGAGGTGGTCCGGCGTACCCCCTTGGCTGCGGCGCGGACCTTGCCGTGCCGGCGGGTGAGCAGGGTGACGATCCGGTCGGACTCGCCGAGCTTCTGCACACGCAGCACCACCGCGTCGTCGCGGTACAGCCTGCTCCGGAAGCCCCTCACCCGGCCATTCTCTCCGATCCCGGCCCGGTCGCTGCGATCTCCGCCCAGCCCGGTGCGGTACCCGCCTCCCCCCTCCATGCGCCGATCTTGCAGTTGTGGCCGCTATTTTGGGAGCCTTCGAGGTGCTTTGCCGGGGACACGACTGCAAGATCGCGGGGGGCGAGGGGCGGGGGCGGGGGCGGGGGGCTAGAAGCCGAGTTTGCGGAGCTGGCGGGGGTCGCGTTGCCAGTCCTTGCCGACCCGCACGTGCAGGTCGAGATAGACCCGGGTACCGAGCAGCTCCTCGATCTGCGTCCGGGCCCGGATGCCGACCTCCTTGAGCCGACTCGCCTGATGCCCGATGACGATCGCCTTCTGGCTGGACCGCTCGACATAGATATCAGCGTAGATCTTGGTGAGATTCCGCTCCGGTTCTTCGATCATCTCTTCGACCAGCACGGCGATGGAGTGCGGCAGCTCGTCGCGTACCCCCTCCAGGGCCGCCTCGCGGATCAGCTCCGCGACCAGCACCTGCTCCGGCTCGTCGGTGAGCATGTCGTCCGGGTAGAGCTGCGGGGACTCCGGAAGGTACTTGGACAGGACATCGACGAGCGTCTCGACCTGATGCCCGGCGACCGCGCTGACCGGCACGATCTCGGCGAAGTCGCCGAGCGTGGAGACCGCGAGCAGTTGCCTGGCCAACCGTTCCCGGGAGACCAGATCGGTCTTGGTGACCACGGCCACCACGCTGGCGGTGAGCCCCGCGACCTCCGCGGTAATGAACCGGTCGCCCCGGCCGATCTCCTCGTCAGCCGGCAGGCAGAGACCGATCACGTCGACCTCACTCCAGGTCTGCCGCACGAGGTCGTTGAGGCGTTCGCCGAGCAGGGTACGTGGTCGGTGCAGGCCGGGCGTATCGACGATCACCAGCTGGCCGTCGGGGCGGTGCACCACTCCCCGGATCGTGTGCCGGGTGGTCTGCGGACGGCTGGAGGTGATGGCGATCTTCTGTCCGACGATCGCGTTGGTCAACGTGGACTTGCCGGCGTTCGGCCGCCCGACGAAACAGGCGAAGCCCGCCCGGTACCTGGTCACACGCACCCTCTCGGTTTGGCCGCTGCGCCCGGTCGAGGAGCCGTCCGCCGTGTCGAGGCTACGCCACTCGATGGTTGACTACCCGGGTGGTGGACGTGGTGACCGCGCCCTCAGCCGGCTCAGCCGGCGACGGTACCCAGCAGCGTGCCGTCCGGGGCGACCAGGTGTACCGGCGCGCCCGCGGCCAGGTCGCGCACGGCCGCATAGCCTGAACCATCCAATGTGGACGCCTCGGTGACCACCGCCGCAGCCTCCAATGTGGACGAACCGGCGGAGGCTGCGTTCGCCACGGCGAGCTGCAGCGCGGTCAGCGTCAACGATGGCAACGTCACGCTCGCGGCCGCGTAGGTCCGGCCGTCGCCGTCGCGCACAGCAGCGCCCTCGACAGCGCCGATCCGGGCCCGCGCGGCGCGGGCCAGGGTGACCAGCTTGGCGTCCTGCGCCGTCAGCTCACCAGCGGGCTCAATGGGAAGTTCGGGCATCGGCCGGTTGCCTCTCCTCGCGTGGTTCCGACTCGGGCGTGGCGATCCTGTTGACCAGTACCGTCTCAATCCGGTTGCGCCGCCCGGTGGTGCCCTCGGCGACCAGTCGCAGGCCGTCGATGTCGGCCCGGGCGCCCGGGATCGGCACCCGGCCCAGCGCCTGGGCCAGCAGTCCGCCCACGGTCTCCACGTCTTCGTCGTGCGGCAGCTCGACGTCGAACAGCTCGCCGAGGTCCTCGACCGGCAGCCGCGCGGTGACCCGTACCGAGCCGTCCGGCAACCGCTGCACCGGCGGGCGTTCGGCCACGTCGTACTCGTCGGCGATCTCCCCGACGATCTCCTCGACGATGTCCTCGATGGTGACCAGCCCCGCGGTGCCGCCGTATTCGTCGACGACCACCGCGATGTGGATCCGGGCCGCCTGCATCTCGCGCAGCAGATCGTCAACGGGCTTGAACTCCGGCACGTAGCTGGCCTCACGCATGATCTCGCCGACCAGCGCCTCGCCCGCAGTCGGGTCGTACCCGGCCACCGCGGAGCCAACCGCGGCGCCGGAGGACGCTGAACCAACCGGTTCGAGGCCGCCGGCGGTCTGCCGTACGAGGTCTTTGAGGTACACGATGCCGAGCACATCGTCGATCGTGTCGCCGATGACCGGCAGCCGCGAGAAGCCGCTGCGCAGCGCCAGGGCCAGCGCCTGGTGCAGGTTCTTGTCGGCCTCGATCCAGACCATCTCGGTCCGCGGCACCATCACCTCACGCACGATCGTGTCGCCGAGCGCGAAGACCGAGTGGATCATCTCCCGCTCGCCGTGCTCGACGACTCCGCGCTGTTCGGCCAGATCGACCAGCTCGCGCAGCTCGACGGTGGTGGCGAACGGCCCGTGCCGGTACCCCCGCCCCGGCGTCACCACGTTGCCGATCAGGATCAGCAGCGAGGCGAGCGGACCCAGGGCTCGGCCCAGCCAGCGCACCAGCGGCGCGACGGCCAGCCCGACCAGGTACGCATGCTGGCGCCCGAGGGTACGCGGACCGACCCCGACCAGCACGAAACTCACCACGGTCATCGCCCCGGCGGTGGTCAGCGCGGCTGCCCAACCCGGGCCCAGCCGTGCCACCGCGACCAGGGCCACCAGGGTGGTCGCGGTCAGCTCACAGGCCAGGCGCAGCAGCAGGAGCAGGTTGATGTGCCGCGGCGCGTCCGAGGCGACCGCCTGCAGCGCCCGGGCTCCCCGGGCCCCTTCCCGGGCGAGCTCCGCGGCCCGGGCCGGCGACACCGCGGCCAGCGCCGCATCGCTCATCGCGAAGACTCCGGCGAGTACCACCAACCCGACCGCCCAGGCGATCAGGGTCAGCTCGGGCATCGCCGACTCCGTCGGCTCCGTGGGCCCCGCCCACTCCATCGGCTCCGTGGGCCCCGCCCACTCCATCGGCTCCGTGGGCCCCGCCCACTCCGGCCCGTCTCCATCAGCGGCCGCCGGCCGTGCGCCAGCTCTCCAGCAGCCGGGCCTGCAGGGCGAACATCTCCCGCTCCTCGTCCGGCTCGGCATGGTCGTACCCGAGCAGGTGCAGGGTGCCATGCACGGTGAGCAGCGCCAGCTCGTCGGTGGTGGAGTGCCCGGCGGTAGCGGCCTGCTTGGCGGCCACGTCCGGGCAGAGCACGATGTCACCGAGCAGAGCCGGCTCGCCACCGGACTCACCGGGCCCGTGGTCGACGCTGCTCTCCTCCATCGGGAAGGCGAGTACGTCGGTCGGGCCGTCGCCGTCCATCCAGCGGTGGTTCAACTCGGCCATGTAGTCGACGTCGACGAGCAGCACGGAGAGCTCGGCGAGCGGGTTGACACCCATCTCGTCGAGGGCGTGCCGGGCGACGGCGTGGATGGCGTCGGAGTCGACCCCGACTCCGGACTCATTGGCGATCTCGATAGACATGCTGCTCCCGGTTCGGGCTCTCAACGACGACGGCCGGCGCGCCCGCCGTGGGACGCGGGGGTGCCGGGCCGCACCGCCGGGGAGGCGGCCGGGCCGGCGTGCCCGGTACGGTTCGGCACAGCGCTGACCGGCTCCTGCTGCGCCTCCTGGGCCGCGTCCCACCGGTCGTACGCGTCGACGATGTCGGTGACCAGCCGGTGGCGTACCACGTCGGCACTGCCCAGTTGGGCGAAGTGCACATCGCTGACGCCGTCCAGGATCTCCCGGACCACCCGCAGGCCGCTGCGGGTGCCACCAGGCAGGTCCACCTGGGTGATGTCACCGGTGACCACGATCCGGGAACCGAAGCCGAGCCGGGTCAGGAACATCTTCATCTGCGCGGGCGTGGTGTTCTGCGCCTCGTCCAGGATGATGAACGCGTCGTTGAGGGTCCGGCCACGCATGTACGCCAGCGGCGCCACCTCGATCGTGCCGGCCGCCATCAGCTTCGGGATCGACTCCGGATCGATCATGTCGTGCAACGCGTCGTAGAGCGGCCGCAGGTACGGGTCGATCTTGTCGTACAGCGTTCCGGGCAGGAACCCCAGCCGCTCGCCCGCCTCGACCGCGGGACGGGTCAGGATGATCCGGCTCACCTGCTTGGCCTGCAGCGCCTGGACCGCCTTGGCCATCGCGAGGTACGTCTTGCCGGTGCCCGCAGGGCCGATCCCGAACACGATGGTGTGCGCGTCGATCGCGTCGACGTAGCGCCGCTGGCCCAGCGTCTTCGGCCGGATCGTGCGCCCCCGCCGGGACAGGATGTTGAGGGTGAAGACCTCGGCGGGACGCTCGACGGCGCCCTCGGCGAGCATGTCGACGGTACGCCGCACCGCGTCGGAGGTCAGTGTCTCGCCCTTGGCGACCAGTTCGAGCAGCTCGGCGAAGACCCGTTCGGTGAGTGCGTTGGCGGCTGGCGCACCGGTGATGGTGATTTCATTGCCTCGCACGTGTACGTCGCTGTCGACCGACCGCTCGACGAGCTTGAGCATCTCGTCACTCGTGCCGAGCAGCTTCACCATGGTGTGCGGGTCATCGACCGTAATCCTGGTCTGAGCCCGTGCCGGCTCCGGGTGGGGCCCGTTCGCGGCGGCGCTTGGAGTCTCGGTCATAGGTTGCCCATGCTATCCGGCCAGCACTGATCAGCCGAACGTGCACTCCGCCCGAGCGGCGAATGTCCGACCGAGGTGGCAGGCTGTGCCTGACCGATGACTCAATCTCGAGGAGGAAGCCATGGCGGAGCGAAACCGGTACGCCGACGGCGAGCCATGCTGGGCTGACGTGGCGTGCCCGGATCCGGATGCCGCGCAGCGCTTCTACGCAGCGGTCTTCGGGTGGACGTTCGTCGACGCCGGGGCCGACCTGGCCACCTACCGGACGTGTTACTCCCACGGCCGCAGCGTCGCCGGGATCACCGGGCCCCCACCGGGCAACCCGACGCCCCCGATGTGGAGCCTGTACCTCGCCTCGTCCGACGTGAACGTCACGGCGAACCGGGCCGAGGAGCTCGGGGCAAAGATCATGGTTGGGCCGCTGGAGATCCCCGACAACGGGCACATGCTCTACGGCTTCGACCCCACGGGCGCCGCCTTCGGGGTGTGGCAGCCCGGTAAGCACACCGGTGCCCAGCTGTACGGCGAGCCGGGCGCGCTGTCCTGGGCCGAGTTGATGACCCGCGACCCGCAGGCTGCCGACTCGTTCTACGGCGGACTGTTCGACTATGCACAGCAGCAGATCGGCGACGGCACGACGCTCGACTACAGCGTCTGGTCGATCGACGACCGGGACGTCGCCGGCCGGATGCGGATGCCGTCCGACACGGCGGCCGAGATCCCGCCGCACTGGCTGGTGTGCTTCGGCGTCGATGACGTCGACGCGGCGATCCAGCGGATCACCGGGGCGGGCGGCCAGCTGCAGCACGGGCCGGTCGACTCGCCGTACGGTCGCTACGCGGTCGTCGCCGACCTGTACGGTGCGCAGTTCAGCATCGTCGACGAGTCGCGCAAGGTCGGCTGAGCGGGACCTCGGGCGTCACCGGGGCAACATCGGGCCCAGCGGGGCGCCGCCGGCCACGTGGGCGTGCACGTGGAAGATGTCCTGGCCGGCGTACCCCCCGGTGTTGAAGATGGTCCGGAAGCCCTCGGCGAGCAGCCCCTCGGCCTGCGCCACCGCGCCGACCGCGACCAGCAGCTCGCCGGCGAGTGCCGGGTCGGCGACCGCGAGCGCAGCGACGTCGGCGTGGTGCACCTTGGGAATGACGAGCACGTGGACCGGCGCCTTCGGCGCGATGTCGCGGAACGCGAGCATGCTGGCCGTCTCGTAGACGATATTCGCCGGGATCTCGCCGGCCACGATGCGGCAGAACAGGCAGTCACTGGTCACGCCTGGCATGCTATCCGCACAATGATCGCCATGCCTCGACGCAGCTGGACCGCCGCCTGGTCGGGGGCGAGCGTCATTGCGGTACTGGCGGTCACCTGCGTGATCGTGTGGTCGAACCTGAACCAGGACGCGAGCGAGGACCGCGACGTCGGCGCGTTCTTCGCGGTGCTCGGCGGGCTGGTCGTGACGGCGCTGTGGATGCCCCGACTGGCTGGCTGGGCACTGGCCCGCCGCTCCCGGGCCGTCGAGCTGCGCGCCGAGCTGCACATGGTGATGCCCATCGGCCGGAGTCTGGTCGGCTCGACATTCGTGCAGCTGAGTGACGGCTCTGGCGGCGTGTGGTACCAGCGGATCGGCTGGGAACCGTGGCTGTGCGAGGTTCGCCGGGAGTTCACGGTCACCGCGCGGCGCAGCCCGATCCCGGGTACCGGGTTCCTGCTGTCGGTGCCGCGGCGGGGCGTACTGATGCCGGCGGGCGGGGCCCGCAGGAGTGCGCCGATGCTGGGCTACCTCGTGCCCGGCGCGCCGTCGCCGCGGGTGCGGGACCGCTGGCCGACCGCGGCGGTCCTGGTTACGGTGGGCACGCTGGTGGCCGGGTTCGGCTGGAGGGGCGAGGACCCGTGGGGGCTGCTGGCCGGTCTGGACGTGGCGGCGCTGTTGCTGTGCGTCTGGCTCTGGTCGGGCGGTACCCCGATCCGCTGGGCGACGTTGCGGTAACCCCGGTCGGGAGGTCCGCGGCAACGCTTGATCGCATCTTCATCGACAGCATGCACCCGAAACAGCCATGATCACGTGTGTACTGTCGATGCTGATGCGATCATGGCCGGGGCTGGCGTCGCGAATGTGGGTCCGCCGCCAGCAGAGTTGACGCTGAGTCACCAGCGGCGCAGGCGGGTGGCGAGCAGGCACAGCGCGGCCACCCCGGCCGTCGACGTCCGCAGCACCTCGTCGCCCAGCCGGGCGGTCAGCGCGCCGGCCGCGGTGAACGCCGCGAGCTCTTCGGGCGCCACCCCGCCCTCCGGCCCGACGATGAGCGTGATCTCACCGGAACCCGGAAGGTCCATAGTGGACAGCTGGACGGTGGACTCCTCGTGCAGCACCACCACCACGCCCGGACGCCGGGTCAGCTCCGCGGTCGTGGTCGCCGGCTCCACCGACGGCACCCAGGCCCGGCGCGCCTGCTTCGCCGCCTCGCGCGCGGTTGCCCGCCAACGGTGCAGCGGGCGCTCGTCCCGCCAGCGGGCCACGGAACGGGCCGCGGCCCAGGGGACGATCGCGTCGACACCCACCTCGGTCATCGCCTGTACCGCCAACTCGCCGCGGTCGCCCTTGGCGATGCCCTGCACCACAACCAGGCGCGGATCCGGTGCGGGTACCGACCGTCGCGCGCCCAGGTCGAGGTCGAGTACGCCCCGCCCGACCTCCGTGACCGACGCCTCGACCAGGCTGCCCCGCCCGTCGCCGAGCAGCAGCCGCTCGCCCGAGCGCAGTCGCTGTACGGTCGCCGCGTGGTGCCCCTCGGCTCCATCCAGCCGGTAGCGCTCCCCCACCGGCAGCGACTCCACCAGGAACAGCGGAAGACTCACCGGGTGCAGCCGCTCAGGCGTGACCGTTGAAAGCGTCCCGTACCCGGGAGAAGAGGCCACCGGATTGCCGGGACAGCTCGGCCACCTCCTCGCCACGCATCTTGGCGAACTCGCGCAACGCCCGCTCCTCGTCGGCGCTGAGCTTGCTGGGCGTCCGGACGTCGAGGTGCACGTGCAGGTCACCGCGGCCGGTACCCCGCAGATGGGGCACGCCTTTGCCACGCACCCGCATCGTCGTACCGGACTGGGTGCCGGGGCGCACGTCGACGGTCTCCTCCCCATCCAGGGTCTTGATGGTCAGCCGGGTGCCGAGCGCGGCCGCGGTCATCGGCATGGTCACCCGGCAGAGCAGGTCGTCGCCCTTGCGGGTGTACACGTCGTGCGGGCGCTCGTGGATCTCGACGTACAGGTCGCCGGAGGGACCGCCGCCGGGGCCGACCTCACCCTGGTTGGCCAGTCGGATGCGCATCCCGTCCTCGACGCCGGCCGGCACCTTCACGGTCAGCGTGCGCCGGGAACGCACCCGGCCGTCGCCGCTGCAGGTCACACAGGGGTGCGCGATCGTGCTGCCGTACCCCTGGCAGGCCGCGCAGGGCCGGGAGGAGACCACCTGTCCGATGAACGTGCGCTGCACCGACTGCACCTCGCCGCGCCCGCCGCAGATGTCGCATCCGGTGGGGTGGGTACCGGCCGCGGTGCCGGCGCCGGAACAGGTCGGGCAGGCGGTGGCGGTGTCCACGGTGACCGGCGCCTCCACGCCGAACGCGGTCTCCTGCAGGTCGAGATCGAGGCGCAGGATGGCGTCGGCACCCGGCCGGACCCGGGCCCGCGGGCCCCGCCCGGCCGCGTTGCCGAAGAACGCGTCCATGATGTCCTGGAACCCGACGAACGGGCCGCCGGGGCCCGGGCCACCACCGGTCGGCGAGAGCGGATCTCCGCCGAGATCGACGACCTGCCGCTTGGCCGGGTCGGAGAGGACCTCGTACGCGGCGTTGATCTCCTTGAACCGCTCGTGCGCCTCCGGGTCGGAGTTGACGTCGGGGTGGAACTCACGCGCCAACCTGCGGTACGCGCGCTTGATCTCGTCCGGGCCTGCGTCCCGGCGTACACCGAGAATCCCGTAGTAATCCCTGGCCACTGCGCTCTGCGTCCCCTTATCCCGGCCCTGTTCCGGCACGGTCCCCCGAACTAACTGTGTGCCAACAGGTCGCCGACGTAGCGTGCCACGGCCTGTACCGCCGCGATGTTCGCGGGGTAGTCCATCCGGGTCGGCCCCAGCACACCCATCCCGCCCACGACGGTACTGCCCGGCCCATAGCCCATGCTCACCACGGACGTCGACCGGAGATCCTCGAACTCGTTCTCCTCGCCGATGCGGACCCGGGTGGTGCTCGGCTCGCCCTCACCGAAGAGCTTCAACAGCACCACCTCCTCCTCCAGCGCCTCCAGGATCGGGCGCAACGAGCCCTGGAACTCCAGCGGCCCACGGGCGAGGTTCGAGGTACCGGCGAGCATGATCCGCTCTTCGTGCCGTTCGAGCAGCGTCTCCAGCAGGACCGTCGAGAGCGCGGCCATCACCGGGCGCAGCGCCGGGCCGGCCTCCTCGACGAGCGCCTCCACCAGCGGTGGGGTCTCGATCAGGGGCAGGCCGTCCAGCTTCTCGTTGATCGTGGTCCGCAGGTCGGCGACCTCGGTGCTGGTGATCTCCGCCGGCAGGTCGACGAGGCGCTGCTCGACCCGGCCGGTATCGGTGATCATCACGAGCATCAGTCGGGTGGTCGAGACTCCCACCACCTCGAGGTGGCGGACCCGCGAGCGGGACAGGCTGGGGTACTGCACGATCGCCACCTGCCGGGTCAACTGGGCGAGCAGGCGCACCGCGCGGTGCACCACATCGTCGAGGTCGACCGCACCGATGAGGAAGCGCTCGATCGCCCGGCGCTCGGCCGGCGAGAACGGCTTGACCCGGGAAAGCCGGTCGACGAAGAGCCGGTACCCCCGGTTGGTCGGCACCCGTCCGGCGCTGGTGTGCGGCTGGCGAAGGTACCCCTCGTCCTCCAGTACGGCCATGTCGTTGCGTACGGTCGCCGAGGAGACCCCGAGGCTGTGCCGCTCGACGAGGGCCTTACTCCCGACCGGCTCCTGCGTGGCGACATAGTCCTCGACGATGGCGCGCAGTACATCCAGCTTGCGGTCATCGAGGGGCATGGCACCTCCGCTCAGGACGGTCGCCGGCCCGGGTGACGGGAGCGGCACGCAGCGCGACTGGCACTCCAGTCGGGCGAGTGCCAGTCTAACGTCCCGACAAAGCCCCGCGCGATGCTCGGTTTATCGCCTTTCCCGCCTTCACCGCTCTTCTCGGCATTTCGTGGCACAGGCCCACCGATCGTCGCAGGGCGTACAAAACTATTACGTCGTGTCGCTGGCATCCCTTGATCTGCGCACCTACCGTGGCGCACATGACAGAACCGCCTCGCCCCCCCGGGGACGGCACCGCGGCAAGCCCGGAGCCGACCTACCAGCCACCCCCGGCCGCGCCCTACGCTCAGCCGCCGCCGTACGCACCGCCGCCGCCGGCCGACTACGGTCCGCCCGGCGGATACCCACCGCCCGGCCCTCCCGGCGGCTATCCACCCGCCGGCCCGCCCGGATACCCGCCCGCGGCTCCGCCCGGATACGGCGGCCCGCCGCCCGGATACGGCGCTCCGCCGCCGCCGGGATACCCGACCGACGACGACAAGACCTGGGCGCTCATCGCGCACTTCGGCGGCGCGCTCTTCGGCTGGCTCGCCGGCCTGGTCGCTCTGCTCGCCAAGGGCCAGCAGTCGCCGACGGTCCGGGCCCACGCGGTGGCCGCGCTCAACTTCCAGATCCTCTGCGCTGCCGTCATCGTCCCCTGCTGGATGCTGGGCGTATGCGGCGCGCTGTGGCGGGTCAGCTCCATCTTCTGGCTCGGCGCGTTCGCCGGCTGGGCCTTCCAGGCGGTCTTCTCGGTACTGGCCGGGATCAAGGCGAACGAGGGCCAGCTCCCCAAGTACCCGATCTCGCTGTCGCTCGTGAAGTAGGCGTCACCAGCCCGAACGGTTCGGGGCGGGCCGGTTCCGGTCTGCCCCGAACCGCGTTGGGGGCTGAACGGCGTTCAGGGACCGAGGAGATCGCGGACGACGGCGTCGGCGAGCAGCCGCCCGCGCAGCGTCAGCACCGCGCGCCCCGCCGCGTACGGCCCCGGGTCTAGCAGCCCGTCGGCGAGCACGCCGCCCGCCGCCGCGCGGCCAGCATCGTCCAATGTGGTCAGTGCCACCCCGTCGGCGAGGCGCAGCCCGAGCATGACCTCCTCGGTGTGCCGCTCAGCCGGGCTGAGCAGCTCGCGCGCCTGCGCCGGGGAGTGCCGCTGCGCCAGCCGGGCCGCGTACGCCGCCGGATGCTTGACGTTCCACCACCGCACGCCGCCGACGTGGCTGTGCGCCCCCGGCCCGAACCCCCACCAGTCCCCGCCGGTCCAGTAGAGCAGGTTGTGCCGGCACCGCGCGCCAGCGACGAAGTCGCCCGGACGGCCGACGGCGTGATCGGCCGCACCGGTGCGCGCCCAGTTGGACACCTCGTACCAGCCGAACCCGGCGGCGGTCAGCGCGGCCTCGGCCGCCAGGTACCGGTCGGCGGCAACATCGTCATCGGGGTGGGCCAGCTCGCCGCGACCGATCCGGGCAGCCAACCGGGTACCCTCCTCCACGATCAGGGCGTAGGCGCTGACGTGATCCACTCCGGCGGCCAGCACGGCGTCCAGTGAAGCCGCGAAGTCGTCGGCGCTCTCCCCCGGCGTGCCGTAGATCAGATCCAGATTGACGTGGTCGAAGCCGGCGTCGCGGGCCTGCGCCGCAGCCAGCGCGGCCCGGCCCGGCGTGTGCCGGCGGTCCAGGACCGCGAGCACATGCGGCGCGACCGACTGCATGCCGAGCGAGATCCGGGTGTACCCGGCCCGCCGCAACGCGGTCAGCATGGCCGGCTCAACCGTCTCCGGGTTGGCCTCGGTGCTCACCTCGACGTCGGCGGTCAACCCCCAGGTGGCGTCGACACCCTCCAGGATCCTGGCCAGTTCACCGCTGCCGAGCAGGGTGGGGGTACCGCCGCCGACGAAGACCGTCGACACCCGGGGCGGCCGGGCCTCGGCGAGTACCTTCCCGGCCAGTGCGAACTCGGCGAGCAGCGTGTCGACGTAGCCGTCGGAGAGCACCCCCTCCGCCGCCGTGTACGTGTTGAAGTCGCAGTACCCGCACCGGCTGGCGCAGAACGGGACGTGCACGTACACGCCGAAGCCGCCGGCACCGACCGCACGGAGCGCGGCGCGCGGCAAACGACCGTCGGTCGGCACCGGCTCGCCGGCGGGAAGCACTCCTGGCACGCGTCCAGTGTGCCGTCCCCTCGGGTCGACGATCTGCGTTCCCCCCGACTGAACCGCAGCGCAACCGCGACCGGGTCGACGGCTCCCGGAATCGTGCCGCCGTCCTGCGGCCGTAGCCGGAGGACTGTTGATCCACGCGTAGGCTGGGCGCACCAGACCCCCCGGGAGTGACCGTGCGTATCGGTAGCGCCGCCGCGGCTTGTGTTGCCGTCGTCGCGGCAGTGGGCATCGCGGCCTATGTCGCTGTGCACACGGTCGTGCCGGACCTGGCGGGCCGGCTGCCGACGACCCGCCCCTGCCTGGTCCAGGCCAACGGAGAGGTGACGCTTGACCTCGACCAGATGGCCAACGCTGCGACGATCTCCGCGGTCGCCATCCGCCGCGGGCTGCCGACCCAGGCCGTGGTCGTCGCGCTGGCCACCTCACTGCAGGAGTCGAAGCTGCAGAACCTGCCCGGCGGGGACCGCGACTCACTCGGGCTGTTCCAACAGCGGCCGAGCCAGGGCTGGGGCAGCGCCGGGCAGATCGCCGACCAGCGGTACGCCGCGAACGCCTTTTACACAGCCTTGGTGAAGGTGCCCAACTGGCAGACCATGCGGGTCACCGACGCCGCGCAAGCGGTACAGCACAGTGCCACCCCCGAGGCGTACCAGCGCTGGGCCGGCGATGCCGACGTGCTGGCCCGGGCCCTCGCGGGTGACGCGAGCGGCGCCGTGGCGTGCGTGGTCTCCGCAGCGCCGCAGCAACGCGGGGCGGCCGCGGCCAACGAACTCATCAGCGGTATGCGGCTGGACTGGGGCGACGTCGGCGCGTTCCGCAGCAACGACGTGGTCGGCGTCGACCTGTCGGTCACCGACGCCCGCGCCGGTTGGCGGTACGCGCACTGGCTGGTCGCACATGCCGAACCGCGCGGGGTCAAGCGGGTGAGCTTCGCCGGTCTGGAGTGGACCGCGAGCGGAGGCCGTTGGGCGGAGGCAGCCGACAAGACCACGGCCGGAAACGAACGGGTCGTCGCCGAGGTGTACCAGTAACTACAGGGACGGGCCCCTGGTCGCCGGAGGCGACCAGGGGCCCGTCCCGCCCCAGCAAGAACGCTTCAGGGGGTGGTGTGCCGCCGACCATCGATGCGGACCGCGATACCCACCCCGACCGCGGCCAACGCGACCTGGATGAAAAGTTCGATCCAGTCGATCCCGGCCGTTGTCGCGACACCGAACGCGCGGGCGATGACCGTACCCAGCAGCGCGGCGCCGATACCGACCAGCATCGTCACCCAGATCGAGATGTGTTGCCGGCCAGGCACGACGAGCCGGCCGAGGGCACCGATGATGAGACCGACGATGATGGCGGTGAAGAATCCGGTGACGGCCATGTCTGCACTCCTCGGGTAGGTGCTGCAGATGGTGTTTCTACCCCGGTGCCTCGCCGATCAAACCTGGGCGCGCAGCCAGGCCACGGCTTCGGAGACCGCGCAGTCCATGGTCGCGAAAGCCAGCGCCGGATGATCGTCCACCGGCAGCCAGGAGTACGCCGACGACTCCGCAGGATCCAGCAACAGCTCACCGGCGATGATGTCGGCCAGCCAGAACGAGTCCAGTACCGGCAGGGTCTCGCCCTGGAAGTCGTAACTGCCGATGTACATCCCGACGAAGTGCCGCAGCCGCACCTCGACGCCGAGTTCCTCGCGGGCCTCGCGCAGGGCCGCGTCGCTCGGGTGCTCCCACCCGTCGCAGAAGCCGCCGGGAATCTCCCAGAGGCCGGCCTTCGGCTCGATTGCCCGGCGCAGCGCCAGAAAGGCACCGTCGCGGACCACGATCACGCTGGCCGTCGGGCGGGCATTGACATAGAGGGAGTACCCGCAGTTCCGGCAGCTGGTCGGCGGGCGGGCCGGCAGCGGCGCCGCACAGCGCGGACAGAACCGCGCGTCGACCGTCATGGCTGCATCAGGGCGGGGTCATCACGGCGAAGAGCATCGCCGCCACCAGCACGCAGGCCCCGACGAAGAGCAGACCCGACAACAGCTGCCGGATCACCTTGCGGCGGTCGCGAGCCATCGTCCGGGCGGCGACGAGATCGGTGCGCGCCCGGCCGAGCTTGGTCAGGCTCGCCGACGCGTGCCATGCGATCCACCCCACCACTGCCGACACGACAAACAGAGTTGCACCCTTCACCGGCTTCCTCCCCACGACAAAGGCCGGTAACTCAGGCAGTCTAGTGTCCCGCCCCGTTGATCGGCTGACAGGAACTGCCGGTACCCGGCAAGATCTGTTCAGCGGGCCGAGCGGACAACCCGTATCGTCCGCCCAGTCAGCGAGGGCACCGCACCCGGCGACCGCGGGTCATTTCCTGCCGGCGCCCTTCTCCGGCGGAGTGTCCGATGTGGATAGTGCAGCGATGAAGGCCTCCTGGGGCACCTCCACCCGGCCGACCATCTTCATCCGCTTCTTGCCTTCCTTTTGCTTCTCCAGCAGCTTGCGCTTGCGGGTGATGTCACCGCCGTAGCACTTGGCGAGCACGTCCTTGCGGATCGCCCGGATCGTCTCCCGGGCGATGATGCGACTGCCGATCGCCGCCTGGATGGGTACCTCAAACTGCTGGCGCGGAATCAGCGAACGCAGCTTGGCCGCGATGGTGACGCCGTAGTTGTAGGCCTTGTCCTTGTGCACGATCGCGCTGAAGGCGTCGACCGCCTCGCCCTGCAACAGGATGTCCACCTTGACCAGGTCGGCTTCCTGCTCCCCGCTGCGCTCGTAGTCGAGGCTGGCGTACCCCTTGGTCCGGCTCTTGAGCTGGTCGAAGAAGTCGTAGATGATCTCCGCCATGGGTAGCGTGTAGCGCAGCTCCACCCGGTCGGCGGAGAGGTACTCCATGCCCATCAGCTGGCCCCGCCGGCCCTGACAGAGCTCCATCACCTGGCCGACGTAGTCGTTGGGGGTCAGCACCGTCGCCCGGACGATCGGCTCGAAGACCTGACCGATCCGGCCCGCGGGATACTCGCTGGGGTTGGTCACGACATGCTCGGAGCCGTCCTCGGCGATCACCCGGTACACCACGTTGGGCGCGGTGGAGATCAGATCGAGGTTGAACTCGCGCTCCAACCGCTCCTGGATGATCTCCAGGTGGAGCAGGCCAAGGAAGCCGCAGCGGAAGCCGAAGCCCAGCGCGGCAGAGGTCTCGGGCTCATAGTTCAGCGCCGCGTCGTTGAGCTTGAGCTTGTCCAACGCATCGCGCAGCAGCGGGTACTCGGAGCCGTCGATCGGGTACAGGCCGGAGTACACCATCGGTTTGGGGTCGGAGTACCCCCCCAGCGCCTCGGTGGCCGGCCTGGTGTTGATGGTCACGGTGTCGCCGACCCGGGACTGCCGGACATCCTTCACGCCGGTGATCAGATACCCGACTTCGCCGACCCCGAGCGCGCCGGACTTCACCGGCTCCGGCGAGATGACGCCGAGCTCCAACAGTTCGTGCACGGCACCGGTGGACATCATCTTGATCCGCTCGCGGGCCTCGATCCGCCCATCGATCACCCGGATGTACGTGATGACCCCGCGGTACACGTCGTAGACCGAGTCGAAGATCATTGCCCGGGCCGGCGCGTCCGCAGCCCCGACCGGCGCCGGAAGCTGCCGGACGATCTCGTCAAGCAGGTGCGGTACGCCCACCCCGGTCTTTCCGGACACCCGCAGGCAGTCCTCGGGCTGGCAGCCGATCAGGTGGGCCAGCTCCTCGGCGTACTTCTCCGGCTGGGCGGCCGGTAGGTCGATCTTGTTGAGTACCGGGATCACCTGCAGATCGTTCTCCAGCGCCAGGTACAGGTTGGCCAGCGTCTGCGCCTCGATGCCCTGGGCGGCGTCGACGAGCAGGACAGCCCCCTCGCAGGCGGCGAGGCTGCGGCTCACCTCGTAGGTGAAGTCCACGTGTCCCGGGGTGTCGATCATGTTGAGCACGTACCGGTTGCCGGCCAGATCGCCCTCGCGGACGCTCCACGGCAGCCGGACCGCCTGGCTCTTGATGGTGATGCCACGCTCACGCTCGATGTCCATCCGGTCGAGGTACTGGTCGCGCATCTGCCGCGCGTCGACGACTCCGGTGAGCTGCAGCATCCGGTCGGCCAGGGTGGACTTGCCGTGGTCGATATGGGCGATGATGCAGAAGTTGCGGATCCGCGCTGGATCCGTCCGCCCGGGGTCGGTTGCGCCAGGCGGGGTCCCGCCATGGTCGAGCGTCGGTGGCACGGGCGTCCGTTCGTGAGGTCGGTGGCACGGCAGTTCGGGAGGCCGGCCGCACTCCATGCTCCCATGCCCGATCCGGGCCACCGGAGCCCGCCGCTGAATGAACGGATGGATGTCAGTCGGTGCGTCCAGGACTGCCCTCGTGGCCCTCGCTCCGCTCGGTGCGCTCGGTCAGTCGTCGGCCTCTTCGAAGAACAACGCCGCAAGGCGGGGCAGCCGCCGCGACATCTCGGCGTCGTCGTCGAAGTCCCACTCCTCGCCGGCCGGATCACCGCCGGCCGGCTCCCGGTCCCCCTCGCGCGCCTGCAACTGCTCGTCGATGCCGTCTTCGACGCCGGTCACCTGCTCGTACGCCTCGCCGCCGGCGTAGTTGACCTCTTCCATCGAGAGCACATCCTCGGACAGATCCTCGGCCGCGATCGCACGCACCACGGATTGCCCGGCCAGCGAGTCCGGGTCGGCGAGGGTCGACTCGAAGGTCTGCCGGCCCAGCGCGATCAATCCGGCCCGGAAGTCGATGAATCCGTCGTCGGAGCAGCCACCCATGATCAGATATGCGGCCGCCCAGACGTCCCAGCGGTAGGCCTGATCGTGCAGCCGGTCGAAATGGGCGGCGAAGTCGACGATCTCGCTCGGCTGCAGCGTGACCAGGCGGCGTACCAACGACTCCGCCATCTCCTCACCACCGTCCTCGCCCAGGACGCCACCGACCTCCGCGCGGGCAGCCTCGACCACGGTCCAGAACTCAGTCAGATCCACGGCGGCAAGTCTGCCACCCGGCACCGACGCAACCGGTACCGCCGCGGCAGAAACCGTTACAGCAGCGCTCCCTCGTCGTACAGCCACTCGACGAAGAAGAGCGACACGGCGGCAGCGCAGTCGACCAGCTCCACCAGCAGCGCATCGTGCGCGCCGGTGCGCAGCGGGACCTGCATCTCCGCGTAGATCGGCAGCTGGCCGCGCTCGGTCGGGTCCGCCACGTACGCCTTGCAGAACCGCCGACAGTGGTTCCACTCGTTGAGCACCCGGAACGAGCGGTCAGCCCAGTCCGCCGGTACCGTCGCGTGCGGCCGGGCCCGCATCACCAGGATCTCGTCGTCCGGACCCTCCAGGGCGAAGAGCACCGCGTGCCGCTCCCACAGGGCGAGCAGGGTGCCTTCACCGTCCGCCAGGTACCGGATGTCGAGGGTGTCCAGGGCCTTGGCAACGCGATCGACGGTGACCGGGGTGGGCACCCCGGCAGCACCGCCAGCCAACCCCATGGCTGCCAGGTCCATCCGGCCGGCTTCGCGCACGCGCGGGTCGGCCTCCTCCGCACGCCTGTTCCACCACGCCATGAGCGTGCTCCCCTGCTCGCCTGCGCCTCGCTCCGCTGGCTTGCGGACGTCCGGCCGACAGAACCAACCGGGACGCTACCGTTTCATCAGCGTTTCGGGCATCCCCACCTGACAACCTCCCGGTGATCAGCCGTCACCAATCTTGGGCACGGAGCGCGTACCGGTCAATACGGATATAGCCCACTGCGGGAAGGCGCTTACCGGACGTTTGCCCAGCTACGGCCTGGCCTTCGGGTCCGTGGGCTGGCTCGTGGCGGGGCCCACCACGGTGGCCAGAGCGGTCCGGGCAGACGCGCCTGCGCCGTTGCGGGCTCCGGCTAAGGTGTCCGAATGGCGTCGGAGGGCTTCCGTCTCGGAGTGGATTTTGGTATGTCCCACACGGTCGCCGTCATGGCCTGGCCTGACGGGTCGATCCAGCCACTGCTGTTCGACGGAACGGAACTGCTGCCCTCGGCGGTGTAGCCGATCCCGACGGCAGCCTGCGGGTCGGCGCAGCGGCGGTGCAGGCAGCCGTGAGCAACCCCACCGGGCTGGAGCCGCAACCGAAGCGGCGCATCGACAACGGCACCGTCCAGCTCGGCGACCGGCGGGTGGCCGTGGTGGACCTGTTCGCGGCGGTACTCACCCGGGTGGGCGAAGAAGCGCGCCGGGTCGCCGGCTCCGCAGCCGGTTCGGTCGTGCTGACCCACCCCGCCACCTGGGGACGGCGCCGTCAGCAGGTACTGCTCGATGCGGCGCGCACAGCCCGGCTCGGTACCCCGGAGCTGGTGGCCGAGCCGGTGGCGGCAGCCTGGTCCTTCGCGCACCAGGGCAGCCAGCCGGTACCGGTCGGATCGTGCGTCCTGGTGTGCGACGTCGACGGCGGTACCTTCGACGCCTCGGTGCTCCGCCGTACCCCGCTCGGCTTCGAGGTCGTCGCGGTGCACGGGCTGCCCGACGGCGGCGGCCCGGAGATCGACGCGGCGGTGACCGCCACCCGGGCCGCGCTCCGCGACGCCGGCGTCGTCAACCCGGCGGTGGCCGGATTGATCCTGGTCGGCGGCGACAGCCGCATCCCGCAAGCCGCTGCCCTGCTGCAGCAGGCCCTGGGGATCGCGCCCACCGTGATCGGGCAATCCGAGCAGCTGGTCGCCCGCGGTGGCCTGCTCGCCCAGCCGGCCCCAGCCCCCTCGGCCCAGCCCGGCCCGACCGCCCGCGCAGCGGTCCAGCCACCCGGCCGCGGGCGCTCGAAGCTCATCACCGCGGTGCTCGTCGCCGTGGCCGTGCTCGCCGTCGGCGGCGCCGCGGTGGTGCTGGTCAAGCCCCGGACCGGCGTCAACGCGGCCGGCGGGGCAGGCCTACCCGCTTCCGGCCCGACGGCGGGGGGTCCATCCACCTCGGCCGCGCCCCCGACCGGCGCATCCGCCCGCACCTCGACCTCCGCCAGCGCACCGCCCGGCACCCGACCTGGCAGCTCGCAGACCCTCACCGGCCACGCTGGCCCGGTCTGGGGCGTGGCGTTCAGCCCCGACGGCCGGATCCTCGCCACGTCGGGCGGCGACAACACGGTGCGACTCTGGGACGCGACCGGACACAGCCAGCTCGGCAGCCCCATCGCCCAGCCCGGCCGGGTGCTGGGCCTGGCGTTCAGCCCGGACGGCGCGACCCTGGCCACCGCCAACACCGACCAGACGGTGCGGCTGTGGAACGTGGCCAGCCGGACCCAGGTCGCCACCCTCACCGGCCACACCGCCGAGGTCGCCAATGTCGCGTTCAGCCCGGACGGAAAGACGCTGGCCAGCGCGGGCTACGACCACACGGTACGGCTGTGGAACCTGGCCCAGCCCGCCGTGCCCGGTACCGCCCTGACCGGCCATACCGACGCGGTCTACGTGGTCGCGTTCAGCCCGGACGGCGCCACCATCGCCAGTGCCGGCCTGGACAACACCGTGCACCTGTGGGACGTCGCCAGCCGCAACCCGCTCGGTCAGCCGATCACGACCGGCGGGCACGTGGTGGCGTACTGCCCCGACGGGAAGACGCTGGCGACTGCCGACGCCCCGCCGAACATCAGCACGGTCGGGGTACGGCTGTGGGACGTCGCCAGCCACAACCAGCTCGCCGATCCGATCAGCCCGCCGGCGCCGGCCCACTACCTCACGTTCAGCCCGGACGGCCGGACCCTCGCCACCGGGGGTACCGACGGCGCGGTGCTGCTCTGGGACGTCGGCAGCCGCCGCCAGCTCGGCGCGGTGCTGAACGGCCACACCAGCGCCGTCAACGCGATGGCGTTCAGCCCCGACGGCGCAACCCTCGCCACCACCAGCGACGACGCGACAGTACGGCTGTGGAACGTGCAGAACTACGGCCGTTGAGGCCCCGACAGCCGTACCAGCAGCGGACCCGCCGCGCGGTGCCAGGCCGTACCGTACGCCGCGGCCAGCCCCACCCAGGCGCCGGTGCCGCGTACCTCCACCCAGCCGGCGCCGTCGACCGGCTCCGCCGGGTTGCCGGACACAGCGCCCGGTACACCCGCAGTGCCAAGGAAGCCCATCCGCGCGACGGCCTGGACCAGCCGCTGGGGTACCTCGACCCGCTGCCCGGCGTCAGTGGTCACCACGATCGCCACGTGGTCGAGCAGCGCGTCGCGCACGATCCGCTCACCGGCTCCGCGGCCATGGACCCCTACCGTCGAGGCCACCCGCAGCGTGCCGGCCGCAGCCGCGGCGAGCCGGTGGACCTCGGCCGCGGGAATGCGTTCCAGCACGCTGCCCGGCTCCGGCGGCAGCGGCCACCGCCACTGCGCGTCGTACCGCTGCGGCAGCCCCGGCGACCCGGTGTCGAACGCGTCAAGCAGGTCAGCGGCGCGCAGCGTGGCATCAGCGGGCACGTCCGCCCGCAGCCCGCGGGTGACGAGCGCGTCGAAGGGCAGCCGCGCCCACATCGTGACCGCCCCGGGGCCCGCTGGGCGCAGCCGTACCACCGCCGCCGGGTCCAGCCGCACCAGCCGCGCCAGGTACGCCCCGGCATCGGCGATGCTCGACGCGTCGAGCCCGCCGGTACTCACGACGGCGCCAACCAGCGCAGCAGATAGTCCCGCTCGGCGTCACAGAGCCGGCGGATCCGGCCCGCGGCGAGGTCGTACGGTACGCACACCGTGCGGGCCCGGCTGGCCAGTGCACCGGCGGCGAACATCTCGTACGCGACGACGAACCGGCTCGCGCGTACCTGCTCCAGCCACAGCTCGATGCGCACCTGCGGCGACTGCGCTCCGCCCGCCGGCGCGGTACCGCAGTCCACCGGACGCAGGTAGTCGATCTCGTGGCGGGCGATCACCACGCCGTCGGCGAACGAGGTCACCCCCGCCTCGGTGGCGCGGTGGAACATCAGCTCGACCCGCGCCTCCTCGTACAGCGTCAGGAAGACCGCATTGTTGACGTGGCCGAACGCGTCCATGTCCGACCAGCGCAGCGCGCAGTCGTAGCGGAAACGGTGGTTGCCGGTCAACTCAGTCCCGGGTGAGCTTGCGGTACGTCACCCGGTGCGGCCGGGCCGCGTCGGCGCCGAGCCGGTCGACCTTGTTCTTCTCGTACGACTCGAAGTTGCCCTCGAACCAGAACCACCGTGACTCGTTCTCCTCGTCGCCCTCCCAGGCCAGGATGTGCGTGGCGACCCGGTCCAGGAACATCCGGTCGTGCGAGATGACCACGGCACAGCCCGGGAACTCCAGCAGCGCGTTCTCCAGCGAGGAGAGCGTCTCCACGTCGAGGTCGTTGGTGGGCTCGTCGAGCAGCAGCAGGTTGCCGCCGATCTTCAGGGTCAGCGCGAGGTTGAGCCGGTTGCGCTCGCCGCCGGAGAGCACGCCGGCCGCCTTCTGCTGGTCCGGGCCCTTGAACCCGAACGCCGCCACGTAGGCGCGCGAGGGCATCTCGACCTTGCCGACCATCATGTAGTCGAGGCCGTCCGAGACGACCTCCCAGACCGTCTTCTTCGGGTCGAGGCCGGAGCGGTTCTGGTCCACGTACGAGATCTTCACGGTCTCACCGACGCGTACCGAGCCGGCGTCGGCGGACTCCAGTCCGACCAGGGTCTTGAAGAGCGTGGTCTTGCCGACCCCGTTCGGACCGATGATGCCGACGATGCCGTTGCGCGGCAGGGAGAAGCTGAGCGCGTCGATGAGGGTACGGCCGTCGAAGCCCTTGCGCAGCTGGTCCGCTTCGATGACCAGACTGCCCAGCCGGGGGCCCGGCGGTATCTGGATCTCCTCGAAGTCGAGTTTGCGGGTCTTCTCGGCCTCCGCGGCCATCTCCTCGTACCGGTCAAGCCGGGCCTTGGACTTGGTCTGGCGCGCCTTCGGGCTGGAGCGCACCCACTCCAGCTCATCCTCCAGCCGCTTCTTCATCTTGGCGTCCTTACGGCCGGAGACCGCAAGACGCTCGGCCTTCTTGGCCAGGTACGTCGAGTAGTTGCCCTCGTACGGGTACGCGTGGCCGCGGTCCAGCTCGAGGATCCACTCCGCGACGTGATCCAGGAAGTACCGGTCGTGCGTGATCGCGATGACCGTGCCCGGGTACTTCGCCAGGTGCTGCTCCAGCCAGAGCACGCTCTCCGCGTCGAGGTGGTTGGTCGGCTCGTCGAGCAGCAGCAGGTCCGGCTGCTCCAGCAGCAGCTTGCAGAGCGCGACCCGGCGCCGCTCCCCCCCGGAGAGCACGTCGACCGCGGCGTCCGGCGGCGGGCAGCGCAGCGCGTCCATCGCCAGTTCCAGCTTGGAGTCGACGTCCCAGGCGTTGAGGTGGTCGAGCTCCTCCTGCAGCTGACCCATCTCGTTCATCAGCTCGTCGGAGTAGTCGGTCGCCATCAGCTCGGCGATCTCGTTGAACCGGGCCAGCTTCGCCTTCGTCCCGGAGACCGCCAGTTCGATGTTCTCCAGCACCGTCTTGGAGTCGTCGAGCTTGGGCTCCTGGGCCACCATCCCGACGGTGTACCCCGGCATCAGCCGGGCCTCGCCGTTGCTCGGGATATCGTCCCCTGCCATGATCCGCAGGAGGCTCGACTTGCCCGCGCCGTTCGGCCCGACCACGCCGATCTTGGCGCCGGGCAGGAACGAGAGCGTCACATTGTCGAGTACGACCTTGTCGCCGTGCGCCTTGCGCGCCTTTTCCAGGACATAGATGAACTGGGCCACGGTGTGCCCTACCTCCGCCGGTTGTGGTCCGCTCGGCGCCACCGCATCATGGGCCGGGCGCCGTCGGCGACAATCTTTCCAGCACGCCGGGTCGCCGCGCACACCGCCCCGGGTCAGGGCTCGTGGGCGATCACGTTCTCGGTGCTGGACCTGCCGTCGGGGAACTCGATGACCAGAACCGTGGTCGACACCCGGTAGGTCGTGATGTTGCTGCCGTCGCGGTTGGTTGCCACGTACCCGGTGGAGCCGTTGCTCTTGACCTCGGCCAACAGCAGGGCGTTGTCGAGATCCACCAGCTTCTCCCGCGCCGCACCGGCGAGCTCCGCCGCGGACCGGCGGTGCCCCTGGTAGAAGAGGGTGCCCCGGGAGTCCTTACAGATCCACACCTCGGAGCCGATGGCCTGACCACTGCTGCCGGTGCCCTTGGTGCTGATGTAGAGGAGCTGGACGAGCCCGCCGGGCGAGCCGAACTTCTGCTTCACGGCGGCTTCAGTCTCGGCGAGGCACCCCTGTGCCGTGGACGTCGGGGTGGCCGTGGTCCGGTCGTCCGACGGGCCCTGCGTGCCGGGCCCGGTGGACGGGGTACCCCCACCGGAGGCCTCCGTGCTGGTTTTCTGCAGCTTGACCCGGCCGAGGACGTACCCTGTGGAGGCGCCGATCACCGCGAGAAAGAGCATGGCGGCCAGCACAGCGAGTGTGCCGCGCCCGGTTCGTTGGCGCACCCCCGAAGCATCGCACCCGCCGGCAAACCAGGGCGCCCGACCTGCGACGCCGGCCCGGCGAGCCACCCACGGGCGGCGCGCCAGGGCAGCGATGACCAACGATCGATGCTGACGCTGCGTAGGCTGGGAGGCGACGGGGCCTGCAGCCAACGGGAAGGGGGTGATCCGACGTGGCAGGAATCAGCTCGTTCGTCGTGGTGGCCAACCGGCTCCCCGTGGACCAGGTCAGCACCCCCGAAGGTAGCCGCTGGCGGCGCAGCCCGGGCGGCCTGGTCACCGCGTTGCAGCCGGTACTCGCCGCCCGGCGCGGTACCTGGATCGGCTGGCCGGGCAACGCGTCCGCGCCCGATGCCCCGCCGATCGAGTCGTTCGAGATGGACGGCATGGTGCTGCAGCCGGTGCAGCTGAGCGCAATGGAGATCGAGCGACACTACGAGGGCTTCTGCAACTCCAGCCTCTGGCCGCTCTACCACGACGCTGTCGAGCAGCCGCAGTACCGCCGCCGCTGGTGGGAGGAGTACCGGCGGGTCAACGAGCGGTTCGCCGACGCCGCCGCGGAGGCGGCTGCGCCCGGCGGGGTGGTGTGGGTCCAGGACTACCAGCTGCAACTGGTGCCTGCGATGCTCCGCGAACGCCGGCCGGACCTGCGGATCGGATTCTTCCTGCATATCCCGTTCCCGCCGGTGGAGCTCTTCGCCCAGCTGCCGCGCCGGGTCGAGGTGCTGCGCGGACTGCTCGGCGCTGACCTGGTCGGGTTCCAGCAGCCGTTGGCCGCCCAGAACTTCCTGCGGCTGACCCGCCACCTGTTGGGGATGCGCCCCCGCGGCGACACGGTCGACGTGGACGGCCGCACAGTGACCGCAGGCGCGTACCCGATCTCGATCGATGTGGCCGAAATCGAGAATCTGGTCGCCTCGCGGTACGTGCGGGCCCGCGCCGCGGAGATCCGCCGCGAGCTCGGCGACCCGAAGACCGTGATCCTCGGGGTTGACCGGCTCGACTACACCAAAGGCATCGAGCGGCGACTCAAGGCGTTCCACGAACTGCTGGCCGAAGGACGGATCGGGGTGCCGGAAACGGTCATGGTCCAGGTGGCCACCCCCAGCCGCGAACGGGTCGAGTACTACCAGGCGCTGCGGGTAAAGGTCGAGCGCGAGGTCGGACGGATCAACGGCGACTACGGCAAGGTCGGGGTGCCCGCAGTGCATTACCTGCACCAGTCGTACAGCCGCAGCGAGTTGGCTGCACTCTTCTGCGCCGCCGATGTGATGATGGTGACGCCGTTGCGTGACGGGATGAACCTCGTTGCCAAGGAGTATGTTGCGGCCCGCGCCGACCTCGGTGGCGCGCTGGTGCTCAGCGAGTTCGCCGGAGCCGCTGCCGAGCTGCGCCAGGCCTTCCTGGTCAACCCGCACGACCTCGACGGAGTCAAGGAGGCCTTGATGCGCGCGATCCACCTCGATCCCGTCGAAGCCAACCGCCGGATGCGGGCCATGCGGCGGCACCTGCGTACCCACGATGTGCGGGCGTGGGCACATTCGTTCCTCTCCTCCCTCGGTGTACTGGATACGGCGGCATGAACTCTCCGATCGACAGCTCTCCGATCGACCGCGATCCGATCGACCGCGCGGTACGCACTGCCGTCGCGCGGGTCGCGCGGGTGCCCATCCTGCTGGTCGCCTGCGACTACGACGGCACCCTCGCGCCAATCGTCGAGGATCCCGCCAAGGCGGTGCCGCTGGACGAGTCGGTACGGGCCCTGCGCTCGCTCGCGATGCTGCCGCAGACCACCGGCGCGGTGATCTCCGGTCGGGCGCTGCGCGACCTCGCCCTGCTCTCCCGGCTCCCCGGCGAGGTGCATCTGGTCGGCAGCCACGGATCCGAGTTTGACCTGGGCTTCGTGGACGCGCTGCCGGTGGAGGCGCAACGGCTGCACGCCGAACTGGTCGAGACGCTGACCGCACTGGTCCGGCGCCGCGAACGGATCCGCCTGGAGGTCAAACCGGCCAGCGTCGCCGTACACGTGCGCGGCGCCGACCCCGACGTCGCCTGGCTGGTGCTGGAGGCGATCCGCACCGGCCCGGCCAGCTGGCCCGGGATCACGCAGACGTCCGGCAAGGAGGTCGTCGAGCTCTCCGTGGTCACCACCCACAAAGGGATGGCCCTGGACAAGCTACGGATCCAGCTGGGCGCCAGTGCGGTGGTCTTCCTCGGCGACGACATCACCGACGAGAACGCCTTCGACCGGCTACGCGGGCCCGACCTGGGCATCAAAATCGGCCCCGGTGACACCCAGGCACAGCACCGCGTCGCCGACCCGCACGAGGCCGCCCGGGTGCTCGCCCTGCTGCTGGAGCAGCGCCAGCAGTGGCTCTTCGGTGAGCGGGCGGTCCCCATCGAGCGTCACTCGATGCTCTCCAACGGGCGTACCGTCGCTCTCGTCACGCCGGACGCCCGGATCACCTGGCTGTGCCACCCGCGCCCGGACTCCGGGGCGATCTTCGCCGACCTGCTCGGCGACTCGGCGGCCGGGCACTTCACGATCCAGCCCGAGCGCGGCGGCCTGCCGCTGGGCCAGCGCTACCGTCCCGGCACGATGACCGTGGAGACCCGCTGGTCCGGACTGACCGTGACCGACTGGCTGGACCAGCGTCCGGCCGGTACCGGGCCGCACGGATTAGCGGCACCCGGCACCGCGCTCGTCCGGATGCTCAACGGTGCCGCCCGTACCCGGGTCGAGTTCGCGCCCCGGCCCGAGTTCGGGCAACTGCCGATCCGGCTGCAGGCGCTGGGCGAGGGGCTGCTGGTCCTCGGTTCGAACGAGCCGATCGCGCTGCACTCCCCCGGCGTCGAGTGGGACATCGTGGACGACGGCAACGGCCAGACCGGCCGCGCCGTGGTCGACCTGTCCACTATGGACGGTACCGCCGTCTTCGAACTGCGGCTGGGCACCGATGCCCTGGACGCGAATCCGATCTCGGCGGCCAAACGCCAGGAGGAGACCGAACGCCGGTCGCGCGACTGGGCCGCCTCGCTCCGGCTGCCGTCGATGGCCCGCGAGGCGGTGCTGCGCAGCGCGCTCACGCTGCGCGGGCTGTGGCACGAACCGACCGGGGCGATCCTTGCCGCCGCCACCACCTCGCTGCCCGAGCACCTCGGCGGATTGCGCAACTGGGACTACCGCTTCTGCTGGCTGCGCGACGCCTCGATGACCGCCCGGGCGCTGGTCGACCTGGGCTCGCTGGAGGAGGCCGAATCCCTGCTCGGCTGGACCCAGCGGGTGGTCGAGGCGACCGGTGGGCACCCCGAGCGGCTCAACCCGGTCTACGCCGTGGACGGCAAGGAACTGGGCGCCGAGGCGGTCATCGATACCCTCCCCGGGTACGCCGGCTCCCGGCCCGTACGGGTCGGAAACCTTGCCAAGCAACAACTCCAGCTCGACGTCTTCGGCCCGATCGCCGACCTGATCGCGGCGGTGGCCGAGCACCGTGCGCTCGGCCAGGCCGACCTCGACCTGATGGAGGCGATGGTCTCGGCGGTACAGCGACGCTGGCACGAGCCGGACTTCGGCGTCTGGGAGATGCGCCGGCCGCCGGAGCATCACGTGTACTCCAAGGTGATGTGCTGGCTCACCGTCGACCGGGCGCTGCGCGTCTGGCAGGGCCTTGGGCGCCCGGAGCGCCCGGAGTGGGTGGAGCTGCGGGAGACCATCGCCACCCAGGTGCTCAGCCTCGGCTGGCATGAGGCGGTCGGCGCCTACACGATGGCGTACGACAGTAAGGACCTCGATGCCGCGTCGCTGTGGATCGGGCTCTCCGGGCTGCTCGCCGACGATGACCCGCGCTTCCTCTCGACGGTGCTCGCGGTCGAGGCCGGGCTGCGCCGCGGCGCCGTGGTGTACCGGTACCTCAACGAGCACTACAACGATGGGCTGAGCGGCGTCGAGGGCGGCTTCCACGTCTGTACGGCGTGGATGGTCGAGGCGTACCTGCGCACCGGACGGCGGGCCGACGCCGAGGAGCTCTTCGAGCAGATGC
>OBEQ011059028.1_pt1 | contig 28264 bp, 24 predicted proteins | sample 1670901 | NCBI WGS metagenome assembly OBEQ01 (sample SAMEA104232315, study PRJEB22302) | groundwater metagenome | biome: forest; feature: aquifer; material: groundwater | place: USA | collected 2011-08-07 | depth 5.4 m
AAGTGAATTACCGCACCCCAAGGGGTGCGGCATCCTTAAAAGTTGAATCGGAGTTGCCTGGGTCCCTCGTCATGCCGACGCTGGTATCGGATATATCGCTGGATGACGACCGCTGTGACCGCATCGCCGGTGGCCCGGACGAAGTATCCGCTGCTCCAGAGCTCGCCACCCCACATGCGCTCCCGCAGCGGGGGGAACTCCTTGAACAACTGCTGGGCCGAGACGCTCTTCAGCACGCGGACCAACTCCGCTGGACTCCATCGGGGCGGTGCCGAGACGAACACGTGGACGTGGTCCGGCATGACCTCCTGCTCCACCACCGTGAACCCGTAGCGCTCGGCCACTCCCTGGAAGATCGTCTTGCACCGCCGGGCCACCGGCTCGCTCAGCACGATCTTCCGGTACTTCGGGACCCAGACGAGATGGTACTTGCACTCGTAGACCGCATGGCTGGTGCGCTGGTACTCCATGCGGGTGATGATACCACGCCTTCATCCGCACCCCAAGGGGTGCGGCATTCGGCGTTTTGTCAGTAATGATCGATGTCCGCTTCGAGCACCCCCCATGGCTCAGGCGCATCCGGCCGCCCATGCACCCGGCCAACATACCGCGTCGTCCCTCGATGGAGCAGATGGGGCAGGTAGTGTGTCCATGCCCCCCACTGCAACCGATGGCCCAAGAACACGCTCCGTCGTCGAAACCGGTACACAGGAGACGACCATTCCGCACGATGGAGCATCTCCTCCACCGCCCGATGCATCTCGGGCGTCACCACATCATCCGCATCCAATTGCAGCACCCAGTCTCCTGTAGCCGCCTCCAGACCGACGTTGCGCTCTTCGGCGAAACTTCCGCTGAACGGACGCTGGATGACACGAGCTCCAAACTGATGACACAACTCCACCGTCCGATCCTGGCTACCACCATCGACCACGACCAACTCATCAGCCCACTGCACCTGTGACAGACATCGGACAATCCGCTTCTCCTCATTCTTTGTCAAGATAACCACAGAGAGACGGGCGCGCGAGGCGCGCGGGATGACCGTTTCCCCGCCCCTCTCCCGATGATCGACGACCACATATGCCCCATGAAACGGCGGCTGCCCATCATGCCCCTTCCAGGCCCAGAGATAACACAACCCATTCACAAGGCGCCACCAAGGTCGCCGAGCCCCCACCATATGACGCACCCACATCCGACCGTTTTGCCACCCCGTCCACGAGCTCTCTGGAAAGACCGAACGGATCTCGTCGAGGGTCGGGAGGCCCCATTGTAGATGTTCCGTCGTATTCGCCTCTTTGTTGGCGAAATGGCGCTGATGGAATCGTTGAAAGAGTCTATCGTAACGCGTCCCTTGCAAGCAACCGTCCCCGCTGTCCATCGGACAATGCAGGATGATCCGATGGCGAGTCACGCGCTGCAGCTCACGGAGAAAACGGAGTCGGTGGGTAGCGGGGACATGTTCCAACGAGTCGACCGAGACGGCGATATCCACGCCGTGATCTGTTACAGGCAACTGGCAGCCGTCGCCGATCACTTTCAGGGCTTGGTTGCCCCCCAACGCCATGGCATTCAGATCCAGTGCGATAATCACGCAACGCCGATCACGGAGCAATGAGGCAAGTCCCGCCGGTCCCCCGCCTACATCCAACACGGTCACACGCTCATGCGCGTGCCGCTGCTGGAGGTGCTCACGAATGCGCTCCACCACAGGAGCGTAACGCATCCAATGATCAATGGCGGATCCATATGCCAGTGCCTCGATGACGCCAAAACCACGAGTTTCCGCCCACCGCCGACACGATGTCACGACGAACTTATGGAGGTGCTTCTCAAGCCGCCGGCCTGCCCCACCCATCACAACCCAGCTCCTGCCTGCTCCTGCTGCCAAGGAGTTTGATCGACCATCCGCGCCTAGGCCACCTCTTGCTGGAGGAAAGGAGCGTCCTCAAAACGGCTATACACCGGTGTCCGGTGGATTCCTTGAAGGAGCTGGAACCACCACCGAGCCACCGGAGATGGCGCAATAAAGGCCTGAATCCAGCGAGAAGGTTCTTTTCGACGTCGCCCCATAGATGCGATCAGAACTCCTAGGGTGATTCCACTGAGTCGAATCGAGTTGCACCACGGCACAGCACTCAGGCTCCGCAGTTTCCATTTCAGATTGTTGTGTTCTACCAACCCGACCTTCTCTCGCGCAATCCCATCCATCACCCCCAATGAAGAGGAGGATGATCACGACCCAATCTGGGCGCAGACGCTCAGCCATCGTTGGGGGCAGCACGCTGCGTCAGCTCCCAGTACTTGGCCCATTTCATCAGCTCTACCCCCGCATAGAATTCAGCAAACACAAGACCATGGAATCCTTCGCGATACCCTCCCTTCTTCACGTAACTCTTCCAAAAGGTCTTCCAAGATTTTTTCCATATGAGGCGTCGGATGCGCTTGATGGGCTGCACACCTAAGGTCCTGAACATCTCTTCCGCCTGGAGCGACGTATACCGATTATGGCGTGTCACAAAATCCGCCAGGTTGTTACAAGGGTGGTGCTCCACGTCAGCCGCGAGGTCCCCAATTGTTCCATCCACCTTGGGTCGTTCGTGCACTAACCCTTCGTAGCGAGCACGATCCCGCCGGAGTAGGTTCGGCACCGAGTAGTACCAGCCGCCGTGGCGCATGACGCGGCCCAGCAGGACGCTGCGGCGCCGGAACTTGAAGGCGGCGTGCGGGACGTCGCTGCGGAGCACGCGCTCGACCGCGTCGCGGAACTCCGCGGTGACGATGTCATCGGCATCAATCTGCAGCACCCAATCGCCGTGGGCGTGGGCCATCCCCAGGTTCCGGTCGGAGGCGAAGCTGCCGTCAAACGCGTGGGGCACGACGGTCACCCCAAACGACCGGCAGATCTCTACGGTGCGGTCCGCACTCAGGCCGTCCACGACAACGATCTCATCCGCCCAGCGCACGCTCTCAAGGCAACGGGCGATCTTCCCTTCCTCGTTCTTGGTCAAGATGACCACCGACAACCTCGCCCGACCCCGGGACGCGACGGCAGGGGTCGGCGGCGTTTTGCCGACGCGCCCGGCAGGCTCCGACGTTGGGCGCGGCAACCCCAGCGCCCAGTACTTCGCCCAGGTAAGGAAGTGCACCCAGGCAGAGAACGCTCCATAGATGAGCCCGTGCATCCCATCACGCCACCCTGACTGTTTGAAGTAGGCTTTCCAAAACAGCTTGAGCGGACGGATGAAGAGCTGGTGTCGAAGGACCCGAGAGACTTGAACAGGGTGTTGTTCACGCAGCAACCTTGCTTCGACATCGGAGTAGAAATTCGCCCGTTCCATGAGCTGTGTGAGAGTTTGGTAGGGATAGTGGTAGATGGGATGTTCAAGATCGGCTAGGGGGCCCTCCACAGCCAAGGTTTCATGGACACTGTGACCCACATAACGGGCCGCCGACTTCTTGAACAGCTTGACCCCCTTCCAGCTCCATCCCCCAGCGTGCATCTGGCGACCCAAGAAATGGTTCAGGCGCCTGATACGGTACGCCACGATCGGACCGGGTGCCTGCAGGACCTTGAGGATTTCGTCTCGCAGCGCATCCGGGACCACTTCATCGGCATCAAGCTGAAACACCCAGCCTCCTCGAGCCGCATCGATTCCCATGTTGCGTTGCGCGTCAAAATTACCTTGAGACTCGCGGACGACCACCCTCGCGCCCGCCCTAGTGCAAATCTCCCTCGTCGCATCTGCACTATGGTCGTCCACCACGACAATATCGTCAATCCACCGAATGCTCTCAAGGCACGCGGGCACGCGCCTCTCTTCATTCTTTGTAATGATGACCGCGCTGAGCAACACACGGTGATGGGGCGGGGGTGGAGGTTGCGTGGAGGGGGACACTATCTCGGAGATGGGATCAGCCATGGCCGGTGTTGTGGGGGGGCATCGTCCTTTGCCCGATCGGCTGCATCCATTGCGCTTCCCGTTCGATGATGGGACACGACCTGACATCTCGAAAGATAGGAGAGCCGTGGAACCACCGGAACACCGTTAACCAGACTCGGGCACGTGGAGACGGGACGATGAACGCTTGAATTTGATGCATGGGGCGTTTCCACCGTCGTCCAAAGCCGTTGATTGCCGCCCGTACTGAAAGCCAACCGATCCAGAGATCATCGAGGAGCGCTCGATGAGGATAGGTGGACAACGTCCACTTCAAGTTGTTGTGTTCCACAAGACCCCTCTGCCATCGCCCATTGGAAGCGTGGAGTGGTGAGTGCCGTGGGAGGAGGGCCCAGATATGGATCCTCAAGCCAAGGCGTCCCAGGGCAAGACCCTCCTGGAGCTGTTGGGTCAACCGCTCCTCGTCACGCTCCGCCACCACCATCGTCAGTTGTCGACGGGCACCCCACCGTGACGCAAACAACCGTTCGTTGCGACGCCGCTCTTCGCTCCAGTACCTCGGAATGGAGTTAACCGTGACATTCTCCCAGTGGAACACATAGGCATCCTTCGCACGTGCACACTGAAATCCTGCCACCACGGCTCGTCGACTGTAATCAGAGTCATCCAACCCCCCCAGCCCATAGGCCTCATCCAGTGTCCCAATGGCTTCGAGCACCGTACGTCGGATTAAGAAGCACGCCCCATTACATTCGTTCAGTTCTATATAGCGGGCTCCGACCAGGGGATGCGGTGGGATCGAACGGTAGAATGCCTCAAACGATTCCCCACAGCGGTTATAGGTCGGGTTGACGAGGCCAATGAAGGGATCCGCCTCGGCCACCGCAATCATGGACTCCAGCCACCCCGACGTGACAATGAGATCGTTATTGAGCAGGCAGACATACGGCGCCTGCGAGTGACGCAACCCCTCATTGACCGCTCTCACCCATCCCAGATTCTGTTGATTCCTCACCGTCACCACGCGTCCTGTCTGATGGGCTTCGAGCTCATCGAGGAAGGTGAGGGTCTCTTGAGCACTGCCGTTATCCACGATGATGAGGCGGTACGGGAGGGATGTAGACCGCAGGATGCTCTCGACGCATTGTTTCGTATAGGGGAGGTGGTTCCAGGTCACCAGGATGAGATCGCACGTGACACGGTGTGCCACTCGTTCCATCATCGTCGTCTCGGGTTCAGGGTGTGCTCCCAGTATTTCGCGTAGCTGAGGAACTGGTAGGCCCCGCCCATCACCGCCATGATGAAGCCCCACCGGCCGTCCTTGTATCCTTGCTTGCCGATGTAGCTCCTGAGACACCGATCCACGGAGCGCCACAGCGCCTTGCCCAGCGTCATGCGGCGCCCGTCGCTGATCCACTTCTCGGCCTCCAGCGTCGTCTGGCGGTTGAGCTTCGCGACGAAATCGGCCAGGTCGCGGTAGGAGTAGTGGAGGAGGTCGTAACGGGTCTGCCCGCAGGAGCCATCCCCGATCGCTCGAGGGTGGACGGTGGTCTCTTCCCACCGGAAGGCGGACTTCTTGAACAGTTTGAGTGGCGCGCTTGGGTACCAGCCTCCGTGCCGGAGCCAGGTCTTCCCGATGTAGTTGCGCCGGGGGATCGCGTACGTCCCGTGGGCCCCGCCGTGCGACGGCGGGGCGAGGAGGGTGCGAATCTCCTCGGCCAATTCCGGCGTCACCCGCTCATCCGCGTCAATTTGGAGCACCCACTCCCCATGCGCGTGCGCCATCCCCAGATTCCGGTCCGTCGCGAAACTGCCGTCAAACGCGTGAGAGACCACGGTCGCGCCGAAGGCCCGCGCGATCTCCGGGGTCCGATCCTGGCTCTCGCCGTCAACCACGATGACCTCGTCGGCCCACCGCACGCTCGCCAGACACCGGCCGATCTTCCCCTCCTCGTCCTTCGTCAAGATCACCACGGAGAGCGTTTCGCGATCCGGCACAGCCCCTGCGGGTCGGCCAGCCGCCCGCGCGGGCATGCCGCGCACCGGCTCAACCGATCCAAGCGGCCGGGGCTCCGCGCGAGCGAGACCCGCCTCCCACCATTTCGCCCACTTGAGGAAATGAGTCCACGCGAAGAGCGCAGCGAAGACGAGGCCGTGCAGGCCTTCGCGGTAGCCCGATTGCTTCACGTAGGATTTCCAAAAGAGCTTCAGGGGCCGAACCAAGAGCTGGTACCGCAACGATGGCTCCGTCACCGTCGCATGGGACTCGCGCAGCAGCCTCGCTTCGACATCGGAATAGAAGTTCTGCCGCTCGATGAACTGCGTGAGGCTCTGGAAGGGGTAGTGCTGAATCGGCTGCGCGAGCTCGCCGACCGAACCGTTGACGGCGAGCGTCTCATGGACGCTGTGCCCAACATACCGGGCCGCCAGTTTCCGAAACAGCTTGACGCCGTTCCAACCCCATCCCCCGTAGCGCATCTCGCGCCCGAGGAACACGTTCTGCCGTCTCACGCGGTACGCGACGACGCCCGTGGAGCGCTCCAGCACACCGCGGATCTCCTCCCGTAACGCCGGCGAGACCACCTCATCGGCATCGAGCTGGAGGATCCATTCCCCGGACGCCGCATCGATCCCGGCATTGCGCTGTTGGTCAAAGTCGCCTCCAGAGGGCCGGACGATGACGGTCGCGCCACATGCCCGACATAGCGCTTGGGTCCGATCGGAGCTCTCATCGTCCACCACGACAATCTCATCAGCCCACGCGACGCTGGCGAGGCACCGTTCGATCCTCCGCTCTTCATTCTTGGTGATGAGCACGACGGTCACGCGGTCTCGCGATACGCCTGACTGGCTGCCTGATACGGCAACAGACGCGCGTGGTCGCTCAGCGGCTGACATGGGTGCGTCCGTGTTCCGAGAGAAGCGGCGCTGCAGGAACCGTCTCAGTGGTCGAACGCTCAGGCGCGAGCCCGCTGGGCGCCCCCCACGCATAGAGACCCTGATGGAGATGCCGGCAGATGCTCCAGAGATCCCGCACAATCTGGCCGGTGTGAGCCGTGAGACTGACGGTGCTGAGGAGCGGGTTCTCCACCCTGACGGGGACCTCGCCGACGCGGTAGCCGAGCTGCCTCGCCAGGATGAGGAGTTCCACATCAAACGCGAACCCGTCGATTCGCGACCTCGAAAAAATCTCCCGCGCGGCGTCGCGTCGAAATCCCTTGAACCCGCACTGCGTGTCGCGAAACGGCAGGGCGAAGAGGGTCCGCACGATGACGTTAAACCCGCGGCTCATCAGCCGTCGGAGTGGGCTGGGCTTGAGCGGCATGTCTGATTGGGGGAGGGCTCGCGACGCGATCGCCACGTCGGAGGCCCCCTCCAGGCACGCGAACAGCTTCTCGATCTCCGCAATGGGAATCGGCAGGTCCACGTCGCAGAAGCAGCGCAGCGCTCCCCGCGCGCCTAACATCCCTTCCCTCACGGCAGCCCCCTTCCCTCGATTGCGAGGGAGCCGGACCAATCGCACCTCGGGATGACGGCTGGCGTACTCGCTCACGAGAGCCGCTGTCCGATCGCGACTGCCGTCATCCACCACGATCATCTCGAACGGCCGGCGCGGCCTCAGGTACGCGGCGATGGCGTCCAGGGTCGCCGTCATGCGGGCCTCCCCGTTGTACACCGGCACGACCACGGAGACCAACGACGGGCTCATCCCTTCCTCATGAGCGTGTTATAATGCTCCAGCTCTCGCGGAATGTCTCAACAGGAATGAAGGCAGAAAAGGGATCACACGTCTCGAAGAAAATTTGCGCCAGCAAATTTTCTGTGGAGACGGTCTCGTTCGTCCTGCTCAGCATCGTTCTTGTGCTGCGCTACCCGGTCCACTTCATCCTGTGGCCGCCCTACCTGATGGACTTCGAAGTCTACCGGGCTGCCGCGGAACGGCTGCTGCACGGCCAGGGCGCCCACCTCTATGACCCCACTACGGCTTCCGGCATGATGGTGTTCAAGTACGCGCCGGCGTGGGCGCTGTTTTTCATCTCGCTTGGTTGGCTCTCGAAGCCTGCCGCCGCCGTCCTGTGGACCGCGCTCAACATCGCCGCGTTGCTCGCCACGCTTGTCCTGTCCACCAGGCTGTGCCGCCGTCACGGGATCGGCTACTACCCGCTCACGGCCGTCCTGGCGGTCCTCATCCTGGTGCGTCCGCTGGCTGAAGAGATGGGCAACGGCCAAGCCAATCTCCTCTGGGGATGCTTGACGGTGGCTTCCGTGTACGCGGCGACGGTTCAGCGGCCGTGGTGCTCCGCCGCCGCGATCGCCGCCGCGATCCTGCTGAAGCTCCCCGCCCTCATCTTCCTCCTTTACCTCTTCTTGCGCAGGCAGTGGGCGGCGATCGGGCGCATCCTGGTACTCCTCATCGGAGCGACGATGGTCGCCAGCGTCCTCGTTGCGCCGATGGCTCCCTGGCATCTCCTGCGCTCTTGGGTGAGTGCGCTGGCCCATAGCGGGACCACCTATACCTTTACGATCGGGAATCAATCGTTCCTCGCGCTCTTAGGCAGATTCCTGACCGAAGGCGGCTATCGCTTGAACCTGCTGAACCTCTCGCACTCAACGATTGCCTGGCTCAATGGAATCGTGGGGCTCATCATCGTCCTGCGGGTGGGATGGCCGACGCCCGAAACCCCCCGCAGACCTGAGCGCTTCGTGTATGACAGCGCGCTCCTCATGGTTGTCATGGTCATCTTCTCCCCGAGCTGCTGGCTCGCCACCTACACGGCGCTGCTCTTCCCCGTCTTCTTAGGCTGTGCCGGCCTGAGGCAGATGCTGACCGAACACCAATGGGAGCCGGTGACCCTCATCCTGTCAGGGCTTGTCGTCCTCCTCAGTCTCTTCACGAACCACAGGATCTGGCGCTTCCTCAACATCTCCTCGTGGCATGGTGAAACCTACCTGTTCCTCGTCTTCATGGTCTTGCCGTGGCTCGGCCTGGCCCTCATCGGGCTGCTCTGGCGTCAACGACAGGCCCACGCGCAACTGGCGGCATCGCGCGCTTCATCTGCCGGTACTTCCGGTAACTGACGAGCTGGTACCTCGCCGCCATCCACGCGATGAAGAACCCCAACCACCCTTCCCGGAACCCCTGTTTCAGCAGATAGGTGCGAAGGAACCGATCGACCGTCCGCCACAGCACCTTCCCCAACCCGATCCGACGCCCATCCGTCAGCCACTTTTGCGCCTCGAGCGTCGTGTGGCGGTCGAGCTTCTCCAGGAAATCCCGCGTGTCCCGATAGGAGAAGTGGAGCAGGTCATGCCGTAACTGGCCGCAGGGCCGGTTCGCAAACGCCCGCGGGTGTACAGTTGTTTCTTCCCAGCGGAAGATCGATTTCTTGAACAGCTTGACCTGGGCGCTTGGGTACCATCCACCGTAACGGACCCAGCGGGTGCCCACGTAGTTCCGACGAGGGATCGCGTAGAGGTTGAAGGGCGATTCGCGCCGGAGCAGGTCCTGGATTTCTTCGGCGAGCTCCGGGGTCACGCGCTCATCCGCGTCCAGGCTCAACACCCATTCGTGCGTGGCCTGGGCGTGGGCCCAGTTGCGATGGCGGCCTTCGATGTCCATGGCCCGCCTGAGGACGCGGGCCCCCAGCGACTCCGCCACCTCCGCGGTGTCATCCGTGCTCTCATCATCGATGACCAGCACCTCCTGCGCCCACCGCACGCTCTGGATGCAGTCACGGATCCGGCCGGACTCGTTCTTGGCCAGGATCACAACGGAGAGCGGGATCGGTGCTGCCATCGGAGCAGGAGCTGCGTTTCGTCTTCTTGCCCAACCACATCGGCATGGTGGAGCCACCGCAAGCGGCGCATCGATGCCGCCCATTGAGCTGTCGGAGCGGCGATGAGGTCAAACGGTTTTTTCCGTCGTTTCAGGATCGAGACGAGGGCGGCGAGGGGAGCGAGCCGTTGGGGGATGCGGTACCAGTGGATGTCCGCATGGGGCACCAGGCCCACAGACCGAAACAGCGCTTCAGCGCTCACGTCGGCGGGCATCGGACAGTAGACGTAGACCAGGGTGCGCCTCCGCGCCCACTGGATCAACTGCTCAAGCCATGGACAAAGCTCCGCAGCGCCCGGCACAACCGGATCGAACCGCGGCCAGGCCATCCGAACCCGCCGCCCCCACCGCGCTTCGCACCACCGCCGATTCTTCGTAAAGAACGCCTCGCGCTCGGGGACGTCACGGACGCTCCTGTGCTCGGCATGGTACACATACGAGCCCGCGGCAACCACGCACTGGAAGCCCGCCTGTTGCGCCCGCATACTGAAGTCCTCATCTTCAAAGAAGATGCGCTCCCCCTCTTCGCTGAGTCCGCCGATCCGATCAATGACCTCTCGCTTAATGAGCATGCAAAACCCAATGCACATGCCGACCTCGGTATACCGTCCACGCGACGCCTTGAAGCGGTCGGCGTAGTCCTCTAAGGACATCCTTGAGGGAGGGTAATCGCCGAGGGTACTGCTGACGGGATTGACGATCCCCACGCGTGGATTCGCGTTGGCGATCTCCATCATTTCTTCCAGCCACCCTGAGGTGAAGTACAGGTCGTTGTTCAGGAGACACACGAAGGGGGCGGTGGAGGTGTGAATCCCCCGGTTCATCCCGCGGGGAAACCCTTCATTTGTCTCGTTTTGGAGGAATACCGTCTCTGTGATCGCGCCGCGAGGCTTGACCGCTGCAAGAAAGGCGCGCACGTCCGGCTCACTGCCGTTGTCGACGATCAACAAGCGGCACGGCACCCGCGTCGTCTCCAAGAGGCTCTCAAGACACGGCCGGGTCTCTTCGAGATGGTTCCAGCTCAGGAGGACAAGATCACAGAGTGGCGTGTCCATCACTGTGAGTCCATAGTCCACAGTCGACAGTCCATCGCTAAACGGGTTAGGGAATGAACCAAATGATCAGCTGCTGTCATTCGTGAGCGGTCTTGCTATGGACTGTGGACTATCGACTATGGTCTGCCTAGCCTTGGGTCAGCCCGCGGGCTTCCAGCTCCTTCGCCGCCGCCTCAACACGATCTTCCGCCGCGACCTCTTTGCCCCAGCTGACCAACTCGCGCAACCCATCCTCCAATGAGACGGAGGGCGCGAATCCCAAGCCGCGCAGCGTGGAGATGTCGGCGTAACAATGACGGATATCGCCGGAGCGGTACTTGAGCGTCAGGTCCGGTTCGACCGGCACCCCATAGAGTGTGGCCAGCAGACGCCCGATCTTGGCAATCGAGACCGCTACCCCGGTGCCCACGTTGAAGACCCCGTAGTCGGCCCGGGCGTTCCGCATCACCAAGAGGTTGGCCTGGACGATGTCCTGCACGTGAATGAAATCCCGCGTCTGCGCGCCGTCCTCAAAGACGATCGGGCGGTGCCGGTTTTTGATCCGCGCCGAGAAGATCGCACAGACACCGGTGTAGGGGTTCGAGAGCGCCTGGCGAGGCCCATACACATTGAAGTACCGCAGGGCGACCGTCGGGATGCGGTAGCTGCGTCCCACGCTGAGGCAGAGCTCTTCCTGGTCTCGTTTGGAGATCGCGTAGACCGACATCGGGATGAGCGGCTTCTCCTCGCCGGTCGGCTCCGGCAGGACCTCGGTCCCGCAGGCGGGACAGCGCACCTCCCACTGGCGCCGCTTGAGCTGCTCCGTGGAACGGGTGGACGGTACCACCGGCCCGCACGCTTGGCAGCGGTACTGCCCCTCCCCGTAGATGCTCATGGAGCTGGCGACCACGAGTTTGTTGATCGGGAGCCGGTCGTTGACGATCACGTCCAAGAGGATGGCCGTGCCGAGGACGTTCGCCGAAACGTACCGCTCGATCTCATACATGGACTGGCCGACGCCGACCATGGCGGCCTCATGGAACACGATCTCGATGCCCGCGAGCGCCTGCCGCAGGCGCGCGCGGTCGCGCAGGTCGCCCTCCACGTACTCCGCACCCGGGTTCAGGTACTCCGGACGCTCGCTCCCGTGCACCTGTGGCTCGAAGTTATCCAGGACACGGACGGTGTGGCCGTCTCGGACGAGGGCATCGACGAGGTGCGAACCGATAAACCCGGCTCCCCCAGTGACGAGGATGCGCATCAGGTGATGATCTCTTGTCGATAGTAGGGATGGGTGGTCATGACCCCCGGGAGGTCGGAGGGATCGTGATAGACCGCCCGAGGCAGCTTCGGCGGATCGACCGGATTGAGGTTCTGCATCTGCCGGTCCTCCGGCCAACGAAGCCAGACCCGCTCATACCACCCGTCGAGAATTTCATGCGCATGGCTGTAGGTGAGCAACTTCTCGCGCATCTTGTCGGGCCGCCGGGCAAACGAGAAGTGGTAGAACTTGACCCGCTGAGGGTCCAGGTGGTAGACCGCACCCCAGCTGTTCGTTTTGTTGTTCCCAATGAACCGGCAGGGAATCGGCAGCGGGAGATGGCTCTTCCCCAGCTCAGACCATCGCGTCAGCTTGAACACCCGTCGAGGCATCCAGGCGAGGTCGGAGGCTGGGATGCGGTACCAGAAACTTCTCCAGAAGAGATCGCACTTGATGATGAACTGGCCCACGTGCGGATGCGTCTTGATCTCCTCCCGAAGGTTCTCGAGGTGGTCACGCCGATAGACCTCATCGCCATCGACGAGGAAGTAGTACTGCGCCCCGCCCGCTTGGCAGAGTGTCATCCCGGCATTCCGGTGTTCCAGCTCCGAATCCCACCGGCCTTTCACCAATCGGATGTTCGGGTGGGTCGCCGCCAGGTCCCTGACGATCGCCTCGGTCCTGTCTGGGCTCGAACAGAGGGAACGGGCCCGCGGGTTGTAGGCACCATAGGGCACCTCACCGAGCAGCACGAAGATCGCGTCGACGAACTCAACGATCGACCGCAACGACCACTCGATGTACTCCTCCTCGTTGTAGACGCAGTACACCGCCGCGATTTTCATCCGGTCACGTCAGGCCTGGGCGGGACCGGCTCATGAGGGCCGATCGGCGTCTTGGCGCAGCAACATGGTGCACGCCGCCACCACTTCATCCGGCTCAATGGCCATCAGGCACGCGCGCTCGTACGGGCATGGCGGGAGCTTGAACTGGTGATAGCAGGGCCGACAGGGCAGCTCGGCCTTTCGAATCACCCAGTGCTTCATCTCGTCCTTCGGGTACGGACCGTACACCCGCGGGTCAACCGGCCCGAAGATGGAAACCGTCTTCACCTTCTGGCTCACCGCGAGATGGAGTGGTCCCCCATCGTTGCAGATGACCAGGTCGAGGCGCGCCAGGAGGCTCACAAATTGCTTGAGCGTGGTCTGACCGCTGACATCGATCGCTGGGTATTGCATCAACCGAGCCACCGTCGCGCAGAGCGCGGCATCCTTGACCTCGCCAAAGAGGATCACGTGGGCTCCGTACCGCTCAGCCAGGGCATCCCCAACGGCCGCGAACCCTTCGAAGCTCCATCGTCGAAACGGCGCATCGACCCCCCAACTGACGCCTCCAGCCGGGATGATGCCAATCACGGGCCGGCCAGAGTCCGCCAAGCGGCGCTCCGCTAACCACTGGTGCGCCCAGCGCCGTTCCTCATCAGAGACGCACAGCTCCAGCGAGCCGTCGAGCAACCGGATTCCAAAAAAGTGCAACAACCTCCGGTAGTATTCCACCACGTGGTCATCGTGATACCCATCAATGGGCAGGGACTCCGTGAGGAAGCGCCCTCGGTTGCGGTAATTGAACCCAAGGCGGCGCCGGATTCCCAACACGGCGAGAAGAAAACTGTACCGCTCGCCCAGCGAGAGATCCACGACGAGATCAAAACGAGCCCGCCGCACCCGCTGGATCAGGGCCCCGAGCTGCTGGAGACATCGCCACCGCGAGGTGCGCCAGAGCTCCACGAGTTCGTCTTTCTCATAGATGAACAGCTCATCGAGGTGAGGGCTATCATTGAGGATCCGTTCCGTCCGCCGGTTGCAGAGGTACCCCAGGTGGCTCTCCGGGAAGGCCCGGCGGATCGCCCGAACGAGCGGGGTCGTGAAGAGGACATCGCCGATCCCAAACGGGTTCACGATGAGGATACGTTCCGGGTCGCGCTGACTCGATCGGCTCATCGTGGGTCGTGCCTTACATTCCACCCCGACACCACAGAGGCCACAGAAATCCACAGAGACACAGAGGGTGTTGGTGCTGATCTTCCTCTGTGTTTCTGTGGCCCTTCTGTGGTTCTGTGGTGTGAATGGTCACATGAAGGCAGTACCTCATCATGGTTGAACGGCGAGCTGACGCTTCAGCGCTGCGAAGACGTCCTCCACGGCAATCGCCTCCATGGACGGTTTCCAGATGACGACGTGGCCCTCCCCCCACGGCCCCCAGCGGCGCGGGCCCGTGGCCGGGCTCGATGCGCCAAACAGGACCAGGGTGTTGGTCTTGACCGCAGCGGCCAAGTGGACCGGCCCGCTGTCATTTGAGACGAGCGCCCGTGCGCGCGCCAATAAGGCGGCGAGCTGATTCAGCGTCAAACGGCCGACCAGGTTCACCACCGGCAGCCCCGCCGGAAGCACCGCCTGCGCTTGGTCACGTTCCTCCGGCCCGCCGATCACGACCACGCGGATAGACAGCCGCTCGATCACCCGCCGAATCAGTTCAGCGAACCGAGCGACCGGCCACTGCTTGACTGGATTCGACGTCCACGGGTGAACGACGATCAACGGCTCGGATGTTTTAATTCCCTGCTGCGCAAGCAGTTGGAGGACTTCGACTTCCTCATGCTCAAACCGAGGGAAGGACCACTGCGGGATCGAGACAGGGAATCCGAGCGCTCCAACTAAGTCAAGATTATACTCGACTTCATGGCGTTCGCCAAGCGCCTTGCGGTCGTGGAGACGATGCGTGAGGAGCCAGCCCCACTTCCGGGCGTAGCCCACCCGCCAGGGGATCCCCGCCAGCCACGCCGCAAGGTGCAGCTCTTTCTTGGGATTGGAGATCACCGCGAGGTCGAAGTGGTGGGGCTGCAGGGTCCGGGCCAGTCGCCGCGCACGAGCCCACCACACGCGGGTGCGGTCTTCGGGACAGGGGATCACGCGATCGATCAGCGTGATGCGGGAGAAGAGCGGCTGGAGATCAGGATGCGCGAGGAGGCTGAGGGAGGCCTCGGGGAGTCCCGCTTTCAGCGCGGCCATCGCGGGGAGATTGAGGAGCGTCTCCCCGAGCCGATCCGTCCGGATAAAGAGGATGCGACGCGCTCGTTCGATCGGTACCACCAGCCCCCCTACGCCACAAGGCGTTGACGACTCAGGGGAGAAGTTGCGGATGTCTCACTGGATCCCTTGCTGCTAAGCCCGAGCGTCAGCCCGGCGAGCACCCAGAAGAGCGCGGCTTGGCGCAACGAGTAGAAATTGGTATCGAGGCCGGAATGCAACAGGAAGGCGAATAGTCCTACGATGAAGCCTATGAGGAGCGTTTGGTCCTGGGAGGGAGGGAGGTGGCGCAACCCAACCATGAGACGTCCGAACCATAGCCAGAGAAGTCTCAGGAAGGTTAGGAGCCCGACGAGACCGGCCTCTGCGGCCACCTGCAAGTAGCAGTTATGGGCGTACCGTGGTAGCTTCTGGCCCCCCACCCAGTAGGTGAGATAGTTTGCCATAAACGTGTTGACCCCATGACCCAATATCGGCCGATCACGAATCATGCCTATCGCAGCTTGCCACATGTGCCACCGATCCACCGTTCCGATATCCGATAAGAAGGCTTTCTGCCCCAGACGCCCGCCGCGATGGAGGGCAAACCCTGACGCAAGGGTGAGCGCCACTAGGACGAGGAGCCCGGCTCTCCGGAGAGGGGTGTTCAGGGCAAGGAACAGCAGCAGTCCCCCGGCCAGCCCGAGCCAGGCGCCTGCCGCACGGGTCCTAATGAAACACGCGGCTAGCAGGATGAGCAAGCCCCAGAGCTGCCAGCGGGCGGGCTTGTGCCGAACCAGGGTGAAGGCAAACAGAATGGGAATGACGACCATGAGATACGTCGCCAGGTCGATGGGATTTTCATATGGCCCGGTCATCCGTCCGAAGTAGTCCAACCGGAACTTGAGAAAAAACCCCGTTCCGTACCGTTCCTGGGTCAGGGCCTCGAGGAGGACCAACGCGGTGGAGCAGGAGAGCACTTTGAGACTCCGCTTGACGACACGAGGCCGGCAGGCGACATCTGCCACAATCACCAGGAACAGCAGATGCTTCAGCCACTTGCCGATCAGCCCATAGATGCTCAGCCAAACGTGACCGCTGACGATGACGGAGAGCACGCAAGCCCCGAAGTAGGCTGCGATGGCCCATGCGAGCGGGCGGAGGGACGGCTGCAGCCAGAGGGTTTGCGTGCGCGTCTTTGGATCGAGTCGTTGGAAGAGCCATGCGAAAAACAGGAACGCGAACGACACAGCAACGCTTGCTTTCGAAAAGGGCAACAAAAAAAGCAGCACGTAGAGGCTGCCTTCTTGCACCAGTCCCGCCAGTTTCCTTAACCACTTCATAGTGCGTCAGTCACGCCTGCGGTCACCACCTTCCAGGCGACTCCTCGGAGCTCACAGCATCCCTGGATATATTGGAGCAAGTCCCCCGGCGGATCGGTAATCGCCACCAGGACCTCTCGAATACGATGTGCCTCCATCAGTCTCGGCAGCTGGGCCCGTGTCCCAAGAACCGGAGAGCCGTAAATCCGCTCGCCCAGCTTCCTGACATCATCATCGAGGAACCCGACCACTCGATACGTCACTTTGCTCTCGTACTTGAGCGATCGCAACACGCGGGCCCCCGTATCGCCAGCTCCGACAATCAGCGCTGGAGTACCCTTCGCAACCGCCCCACGGATCCATTCATCCAGCAGTCGCCCCAACACCCGCGAGCCACCGACGCCGAGGAACGTGAGCATCCCATCAATGATCAAGACCGACCTGGAATAGCCCTCAAACCGCCAGAGGTACAACAGCGCCAGAGCGGTGAGGATGGAACCGAGCGTCACCCCCCTCACAATGACCATGAGGTCAGAGAGGCTCAGATAACGCCAGACCACCCCGCGATAGAGCCCGCAGACCGCGAAACAGGCGAGCTTGATCAAGAGGATGAGGGGCAGAGACTGCACGATGCGCTGCTGGTATTCAGCGGTGAGGATCCCCTCGAACCGCAAGAGGTGCGCGAACACGTAGGCGCTGCTCACAATTGAAAAATCGATCAGGATCTCCAACAGGCGGCGTTTGTGCAGGAGCATCGTCCCGATGAGCGTTGTGGAGGTGGCCAGACGTGATGGCTCGATGACGGCCGGCCGTTGCTCCAGCCGGTAGACTTTGACCTGGGCCAGGTAGAGGCCGCACAGCACAAGGGCCGTCAATACCGACAGCCACAGCGCGATAGCCGGAAGGGGCTTTAGGGCGGTGGACGCAACGCTCAACAACCCCAGACACACACTGACCCCGTAGAGCGCCACGACGGTCTGCCTGGTGCTCAACCCGAGCACCGCAAGGCGATGAGACACGTGATCCTTTCCTCCCGTGAAGGGGTGTTGCTGATGGAGGAGGCGCTGCACGGTGACAAAGCAGGTATCAAAGATCGGAACCGCCAGGACGAGGGTGGGGATCGCCAACACACTGACGAGAGACGTCGAGTGGCGCCCACTGCCCATCATCGCCAGCGTGGCCAGGCTGAGCCCCAGCAGATGACTGCCGGAATCCCCCATAAAGATCTTCGCCGGTGGAAAGTTATAACGGAGGAACCCGAGACAGATCCCGCTGATGATGACGGCCACGGTCGTCTCGGTCCATTGACCTGCGAGCCCGGCATGCAGGGCACAGAAGAACGCCGCGATCGCCCCCACGCCGGCAGCGAGACCGTCCATGTTGTCCAGGAGGTTGAACGCGTTCATCACGAGTACGAACCACAGGACCGAGAGAGGAATGGACAGCCACGCCCAGGAAATGAAGGTGATGCGGATCCCGCTGAACACCACCGCAGAGCCGATGAGCATCTGGGCGATGAGCTTCGTGTAGGGGGGCATGCGGCGCACGTCATCCAGCAGGCCCAGCCCAAAGACCATCGACACGCCGACGAGGAGGCTCCACACCTCCGGCTTCCACCGGACCCAGAGCAACACCGCGACGACGAAGCTCAGGAACATCGCGACACCGCCGAGGCGCGCGATGACCCGCCGCCCCCAGCGATCTTCCGCTGGCTTCGCCACCCACCCGAATTTCACGGCCACGGAGCGCACGAGTGGCGTGAAGAGGAAGGTGATGAGGAACGCGGTTGCGCCGGCGAGCGCGGCTGCCCCTACGTGTTCGAGCGTCTCGGTGGCCATCCCCCTTGAAGGTTCAGCGGACTTTCGAGAGGCGGTGTCTGAGCCGACGACCTGGCGTGCCGTGGAGCCCCACGGGCTGACGCCCGTGGCCCCTGTGGGGCCTGTGGGGCGGAACCTCGCCGAAGCCCTGCTTCGCCTTCCTCCCCGGGCTGACGCCCGGGGCTTCCGGCGAAGGCGGGTGACCAGCGGTCGTCGAGGGGGAGCTCTTCCCTCGCATGGTTTCGATGACACTGACGATGATCTCATCGAGGCTCATCGTCGGCTTGAATCCAATGAGCGTGTGCACTTTGCTGATGTCCGGGACGCGGCGTGGCATGTCCTCAAACCCTTCCTCGTACGCCTCCTCGTAGGGGAGGTACTCGATGCGGGAGGCGCTGTTGGCGAGGCGAATCACCCGCTGGGCCAGCTCCTCAATCGTCACCTCTTCCTGACTCCCGAGATTGAACACCTCGCCCACCGCGGCCTGATGCTCCATCAGCTTGATGAGGGCGCCCACGACATCGCGGACGTGGAGGAAGCAGCGCGACTGCGTGCCGTCTCCATGAACCTGCAACGGCTTGCCAGCCAGCGCCTGACTGACAAAACGGGGAATGACCATGCCGTACGCACCGGACTGCCGAGGCCCCACGGTGTTGAAGAGCCGGATGATGATCGTCGGAACCCCTTTTTCTTTCCAGTAGACGTGGGCCAGGATTTCGTCGACCGCCTTGGACGTCGAGTAGCTCCAACGGGTCTTCAGGGGAGATCCCAGTACGCGGTCGGTGTCTTCCCGCAACGGGCCGTTCGTATTCTTTCCGTAGATCTCCGACGTCGAAGCGATGAGCACCTTCTTGCGATACCGGTGCGCCATCTCAAAGACCACCTCACTGCCCCGGATGTTGGTCATGAGCGATTCCAACGGCCGCTTGATGATCAACTCGACCCCGACGGCGGCCGCCAGGTGGAACACGACGTCGCAACGCTCCACCAGCTTATCGACGAGCTGCTCGTTGAGGACGGTGCCGATCACGATGTGGAATCCTGACCGCCCATCGAGGTGCGCGACGTTCTCGTAGCGTCCCGTGGAGAGATTGTCGAGCACCGTCACCTGATCTCCGCGCGCCAGCAGCGCCTCCGCCAGATGCGACCCGATGAACCCCGCCCCGCCGGTGATTAGCGCGTGCATGGCTGCTCCCATAATGTCAACGCAAGGAGGGGCGGGGTGAACCCCGCCCCGCCGGTAATTAACGCATGCATCGCGTTTCTCCGAGGAGCTGTTCGTAGACCATCGACACATCCTGCAGGAGCCGCTCGGCGGTAAACGCGCGCAAGACGTGCGCACGGCCTGCCGCTCCCACCTGCTGCCGCAAGGCCCTATCCTGCGCCAGCCTCCTCATGGCAGCCGCCAACCCTTTGGCATCCCCCGCCTGAACCAACACCCCCCGCTGAACAATCTGGAAGCTGCCGCGTGAGACGGCCTTGCGGGCCTCCGACGGCTCGGCAAGCAGATCACGAACCCCGCCCACATCGGTGGCGATCACCGCTCGGCCCGCGGCCATCGCCTCAATCAGCGAGACCGGCGTGCCCTCGTTCCAGGACGTCAAACAGGCCACGTCAATATCGCGGTACACCGCATCCATCTGGCGCTGCCATCCCGTCAAGCGGACAACGGCTCCCAACCGCCTCGCGCGAACCTCATCCTCGAGGGCTTGGCGAAGCGGTCCATCACCGACCATGACTCCCACGATCTGTTCCCGCGGCTGCTGTTGGACGAGCGGTACGAAGGCCTGGAGAAACAGGCTCGGATTCTTCACCGGCACCAGGCGGCCCACCATCCCAAACCGAACCGGCGAGGACCCATTGGGAAAGGGCAGGGCACCTAAGGCGGAGAGATCCAATCCGAGCGGGATGATTCGCCACTGGTCCGCCCGACCAATCCCCTTGGCGAGGAGTTCGTCTCGAATCGACTGGCTGACCGCGATGAGGCAATCCGTTCGTCGAGCCAGCCAGCGCTCGATCCCCAGAAAGACGCGCGAGAGCCATCCGGAAAAATAGCCTTCCAGGACGTGGCCGTGAAACGTATGGATGAGAATCGCTCGTGTCCCCGCGGTGCGGCCGGGGCCGAGCGTGTTGTACCAGCAACCAGCAAGCCGGCCCAGGGCACCGGCTTTCGCCATATGGGTATGGATCACCTGGGGCCGCTCCTGCCGCACGATGCGAAACAGGCGCCAGAAGGTCACCAGGTCGGCCCAGGGGCGAATCGGCCGGCGCAGGCTGTTCACGCGGATCAGCCGAGCCGAGTCGGCATCGACCAATCCGCTCAGATCCCCTTCAGTCGAGTCCGGCTCACCCACCACCAGACACGTCGTAAAGCGCCGGGGATCAAGTCTTGTCGTCAGGAGTGCGGCATGGATCGCCGGCCCGCCGATATTCAGCCGCGTCAAGATCCGAAGAATCTTGTGCTGGGCCATGGTCAACGCGCCCTCATCATAGCAAACCCGCCTCGCAAAATCCAGACTTGCTACCGTTTTCCGGAACGCCTGTGATACAATACGCAAGGCGCAGAGCCACCGGAGGCCACACCATCGATGAGCAAGAACAAGAGGTTGCGAGTCCTCAAGAACATCGCGGGATGCTTACTGCTCGTGTCCGTGCTGCACTATGTGTTGGACGAACCAACCCGCTCTGCACTGATCCGAACGGTCTCCAGACAATGGAACCCTCCATCCCACAAACCATCTCATACACTCCCTCGTCACACGGCTGACCGCTACCCCCCGGCTGTCCCCTACATCGACTGGGGATTGTTACGCGACGCGTCCTTCGAACGCTGGGACATGCAATCGTACCCGACGCTCAAAAACTGGTTCACAGTGGCCACGATCAGCGCGTGGGACCTAGTCAAGAAAGAAACTGAGCCTGTCCACCACGGACGGAGCGCGGTCCGGCTGGAAGACGATGGCGCCGGTCACTGCGGCAATGTCCGCCAAGAACTGCCCAAGGATATCATCCCATCGCTCCGAGGGCATCAGCTGAAGTTGTCCGTCTGGGCGCTCTCCACGACACCCGGAGCTCCCTGCGTACGCATCGACGACGGCATGGATCGCTCCAGCGCCTGCCTGCAGAATCCCCGCGGGACATGGGAACGTGTGAGCGTCGATCGCACGCTCAGCCTGGAAGCCACGCGCGTGTTACTGATCATCGACAGAACGCGAGACAAAAGTACGGTACCGGTCTACGTGGACGATGCCTCACTCACTGAAAGCCCGCCATCATCAGAAGCGCCTGGCACGATCGCCGTCCCAGTTCCCCTCCCTGCTTCCTCATCCGAACGGCGTTGACGGTACCGCCCATGCCAGCCGCCATGTCGCTCGCACACAGTACAGCCATGCCAACAGACTGCACACGCCAACGAGGAACACCCCCACCAGATCCACACGAGTGAGGAGCGAGAGGTTCGCGGTAATCGACGGCACGCCATACTTCGCGTTCAGGCTCCACTGCCAGTACGATCCGGCGAGAAACGCACCAGCCAACGCGCTGTATCGCAGCGCCCCTGGTCGGTCCACGATCAGCCAACACGGGACGGCCCAGATCAGCCACTGGACCCCGAACCCTGGGCTGATGGCGTAGAGGCCCAAGAGAAACACCAAGGCACTGCGCCAGAGATCCGGGGCCTGGCGGCGCTGATGCCGATGCCAGATCCATCCCCAGAAGAGCGCGGTCCAGATCCAGTAGAGCTTGGGTCCATGCCACTGCAGGGCGTGATTCACTCCCTCGGTGACGGAGGCCATCCCGGAAAACCCCAACAGGGCCAACAGGCGCGGCCCCTGCAACAGGAGCATGCCATAGCCCCAGGCCCCGTAGGCCCAGACCGGCGTCGCCAAGCGATCCTGGTACCACCCGCTCCAAAGGGTGATGTTGGAGAGCGCGACTACGAGGCCAAAGCTCATCAGCATCGCACGGCGCCTTGTCCTATTGTGCAGCACAAGGGGGAGGACCAGGAGCCCAAAGTGCTGTCGCACGCTCGCAGCCAGTCCAAGCGCCACTCCAGACCCCACAGCGCGATTGGAGTCGGCATACCGAAGCGCCAGCACGGCACAGGCTGTGGCAACCGTATGCAGTTGGCCATGGTACACCGAGAGCAGGAATGTGACCGGATTCAGCATATAGAGGAAGGCCGCTCGATCGCCGCCGCGGGGCATGGTCCGCAACGCTAGCGCGATCACTAAGTCAGCCACGATGGCCGGCACTTTGAGCCAGAATGCGTAGCTGAAGCCCGTCCAGAGTGAAGCCACCAACGGAGCTGTCGCAAGCAGATAATAGCCCAGGGGGAAAATCGAGGGGCTCTCCGGCCTCAAGAAATGCGGGCTCTCGAGAAATGCCTTCGCTTGCACGAGGGTCTGCGGGATGTCATTGGTCCAGCCCCACACGGACGCCACCAGGAGTTTCACCAGGGTCAGCCCGATGAGCCCAAGGATGACGGCCTGGGAGCCTCGGGATGTCATCACGCAGCGCCCCTCAGCGCGGCTCACCGTTGACCCGTGTGCGTTCAGCCAGCAGCACAAACTGGTAGGCCAGGAGCGTCTTCCACCCCAGCGTCATGGCATAGTACATCCGTTCAACGGACTCGCCAAGCCCTGGGGCCAGCCACGGCTGGCAGGCGTAGCGGATCGGCAGTGGGGTCGGGATGATGCGCTGGATGCGCAGCCCGGCCTGTTCCAGGAGCTGACGGGCTGTGCGGTACGTGAAAAACCGGAGATGTCCCGCGTCGACTAACCCGCGCTCGGCGTACTCAAACCGGCCGCTGAGCACCATCAGCCGCACAGTCCAGTTCACCGCATTCGGGACCGAGATAATCACAGCTCCGCCCGGTCGAATCAAGGCACTCAGACGTCGCAATTGCCTCCACGGATCCCGAATGTGTTCCAGCACGTCGGCACAAACCAGCGCGTCAAACCGCCCAAGCGCATGGAGCTCCGGCTCGTGGTCGAGATCCACGACATGAACCGCGGCGTAATGAGGGGTCGCCTGGCTGGCTAACTGGGGATCCTGCTCAAGGCCGATGATCTGGGTAAAGCCGCGCGCGCGAAGCTCGCGGCCCACATAGCCACTGGCCGTTCCAACCTCGAGGATCCGAAACGTCCGTGGCCAGCCCTCCACGATCGCGAGAATTCTTCCATGGCTGCTCAGTCGCCCAGGCTTCAGGGCATAGCGCAGTTGGTCCGACGGCGTCTTAGGAGGACCCATCCCGTCGCCAGCCTCGGCTGAAGCGGTACTGAAGCACGGACTCCACGCAATGATACGCGTAGGAGATGCCGTTGACATAACAGATCTCGTTCCCGTAGTAGGTCGGGATGGATCGTTCAACGATGCGAAGCTTCCGCCTGAGGAATTCGATGATGATCTCCGTGTCAAAGTGCCATTCGTCGGTGCACTGCTCGAAGGGAATGCGCTTGAGCGCATGGCAGTTGTAGGCGCGATAGCCCGAATGGAATTCGCGCAACTGGGTTCTCAACAGCGTATTCTCCATCGCGGTGAGGATCTTGTTGCCAACGAACTTGTAGAGCGGCATGCCACCCTTCAGCGGCTGACAGCCCGGCATCATGCGTGAGCCCATCACCAGGTCGGCTTCCTCGCGCTCAAGCGGCTCCACCAGATCCTGCATGACCTCCGGCGCATATTGACCATCGCCGTGCAACAGGACCACGATGTCGTATCCTCGATCAATGGCGTACCGATAGCCCCGTTTCTGATTGCCTCCGTACCGCAGGTTCTGTTCGTTAGAAAACACGGTGAGCTTCTTCAGATGTCGCTCCGCCTTATACCTCAGGACCGCTTCGTAGGTCTGGTCATGGGAGTGATCGTCAAAGACGAAGATTTCTTCAAGCTTCTCCATCATCGCTGGGGGAATCCGGTCGAGCGTCACGCCTAAGGTGTCGATGGCATTGTAGGCCACCACCAACACACCGATCCGCTTCCGCGGCAACTGAAGTCCAGCGTCAAGGCTGGTCCTCACCGCGAGCGAGGGTGATGGGCGCTCGGGACTAGGGGGCATGAGCCCCGCCAATCTGCACGCCTCGCTCACGCCTGAAGAACAACCCCTGACTCGCCAGCAGCGCCAAGAACGGCTCCAGGAGTAACCGGTGACGCCCTTCCACATAGAACAGGCTCTGCACCAGCGCAGTGGCAAGGCAGATCCCGAGTACCAGCCACCACCCTGTGTGGGGCCTCTCCCCACCAACGCGGGCCGTTTGCCAGAGCCGCCACACGCCTCTCACGGCCAAGCCCAAGAGCATCAGATACCACCCCTGGTACAGGCGAAAGGCTGTTGGAGGATACAGCAAACCGGCCTGTGGAGAAAACCACCAAAAATACCACCACTTCACCACCCAGCGCCTGATGGCACCCACCGGATCGGCCGCAATAAAGTCCCGTGCTTGACGCAGGAACCAATCCTGTTGTCCTAACTCGTCCAGCATGAGCACCTCACGCTGCGCGGCGGGTGGCAGCACGTCAATCAGCAGCGGCCGGCCATCCGCCGTCAGCGCAGATCCTGTGAAGCCGTACGGGTTATTGCCAATCCACAACACCATGGACGTCCCGCTGCGCGTGAGGATCAGACGATGATGAATCTGGTAATTGCGCCAGACCCAGGGCCCAATCACCGCCAGAACGGTAACAGCCCATACCCCTCCCACCCGTATCCACCTACGCATCGATCGATTGACCTGCCGCCAGAGCCACCAGGCGATCAGGGGTAAGGACGCGACAATCGTCGGGCGTGTCAGCACACACACACCCGTCACCAGGCCCAGCCGCAGACTCGACCAGCCCGCCCGCTGACCATGACACGCCAGACACGCAGCCAGCACAGCCACAAACAACAACGAATCCAGAATGAACGGATGAAACTTGGTCGTGTACACAATCAGCCCGGGGTGCAGCGCTGTGAATCCTGCCGCCAACAACCCCACGCGCTCCGAGGCCAACGCGCGTCCACACTGGAACACGAGCCACACTAACAGGGTTCCCAGCAGCACATGGACCAGCGCAAGCGCGTGGCTGCTGTAGCCCGTCACTCGATAGACCAACGCACACAACACCGGGTAGAGCGGTTCCATGTACGAGCGATAGACCGTCCCCAGGAACGAATACGTGAAGCCTTTTCCTTCAAGGAGATTCCGGGCAACCGTGTCATTTTCCCATACGTCAGGATGATTGAACCGATCGAAGACGACGAACGCCACAACTCGAAGGGCAGCCGCCACGATGCAGATCCCCAGGAGAACCCAGCGCGTCTTCCTGGGGTCAATGGGGATGCTGTGCTCCGACCGTCCGATGCGGGCCGCTACAGCCATCCCCTCCACCAGTAATACAGGATGCCCGAGTACTCGTAGAGAATGCCGCGGATCTGCTCCAGGGTGGCCCCTCGACTGTGGGCATAAAACTGGCTTTCCGGTACCGGTGTCGAGATCACCACGACCCCGGGAGCCTGCTTGCGCCACGTGAGCAGCGCGCGGCGCATATGATACGGGGAGCTGACGAGGAGGATTGAATGCCAACCGTGCGCCTGGAGCATAGCGTCCACACCCGATACGCTTTCATACGTGTTGGCTGCCCTGGTTTCCAAAAGAATCGCCTCAGCCGGGATCCCGAGCCCCATGGCGAGTTCCTTCATCACCTCGGTCTCATGGAAGACAAAGGTATAGCCTGACGAAAAGATCATGCGTGGAGCAAATCCTTGGCGATAGAGGTCCGCGGCCTGCTTGACACGCTCCTGGTAGCCGCCGCCTGCCTTGCCTGACTCGCCCACACCGCCAGCCAACACGACGATCGCGTCAGCCGGCCGCGGCGGCTCGACGACCTTCAGCGGCGCAGCCAGCCACCAGGGCACCGGGCTCTGGAACAGGATCAGGTAGACCGTCACCAACCCGATGCCCGTGCGAACGGATCGGCGTCGGGCACTCCGATAGAGCCGGCGCAGGGACGTCTCCCAGGAGACCGACGCGGCGCGTCGTGGAACAAGCTGCTCTTCGATGAGCGCTGACATCTGCCCGATCCGCGCACGCCAACTGTTCTGCGACGCCACGCTGATGCGCCGCCGGACTTCGTCCGATGAGGCCGGTGCCATCGCCGCGCGAATCGCCGCCGCGAACTCCTCAGCCGTTCGGGCCACCGCGACGATGTTGCCGTGCTCCGCGTTGAACCGCCGGATCTCGGGCAGATCGGTCGCCACGACCGGAAGCCCCATGGCGAGATATTCGTTGAGCTTCGTCGGATAGACGTGGGCCGTGTATTCGCTCAGCCGGTACGAGATGATGCTGACGTCGAAGCCCTTCATGTAGTGCGGGATGCGATCGTGGGCGCGTCCCTGGAGCAGGTGGATGTTGGGTCGTCTGGCCAGCCGCGAGACATCGGTCTGCGGCGGACCCACGAGCACAAAGTTGGCTTCCGGCAAACGCTCGGCGGCATGCACGAGGAGGTCCTGGTCCACCCACTGGTGGATCCCACCGACGTAGCCGATGATCGGCCGCGACAGCTGTCGTAGCTCTTCCGGCACCTCATCCGTGCCCTGCCGCACGCGCTCGAACTGCTCGAAATCCACGCCGAAGGGAAATACGTGCACCCGTGTGCTGAAGAGGGCCGCCCGTTGGCGCAGTCTCTCCGAGGTGACGAATACCAGGTCCGCGGTGCGGAAGAGCTGTTCCTCACTGCGGACGATCCGCCGGGCCTGGGCGGAGCTGGAGGCGAGATCGTCAATGCAGTAGTACACCGTCAACTCGGGCTCGAGCGCCTGGATGAGGTCATGCACGATGGGGGTGGGGAGGAACGCCCACAAGATGGGTCGGCGAAACCCCGTGGCGTGCATCCAGCGCTGCAGGGCCCGGATGAGGAGCCACCGGTTGACCCAGCGCGCGAGACGGGAATACGGGAATGGCAGGATGATCGGCGAATACACGAACAGCCTGGGCTGGACCTCGCTGAACCCCTTGAGGCTCCGCCGCCAGTTGGTCAGCCGGTGCCATAATCGCCCGACGTCCCGCAAACCAGGTGAGCGCACCCCGGTATTCTCGACAAAGAGCACCCGGTGGCCTTCGCGAACCAAGGTGGACATGATCTCCTGATGACCCTGCCAGAGAAAGTCCCAGTCGATTGAGGAAATGCAGAGGATATCCGTCTGAGGCAGCATGACGATTAATGCTCTTTGCGATTCCTCGGCTCGAGCAGTCCCGAGGCCCGCGCGCAGAAGAGGGCCCAGGAACCTTTATGACCCACCGTGTCGCGATGGAGCCTCCAGGGGCTGTCCGTCACGGTGCTCAACCCGGGGTTGGTGGTGACACCACTCTCATAGCCGGCTCGCCGGGCCGCCTCCGCGACATCGTGGTTCCAGGTCCCATAGGGATACGCGACGATGCGACACGGCTGCCCGAGGGCGAGCTCGATCCGGCCCTTGGCCAGGCGTAATTCCTGCTCGCAGGCGGCAGGTGCCAGATGCGTCAGGTCTCGGTGCGTCCATCCATGAGACCCCACGGTCAGGCCGCCGGCGGCCAGGGCCGCGCGCCATTCCTCCCACCCGGCAAGACAAAACTCCGGATACCGCTCCAATACTCGCGCGCTCCGGCCGGCAGCCAGGAGCCCGGCGATGACCCGCTCGGCGCGCTCGGCGGGCAGCGACAGGATCCGGCGGCTCAAGGCGACGAACGTGGCTTCCGGATCGCGCATCAGGCGGCCATCGATCGCGAGCTCTTCATCCACGCGGATGGCGTGTCGCGCGCGGCCGGCATCGTCGATAAGCACCCGCAACACGTCGAACCATAATGCGGCGCCCTCCGTGATATCTCCAGCCGGCACAAAGACGGTGATCGGCAGCCGGTGCCGGCGGGCGAGGGGGAGGACGTGCGCGAGCAGAGACCGGTACCCGTCATCAAACGTGATCGCCAGCGCGCGCTCTGGAAACGGCCGGCCAGCCTGCAGACAGGCCAGGATCTCGTCAAACGAGACCACCGTAAAGTGGCGCGCC
>OBEQ010819120.1_pt1 | contig 28261 bp, 27 predicted proteins | sample 1670901 | NCBI WGS metagenome assembly OBEQ01 (sample SAMEA104232315, study PRJEB22302) | groundwater metagenome | biome: forest; feature: aquifer; material: groundwater | place: USA | collected 2011-08-07 | depth 5.4 m
GTGGACTCCTGGGTATCCAATATCGTGCGTATTCAATCTTAAAAAAATACGAAAATGCGACCGACGCATTTTATATCGACGGGCAGATCTTCGTGTACGGAGGAGGTCTCTACCGACTGCTCGGGGGAAAGAAGCCCGTCACCGCCTTTTTTAACACATGGATCAATCGGCCTGATGCACCACAAGGAGTCGTACCACCGCCGCTCACTTCCCGAAAGAAACTCAAAAAACGAATTCGCCTTATGATTGAGCACAGTATCGGAGTGTTTCTTGCCAACTGCATGGATGCGTTCATCTTCACAACTCCGATGGTGCAGCAACTCTATCTCGACTGGGGTTTCAATAAAGCCAAAAGCAACATCATCCCCGACTTCGTCGACATGGGCTCTCTCACAAAAAAATATGCCGTCACTGAAAAAACCATAATAGCCCACCAAAAAAATGTCGACAAGGTCATCGTGTTCTCAACGGGACGCATGATCCCCGAAAAAGGTTTCGACCTAATCATCAAAGCCTTTGCTTTGATTCAAAACAAAGAGAAGTACAAAGTGATCCTCAGTGGCGGTGGGCCAGACAAAGAGCGACTCGAGAGCCTCGTCGCAGCATTAGGCCTGAAAGAGTATTTTGCTTTCCCGGGGTGGCTTGATCGTGATGCACTCAACCAACTGATCCTCGACGCACATGTGTTTATTTTTCCGAAGTGGTGGATCGAATACACCTCGGTCTTGCTTATGGAGACATTTGCCTTTGGTCTCCCGTGCATCATTCCGCGCGGTGGAGCGATCGAGTGGCTTACTGACTACAAAGCCCCCACATTCAAAGCGGACGATCACAAAGAAATGGCAATGAGGGTAGAAGAGCTTGGCATGAGCGAAAACAGAAGAACCGAAATCGCACTCGCAATGTTCAAGAGACAAGAGGCACTCGACTATCGCATTCTTCTCAAAAAAATGGCCGAGGTAATTCTTGGCACAGTAAAGAAATAGCACAAAAAAACGCCTCCCAGGGAAGGCGTTCATGTTCGTCGTAAGTGTTATGCGGGATACGGTACCAAACCTTCGTCAGCACGTTGAGACAAAACCTCGGCGATGAAGTATCGCACAAATGTGATCCGCTCGAGGGCGATCGCTCTTGCTTTCGGAAGCCGAATGCCGACGAATCCACCGGGAACGACCCAGTCTTCGACCGTGAGCCGCATGGAGCTGAGGATTGAACCGGGCTTGCGAAAAGTTTGCCCGGGAGTGTCCATCAGGTGTACGGGATCAACGACAGGGATAGGCAGGCTGATCAGGTATTGCACGTTGCGCAAGATCCAATCGGCCGACATGTTGATGATCCGGTCTGCATCCATGAGCGCAATCAACACGGGGCTGTCGTTCTCTCCGTTGCGATTCCCATGATGGAGCACGGCATCAATGACAAGCTGTACATCCGCTGCACTAAACGCGGCGACCGACACTTCTTCAGCGCTGAGCCACCGAAGCACCATGTCGATGACACTTTCGTCGTCGACAGACTCGTTCGGCGCGAGGCCACGCATCTTCTGGAGAATACGATCTGCGTTGTGGCAAAGCCCAGCAATCGCGGCGAGTCGGCCGACTTCCGGGTCATCGGCGATGCGCTCGGCCATGAGTGCAACGCGCAATGCATGATCGAAATCGTGTGCGTGGAACGAATTACCGTTGTCGAGGTGCGTCTTGCGAACCGCCGCGGTCAGGCGGGGGTACTTTTCGTGAATCCTCATTTGAGTGCTCCTAGAGTTTTAGGGCGTTGAAAAACAAGCGTACTTGCTGGCATGCATAGTACGCTTGTTTTTCAAATATGTCAAATTTCTGACTCAAAGCGTGAATCATTTCTCGCTCGGTCTTGGGTGCGCGAGATACCACTCGGTCATCTTGCGGAGGCCCTCCTCAAGCTCTATTTTGGGCTCCCAACCGATGTCTCGCTTGATCTTTGAGACATCCGGCAAGCGACGCTTTACACTCCCCTCAGGCGATTTTTTGATATCAAGCTCATTCGGGCGCCAGTCCATAATCTTGAACATCTCTTCGATCATATCCTGGATGACTGTTTCGCGATGAGTGCCGATATGGTACGTTCCACCATCGGTCTTCTCGGACTCCATGACCAACTGTATCGCCTCGGTCGCATCATCGATATAGCAGAACGAACGCGTGTCGTCAGCGCCATAGATCGGGAATGGATCGACGCGCGCCTGAATGCGCTCAATGATCTCAGGGATGACGTGCAAGTACCCCTCGCGCGGACCATAAAAGTTGTGCGGGCGTACGATCGACATGCGAAAGTTGTGCGCTTTCGCATAGTGAATAAAAAACATCTCCCCGATCAGCTTTTGCGCGGCATAGGACCAGCGTGGATTGTATGGGTCGGAAATAACGAGCGGAACCTCTTCGTGTGTAGGAAGCGGTAGTTGCCCGAAGGACTCGAGCGCCCCCGCATAGGCTTCATTCGAAGAGGGGTAAAGGATCTTTGCGTTGGGTTTGTTGTTCTTGGTGTGGAACCATTCGAGCACATGCATCGTTGTGGAAACCCCGATACGCAAGACTTCGTGAGGGATCTCATAAAAAAGTTTCGTACCGTTGATGCCGACAAGGTGATAGACGTCGTCATAGCCTTCTCCCACCGCGTTCCATGCCTCTTTCTGCGTCAGGTCCGCTTCATAGAGCGTGACGTTCTCCCTCGCAAGAAGCGCCTGAAGGTCGGCATCATTCTCACTGCGAAAAAAGTTGTCCGCGATCACAATCTGATGCCCTTGATCCGCTAAGCGATTTGCAAGATGATTGCCGATGAACCCAGCCCCACCCGTAATAAGTATTTTCTTAGTATTCGATAATGGCATATTACTTTTTGTTAAATCTCTTTAGCGTGCTTTCCACTCGGGTGGAGCTGGGTGAATCCGGCACCACCGGTGATGAGTATCTTTTTCATGCAGAAATGATAACACGCAGCCTTTGCATCATGATGCTTGACTATATTATTTTTGTGTGCTATTTATATATCAGTTATATTGGTGCTACACACCTTTTCTTTTGTGAAATATTTCGGATCGGTAGGGATCAGAAAAAGGAGCAAGCAATGAGACAAGCTGGCGAAGTGACCGAGGTCGGCACGATCATCTCGGAAAAACGCGTTTTCGACGACCCTTTCTTTTCAGTGGTCAGCCGTGTCGTGCAAACCTCGAACGGCATTGCGCGCGAACCGCAACTTCTGTGGGACCGCATGGGGAAATCGTTTGCGATCGCCGTCGTGACGGATGAAGAAGGACGCTACGTTCTCGTGAAAGAAGCGAAGTATGGGCAGATGCAGTTCATGATTTCTGCACCGACAGGAGGGGTCAAGAAAAATGAAACCCCACTTGCGGCTGCAGCACGTGAATTTCTTGCTGAAACCGGCTACGTGGCAGAGTCGTGGGAGATGCTCTTCATCGGCAAACCCATCTTCGACTTTGGCGACAAAACGGATGGTGGTGGCCACTACATTTGTGTCGCAAAAAACGCACGACAAACTGATGTGCCGAGCAATGCCGATCAGTCGGTCGTACTTGCTTCGCGATCAGAATTCTTTGGCCATGCGATCAGCGGATGGATGCCCGCCATGTCCATCGCGGCGATCTCACTCGCCATGGAGTACGCGCAGTAATGCACACCCCGACACCGAAAGGTGTCGGGGCTTTTGTTTGTTATAATGAACTCATGAACATCAATACGCTCATATCATTAAAAGATCTCCCCTCCTTGCGTAAAAAGTATGCCCGCAAAAAGATCGTCCTTGCTGGCGGAGGGTTCGATCTCATTCATCCCGGGCATGTCAAGCAACTCCTATGGGCAAAGTCCCTAGGCGATATTCTCGTCGTGCACATCACTGGCGGCAAACGCTATGTCGAGAAAAGAAATCGCAAAGCGATCTTTACTGAACGCGAACGAGCGACGACTATCGGCACAATGAAACCTGTTGACCATGTGTTCACCTACAACGGCAGACATTACGATAAAAAAATACTCGATGCGTTCGCGCCGGATATCTTGGTCTTTAATCAAGAAGCCTATACTGAGAGCGTGAAGCAAGCACTCCGTGATGCAAAATTTGAAGGAAAGATAAAAGTAAGTAAGTTCAAAAAAAAGTACTCGAGCAGCAGTATCTTAAGCTCGCGAAAGAATTAGCCACAGATTTTTCTGATCCTCAATACGTGCGTCAACAACGCGAAGCCCGGGACGCGTTGCAAGGGTCACCGCATCTTGCTCGGTGAGAGAGATTCCATATGACCACACCCAACGCCTCACCCCGGGCCCGGTACGGAACTGTATCTTTGCGACTCCCCCGGGCTTAAGTGTGCGTCGCACTTCCTCAAGATAACGCTCGATCGCATCAGCACTGTCGATGTGCGGGAAAACCAAATAGGAAAACACGAGATCAAACGTGTTGTCCGGAAATGGAATCATTGTCCCCCCGGTGGCGACAAACTCGACATTGGGAAGGTGCCCGAGCCGCCGCTTGGCAATGTCGGTCATTGTCGGCGAAATATCAATGCCGTGCACTTTGCCAAAGTCTTTTGCAAACGATTCGGTCATTCTTCCGATGCCCGAGCCGATATCCAAAACCACAAGCTTCTTTCTATCACGCCTTAGAAATTCCTGAAGCGCAGCGTCGTTGGTGACATAGCGTTCATAGTCTTCGCGACCTGTTTGCTCAATCTCTGATTCGTCAACAAATTCTCCGCTCTTGGTTTTTTGATTCACGTAGAAACGCGCATTCTCTTTTGCCTTCTCTTCCCAAATGCGTCGCACTTCTTCCGGTGTTCGTGCGGGTACCAACTTCTCTCCCAAAAGCACGGCGGGCTTCAACAGGTGGCGAATTGCTGTGACGGGTGCTGAAAGATAGAGTTTCTTAAGCATGATCTCAAAGACCTTACGCTGATGTGCGGCAATACTCTCGTAGTCCCACGCGGAGAACCACTCAGGGAGCGTATTCTTTGCTTCAAATTGTGCATGCATCAGATTGGACTCGTATGCCCCGGCCAAAATAGCGGTGTTGAACTCGTCACCATGGGAGGCGAGAAATGCGCGCATGTCTTTCGGCAGACAGTGCCCCCCGAACCCGCGTCCATAACGCAAATAACTCTTTCCTTCGAATAAAAAGTTGATCACCTTTTGCGCGTCTTCGGTCGGAGTCAGAGAACGAGACGATGCTGCAACAATATCGCCGAGCTCGTTCGCAAAAGCGATACGCAAGGCATTCCACATATTCGAAAAATATTTTATGTACGACGCTTCTGTGTATGTTCCGCTGTAGACTTTCTGTGCACGCTCCTGCCACATCGTGACGTACGACGGCAGCCATGCGCCCGTATTACGCGTACCGGTCCCAAGCACAAAATAAAATGGTCGCATACATTCCTGTATAGCGAATTTTTCGTGCAAAAATTCGGGAATGTAATAATCAAAAGAAAGTCGCGCAAGTGTCTTGGGAACAATGGTTGAACGCAATATGATCGTACCTTGTGCCTTCGTAAGCGAGCGCAATGCCTGGTCGATGAATGTCACATCCTGCCCGCCCTTCTCGTCGACGCGATCGCCGACACACACCATGTACGAAGTATGCAGAGAATCTGCGGCAAGCGGAGTATCGAGAGGAGTTATCGCATCATAGAGATGCTTGTGTGTTCCGCCGTAATGCTGTTTCGGGGGAAGCACATCGTAGTAGGCAACGCTGTAGCCCATCTCGACAAGCGCCAAGGCATTGGCCTGACCTACCCAGCCAAAGCCAACAACAACTACTTTTTCATCTGCGGTGCGTTCAACATTTGCCATATAACTAATCCGGTGAATATATCATGTATCCATCCATCACAATAGTAGAACTACCAAACACGCCCTATCGTTGCGGGGGTATTTATTGACATAGCTCTAATACAATCATATAGTGTTGATAATTTCCTCCTCTATGAACGACAAACCATTAACGAAATTCACCACCGAAGAACTCGCTCGGGAGCTCACGGGACGTGATGATCTCTTTGAGGGCGCATTGCTGAAATATGAGGTATACAAACTCAGCGTTGAGCTCGGTATCCCACCCTGCGTCGACGGAGTCGCAGTAAGAAAACGAGACGGGATTGTCGAAGCAATGGCGATCAGACGCAATACCGGCCCATATACCGGAAAACTCTGTTCGGTAGGCGGACGTATTTTTTTTGAAGAAAGTTTCGAAGTTGCGATGCGGCGACAGTTCACTTCGGACCTCGGATGCGAGATCGAATTCATTACCCCGTGGGACCGCCCAGCGTTTGTGCATCAATTTATGCGACCTCGCGCAGACGGGACACTACTACCCGACTTCGGACCCGAACCGACACGCCGGCACAATATGACCATCGTATACCTCGTGCGCTTGTTGAGTGAAAAATTCACCTTCGGAAGCACTACCCACGGAGGACAAGAAGCAGGCGGAGTCGAATGGTTCTCACTTGAAACGATGCCTCCCGCCTCCGAATTCGGTTACGGACAGGATATATACTTCAAAAAATGTCTTCAGCTGGCAGGATCTCCACAAATGGCGAACTTCTTCGTTACGGGGCCCCTGTGACTCGGTCAACATATATGAATATGCCTTCCTCATCCCTTTCCCCGTGCCTCGAATTTCATCCATTTGTGAAGACCCTATAACCCACCGCGTAGTGCGGGCTTTTTTCTTTTCTGTCATAATTGCGAAATGGTCAAAACACGGGATCGAATCATCATGTGGGTGAAAGAAAATGCCTGGGCGCTTTTTTTTGCGCTTTTGATTGGGGTGCTTTCCGTTGCCCCCCACCTCCTCGCATGGCACGCACTCGGTGCTTCGTACCAAGGTATCCCCTTTCTCGAGAGCTCGAACGAAGACTACTACCTCGCGCGTATCCACGAGATCGCCGACGGGCACTTTATGGTCGGCTCGCCATATTTCTATGAATATAAAAGTATTTTGCCACTTATCCCTCCCGTCGGAGAATATTTTTACATCATCGTTGGCTTTCTTTTTCATGTGGCGCTCCCGAATGCACTTGTCATCGCGAAATTCCTTTTCCCTGCGATATTATTCCTTCTTGTATACAAACTCGTTCGACTCATCTCTGAAGATGAGGACGCCTCGGTAAAAAATATTTGGGGGGCAATTGCAGCTGGGTTATTCGTCACCCTCGGCTACGACCTTATCGACTACCACACGACACTCAACCGCCTCACCCACGGCGGAGATAACCTCATGCTCTCGCTTTGGGTAAGGCCAGTCAACCCGATCACGGGAGCACTGATCCTCTTCACCTTTCTCATACTCCTCTGGAAAACCACCAAAAAGAGTTCTTGGTGTTTCCCTATTTTTTCCGGGGTGGTACTAGCCCTTTCTATCGGCTACATATTCTCTTTTGCGCTCGGACTCACTGTACTTGTAATCCTTACGCTATTTGCCGCCATTCATAAAGACTGGGATCAAGCAAAAAGACTCGCAGCAGCAGGAACGATCGGGGTCATACTCGACGCACTCTATTGGTGGAGTGCTCTCCCTGCTGTCTCGGGAGGTCGAGAGCTAGCAGAGCGCAACGGCATGCTCTATATGCACACACCCATCCTCAATAAAGTACTGATTGCAGCATGTTTCATTTTTTTTGGCCTCCTTATCTATGCGTATCGCTATCGTGGAGTGCATGTCATCAAAGAATATAAGACCCATGCATCGCTATGGTTTGCCTCCTCGTTCCTACTCGGAGGGCTCACCGTGTTTAACCAGCAGATATTCACAGGTAGAGCGATCTGGCCGTTCCACTTTGTCCAATACACGATCCCTCTCGCGATCATTGCCGTCTTTGTTTGTCTTTTCCGCATCGTTCGACCGCGGTCCCCTCGCACTTGGGGTGGCATTATGATCGTCACTATCGCCGTATGCGTTTCCTTGGGTGTCGCAAACGCAGCGACATACACCTTCGAGATGAAGAATTTTCAGGACTTACAGCACTACGCCACAACCTTTGCGTGGCTTGATTCAAACACCCCAAAAGACTGTGTGGTGCTTGTGGCGGAAGGTAAACTTGAGCGACTTACCGGCCTTATCCCCGCGTTTACGCACTGCAATGTCTATCTCACCAATTACATGGCGAACACCATTCCGAAAGAGCGCATTATGCATGATTTTTATATAAAACTCTTCCTGCAAGGTGTTACCGCCGACACGGTGGCAGACTACCTCGCAAAAGACAGTGAAATAGTACAAATGTATTTTTATAAAGACTGGATCGAACTTCTCAGTTACAAAAAAGAACCGCGTATCCAAGCGCTCATCCCTGGTCTTGTTGTGGGCTATCAAGACTTCGCCAAAAGGGATATTGCAACCGAGCTCGAAAAATACCACATCGACTACCTTGTCTCTGATAGTGAATTAAATAGCAATGTGAAAGCATCTCTCCCCCTTCTTCATGAGGTCTATACCACAGGCTCAATAACGATCTATTCATTGAAATAATCTACCCTTTTGTCGCCCTGATGAAGATCGACTGGGACATGTTTTTTGCGAGGGGGATTTTTTCGAGAATATTTCCGGCTGCGATTGAGGGTTTGATCAAAAACTCGGGGATGCCGGGCAAGAGGAAGTCCTTGTAATCAACATGGATGTTCTTGTAACCCACCTTGTGTAATTTTTTGTTGATGAAACTTTTTGAAAATGCCATTTCGTCAGGTTCGAGGTTGGCAAGTTTGCGCAGTCTCGGATGAGTGAAGATCAAATACACATATGGGTTGTGATAATTCGGTTCAAGAAAAATGAGCTTGCCGTTGTCATTTAGGAGCGTCATCATATTGAGTAGCGCATCGTCGAGGTTGTGGTAAAGATGATGCAGGATGCCATTGCCGACGATGTAATCAAACTTCTCACCCTTGAACTGGTCTGCCTTATTGAAATCAAGAACGTCATAACGAAGATTACTGCGCTGAAATTTCTTTTTTGCGTCTTCAATGAACGGAACACAGAGGTCAGTGCCGATCACTTTCGCGTCGATCTTCTGTGCCATCCAATATGATATCTCCCCCGTTCCGCATCCTATTTCAAGGATCTTCTTATCGGACGACAAATTCATTTCTGAAAGCAAGAGAGCCGCGCGGCGGCGCATGCGTACTTCGGTGCTTTTAACCATTTCAAAGCCTTGATTGTAACCCCTGTCGTCCTTGATGCTCATCATAAGATTATTTGATTATGCGCACATAAAGCACACCCGGAAGCCTGACAATACGCTCGGGGCTCGGAAATATCTTCCATTCTTTTATATTATATTTTGCAGGATCAAAGAAATTATTCTTATAGATCTCTTCCGAGCGAACATTCTTACCTTGGTCCGAGACGATGTACAGCTTAGTGAACATATTATCTTTGCCCGGCTGTCGGATAATATCAAAAAAATGCAGCGTCCCTCCCTGCTTCAAGTTTCCCATCAATATGTCGAGAATCTTCCTTACCTCATCATCAGTGAGGTGATGCCCGGTTCCAGCGAAAAGAATATTATCAAAAAAATTCTCCTTGAATCCCTCCTTGATAATATCAGTGCAGAAGAATTTTATATTCGGATATGCTGAAAATTTGGCCCTTGCGGCGTTGATAGCCTGCGGGTCGACATCGATACCGTAGTAGTCAAAATCAAGGAATGAAGGGGTATCATTGCCATAAGAACAGCCAAAATCCATAAGCGTTCCGCCCTTCTTTTCAAAGACTGACGGATAGATTTCTGCCTTGAATTTATTGGCTCCGATAAAATCCTGAAAAAAATCCCAGACACCGGGAATGCTCAAAATTATGTTGACTAACTTGTCTTTCATACCAAACTCAACTAGTTGCCTGTTGCAAAGTATATATCACCAAAACCATTGCTAAATGCTGACGCGTTATCTCTTGAATCATGCCATATTACAGCATATTTGGTACCAGAATATACGATCTCGGGATATGAAACATAGTATAGCTGGCTTGGAGGAGTCAACTGGTCAATAACGTTTGCTGGCTGAGTGATTGTAGCACCCGCAGCATCAATCCGTGCAAAGTTAAGGATACTTCGGTCGCTACCGGAAACTTGTGCCCAAATGAAACCGTATTCGGAACCACTCCATGCAAGTTCTAAATTTTCAGAGTAGTTACTTGTGAGCATGGTAGTACTTTGCACACTCCCCGATGACATAACCGCTGCAAGATAAGCTGTGTAGGTCTGCGTATCTTGGAAGAGAACATTGTATGAATTCCCATTCCAATAAATTGAGGGATAACTACAAGACACAGAAGCACAATTTGAAATCTGGATATTTGAGCCTTGGACAACCCCATTGGTATCTATTCTTGCAAAATATATCTGACGGGTTGCATTCGCCCCCCACACTAGCCCATACTCCCCACCCGTCCATGCGATAGATGGACTTTGGAAGTTTGAAGTAAGTACTCCGCCACTCACAACGATACTCGAGCCGACGACATCGCCAGTCGTGTCTATTCGTTCAAAATATAAAGTCCCCTCAGGGTTTGTCCATGAAATTCCATACCCACCCCCATTCCACACTGCGCTCACATAAGCATTAGATGCCGAGGGAGCAATCGACTTGTTGTTGGCAATCCTGTTTCCGGAAGTAGCAAATCTTGCAAATTGAAGAACATGACTTACGTGATCTTCCCAAAATATCCCGTATTCAGATCCGGTCCACACCACCCTGGGACGGAAAACCCCACCGCTCGTTGATACTTGTACATCTTGTTGTGTTATCCTATTTCCATTTGCATCAAGAACATCGAAGTAAACATTGTCAGCGGATGCTGAAGCTAGATGTGCGATATACACCACCCCAAAAGTACTACCACTCGACGCAAGACTAAAATTTGAATTTTGAGTATCTCCACCTGCACCTGCATCAAGTAAATGCGTAATGCGTAAATTTGTCCAACTTGCCCCAGGTGGTGGCAATGTTAATGTAGTGAATGAAAGCCCACTCGAGGTTGCGGTTGCACCACTTCCGAGAGCACTCACTACTTGATAGTAATAGGTAGTTTGAGAAGCGAGAGAACTGAGGAGAACAGTGTGTGCCGTAGTACTACTCCCGCCCCCCGTAGCGTAGAGCAAGCTTGTTGTGGCAGCGTTTTGCGTCGAGTAAGCAACCATAGAGCTCGAGGGAATATCGGTTGTCCAGGTGACTGTTGCCTGTGTTGTCGAAGCAACACTTTGTATGTTGGTAATAATAACAGGTGGTGGCGTAAGCGTTGTGAATGATTGCTCGCTTGATGTCGAAGTAATACCGCTTCCGTTCGTGCATGCCAACTGATAATAATACGTTGTTGTTGTCGCCAACGAAGTAAGCAAAGCTGTGTGAAGGAGAAATGTTATGTCACTTGTCCCCGTTACATATATTACACTTGAGGTCGCGGAAATGTGTGCAGTGGAATAAACGAGCACGGAACTACAAGACTCATCGGTTGTCCAAGTTACCGTAGTCTGAGTAGTCGAGGCCGTACTTTGTATGTTAAAAATAACAGGTGCAGGTAAGGGCGGAGGTGATGGGGGAGGTGGGGGCGAACCACCTCCTCCCCCTCCTCCACCACCGCCCCCAGTAGAGACCGAGGAGCTGACAGTGATAGCAGGAATGGCAAAATTGTGAGACACACTAGGGCCATTTGTTACTGTTCCATCTGGGTAATATGTGGCGAGGTTTCCAGCTCCATCTGAAACTGATACCGATTGAATGACATAGCTCCCAAGAACTGTTGGCTTAATGCCACCATCGATTGACTGTGGGAGTGTGCACGTGCCGTGTGGAGCAAGGTTGAAATTGCAGTTCGGTCTAAGTGTATATGTTGTTCCCGGATATTTAATATTATAGATCAGATTATTTACTCCGGAAGGATCGTCTGCAGTAGCAGTAAAGACAACCTGTCCACCAGGAACAACGCTCGTCGGTGTTATTGATAAATAGGAAATTCTCGGACCAACATGGTCACCAGGAGATGGCGTTGCCGGGGGCGCAGTGTTGCCTGTTAACTTTGCGCCTTGATTGGTCACAACGTTCGTTGGAGTAAGTCCGGAAGAAGGTGTCATACCCATTGACTCATTTGGCTGGGAAGCAATGCCTCCACCTCCACCGCTCGACACATCACTGTTTATGAGTGTTCGCGTCTTCGGTCCGACAATGCCGACGGGCTCAAGCCCGTTTTCTTCTTGGAATTTTTTTACAGCCTTTTCCGTCAGTGGGCCGAAATATCCTGACACTTTTCCTTCAGGATAAATGTTCGGATGCTGCGCGAGATAACGCTGGAGATTTGCAACTTGGTCATTTGTCATTCCCAAAGAAAGTGTTTGAGTCAAGGTGCTTAAGGTGACATCGGAAACCGTTATGGTCGGCTGTCCACCAAGAGAGGCTTGCACATTGGCAATGACCGCCGTGTCTGCCCCAAATGACGAGAGCAAAGATACTATCGCCTGTACCTGTGATGAAGTAAGGGACGCGGCAGACGCAAAACTTGGAAGGAGTGCGAATACTGATCCAACAACAAAGAAAGCCATGACGATACCCGTCCATACGTTTTTCATGCGCTCATTATCCCACAAGGATTATTATTTAGTAAGTAAGTGTTAAATTTGGCGGCTTCGTAATTTGTGCTATAGTTTCGATACGAATCTATGTCTATAAACGACAAGAAAATATCTGCCATAATAGCCTGCTATCGGGACGAGCAAGCGATCCCGATTATGCACGAGCGCCTTACCAAGGTCTTTCGCGAGATTGGCTGCAAGTACGAGATCATTTTTGTGAACGATGGGAGCCCGGACAATACCGAGCACGTTTTGGAAGAGCTAGCGGCAAAGGACACACACGTCGTCGCCATCACCCACTCGCGCAATTTCAGCTCGCAAAATGCATTCATGAGCGGAATGACCATAGCCTCGGGTGACGCGGTCGTACTCCTCGACGGTGATCTTCAAGACCCGCCTGAGCTTATCGCTGAGTTCGCGAAGAAATGGCAGGAAGGGTTTGCGGTGGTCTATGGCATTCGTGAAAAAAGAGAGGCATCGCTGTTCCTGCGCATCTCATACAAACTTTTCTACAGAGTGTTCAGCAAGCTTTCGTATATCAAGATCCCGCGCGATGCGGGCGACTTTTCCTTGATGGACAGGAAGGTCGTCGAAGCACTGACCGCCATGCCGGAGCGCGACATGTTCATCAGGGGAATGCGCGCATGGGTGGGCTTCAAACAAACCGGTGTCCCCTATTTCCGTCCCGAGCGCATGTTCGGTGTCACCACAAATAGTCTTTTAAAAAATGTCCGCTGGGCGAGAAAGGGTATTTTTTCTTTTTCGTACGAACCGCTTGAGCTTGTTTTCTACTTTGCAATACTCGTCTCTTTTGTGACCTTCCTTGCGATCATCGCGTATATCATTCTCTATTTTCTTTATCCCAACCAACCCAAGGGCATCAGCTCGATCATTGTACTTATTCTTTTCTTCGGCAGTGTGCAGCTACTCAGTTTAAGTATCATTGGGGAATATCTCGGAAGAATTTTTGAAGAAGTAAAACAGCGACCAAAGTTTATTGTAAAGAATATTCTCAATAAGCCGGAGAAGACGGACAAAAACTAGCGAGGATCGAATTTCGTCTTGTAGAATGCAAATGTTTCGGAAAGTCCTACGTCAATGGGAACTCTTGGCTTCCAGCCGAGTTCACCCGTGATCTTCCCCGAATTAAGTGCGTAGCGAAAGTCGTGCGCAGGGCGATCGTCTACATGCGCGATCATTTCGCTCCCTGCTCCTGCAAGTGCAAGAAGTCTCTCAACGATCTCAAGATTTTCAAGCTCTGTTCCGCCGCCGATATTATAGATGTGCCCGGATCTGCCTTTGTGAAAAACGAGGTCAATACCCTCGACATGATCGCCTACATAGATCCAATCGCGCACATTTTTGCCGCTGCCGTAGACCGGCAACTTCTTGCCTTCCAAAAGGTTGGTGATAAAGCGAGGAATGAGCTTTTCCAAATGTTGATTGGGGCCGTAATTGTTGGTCGCGCGCGTGATCACCGTATCGAGCCCATAGGTCTTGTGGTACGAGCGCACCAAGAGGTCGGCCGCGGTTTTTGAGGCACTATAGGGGCTATTCGGCTGGAGTGGCGCCTTTTCGTCAACGGGCTCGTCAGCACTGACAAGCGATCCGTACACTTCATCCGTCGAAATCTGATGGAACCGCCTAATACCGTAGCGACGAGCAAGATCCAAGAGATTGTGTGTGCCCAAAATGTTCGTCTCGACAAAAACACCGGGACCTGCGATCGAATTATCAACATGGCTCTCGGCGGCAAAATGAATAACGTCGGTCGGCGAAAATTTCTTAAAAACTGCTTCGAGCGCCGGAAGATCACGGATATCGGTTTCTGAAAAATAGTAATTAGGGAGCTCCGCAACAGTGATATTCTTTGGATCTGCGGCGTAGGTCAAACTGTCGACATTTACAAAGTCGTAGTCCGGATAGCGCACTACCATCGTGTTTAAAAAATTGCTCCCGATGAACCCAGCGCCCCCTGTGACAAGTATCGTTTTCGCTCTTTTATTGTTCGCCATATTTGTTGCGCATATACACCGATGCGTCGTGCAAGCTGTCGATGGTGCCGATATCAAACCATTCTTTCTTTAGTTCTACCCATTCAAGTTTCCCCTCGTCAATATATTTGTTATTAAGATACGTGATCTCATACTCTCCTCGTGCAGATGGTTTCTGGTCCATCATTTTTTCGTACACACTGTTATCAAAAAGATAGAGCCCCACGACAGCAAGATTTGACTTCGGCTGCTTCGGTTTTTCTTCGATCTCGATCACCTTCTTATCTTTTCCCAATGTCGCAATTCCAAAGCGATGGGGGTCTTTCACCTCCTTTAAGAATACCCGGGCACCACCCTTAAAATTTTGTATGTGTTCGGTGATATCGTCCTCGATGATGTTATCTCCCAAGTAAAGGAGACAGTCATCCGACCCGACGTAGTCTTTGGCGATGTAGAGCGCAAAAGCGATACCGTTCGGTTCATTTTGGATCGCGTAAACGATCTGCACCTGTTTTCCGTCTGGTCGCTTAAAGTTCTGCCCAGAACCCAAGAGTTTCACAAAGTCTTCGATGTGCTGTGCGGAGGTTACGATGATGATCTTGTAGATTCCGGCTTCCACCACCTTTTCTATGGCATGGTAAATAACCGGTCGGTCATACAAGGAGAGGAGATGCTTGTTAGTGGCGAGCGTGAGCGGATGGAGCCGTGTGCCACTACCTCCTGCTAAAATAACTGCTTTCATATAGTGAGTATTATTATAGTGAATTATCCCGTAGGTGCAATTTACTCCCCTTCCCGCATGACTTCTTGTATTTTGTGATGAAGTGCGTTTGCTTCGATGCCGACAAGCTCAAGTAGGTGTGTGCGCCCTCCGACTGCTGTTTGGTAAACATCTGGGAAACCGAGGGAATGGAATTTTTTCTTCGGAACACCTTCTTTCCATAAAAGCGACGAGACGAGTGAACCGAGGCCACCGATCACACTATGCTCCTCAATAACAAAGATCCCCTCGGCATCTTTTGCATACTTTAAAATTAACCCCTCATCGAGTGGCTTGATCGAAGGCATACTAATGACACAAATACTTTTCTTAAGCTTGCTTTCCAGAAGTGCTGCAGCAGCGAGTACGATATCGAGAATATTCCCCGTCGAGAAAAGAACGATATCGGTACCCTCGCGCACAACGTACCCACGGCCAAAATCAAAATCAAAATGCGGCTTCGCGTAGTCGATACCGGGGCTGAGTCCGAGCCGCATATAGGCCGGTCCATCATCTTTCATGAGTGCCTTTGTTGCTTCGATCGCTTCCCAAGAATATGCGGGTGAGAGCACTTTCATGTTGGGGAGCACATTCATGATCGCGAGGTCTTCTACAGAGTGATGCGTGATTCCATGAGTGGCGTAGTTCACCCCACCACCCGCGCCGATCACTTTCACGTCGAGGTTGTGGTAGCATACATCATTGCGTATCTGCTCGTACGGCCGCATCGAAGAAAAAGACGCGATTGAATACGCGATCACCTTCTTGCCTTCCAGTGCGAGCCCGGCGGCCATACCGATCAAATGCTGCTCTGCAATACCGACATTAATAAAACGGTCGGGAAACTTTTCCCTGATCCCCTCGAGCGCATTGAAGCCGAGATCTGCCGTAAGGAAGACGATGTTCGGATTTTCCTCCATTTCCGCCAAGATTTGTTTTACAAAATCGCGTCTCATGTTTTCTTTTTTAGTGTCTTACGTCCTGCCTTAGACATATGATGCACGTCGTCTTTGGTCGGTACATGGTAGTGTGCGCGAAGCGTGTGCTCGATATGCGGCAATCCTTTTCCTGAAACTGTATCGGCAATGAGTACTGTCGGCTTTTTATAAGTTCCCGCGAGTTTAAGTTTTGTTTCGATATCCCTAGGGTCATGGCCGTTTGCACGCAATACTTTCCAGCCAAATGCAGCCCACTGCTTGCCGAGGTCAAAGCGGTTGGTCTCTTTGGTTGCGCTGAAACCTTGGAATTTGTTGTCGTCGATGATCGCGACAATATTGGGAAGTCCTGCATTTCCAGTATAAAGTGCGGCCTCCCATATTGAACCCTCATTGCACTCACCATCTCCGATAAGTACATACACGCGACTCTTGGTATTTTTGAGTGCAGTGGCAATCCCTGCGGCTATCGAGAGTCCGTGTCCAAGTGAACCCGTCGACACCTCAACCCCCGGTGCGGCACCGCGCGAGGGGTGACCGTGAAAATCTCCACCGGTCATCCGATGCCCCAAAAGTTTTTTAACGGGAAAATAGCCGCGCAGTGCGAGCACGGCATAGTATGCGGCTGCCCCATGCCCCTTCGAGAGCACAAAGCGATCTCTCTCCGACCAGTCCGGTTTTTTTGGATCAACCTTCATGACCTTGAAGTAAAGTGTCGCCAAAAGATCACTAATCGAGAGCGAAGAACCGGTCTCACCTGACCGGCTTCGTTCACTCATCTCGACAACGAGTCGGCGGACTTCCTCCCCGACTTCTTTCATCGAGGGTTTCTTTTTGATGCGAACTACGTTTTTTGTCGTTTTATTTTTCTTATTTGTCTTTGTATTTGTCGGCATGTTGTTTGAACCACGAAACGCTTTCCTTAACTCCCTCATCAAGAGTATAACTTGGGGTAAAACCTAATAGTGACTTGCTCTTTGTCATATCCGCTACCCAAGTATATGTATCAAAACTACGTTTTTCGCTCCCCCCAACGCTATATTTTGAATCGGTATTGGTTTCTTTGATAATGGCGTCTGCCATATTCCCAAGCGTGTGCTGTGTTCCTGTTCCAAGATTTAATACCTCTCCTGCAAGCGAAAGGTTCTTGCCCGCCATAAAAAGGGCGCGAGAGACGTCATCGAGATAAATAAAATCGCGTGCAACATTGGGATCTGAGATGAGAATTTCTTTACCGGAAAGCGCATTCAAGATCACTGTCGGTACCAATCGCCCAGGTTCTTCATATGGACCATAAACAGAGAACAAACGCATCGTGATCGTGGGCAGCCCCTCTTGTCGCGTGAATTGCTGGCAAAGATGCGTTTGAGCAGCTTTCCCGACTGCATAGTAGCTATTCGGGTCAATGCGTTCATCTTCGCTCATCGGATGATCCTTGGTACCGTACTCCGAAGAACTTCCAGTATTCACGAACATGCCGACCCCCGTTTCTTTTGCGGCGTTGAGAAGATGTAGCGTTGAGAGTATCGATGTACTCAATATTTTGTCTGCATCTTTTTGCGACGGGTATGCGCCGTACACCGCGAGGTGAAAAAGCGTATCGGGTTTCGCTTTGTGAATCGCGGCGCTGACCGCATCGTTGTCGAGGAGGTCCGCAGTGTGAAGATGAATGTCATTTTTAATATCTTCGAGTCGCCAGAGGTTCGATGAGGCGCGAATTGCCCCATGTACTTCAACACCATTTTGGAGCAAGTGCCGCGCAAGCCCCGCCCCCACAAATCCGGAAATTCCTGTAATAAAAGCCTTCATTTGCATTAATCCTATGTCATAGTAACAAAACCAACAAACTTGACTTAGTATAAAAAGTTATGTAGTGTGTTTTCAGAAACACCTGCGCACTTTTACGCAAAACACAGGAGATAAGCGATGCTCACAACAGACGAAGCGGTCCAACTCGCCGCACTCATGGGCAAGACTGAGTTCCATTCGATCCCACTGCCGGGCACCGTCTTTTTTGCGTGGTGTAGAAACTTCTATGCAAACTCGACCGAGCTCGCGATCGTGAGAACGGTCAACGGCAAAAAAGAAGTCTTCCTCAATCAGCGTCCCGTAAGCGACCCCTTCTATGCCCACATGTGGCATATGCCGGGCGTCATCTGTCTCCCGGGAAAAACGTTCCATGAAATGGTCGCGATCGGTCTCGGACGTGAGCTAGGACAGAATCTCGCCGAAATCATCGAAATGCCTGAGACATTCGTGAAGCACTGGGACAATGTCGAGGGTCTCCGCGGACACACCAACCAGTTCCTCTACCTCATTGAGATCAGTGAGGAGCAAGCGCTCATGGCCGAAGGAGGGAAATTCTTCCCGATCGACAGCGCACCCTTGCCGCTCGTCCCCGAACACGTGAAGATGATCACCTGGCTACAGAATTATTTCGGTCAGTGACAACAACAATCGCCAAACCCCAGGGTGCGGCGATTTTCTATTATGTATTTTGTAATTTCTAATTTTTTACAACAAGGCACTGACTTGTCGGCAATTCAATCACCATTTCAGGTGCATCGGCAAAATATTCATCGAATGCTTTTTTGACCCCGGGCACGGTGGAGTAGTCATGAGAAATCAGCATGCCACCTTTCACCAAGCGCGGAAAAAAGAACTTGATACCATCGAGCGTGCTTTGATAAAGGTCGACATCAAGATGCACGAGAGAGAAAACTTTTTCCTCGGCTGGCCCTGCTGTAGACGGAAAATAGCCAGGATAGTAGAAAACCGAAGGATACTTTTCGAGATATTTTTTTACCGCAGGAAGCGAGCACTTGTACTGGCCTTTCTTCAGATGTTTATCATTGCCATCAGGATCAGGAAGACCTTCAAATGTATCGAACAAGTGAATGGCTTTTTCCCCCTTGAGTTCACAGAGCAATTTTGCGGATCCCGCCGAAGAAACTCCGAGCTCGGCAAAGTCCCCCTGTTTGTGCCTCATCCCGCGTGCGGCTGTATAGAGCATGGCCATTTCATCGGGCCACATCATGAACCCGCGCTCACGCTCGATATCACGAATAAGACTTATCATTTCATTCTCTTTTCTGAATTTAAGCAACTGAAATAATGGGGTCTTGATTCCCGACCGAAGAACTTTCGCGATGAGGCGCACCCCGGGGTGAGAGCTGATGCCGATTTTTTTTATTGTTTCCTTCATGTGCATTTACGAAAATATATTATTTGTCTATATCAGAGTTATTTTATCACAACTTGAAAAATCACTCCGACGGCGGAGTGAACGAGTAGATAAAGAAGCGGCCATCTGAATACACAAGTGTTGTGCCGGGGATCTCTTGGGGTAAAAATTCCGGACGATCAGTTTCGCTATCGCGCATAATGTACGAGACATGATATTTCGCCAGTTCTGCGACAATATTCGGTCGTATCTCTTCCTCAAACCGCGCATAGAGATCAGCGAAATATGACTTCCCTTTCCATGACACCCTATCGGTCATCACACCGCATGGACGACCAAATCGGTCGAGGTGAAGCATATTGCACACCGCAACTTCGCGATTATGAGTTTTCCACTGATGCACAGCATTTCCGACACCCCCATATGCCCAGTAATCGTCCTCCAAATCTGCCTCGGTAAGTGCAAAGTAGCGTGCGACCAAGTAACGATCTTCGACTTCTTTATTTGAAACAAGATGCAATTCACCGCCTGCGGAAAAAAGCACATAATGCTTTGTCATGATCGTAATATAGGAATTTAATATCGCATTCGGGTCAGCCCAGATGACCGACTGCTCTTTAACGTGCTCATCAAGCCATGCGAGTGGTTTTGCGAACTCCTGCACTTTTCTCTCTCGGTCGGGGTCAATCGCCGCAAAAGCATCAGGTGGCCCGTATATCAAGAGGTAGTGCACGTTACCACAAAAGAGCAGCGCAACGAGTAGGATGCCAAAAAAAAGATGCTGTGAAGGGAGCGGATGCGTGGGTTTATGTTTTGAAAAAAAATAGAGCGAATAGATCGATGCGAACACAAGCCAAATGATCGTGAAGCGTTCAACATGCTGAGGCAACTCAAGGTCCTTGCCGGTAATAATATTTGAGAGTGTGACCGCAACCATTGCGAGACCCGTGAGTACAAAGAAAAGAAAAATTGTCCCAGTCCGTTTTTTAAGGTTTACGGCACTGTTGCCCAACGAAAGGATGTACCACAGAAGAAACATCGCGGGAATCCAGATGCATGAGGTGACAACTGCACTTGCGGGTATGTGTGTCTCAACGAGCCCGATGCGCTGTAATGTTTCAAAATAGAAGGGATTGTGGACCTGTTTCCACGTAAAAATAAGCAGTGGCACAGAGGCCAAGACAAAGACTCCAAACATGCGCAAAAATGCCTTCATGTGCTCTCGCCTGCCGCCGAACCAAAAAGTGGCGGGCGTGAGCAAAAAAACTACGAAAACGATCTGCCATGCATAGGTGTAGATGTACGCCGTCATCGCAGCAGACAATGCCACAAAGCAGGTCTTTTTATTGTCCGACGGTTCTTTGAGCCAGAGAACGAACGCAATCAAGAAAACCAGAAAGAACGGGTATATCTCTTGCATAGAGACGGGCCGGATCATATGCATATACACCGAAAGAAATACGACGACAGACCCGGCAAGGCTTACGTTCAAAGAAACATCGAAAACACGAAATAGTAAGTACGCTAAAACCAAAAACAAAAAAGACCAGAGAAAAAAATCCACAAGTGCGGTATCCATAGTGGACATTCCCAAAAGAAGCGGAGCCGCCGCGAACCAATCCGCCAAAAAGAATGCCGGAGGCATGTCGTCTCGGTGTTCAAAAAAATAAGGATTCCCCAAGAAAGGATGTCCATCCTTCACCTCTTCAGTTCGCCCATAGTAATAATCGGCGATATTAAAAGCGCCCGCGGGAAGTTTCGGTGCCTGACCAAGTTCACGGTAGAGAAAAAGATAAGGTGCCAAAACCGCACAGCATGAGACAAGAAGCAAAAGGAGGGTGTGCCGGAAAGAAATCATACGGGAAAATGGCATAGATCAAGCGTGCCTCAAATGTGTTTTAAGAATTGTTGTGAGTGTGTCATGGGATTCTCATACTTCGAAACATCTGCGTCAACCATGAGGCGTACAAGGTCCTTGAAGGATGTCTTTGCTTTCCATCCGAGCACTCTCTCCGCCTTTGAGGGGTCGCCAAGCAAATAGTGCACATCGACGGGGCGGTAGAAGCGCTTATCGGTCTTCACGAACTCGCGATAATCCATCCCGTGCAGGGAAAATGCCTCTTCGCAAAATTCGCGGATCGAATGACTCTCCCCCGTAGCAATCACATAGTCATCCGGCATTTTATGCTGAAGCATCATCCACATCGCCTCGACATAGTCCCCCGCAAATCCCCAGTCGCGGCGTGCATCGAGATTCCCAAGGAGAAGTTCTTGGGTGTATCCCATCTTGATTCGGGCAGTGCCGTCGGTGACTTTTTTGGTGACGAATTCGATGCCGCGGATGGGTGACTCATGATTGAACAAAATCCCTGAACATGCAAAGAGGTTGTATCCCTCACGGTAATTTTTCGTCACCCAGTGCGCGTAGAGTTTTGCTGCAGCATACGGGCTTGCAGGCTCAAACGGCGTGAGCTCGCTTTGCGGCTGCGGAGCATTTCCAAACATCTCCGACGTCGATGCCTGATAGAACTTGATCTTCGGATTAAGAAGTCGGATCGAATCGAGCACACGCGTCACACCGAGGCCTGAGATCTCCCCCGTCGCGATCGCTTCATCAAAGGAAGCCCCGACAAAACTCTGCGCGGCAAGGTTGTAGATCTCATCCGGTTCCGCGTACTGAATCGCGGACATGATTGATGTCTGATCCATCAGATCAAGCGGGATCATCTCGATGTCTTTCTTCACATCCAAGTAATGGAGCCGCCAGAAGTTGCGCGTACTCGAACGACGATACCCGCCGTAGACCTTGTATCCCTTACTGACTAAAAATTTTGCGAGATATGCCCCGTCTTGTCCGGTTATTCCGGTAATTAATGCGCGTTTCATGTTATTTTTTTGCTATTGCTAATACTCTGAGTCTTAAAAAATCTAGTGGTAGTGATTTCTTTACATAATCTCCAAAATACACGATCGTCTCTATCTGCCAGCCGTTGGACACGAGCAAATTGTTCACCCCTCTCTTTGTAATAAGCCATTTCGCCGTCTTGTCAAAATGAAACGAGGGTATGATCCCCACGAGCGAGGCGAGCTTTCGTAAATACACGTTATTTCTATTTGGTCCGATAATTGCCAGTGTGCCACCCTTTTTTGTTATGCGTAAGAGTTCTTTCACGACCTTTGCTCTGTCTTTAACATGGCTTATTGTGTGTAGACAATACACTTTATCAAAGTATTCGTCCGGGTAGGGAGTTTGTTCTGCGGGGCAGCATGTGAAAGGAAGTCCTTCAAGATATTTTTCCGCCACCGGCGATATGTCACTGAAGTGCACCTCAGTTCCGTTGTTTTTTTCTAATATGGCTTTGCCGAATGCACCGGTCCCGCAGCCGATATCAAGTACCCGCTCACCTTCCATTGGCGTGACATTGTTTTGGATATAGTCAAACTCGCGCTTGGTCCTTTCTTGGGTATTGGCCTTTTCGATCGAACGAAAATAGTTTTCATCAAAATTCGTGTTCATGGATCTGTTATTTTTTATGAAGGATGAACGAATTACCTTTCCAGTTGAAAGACTTGTACTGCATTGCGTTTATCGAAGGATTTTTTGCAAGCCACTCATGGAACGCTTTCTGCTCTCCCATGTCGCTGCGACCCCTGAAACAGTACCAGTCATCAAAAATGATCACGGTACCATCGACAATGTAACTAGTTATGAAATCAAGCACCGATACCGCGGATTCATAGAGGTCGGCGTCAATATAAACGATCGCGGCTTTTTTGATCGGCAGTGTTGACTTGGTCTTGTCGTTGAGTACTTTGTCATACCAACCTTTGATGGTGCGCACACGAGTGATATCAACTCCGCTTTGTTTGAGATTGGCGATGAAGTCGTCTTCGGAGCACGCATACTCTCCTTTTTTGAATTCGCCTGTCGCTATGTCTTCTTTTGATGTTATATCAGGAAGACCTTCAAAAGAATCAAAAGCATAAAAATGCAGATCAGAGAGATTTTTGTTATTGAGCAAAATATATTTCCATGTATGAAACGCACGCATAAATGAGCGCCCCTTCCATACGCCAAATTCGAGATAGTCACCCCCGACATTTGAATGCGAAGCAAACTCAAATGCTTCTTTCATCATTACCTCATCAGGAAGCGGATGGAACGTATGCGAAAAAAAGAACCTCAAGCGGAATGCGGGGTTTGCAAATATTTTCTTAATGTGTTCTTTTGTGAACTTCATGGAAGATGGCTGTGGTCGTTGATGGTGATAACTCGCCAAGGATTGTTATTGTTGTATATCTTGTTTTCGGGAAGATAATCACAGACGGAAATGCCGGCATTGGAAAGCTCGAGACACCAGAGGCCCATATACTCCTGGGCGCTCAGATTCGGACCAAACATAATCGCCGCAAGAAGCACACGAATGATGCGCGCGTGGGCAACCACGACAATCGCCTCATGTTCTCCTCGGGTAATCTCACCGAGCGCAGTGTGGGCACGCTCTTTCAAATCCGAAAACGTCTCTTCATCAGAGTACCTCCAGTTTTCTTTTGTGAAATTATCGATAATCTGCTGATTTATCTTGAGCACATCTTCATCTCGTGTTGACTTCCCTGCAAGTTCTGAGGGTATCCTTACCTCATATAAAAAATCACTATATGCCACAGGTATGCCTAGTTCCGCTCCGATAACTCCAGCAGTCTGGGAGGCACGCTCGTACCGACTGGAAAGTATCTTGTCGATCTTGTGATTTTTTAGCCTGCGCGCGAGCGCTTCCGCCTGGGCAATACCCCGCTCAGTGAGCGGCACATCTTTGTGCTGATGCCTTCGAGTTACATTAAACTGGCTCTCTCCATGTCGGACAAAGTAGACTTTCATAGGGAAATACTAGCACATTTACGCATGAGGCAAAATCGACGCCCAAGAAAGCCCTGGAGGACCTCCTCTTGGTCGGATTTGTCCAAATGGAGAGCAAAAATGCTGTCGATGATGAACTGTTCGGATATTTGCGAAACGAATTTCTGCGCCTGCGCTGCGATTTCTTCTTCGGTCACTTTCCCGAAAACAAAACCTGCCTGATACTTCATATTTCTCATATCATCAAGTTCGAGAATAGAGTCTCTGCTAAAATTCTTCCTGCCCTCGTTGGCGCGAATTGGGCCGGTACCGCCATTGTCGACCCGATACAGGTGTCCATTTTCATCCTTCACAATATTATCAAAATGCTCTCCGACCACATCCCAATTATTGAGGTATGCATCTGCGACAAACCCACACACAAGATCAGGATGCATGCGCTGTTCTTCTTTGGTTGCTCTCACTCCCGCGCCAACCTTCGTTGAAACAACAGCAAGTCTCCCGTCGATGGTATCGAGTTTTTTCTCCGGCACATACACATCGAGTTTTTGATACACAAGGTTGGCGAAATATTCTAACTTTGCTGTAATTTCTTTTGTATAGAATTTTACATAGTATTCGATATTGGTATCAGTATCGATATACCATCCCCCTTCTATGCTTCCCTCCCGACCGGAAATTTTTTTGAGCATATGTCTACTTTAAGGCGCCTTTGAGTGTTTCCACGATATATTCCTGTTCTCGTGTTGCCAGCCCGGAATATGTCGGAAGCGTGATCGCACTTGCGCCATATTGCTCGGCCGCGGGAAAACTCCCCGGCTTGTAGCCGAATCTTTTTACATAGTAGGGCTCAAGGTGTATCGGCGGGTAATGGATCGAAGTCTCGATGCCTGCATCATACATCACATCACGGACCATATCCCTTTTATCAGGATTTACAAATACCATAAACATATGCGCTGCGTGAACCACATTTGACGGGGGCGTAATATATCTCATGTTTGAATCTTTCAAGAGGTCCATATAGTATCGATATACCTCCATGCGTTTCTCGTGAGTTTCTTTTACGCGCGCCAATTGTCCAATGAGCATTGCCGCCTGGAAGTCAGTCAGATCATATTTATAGCCAAGTTCATACATCACGCGTTTGCCGTCTCTGTTTAGCACCCCGTCGCGACGCAAGAGCTTGAGCCGTTCGCCAAGTTTCTTGTCGTTAACAACACAAGCACCTCCCTGCCCTGAAGTGATATTTTTTGCCGCGTGGAATGAAAGGCAGGCGGTGAGCCCAAGCTCTCCGGGACGAATACCGTCTCTCTTGGCCTCAAGCGCATGTGCTGCGTCTTCGATGACAGGAATATTGTACTTGTCGGCAATAGCTTTCAGCTTCTTCATGTCAACCATGAGGCCATTCAGGTGAACGATAAGTATCGCTTTTGTTTTCTTGGTGATCTTCGCTTCAATCTGGTCGACATCAATGAGTCCGGTATTGAGGTCAACATCGACGAATACGGGGGTTGCCTGCTGATACAAGATCACATTACTCGTCGCAACCCATGATATCGGGGTAGTGATCACCTCATCGCCCTCCCCCACCCCAGCGAGAATAAGCGAAAGATGGAGTGCCGCCGTGGCGCTCGAAAGGACGGCTGCATCCTTCGCGGCGAAATATTTAGTGAGGTCACTCTCCAGTGTCTCGGTATACTCCCCCGAAACAAGCCAGGTGGTATTGATGGACTCAAGCATCAGCGCAATATCCTTATCCGTGATCGCTGGCTTAAGAAAGGGTATTTTTTTGTCGGGGGTTTTGGGCATGATAACGTAAACTCCTTTTTACCTTATTACGTCTTTTGTAACAAGCAGATCGTGTATAAGGTAACGAAAACAAGTGGGCAGGCAAAGAGCACGGCTGGAATTGTTACGCGCGCTCAGAAATTTTTTCTAGTTCATCAAACAACATTTTTGAAGTGACACGGAGGTCAAATAGTTGTCGGGCTTTTTCTTTGTTGCGAAGGCGCATGTCTTCTTTTTCTTTATCGGAGAGTTGTAAAAGTTTGGCAATCGCTCGCGAAAGTGCCTGCTTGTCCCCTGTCGGTACTAATATCCCGTTCACCCCACCCTCGACTGCCTCTTTTATTCCTCCACTATCGTATGCCGCAACGGGGAGTCCAACGGACATTGCCTCTTTAAGCGCGAGTCCCATGCACTCGCGAGGAGTGACGGATGGAAAACAAAAACAGTCAACTGCGGCATACAGCTCGGCAAGATCTGCCTCGGGTAATTTCTGAAATATCTTAAGTGAGTCATCTGGGAAACCGATCTCACGCGCATGCGACTTGAGTTGCTCAAGATCACCCATGCCACACAGTACTACGAAAATGTTTTTTCTTTCCTCGGGTGAAAGCAGCAGCAGTGACTCGAAGAGGTGGTCATGCCCCTTGCGCATCTTGAGTGACCCGACCGACATAACAAGCTTCTTTTCTTGGGGCAGTCCGAACTTTGCGCGCAATGCTTTCTTGTCGCTCACTTCCGTGTTTCCAAATACATCAAAATTGATCCCGCTATAGATAATGCGCATCTTTGATGGATCGGTGATGTATGTTTCAGGGCCCTTTGCGCAGTGCACACTTGTAGAAACAACGAGATCAACATTGTTCACAAGATATTTCCAAAGTTTCGCATAACGCGGAGCACTGTTATTGCCATCGGCACCCCCCCGAAACAGTATCTCTGCATAGTTCTCAAGGACCACAGGAAGCTTGTTACGTTTCGCCACCTCGAGCGAAGCAAGACTTTGAAGACCTCCTGTCTCTGCAAGGATGACATCAGGTAAAAATGTTTTTACTTTCGCGTCGAGCACTACTGCACGTCCGGCACAAAAGAGCATCAAACCCCAATCATACTCGGGAAGCAAGCTCATCTCCAGATGAAGTATCGATAGAAAAAGACCTGGCTTGCTTAAAAAATTTTTGAAGACGAAAGAAAGTTTATCGATCGCTCTTGGCTCACTCTCAAAATCGTAAAAATAATCCGCACTGGCACCCAGATCATCTTCATTGTCGTGTCGATGGTAAACATGGAGAGCGACTTCGGCGCCCGCCGCTTTCCAGTCACGCGCGCAGAGCAGGCAATGCTTCATGATCCCACCAAAGGGAGATGGGAGTGATGGTCCGTTGTCGCCGCTGATGATGATCTTTATCGGCTTCATAAAGAGTAAAACAACTACAAGGTAGCCTTAGTGGCAGTCACCACATACGCAAGCGGGTAGCGGGAAACACCGTAGGAGCCCTTGTGGTCAAACTTGTGGATGAGCGCATCAAGTCCGCGTGCAATGAGCACGGAAAGCGCACGAAGGATATCGAAGTGTAATACATTATGGAGCAACTGAGCGCATGCGCTGAAGGGTCCGCTACCAACTTCCTCTATTTTGATGTTTCCAAAACCCGCATCAGCAAGAAGCATTTTGAGCGTCTCGCCGGTAAAGCGCCAGTGATCTCGTGGACAAGGGTGTATTTGAATGAGGAATGGTACAGCGATAACGATTAACCCTCCCGGCCGAAGGACGCGAAAAGTCTCTTTCACAGCGCCCCCTGCGTGATAGATATGCTCAAGCAGGTTGATGAGTATCGCCGTATCATATGTTGCGTCCTTGATGGGAAATTTTTCTTCGAGGTTGCAGTCGATATCTCTCTCCCCCGCGATGTTCGCGGTTGTAAACTTTTTTGAACCGGAAAACAACGCGTGGTAGCTTGCATCTTTTGTGCCGCCAAGATCAAGCACGTCTCCCTTGAGCTCTATGGCGGAAAAGGTTTTGTACATCGAATCGCGTAAAATTGTGAGTGCCATATATGGATGTTAGTTCAAACAGTATAGCATTCGGATAATGCGATACAACCATAGGAACGAGGATATATAAAGGCCTTTATGGCACGTTA
>OBEQ010034144.1_pt1 | contig 28260 bp, 28 predicted proteins | sample 1670901 | NCBI WGS metagenome assembly OBEQ01 (sample SAMEA104232315, study PRJEB22302) | groundwater metagenome | biome: forest; feature: aquifer; material: groundwater | place: USA | collected 2011-08-07 | depth 5.4 m
GAGATCCCGCTGGTGCTGCATGAAGAGGGCCTCGATGCCTACGTGTGCGAGACCCTCCGCCTCGATGACTCCGATCCCGACCTCGACGAGTGGCGCGCCATGGTCGAGGGGGTCGAGGCGGCCGAGGACGAGGTGCGCATCGGCCTGGTCGGCAAGTACGTCAACCTGCCCGACGCATATCTCTCGGTGGTGGAGGCGCTGCGCCACGGCGGCTACGGGTGCCGGGCGCGCGTCGTGATCGACTGGATCGCCTCCGATGACACCGAGGGCCTGCTCGCCGAGGGCCGTCTCCGCGATCTCGACGGCATCGTGATCCCCGGCGGCTTCGGCTTCCGCGGGATCGAGGGGAAGATCGCCGCCGCGGGGTTCGCGCGACTCCAGGGGGTGCCGTTCCTCGGCCTCTGCCTGGGGATGCAGTGCGCGGTGATCGAGTTCGCGCGTAACGCGTGCGGGCTGGCGGGAGCGAACTCGGCAGAGTTCGACCCGCACACGCCGCATCCGGTGATCGACCTGATGAACGACCAGCGCGACGTGGTCGACATGGGCGGCACGATGCGACTCGGGGCGTACCCGGCCAGGCTCCGGCCGGCCACGATCGTGCATCGGGCCTACGGCGAGGAGGGGGTCTACGAGCGCCACCGCCACCGCTACGAGGTCAACAACGGCTACCGGCGTCGGCTCGAGGAGGCGGGGTTGATCTGCGCGGGAACCTCGCCCGACGACCGGCTGGTCGAGTTCGTCGAGCTGCCCGAGGCCGTCCACCCGTTCTTCGTGGCCACGCAGGCGCATCCGGAGTTCAAGAGCCGGCCCGACCGCCCCCATCCGCTCTTCGCGGCCTTCGTGCGCGCGGCGCGGCAGCGGGCGGAGGGCCGCGCGCCTCGTCTCCCGCTCACCGCGGAGACCAGCGCGCCCCGGTGAGCGCGTTCCGGGTCGTCGGCTCCACGACCGTCGCCGAGGCCGGGTTCCTCTCGATCTCCGAGCTTCGCGTCGACAGCCCCGGCGCCGAGTCGTTCACCCGCCATGTGGTCCGGCATCCGGGAGCGGTGGTGGTCGTTCCGGTTGCCGCCGACGGCGTGACCGCGCTCCTCGTGCGGCAGTACCGGGCCGCCACGGAGGGCGAGATCCTCGAGGTGCCGGCCGGCAAGCGCGACGTGCACGGCGAGCCGCCCGAGACCACCGCGGCGCGCGAGCTCGAGGAGGAGATCGGCCACCGACCGGGGACACTCGTCAAGCTGGCCGAGTTCTTCAACACGCCCGGTTTCTGCGACGAGTACACGTACCTGTTCGCGGCGCTCGAGCTGACCGAGCTCGACGGGCCTCGGGCCACGAGCGCAGAGGAGGCGGCCATGACGGTGCAGCGGGTCCCGTTGGCCGACGTCGAGCGACTCATCGCGACGCGCGCGCTGGTCGATGCCAAGAGCATCATCGGACTGCTCCTCACGCGCGCGCTCGTCACCGGCGCGTACCGGGGCATGGAGGCCTGAGGGCCGGGTGCGGGAGAGCCGCATGAGCGACGCGCTGGCCCGCCTCCTCGACGAGCACGAGACGTGGCTCACGGTCGAGCGAGGGCTCGCGCCCAACTCGCTCGCTGCCTACCGGCGCGACCTTCGCCGCTACGCGGAGTTCTTACGCGCGCGCGGCATGACCGACCCCGGCGACGTCGGGGAGGCGACGGTCGTCGCGTACGTCGAGCATCTCAAGTCGGCCCGTGACGACGAGGGGTGGGCCCACTTCGCACCGTCGTCCATCGCCCGCGCCCTGGTGGCCGTGCGCTCGTTCCATCGCTTCTGCGTGGAGGAGGGCGTCGTCGCGGCCGACCCGAGCGGGGAGGTCGGCGCCCCCCGGGTTCCGCAGGGGATCCCGAAGGCGCTCACGGAGCCCGAGGTCGACGCGCTGCTCGGCGCGGTGGCCGGCGACGACCCGCGAGCGCTGCGCGATCGCGCCATCCTCGAGACGCTCTACGCGACCGGCGTGCGCATCAGCGAGCTGGTCGGCCTCGACCGCGCCGACCTCGTGCTACCCGACGGCCTGGTCCGGGTGCTCGGGAAGGGCTCGAAGGAGCGGGTGGTGCCGATCGGCCGCAGCGCCCGAGCCGCGCTCGAGGCGTACCTGCGTGAGGGGAGGCCTGCGCTGGAGCGCACGCGGACGCGGACCCGTGCCCAGGGGGACCCGGTGGTGCTCAACGCCCGGGGTGGTCGGCTGACCCGGCAGGGTTGCTGGAAGATCGTGCGCGCCGCGGGGGAGCGCGTGGGCCTGACCGGTCGCCTTTCTCCCCACGTGCTCCGGCACTCGTGCGCGACGCACATGCTCGAGCACGGCGCCGATATCCGCGTCGTGCAGGAGCTGCTCGGCCACGCCAGCCTGTCGACGACGCAGGTGTACACGAAGGTGTCGCCGGAGCGGCTACGGGCCGTCTACGAGCTGGCGCACCCCCGCGCGCGGGCCGGGGCGAGGGGCTCGGGGACCGGCCGGGGGCTCCGGAGCGGGGCCGCTCGCGGCGCCGGCGGCGAGTAACCTAGGGCCCATGGCCGACGTCACCCACGGGTCCCTGCGCGACCAGCTGACCGACGAGCGCGGCCGCCTCGTCGACCAGCTACGTCAGATGGGTCACGGCCCCGAGGGCGCGCTCGCCTTCGACGACGGCTTCGCCGACTCCGGTCAGGTCACGGCCGAGCGGGGTGAGGTGGAGGCCCTGGCGGGCAAGCTGCTGGAGACCCTCCAGGAGATCGACGACGCGCTGAAGAAGTTCGACGCCGGCACCTACGGGCGGTGCGAGCGGTGCGGGGACCCGATCGCGGAGGCGCGGCTAGCGGCGATGCCCGCGGCCCGGCTCTGCATGTCCTGCGCGTCGAAGCGCCGCTGACGGGGCGCCCTCGCCGCGGTGAGCTCGGACCTCGAGCAGAAGCTCGTCCTCTTCGGCTGCCTGATCGTCGCCATCATCCTGCACGAGATCAGCCATGGGATCGTGGCGCTGTGGTTCGGTGACGACACCGCGAAGCGGGCCGGGCGCCTGACGCTGAACCCGCTGTCCCACATCGACCCGTTCGGCTCGATCATCCTCCCCGCCATGCTGGTGCTCTCGGGTCTCAGTGTGTTCGGCTGGGCGAAGCCGGTGCCGGTCAACCCGAGCAAGCTTCGGAAGCCGCGCGAGCAGATGGTCCTCGTGGGGCTCGCCGGGCCGGGAGCGAACTACGCGTTGATGTTGCTGTCGGCGCTCGGGGCCCGGTTCGCCTTCCGCCACTCCTCGTTCCCACCCGGCCCGCTCTACCTCAGCGACTTCTCGCTGCCCCTGCAGATCCTGCTCGACTTCGCGTTCGTGAACCTGCTGCTCGGCACGTTCAACCTGCTCCCCATCCCGCCCCTCGATGGGTCGTCGCTCATCGAGCGAGCGCTCCCACGGCGATGGCTGCCCGGGTGGTACCGATACCGGCAGTACGGGATGCTGGTGCTGCTCCTCCTCGTCTTCGGCACCAACCTGTTCGGCCGGGTCCTCCGGCCCCTCGAGGAAGCGCTCAGCCGCTTCATCCTGCAATGAAGGGCGCGGCCCCTCGCCGGGCGTTTCTTCGGCGCGCTGTGGCCCGGCCGGCTCGAACCGGCCGACGAAGCGTGGGCCGCGAGCGTCCTGTCACCGCGTGAGCTCGCGCTCCTGGCCCGGCTCCCGAGCCACGACCGGCGTCATGCCGTGTCCGTGGCCCGGAGGGTCGAGCGCGCGCTCGCGGGAACCGAGCACGGCGGCAGCCGGCGCTTCCTCGAGGCGGCCCTGCTGCACGACGTGGGGAAGTGGGACGCACACCTCGGCCTCTACGGCCGCATGGTGGCGACGCTCAGCGGGTTCGCCGCCAACGACGCGGTGGTCGAGGCCTGGACGCACCGGCGCGGGATCACCCGACGGGTCGGTCTGTACCTCCGCCACGGCGAGATCGGCTCGGCCATGATCCGACTCGCGGGCGGGAGCGACGAAGCGGCCGAGTGGGCGGCCGCGCACCACCGTCCCGAGCGCTTCGACGGGCTCGGGATCCCACGCGCGGTCGTGGACGCGCTCGACGCGGCCGACAACTTCTGAGCCTGCGCGACCGCGGCTGCGGCGGCCGCGGAAGGGGCGGCGCGGCTAGCGCGAGCGAGGGAGCAGCCCGGACGCGCGGCGCACGCGGGCGAGGACAGCGGCCGCGAGAGCCTCGGCCTTCTCGGCCCCGACGGCCAGCAGACGCGCCACCTCGCCGGGATCGGCCGACAGCTGCGCGTAGCGATCCTGGAGCGGGCGGAGGTACTCGACCACGGCCTCGGCCACCGCCGCCTTGAACGCGCCATAGCCCATGCCCGCGAACGTGGCCTCGACCTCGGGGATCGGCCGGTCGGAGACGCCGGCCATGATCTCGATCAGGTTCGACACCCCCGGCTTCGCTGCAGGGTCGTAGCGGACGTCGGTGCCGGAGTCGGTGACGGCCGACTTGATCTTCTTGCTCGCCACCTCGGGCGGATCGAGGAGCAGCAGCGTTCCCTGCGGCGCGGCGGACGACTTCGCCATCTTCGCCATCGGGTCCTGGAGGTCCATGATCCGGGCTCCGACGGGAGGGACGGTCGCCTCGGGCACCACCAACGTGTCACCGAAGCGGTGGTTGAACCGGAGGGCGACGTCCCGCGCCAGCTCGAGGTGCTGGCGCTGGTCGTCGCCGATCGGGACCTGGTCGGTGTCGTAGAGGAGGATGTCGGCGACCATGAGCACGGGGTAGTCGAAGAGCCCCGCGCTCACCGACTCCTGGCCCTCCGACTTCTCCTTGAACTGGGTCATCCGTCGCAGCTCACCGAAGGTGGTGACGCAGTTGAGGATCCAGGTGAGCTCGGCGTGCTGGGCCACGTGGCTCTGCACGAAGAGGATGCAGCGCTGCGGGTCGAGGCCGGCGGCGAGCAACAGCATCGCCGTCTCCCGGGTGCGATCGGCCAGCTCGGGCGCCTCGTAGGGGACGGTCATGGCGTGCAGGTCGACGACGCAGAAGAGGGCGTCGTGGCGGTGCTGGTCGGCGACCCAGTGGCGCACCGCGCCGAGGTGGTTCCCGATGTGCATCTCGCCCGACGGCTGAATCCCCGAGAAGACGCGCGGCATCCCGGCAGGCTACCGGGCGCGCTGCGCCCGACGTCCCCGGTCCCCGGCGCCGGGGGTGGCCTCCGATACCCTGATGTGCAATGTCCTACGAGGTGCGCACGCCGGTCTACGAGGGCCCGTTCGACCTCCTCCTCCACCTCATCCTCAAGCAGGAGGTGGAGCTGTGGGAGGTGTCGCTCTCCGGCGTGGTCGATGCCTACCTCGCCGAGCTCGAGCGCATGGAGCGCCTCGATCTCGAGGTCGCCACCGAGTTTCTCCTCATCGCGGCGACGCTCGTCGAGCTCAAGGCCCGGCGCCTCCTGCCCGGGCCCGAAGACGTGGATCTCGACGAGGAGCTGCTGCGCTTCGAGGAGCGCGACCTCCTCCTCGCCCGCCTTCTCGAGTGCAAGACGTTCAAGGACGCGGCCCGGGTGCTCGAGTCGCGGCTGCGGCAGACAGCGCGGAGCGTGGCACGGTCGGCCGGCCCCGAGGAGCCGTTCCGATCGCTGGCTCCCGATCTCCTCACCACCGTCACCCCCGCGAGGCTCCGGGCCGCGGCGCTCCGCGCGATCACCCCCAAGCCGGTGCCGATGGTGTCGATCGAGCACCTCGCGCCGATTCGCATCAGCGTGCGCGAGGCCGTCGACACCGTGCTCGCCCTCCTCCCGCCGTCGGGCCCGATCACGTTCCGGGCCCTCGTCGAGGGCGTGTCGGAGCGTCTCGAGGTGATCGTGCGCTTCCTCGCCGTGCTCGAGCTGTTCAAGCAGGGCGTGGTCGATGTCGAGCAGACGACAACGTTCGGCGAGCTGCTCGTGCGCCGGCTCCGCGAAGGGGAGGCTCCGATCGACGCCGTGAGCCTCGACGACTGGGACGACGACGTGGACGCGCCCAGGGCGGTCGACGTGAGATGAGCGGCGACGGCATCGACGCGAGTCGTCGCACCGAGGCCCGCCGGGCCATCGAGGCCGTCGTGCTGGCCGCGGTCGAGCCGGTCGAGCCGGGCGTGCTCGCGCAGCTGCTCGAGCTGCCGGTGAAGGAGATCGAGCCGCTCTGCGCCGAGCTGGCCGACGAGTACGAGCGCGACGACCGGGGCTTTGTGCTGACCCGCGTCGCCGGCGGGTACCGCTTCCAGACCCATCCCACCCTGGCGGCCTACGTCGAGCGCTTCGTGCTCGAGGGCCAGCACGCGCGGCTGTCGGCACCGGCGTTGGAGACGCTCGCGATCGTCGCCTACAAGCAGCCGGTGTCGCGCGCGCAGCTGTCGGCGATCCGGGGCGTCAACGTCGAGGCCACGCTGGGCACGCTCCTCCAGCGCGGCTACGTCGAGGAGATCGGGCGCGATCCCGGCCCCGGCCAGGCCATCCTTTACGGCACGACCAGCGCCTTTCTCGAGCGGCTCGGCCTCGACTCCCTCGGCGAGCTGCCGCCGCTGGCCGACTTCGTCCCCGAGGCGGAGGTCGTCGAGGCACTAGAGCGGGGGCTGCTGTTGCGGGATGACCCCGCGGACCCGGCCGGCTCGCCCGACATCGGGGCCGACATGGCGGGCGACGGCGACGCGGGGCCCTCGCTCCCGGCATGATCACGGCCGATGGAAGGCGAACGGCTCCAGAAGGTGCTGGCGCGGGCCGGCTTCGGGTCTCGGCGCGCGTGTGAGGACCTGATCGCCGCGGGTCGGGTCACCGTGGATGGCGAGGTGGCGGTGCTCGGCCGCCGGGTGGACCCGGAGCGAGCCCGCCTCGCGGTCGACGGCATCCCGGTGTCGGTGCGCGGCGACCTCGTCTACTACCTCCTCAACAAGCCGGCTCGCGTCGTGACCACGGCGAAGGACCCCGAGGGCCGGCCCACCGTGCTGGAGCTCGTGCCGCTCGAGCCGCGCGTCTTCCCGGTCGGGCGACTCGACTTCGAGACCGAGGGCCTGCTGCTGCTCACCAACGACGGCGAGCTGGCGCATCGCCTCACCCATCCGAGCGCCGGCGTCGAGAAGGCCTACCTCGCCGAGGTCGAGGGGGTGCCGAGCCGCGGCACGCTCCGGCGCCTGCGAGAGGGTGTGCAGCTCGACGACGGCACCACCGCTCCGGCGCGGGCCCGCGTGACGCAGGCCCACCGGGACGGCGCCGCGCTCGAGCTCGTGATCCACGAGGGCCGCAACCGGCAGGTGCGGCGCATGTGCGAGGCGGTCGGGCACCCCGTGCGCCGTCTGGTTCGCACTCGCATCGGCCCGGTGAGCGATCACACGCTCGGGCCCGGCGCGTGGCGGCCGCTGCGCCGAGCCGAGGTGCGCGCGCTCTACGCAGCCGGGAGCGGTGGCGGGGACGCCCCCGAGTAACCTGCATTGTCGTGAGACTCATGGCATTGCGCGGCGCGATCACCTGCGACGACGACACGCTGGAGGAGATCGACGCCAAGACCCAGACGCTCATGAAGGAGCTCCTGGCCCGCAACGACGTCGACCACGACGACCTCGTGAGCGTGATCTTCACCGCCACCGACGACCTGACGGCGGAGTTCCCGGCCGCCGCGGCTCGGGCGATCGGCCTCGGGGACGTACCGCTGCTGTGCGCCCGCGAGCTGGCCGTCGCGCACGGGATGCCGAGATGCATCCGGGTCCTCGTCCACTGCTACACCGACCGCGCCCGCGACGAGCTCCACCACGTCTACCTCGACGGGGCCCGCGCGCTTCGCGACGACCTTCCCGGGTAGTGAAGAGGGTCGCGCTCATCGGGACCGGCCTCATCGGCGGGTCGATCGGCCTCGCGCTCAGACGCGATGGCGTCGAGGTGATCGGCTTCGACGCCGACCCGTCCCGCGCGGCTCGAGCAGCTACCCTCGGCGCGCTCTCCGAGGTGGCGCGCGGGGTGGGCGAGGCGGTGGCCGGCGCCGACGCGGTGTTCGTCGCGGTCCCGGTGTCACGCGTCGCCGACGTCGTGGTGGCCGCGCTCGATGGGGGCGCGCCGGTCGTGAGCGACGTCGGCTCGGTGAAGGCGAGCGTGGTGGCCCGGGTCGAACAGGAGCGGCCGGAGCGGGCGTCGGCCTTCGTCGGCGGCCACCCGATGGCCGGCTCCGAGCAAGACGGCCTCGACGGCGCCGACGCCGACTTGTTCCTCGGCGCGACGTGGGTGCTCACACCGACGGAGCGGACCGCGCCCGAGGCATTCACCACGGTTCGCTCGTTGGTCGCCGGCCTCGGTGCGGAGATCGTGCAGGTCGCACCCGAGCATCACGATGCCCTCGTCGCGGTGGTGAGCCACGTGCCGCAGCTGGCAGCCACCACCCTGATGGACGTGGCCGCGACCAGCGGCGAGCAGCCCGCCACCCTGCTGCGCCTCGCCGCCGGCGGCTTTCGTGACATGACCCGCATCGCGGCCGGTCATCCGGGGATCTGGCCCGACATCTGCGTCGCCAATCGCGACGCCATCGTGCGTGCCCTCGACGACTACGTCGCCGCGTTGGCCGAGGTCCGGGGGCTCGTGCTCACGGGTGATGCGCGGGGTCTGCTCGAGCTGCTCGAGCGCGCTCGCGCCGCACGTCGCAACCTCCCGGTCGGCGCCGAGACCGGCGAGCCTCTCGTTGAGCTGCGCGTGCCGGTACCCGACCGGCCGGGGGTGCTGGCCGAGGTCACCACGCTGCCGGCCCGGCTCGGCGTCAACATCTTCGACTTCGAGATCGTGCACTCTTCCGAGGGTGGGGCGGGCGTGCTCGTGCTGGTGGTTCCGGAGTCGGGAGCGGCTGCGGTCGAGCAGGGACTCGCGGAGCTCGGCTATCACCCCGCGCGGAGCGTGCTCGAATGAGCGTTCCCACCGAGCTCGTGGTCGCGGGCCCGGTACCGCTCCGGGGGCGGCTGTGCCCGCCGGGCGACAAGTCGATCTCGCATCGCGCGCTCCTGTTCGCGGCGCTGGCCGAGGGCCCGAGCGCGCTCTCGCACCTCGCCGAGGGCGACGACGTCGCCCGGACGCGTGCCGCGCTCGAGGCCCTCGGCGTGGGCGTGCGCGCTGCGAACGGCGCGCAGGTCGTCGTGTCGGGCGCGGGCTTCGACGGCCTGCGCGAGCCGGAGGCGGTGATCGACTGCGGCAACTCCGGGACCACGATCCGCCTGCTGAGCGGTGTCCTTGCCGGCCGTCCGTTCCACTCCGTGCTCACCGGCGACGCGTCGCTACGCCGGCGTCCGATGGGGCGCGTGGTCGAGCCGTTGCGGGCGATGGGGGCACGGCTCGACGGCCGGTCGGGGGGCGAGCTGGCACCGCTGAGCATGCGGGGCGGCGGGCTCACCGGCTGCCGTCACGACCTCGCCGTCGCCAGCGCGCAGGTGAAGTCGGCGCTCCTGCTGGCCGGGCTCCAGGCCGCGGGGAGCACGGAGGTGCGGGAGCCTTCACGCAGCCGCGACCACACCGAGCGCATGCTCGCGAGCTTCGGCGCGCCGGTCGCGGTCGACGGTGACGTCGTGCGGGTACGCGCCGGCTGTCCGGAGCCGTTCGAGCTCGAGGTGCCGGGCGACCCGTCGTCGGCCGCGTTCCTCGTGGTCGGCGCGTGCATCACGCCGGGTTCCGACCTGGTGGTCGCCGACGTCGCCGTCAACCCGACACGCATCGGCTTCGTCGACGTGCTCCGACGCATGGGCGGTCGGGTGGAGCTGCGGGTGACGGGAGAACGGGCCGGCGAGCCGGTCGGCGACCTCGTGGTGCGGGCGTCGCCCTTGCGGGGAACGGTGATCGAAGGCGACGAGATCCCGGCCCTGATCGACGAGGTGCCGGCGTTGGCGGTGGCCGCCGCCTTCGCCGACGGCACCACGGAGATCCGGGGCGCGGCCGAGCTGCGGGTGAAGGAGAGCGACCGGATCGGCACGCTGGAGCAGGAGTTGCGGCAGATGGGGGTCGCAGTCGAGGCCCGGCCCGACGGCTTCTCGGTGGAGGGTGGCCGGCCGCGGGCCGCCAAGCTCAAGAGCCACGGCGACCATCGGATCGCGCTGGCAGTCGCGATCGCGGCGGGCGCCGCCGACGGCGAGTCAACCGTGCGCGGCTGGCGGGCGGTGACCGCCTCCTACCCGGGATTTGCGGTCGACTTCGCCGCGCTGCGCGGTGAGGGGTGAAGCGACTCGTCGCCATCGACGGGCCGTCGGGGTCGGGCAAGTCGACCGTGGCCCGCGGCGTCGCCGACGCCCTCGGCCTCGAGGTGCTCGACACCGGCGCGATGTACCGGAGCGTCACCCTGGCCGCGCTCGAAGGAGGCGTCGACCCTGCCGATGCGAACGCGGTCGCCGACGTCGCCCGCCGGGCCACGATCGAGGCCGAGGCCGGCGTGGCCCGGCTCGACGGGCGCGACGTGAGCGCCGCGATTCGCGGACCCGCGGTGACCGTCGCGGTCTCGGTCGCCTCGGCCCATCCTGCGGTGCGGGCCGAGCTGGTGGCGCGTCAACGGAGGTGGGTCGAGGAGCACGGCGGGGGAGTCGTGGAGGGACGCGACATCGGCACGGTCGTGTTCCCCGACGCGCCGGTCAAGGTGTTCCTCACCGCGAGCGACGTGGAGCGGGCCCGCCGCCGCCAACGCGACGAACACTCCGCCGACCGGGCCGTCGAGCTCGGTGAGGTCCACGAGGCGATGGCCCGTCGCGACGCGCTCGACTCGCGTCGTCACACGTCTCCGCTGCGTGTCCCGGCCGACGCCCTCGTGATCGACACCACGGGCCGCGACGCGCCCGAAGTGGTGGCCGAGATCGTGGCAGTGTTCGAGTCGCGGGCGAGACAGCCGCGGTGATCTTCTACCCCCTCGCCCGGGGTCTGGTGGTCGGGGCGTGTCGCGCGCTGTTCCGGGTGCGGCTGCGAGGCAAGGAGCTGGTGCCACCCGCCGGCCCGTACGTGGTCGCGCCGACGCACCGGTCCATCCTCGACATCCCGTTCTCGGCCACGATCACGCGACGCCGGGTGCGCTTCATGGGCAAGAAGGAGCTGTGGGAGAGCCGGCTCGGTGCGCGGCTGTTCACCGCGCTGGGCGGCTTCCCCGTCGACCGTGACGCGGGGACCGGGGCGGTGAAGGCGGCGCTCGGATGGCTCGAGGCCGGTGAGCCCGTCGTGGTGTTCCCGGAGGGGACCCGACGCAGCGGCGGCGAGGTCGCCGACCTGCACGAAGGGGCCGCGTACCTCGCGCTCAAGGCCGGCGTGCCGCTCGTGCCGGTGGGGATCGCGGGCAGCGAGGCGATCCTCGCCAGCGGGAAGGTCGTGCCTCGCCTGCGCCGGGTGGCGGTGGTCGTGGGTCGGCCGCTCGCGCCGCAGACGGCGCCGGGTGCCGCGTCGCGGGCCGAGGTGCACCGCCTCACTGCGGAGCTCGCCGCCGAGCTCCAGGAGCTCTTCGACCGGGCCGCGGCGCTCGTCTGAGGCGGGCCGGCCCGCCAGGTCAGCCGAGCAGGACGCCCAGGAACGCCGCGGCCAGCGCGAACAGCAGCGACGCGCCTTCGAGCGAGCCCGAGAGCGCGGCCGCTTGACGCCGGGCGTCGTCGGTGGGCGCGGCGCGGACTCGGGGCGCGGCGACGAGCACGTGTACCGCGGCCGCGAGGCCCGAGATCGCGACGCAGGCCAGCTTCACCAGAAGGGTGGTCAGCCAGCGCGCGCCCCGGTCCGCGGCGTGGAGCGCGAACAGGTTCCAGACCCCGGTAGCGAGCAGGACAGCGTAGGCCGGCCAGGCCACGAGCTGGAAGCGGCGGGCGACGGCTCGCACCGTGTCGCTCCCCGCGGGCCGGAGCGCGGGCACGATCGTGCCGAGCGCGATCTGGCCGCCGACCCAGATGGCCGCAGCCACGACGTGCAGGAACACCCGGATCGTGGAGCTCGTGACCGGGAGCACGGTTCCCTGTCGGTGGGCGCGCTCAGCCGGCCAGGTCGGCGAGGGCGTGAGAGGCGTCGACGGCGCGGTCCTCGGTGAACGGGCCGCCGCGCGCACGGGCAGCGGCGGGATCGCCGCCGAGGAGGAACGCAGCCACCGAGTCGAGCGTTGGCACCAGCTCGCGCAGCTCGCGAGGGGGCGGGAAGTACTCGTCCTCGTCGGTGACATGCACGAGCTCGACGCCCTCGGTCGGCGCGAGCCGTGCGATCACCGCGTCGACCAGATCCTCGGGTGCGCTGGCGCCGGCCGTGACGCCGACGACCTCGGCGCCGGCGAGCGCGGCGACGTCGAGCTCCTCGGGTCCGTCGACCCGCAACACGACCGGACAGCCCGCGGCCGTCGCCACCTTCGCGAGCGCGATCGTGTTGGACGAGTTCGCGCTGCCGATTACGACGACCGCATCGGCGTCGGCCGCGATGGTCGACAGCGCGGCCTGCCGGTTGGTGGTCGCGAAGCACAGATCGTTGCGCGCCGCGGTCCACAGGTCGGGGAACTGCTCACGGGTCCGCTCCATGATCCCCTCCCAATCGTGGAGGGCGAGGGTGGTCTGGGCGAGCAGGGCGACACGCGACGGATCCGCCACCTCGGGGAGCACCGTGTCGAGGTCGGCATCGCGCTCCACGAGCTTGATCGCGTCGGGAGCCACCGCGAGCGTGCCGACTGCCTCGTCGTGGCCCTCGTGGCCGACGTAGAGGATCGTGAACCCCTTGCCGGCGCGGGTCTTGGCCTCGTGGTGCACCTTCGTGACGAGCGGACAGACCGCGTTCACGACGAACCGGCCTTCTCGGCGCGCCGCGTCCACCACCTCGGGCGCCGAGCCGTGGGCGGAGAGCATGAGCGGCGCGCCCGCCGGCACCTCGCCGACGTCGTCGACGAAGACCACACCGAGGCGCCGGAACCGGTCGACCACGAGGCGGTTGTGGACGATCTCGTGGTAGCAGTACACGGGTGGCTCGAAGACCCGCACCATCCACGCCAACGCCTTGATGGCCATCTCGACCCCCGCGCAGAACCCGCGGGGCTGGGCGAGGAGCACGCGACGCACCGGCACGTCGCGAGGCTAGCCCTCGGGCCGACTGCTCCTACACTCGCGCCATGCCTTCCGCGCGCGTCTCTGTGGTCGCGCCCGATTCGCCGGCCGCCGCCGCCGGCCTCCGTCCCGGCGACGAGATTCTTGGCCTCAATGGCGAGGATCTGCGCGACGTGATCCGCTACCAGCTCCAAGCCGACGAAGCCGTCGTCGAGCTCGCGCTGCGCCGGAACGGCCGCGAGCGGCGTGTGACGGTCGAGAAGGACGCGGGCGAGCCGCTCGGCCTCGCGCTCGACTCGGCCGTGTTCGACCGCGTCCGCACCTGCGACAACCATTGCCCGTTCTGCTTCATCTACCAGCTCCCGAAGGGCATGCGGCGGAGCCTCTACCTCAAGGACGACGACTACCGGCTGTCGTTCCTCTACGGCAACTTCACCACCCTGACCCGCTTCACCGAGGCCGACCTCGAGCGGGTCGTGACCGAGGGGCTGGGCCCTCTGTACGTGAGCATCCACGCCACCGACCCCGACGTCCGGGCGCGGCTGCTGCGGAACCGTCGCGGGGCCACGAGCCTGCGGTGGCTGGACGCACTGCTCGACGCCGGGATCGAGGTCCACGGGCAGGTGGTGGTCTGCCCCGGGCTCAACGACGGCGACGTGCTCGACACCACGCTGCTCGGCGTGCTCGATCGCTATCCGCGTCTCGCCACCGTCGGAGTCGTGCCCCTCGGCGTGAGCGCGTACAACCGCGAGCCGGAGCTGCGGCCGCACGCCGCGGACGAGGCCGCAGCCGTGCTCGACCTCGTCGAGCGGTGGCAGGGCCGGTTCCTCGACACGCTTGGCCGCCGCGTCGTATTCGCAGCCGACGAGTACTTCCTCATGGCGGGGCGTTCCTTCCCCGAGGCCGACGCCTACGAGGGCTTCGCTCAGCACGAGAACGGCATCGGCATGGCTCGCACCTTCGAGCGCGAGACGCGCCGGGCGCTGGCCGGTCACGAGGTCGCGGGCACCGGGCCGAGGGCGGGATTCTTCGCCTCGGTCGACGGCGCGCCCGCGGCGGGATACCGCGCGCCACGTGGCTGCAACGCCAGCCCGGTCGCGTTGGGGCCGCGACCGTCGGCCGAGCGCGTCCCGGTCGCGGTGCTCACGGGCGCGTACGGCGCGCAGGTGCTCGCACCCCTGCTGCCCGCGCTGGCAGCGGCCGCGACCGCACCGGTGCGGCTCGTGCCCGTCGAGAACCGCTTCTTCGGTGGCAACATCGGCGTGACGGGGCTGCTCACGGGCATCGACCTGGCCGCCGCGCTCGAGGGCGAGCCGGCGGGCCATCGCTTTCTCCTGCCCGACGTCGCGCTCTCGCAGGGCCGGTTCCTCGACGGCTCGACCGTCGGCGAGCTCCCCCGGGTGGTCGAGGTGGTGCCGACCGACGGCGCGTCCCTCGTCGGCGCGCTCCGATGAGCGAGCCGCTCGTGGCCGTGGTCGGGCGGCCTAACGTCGGGAAGTCGACCCTGGTCAACCGGTTCGTCGGTCGGCGCGACGCGATCGTCGAGGAGGAGCCCGGCGTCACGCGCGACCGCAAGGAGCTCATGGTCGAGTGGGCCGGTCGCGACTTCCGGGTGGTCGACACCGGCGGCTGGGTGGCGTCGGGGGAGCCGCTGGCCCGGCGGGTGAGCCGCCAGGCGGAGCGCGCGATCGCCGAGGCCGACGTCATCCTCGTGGTGGGCGACGTCACCGTTGGCGTCACCGAGGAGGACGACCGGGTCGCGGCGATCCTGCGGAGAGCCGAGAAGCCCGTCCTCGTGGTGGCCAACAAGGTGGACGACGAGCGACGCGAAGGCGAAGCGTGGGCCTTTGCTGCCCTCGGCCTCGGCGCCCCGATGGCCGTGTCAGCGCTGCACGGCCGCGGCAGCGGTGACCTCCTCGACGCCGTGGTCGCCCGCCTGCCGCGGGAGCCGGAGGCGCCGGACACAACCGGCGAGGGCGACGAGGAGAGGATGTTCTCGGTCGCGGTCGTGGGGCGGCCCAACGTCGGCAAGTCGACGCTGTTCAACCGGCTGGTGGGCGACGAGCGCTCGATCGTGCACGACGAGCCCGGCACGACCCGCGACGCCGTCGACACCGTCGTCGAGACGCCCGAGGGCCCGCTCCGCTTCGTCGACACCGCCGGCATGCGGCGCCGCAGCCGGATCGACGAGCCCGCCGAGTACTTCAGCCTGGTACGTGCGCTCCAGGCCGTCGACCGCGCCGACGCGGCGCTGTTCGTCATCGATGCCGCGCAGGGGATCACCCACCAGGACCAGCGGCTCGCGGAGCGGGTCGACGCGGCGGGCAGCGCGGTGGTGGTCGTGCTCAACAAGTGGGACCTCCTGGCCGCCGACGCGCGCAGGCAGGTGCTCGTCGACGTCGCCGACCGGCTCGGGTTCCTCGGGTATGCGCCGGTGCTCAAGGTGTCCGCGCTCACCGGACTCGGCACCCACAAGCTGCTCCCCGCGCTCCGCGAGGCCGAGGAGGCCTACCATCGGCGCATCCCCACCGCCGCGCTCAACCGGCTGCTGCGAGAGGCGCAGGCCGGTCACCCCCCGCCGCTCGCGCGCGGGCGCCGGCCCCGCGTCCTGTATGCGACCCAGGGCGCGACCGACCCGCCCACGGTGACGCTCTTCGCCACCCGGCCGCTGCCGCCGACCTACCTGCGCTACCTCGAGCGCCGGATCCGGGAGGCTTTCGACCTCGGGCCGGCACCCCTGAAGCTCCGGGTGCGCCGCCGGGGCGGCTGACCGGCGGGCGGCCGCGGGTCCGCCTGGATCGGTCGGGCGCGGCGCCGTGCCAGTAATGCTGGTGGGCTTGAAGTGGTTGGTGTTCCGACGTGACGCCAGGGTCGCGCTCGGCATCGTTGCCACGTTACGCGCGAGCAGGAACCCGCCGCTCCGGTGGAGTGGGCCGAAAAGCCTATTGTTGCCTACCGTTCGGGGGTGCGAGGATGGGAGGGCCAGGTCGACAGGCGGGTGTCTTTGCCACGGAGCGTGCAATCGGCGATGATGTACGGCGTGCTGAAGGGGCAGGGAGCTCGCCCGTCGTATCCGCGCGGACGCGGTGAGCGCGGCGCGGCGCTGGTCGAGTTCGCGATCATCCTGCCGTTGATCCTGCTCATCACCTTCGGGATCATCGAGTACTCCTACGCCTTCAACGCCGACTCGACCGTGGCCCAGGCCGCTCGGGCGGGCGGGCGGACCGCGTCGGCGCTGTCCCAGGACGACACGCAGGCCGAGCAGGCCGCCGGCGCGGTCGGAGCGGCCCTCCAGACCCTGCCGGCCAACGAGCCGCAGCTGGTCTGGATCTACAAGGTGACGGCCCCCGACGGGTCGCCCCCAGATGCGTGCGCGACCGACTGCACCTCCTTCACGTGGGACCCGGTCGGGAAGAAGTTCAACACCAGCGCGCCGGGCGGAAGCGGCTGGAAGGGCTCGAGCCAGAACATCTGCACGGATGGTTCCGGTGGGTCGAAGCCCTTCGACCTGGTCGGCGTCTACGTCAAGATCGACCACAAGTTCATCACGCCCGGGCTCTTCGGCCCCGGGACGTTCCTTACCGATCACAGCGTGTTCCGGCTCGAGCCGAAGCCTTCCAGCAGCGCGATCTGCCCGCCGCATTCGTGATAACAGCGCGGAGACGGATGAGCCGGACCGCAGCCCATGGCGCCCGCCGCGTGAGGCGCGACGGCGAGAAGGGCTTCGTCCTCGTCTGGTTCGCGCTCATGATGGTGGTTCTCCTCGCGATCGGCGGCCTCGCGCTCGACTTCTCCAACTGGTATCTGGTGGGCACTCACGAGCAGAAGGCGGCCGACGCGGCGTCCCTGGCTGGCGCCGTCTTCCTGCCCGAGAACACCAACAACGATGGGGTCAACAAGGCCCTCGACATCGCGAAGCAGAACGGCTTCGCATCCGGCGTCACCGCGACCCCGGTTCCGGGGAAGCCGAGCCAGATGCAGGTGACCATCACGACCCGGGTGAAGAACTTCCTGGCCGAGGTGCTCGGGTTCGACACCCAGACCGTGACTAAGACGGCCATCGCCGAGTACGAGCGCCCGGTGGCGATGGGGAGTCCCAACAACCAGTTCGGGAACGACCCCGAGACGGGGACCCCCGGTACGCCGACATACCCGAACTTCTGGGCCAATGCTGCCGGCCCCAGCTACGAGAAGCACTACGGCGACGCCTACTTGAGCGCGAACTGCAATGCCTCGCCGGAGGGAGTGGTGCCCGACAACTGCACCAGCAACGGCGGCACGAACCTCGAGCTCGACCCCAAGGGCTACTACTACGCTGTGCGCGCCACGCAGGGAGGTGCCCTCAAGTTCGAAGCGTTCGACCCCGGCTTCGTGCACGTCGGCACCAACTGCACCGGCGGCGCGCCGGTTGCGAACGGCCCTCAGCTTCCCAACCTCGACAGCAGAGCGACGGACATCGAAAGTGCCTTTGGCCAGCTGGCCGCGCGCGCGTTCTTCCCCGGCTACCCGGCCGCGCCCGTCCCGTCGCCCAAGGTCGTGTACTCGCCGGGTGGCACGCCGAACGGGGACCGCTACTGCACGGGCGACCGGCTGACCGCGCTCCAGAGTGACCCGCTGGACCCCGACCCGACCCATTCCCCGAATCCTCCCAGCACGACGTTCACCGTCCTGGGCCCGGCCCAGGTTCTCGGCAACCCGGGCACGGCGACACCGATCGCTGGGTGCACCAAGACGTTCCCGGGCGTGAAGGCGATGACCCCGCTCGGCCTGGTCACGAACCTCACGCAGAACGTCAAGGTCGGGCCCGACCGGCTCGCGTCGTGGTTCCGGCAGTGGTACCCGCTGTGCACCGCTACCGTGCAGGCGGGCGAGGACTACTTCATCCAGGTCACCACCAGCAACGGCGCGGGGGAGAACCACTTCTCGCTGCGGGCGACGGGGGTGTCCAACACCGAGGTGTTCGGGAACGAGCGGATGTCGATCTACGGGAACTTCACCGCACCGGGCAGCTTCTACCTCGCTCGGATCGTCCCCGCGGGGATCGACCGGGACCTGGTTCTGAGCTTCTACGACATCGGTGACGCGTCGAGCTCGGGGCAGGTCACCGTCCTCCCGCCGTCCGACCCGGGCGCGAGCATCGGCGAGTGCACGTACACGCCGCCGCGCGGCAATCAGATCGGTCCCCCGTGGGGGAGATTCGACGGCCGCGGCTGTACGTTCTCGGTCAACTACGCCAGTTTCAACGCGCAGTGGATCCAGGTGAAGGTCCCCATCCCCAACACCTACACCTGCAACTTCACCGACACGATCAACGGCTGCTGGTTCAGAATCCAGTTCTCCTTCAAAGAGGGACCGGTCTTCGACACCACCACCTGGACCGCGAGCCTCTCGGGCGACCCGGTGCGCATCATCAAGTAGCCGCGTCGCCCCGCCGTCCTGGCCCGCCCTAACCTGACCGTCGTGACCGACGAGACCGTCCGCAAGCACGTCGAGCGGGCCCTCCAGGGCAACCTCGAGCAGGGGCGGGAGAAGCTCGAGCAGCAGGGCAAGCTGTTCGTGCGCGACCGCCTCGCCCTCCTCCTCGACCCCGGCTCCTTCGCCGAGGACGGGCTCCTCGCCAACGCGCTGGCCGGCGACCTCCCGGCCGACGGCGTGATCACCGGCGTCGGGCGGATCGACGGGCGGGCCGTCTGCGTGATGGCCAACGACACGACCGTGAAGGCCGGCTCGTGGGGCGCGCGCACGGTCGAGAAGATCGTGCGGCTCACCGAGACCGCGCTGCGGCGCGAGCTGCCGGTCGTGTACCTCGTCGACTCGGCCGGCGCCCGCATCACCGACCAGGTCGAGCTCTTTCCGGGCCGGCGCGGCGCCGGTCGCATCTTCGCCAACCAGGTTCGGCTCTCGGGCCGGGTGCCGCAGGTGTGCTGCCTGTTCGGCCCGTCGGCCGCGGGCGGCGCCTACATTCCCGCCTTCTGCGACATCGTGTTCATGGTCGAGGGCAACGCCTCCATGTATCTGGGTTCGCCCCGCATGGCCGAGGAGGTGATCGGGGAACGTACGTCGCTCGAGGAGATGGGCGGTGCCCGGATGCACGCGACCGTGAGCGGCTGCGGCGACAACCTCGTGGCGACCGACGAGGAGGCGATCGCCGCGGCGCGCCGCTACCTCTCGTACCTGCCCGGAAGCTGGCGGGCCGTGCCGCCAGCGAGCAAGGCCCGCCCGCCGAAGGCCGGCGCGAGGCCCATCGCGGCCGTGGTCCCGGCCGAGGAGCGCAGGCCCTACGACATGCACGAGGTGATCGACGCGCTCGTGGACGACGGCTCGTTCCTGGAGATCAAGCCGCTGTTCGCGAAGGAGCTGATCGTCGGGCTGGCCCGGCTCGCCGGCGAGACGGTCGGGATGGTCGCCAACAACCCCCGGCACCTCGGTGGCGTGCTGTTCGTCGACTCGGCCGACAAGGGGGCCCGCTTCGTGTGGGGCTGCGACGCGTTCAACGTGCCGCTGGTGTTCCTGGCCGACGTGCCGGGCTTCATGATCGGCAGCCAGGTCGAGCGCGAGGGCATCATCCGCCACGGGGCCAAGATGATCACCGCGGTCACGGAGGCCACCGTGCCCAAGGTCTCGGTCATCGTGCGCAAGGCCTACGGCGCCGGGCTCTACGCAATGTGCGGCCCGGCCTTCGACCCCGACGCCTGCCTCGCGCTGCCCAGCGCGCAGATCGCCGTGATGGGGCCCGAGGCGGCCGTGAACGCGGTCTTCTTCAACAAGATCCAGGCCATCGACGACCCCGACGCGCGGGCCGCGTTCGTGGCCGAGCGCCGGGCCGAGTACGAGTCGGACGTGGACCTGGTTCACCTGGCGTCGGAACTGGTCGTCGACGCCGTCGTGCCACCCGAGGAGCTGCGTGACGAGCTGGTGCGGCGGCTGGAGCTGGCCCGAGGCCGTCGACGCGAGGTGTTCGACCGGCGCCACGGCGTGCCACCGGTCTGAGCGTCAGGCCGACGCGCCGTCGGCGAGGATCTCGAGCTGGCGGAGATAGATCGCGCGCCAGTTGAAGCCCGTGCGCGCTCCCCGTTGCACACGGCCGCGCACAATCGGAGGGACGCGGCGCAACAACCTCGAGTGGCGCGATCGCGCGTGCACACCGACGTGCTGGGCCAGTCCCCGAGTGGCCTGCCGGAGGCGACGGCGGGCCCGGAGCGTCGGAGACATCGGGAGCTCGTTGGCGAAGGGCACGGTCGCGAAGTCGGGGAAGGCCCGGTGCAGGGCGTCGATGTGGAAGCGCCGGTCGACGAGCATCGACGCCGGCAGACCCGTGAGCAGCTGCACGACGTCGCAATCGAGGAAGGGGGAGTGCACCGCGAGCGGGGTGAGCAGTGAGTGCGGGACGAGGCTGATCTCGCGCCGGGTCGTGTTCCAGAACGAGAACGAGCCGATCGGGTTGGGAGCGCCGGCGTGCCGGCCGAGCTCGGCGACCGCGTGGTCGACGGCGCGCACACGCGGAATCGAGTGGAAGAAGTCGGGAGTGAGCGCGGCCGCGAGGACGGGCTCGAGGTGGTCGGGGGCGAGCCGCTCGAAGAGGAGGGCGAAGTCGCCGCTCGCGACCGCGCTGACCTCGCCGGGGTAGAGGGACGCGCCGCCGGCGAGCACGTCGCCGCCGATCCCGTCGTAGGTGAGCGGGGTCGCCGAGAGGAGGTGATCGGCGACCGGGAGGTACCAGGCGTGCTCGTCGGCGCAGAAGCTGGTGCCGCGGTTCTTGCGCAGCTCGGCGTGCCAGCCCGCGTCGAGGTAGCCGCCCAGCTTGACGTGGTCGATCCCGAGGCGAGCGGCGAGCCGCGCGGCCACCGTGATGTCGCGGTCTCCGATGTGCTGGCTCCCGGTCACGACCCGTCGAGGTGGACGCCTCTGGCGGATGAGCTCCAGCAGGATGTGGCGCGAGTCGACGCCACCACTCAGCGGCAGATCGAACGCCTCCTCGTCGGGCGGCAGCCGTCGCCGGACCGCCTCGTGAACCCGCTCGACGAACGCGTCGATCGCTGTGTCGCGCGCGAGCGCATCGTGCCCGACCGGGCGAGGCCACGGGTCGATCACCGGCTCGTCGCCGGACCACGTGAACGTTCGCATCGGTGAGACCACCCGGATCGACGCGAACGGTGTGGCGTCGCCGAGGTAGTGGCCGAGTCGGAGGAACACGGCGAGCGCGTCGTGGTCGAGGTCGCGGGGCGCGCCCCGGTCGACGAGGGTGACGAGGCTCGGCGAGATGCACAGCTCGCGGTCCGTGACGAAGACGAAGAGCGGGAAGAAGCCGAGCGGGTCGGTGCGCACCGTGACCCCGGTGCCGTCCCAATGCCAGTCGGCGAACACGCCGTTGGCCGCGCCCGCGGGTTCGGGCACGGGGGTACCCATGCGGTGAGTGGCGGCGCCCTCGACGCTGGCGTTGCCGGCGGCGTCCAGGCGCACGTGCAGGAACGTCATGTCCACGCTCCATTCTCGCAGTGCCGGTCCGGCCGGTGTGACAATGAGGCGTGCCCTGGTGCGGCTCCTGCGACCGGTTCCTCTCGCCGTCGACGGTGCGGGCCGACGGCACCTGCCCCCGCTGCGGCCGCTCCGTGGACCGGGGCCGCGCGCATGCGGGGGCGGCCGACGGCGCGGAGGAGCCCCTCGGCGCGGCCGAGACGTTGCCGCCCGTCCCGTGGCACCTCAAGCTGCTCGGTGCCGCGCTCGCGCTGTATCTCGGCTATCGCGCGTGGCAGGGCATCGAGTGGGTGTGGCACCGGCTCTGACCGGTCGACCTCCGCGACCACTCCCGGAGCCCGCTGAGGGTCGCGCGCCGCGACCTAGACTCGCCCGCGCACGGGCTGTGGCGCAGCTTGGTTAGCGCGTCGGTCTGGGGGACCGAAGGTCGCGGGTTCGAGTCCCGCCAGCCCGACCAGCGAAGAGCAGGTCCGGTCACGGTGACGTCCCACCCGCCGAACATGACCTCATCTACTACCGTCAACACCAACCGGAACTCGCGCACGGAAACCAAACTAGCCCGCACCGCATGAGACCCGGGGTGGCTCACTCTCCCTCCTAACGGTACGATCGCGACGTGGAGGGCGGCCATGGAGGGCGGGCGACCCGGACGCGACACATATGCACGAGGCGCGTCTGGCTGGGGCGGGGGTTCCCCGGTATCGGCGCTTCGCTCGCAGTGGCAGTGTCTAGCGTCGCGTTGGCTGTGGGTGCGTGTACTCACTCGCCGGAACACAGCACTCGCGCTTACTCGTCGGTCAGCTACCTGAGCCGGGGTAGCGATGAGGTGGTCTACGTGTACTGGACCCGCGACCGCGACCGGGTCCAAGGCTCGCTCAGCGCCGCCGAAATCAAGCCCGCAGATCCCTACAACCTCGCAACACAAACCTGGGGGTTCCAAGGCAGCATCACCCCCGCAGCGCTGACGCTTCACTCGCAATCTGGCGGCACCTGGAACGGCGCGTTCGACGGCAACAGCTTGGTCTTGCACTGGTCCGTCGATGGCACCGCCAAAACAACCGTCTTGATGCTGGCGACCAGCGCGGGCTACGACAGCGCCATCCAGGCCCTGGACCAGCAAGTTGCCGCGACTCGTCAACAACTCGCCGATACGCAAGCCCTCGCCCGGGCTCAGGCCCTCGCGCAGGCGGCGCAGAACAAAGTCGGCGCCAAGACCGCTGCTGCCCAGGCCCGCGCCGCCGCGCAAGCCGCCGCCGCCCAAGCACGCGCCCAAGCCCAAGCCGCCGCGCAAGCCCGCGCCCAAGCAGGCCAAGCTTCGCGTGCCAACGCGCTCGCCAACCGCCAAGCCCACCCAAACGGGTAACCCGCCAGCTCACGATCGAGCCGGGAAACCCATGGCAGAATGCCTATGTGGGTCCTTCCGCTGGCATCTCCGACGCGAGCTGCTCGAGATGGAATCCTTCAACACCTGCTCGAGGCCCAGGTCGTCATCACGGACTGGCGACTCGAGTACAACCACTACCGACCGCACCAGTCCCTCGGCTACCTGAGCCCGGCTGCGACGGTGATAACGACGTAGTGGTCCGCCGAGCCGTGACAGATCGTCACCTTGGGCTGGCCCACGTCGGCCGGCGACGCGACGAGCAAGTGCGCAACTTTGCGCAGCGTGCCTCGTCACTGTGACCTTCGGCCCTCGTCGGAGGTGCGTTCGGCCCTCACCGCGCCACCGTCGCGACCCTATGGTCGAGTTCGGGCCCGACCGAGGTGCCCCGAGGAGGCCGCGATGCCCGGAACTCCGTCGCTCGCTCCGCTCTATCCCGACCCGCCGGTCGAATATCGAGAGGCGCGTCTCCTCGTCGCCGTCGTCGACGGGGGCGCACCGGCCGGCGTGCTGGCGTCGGGGCTCGAGCCGGGCGGGGCGCCCATGCGAGCCGTGATCTTCGCGGACTACCCCGACACAAGCATCGGCCCCTACCGCGAGGTCGTGGTGCTCACCTCGGCTTCCTTCGCCGATACCGACGGGCTGTTCTGCCCGCTCATCTACGTGACGAGCGACGCCGCGCTCTGCGCCGGTCGGGAGATCTGGGGGTTCCCCAAGAAGATGGCCGAGATCGAGCTGGAGACCGGGGACGGCGAGACGCGCGCGCGGCTCGTGCGCGCGTCGCAGGAGCTCGTCGTGATCGAGGGATCGGCGTCGGAGCCTGCCGAGCCGACGGCGATCGGCGGGCTCGGGGCGTCGCCCATCTTCAATCACAAGCAGATCCCGGCACCTACCGGCAAGGAGCCCGACGTCGACACCCTGACCGCGGTCCGCATCGAGTCGGTGGTGCACGCGGCGTGGACGGGGACCGGAGTGCTGCGTGCGGCAGGGGAGGTGGCGACCGTGCTGGGAGAGACGGCACCGGTCACCCTCATCCGCAGCGTGTCCGACATGGTGCTGCCCGCGGGCGAGACGCTGGGTTGAGCAGGCGCTGGGCTGACCGCGGTGGATCTCGAGCTTCCCGCGGAGATCCGGGACTATCAGGGAGTCGCCGCGGCGTTTGCCCGGCGTGACCTGTCGCCCGCGGAGGTCGAGCTCGATCGCGTGCCCGATCCCGCAGTCGCGTTCGGGAGCGAGACCCATCGTCGCGCCATGGCGCGCGGCTACGAGCTCGGCCTCCACAAGCTCGCCCTCTCGGAGGCGGCCGGTGGGCTCGGTCTCGGCGTGCTCGCGGAGACCGTCGTGTTCGAGGAGCTCGCCGCGGGCGGCGCCGGCCTTGCGAGCCAGCTCCTCGTGGCGCCCGTCCCCGCCACGGTGATCGACCGCTTCGGCCTCGGTGAGCGCCATCCCGTCTTCAAGGACTACCTACGGGCGTTCGTCGCCGACACGAAGGGCGAGCACGGGGGCGCGTGGGCGATCACCGAGCCCGGGGTCGGCTCCGACATCTTCACGTTCCACGAGCCGGGCATCCGTTTCGCCACCCGAGCCGCGCGGGCCGAGCGAACGCACGGCGGCTACCGCCTCCAGGGCGCCAAGTCCGCGTTCGTCAGCAACGGCTACCTCGCCGACTTCTTCCTGCTCATGGCGGCGGTGAACCCCGATGAGGGCATGGAGGGAACCGGCGTCTTCCTCGTCCCGGGCGACCTGCCCGGCATCACGAGGGGGCGGCCGCTCGACAAGCTCGGCCTGCGCGCGCTCAACCAGGCCGAGGTCTTCTTCGACGGAGTGGTGGTGCCCGAGGAGTTCCTGGTGCTCGAGCCCGGAGCGGCGTACGAGCTGCTCCTCGGCTGGATCGTGATCCACGGAAACACCTCGGTCGGGACGCTCGCGCTCGGCGTTGCCCGGGCCGCCTACGACCATGCGCTCGGCTACGCGAAGGAGCGCGTCCAGGGCGGGCGGCCGATCGCCGAGCACGAGCTCGTCGCCAAGAAGCTCTTCGACGCCTATCGCTCGATCGAAGCTGCCCGCGCCCTCCTCTGGCGATCGGCATGGCTGCTCGACGAGGGAACCCCCGACCTCCGCATCGCGATGGCGGCGCGGACGCTCGCCTCGGACACGTGCGTCCATGTGACGTCGGAGGCGATCCAGGTGATGGGGGGCTACGGCATCTCGCGCGAGAACCCGCTCGAGAAGCTCTACCGCGACGCGAAGCTGCTCCAGATCATGGACGGCACCGTCGAGCGGGTGAGCCTCCTCGCGGCTGCCCATCTCTGAGACAGCCTGGGTCGTCGCTTCCGACCCGGCGTAGCCTCGGAGGATGAGCAGGCCGGCAGAGGCGCGACGCTTCCCGCGAGCGGGGCTCGCGAGCCCGCACTACCTCGCCTCTGCCGCGGGCCTGGCCGTGCTCGCCCAGGGCGGCAACGCGGTCGACGCCATCGTCGCTGCGAACCTCGCGTTGGGCGTGGTCGCGCCCTACCTCTGCGGCTGCGGCGGCGACCTGTTCGCCATCGTGTGGGACGGCCGGCTCCACGGCTACCTGGGTGCCGGTCGCGCGGCCGCGGGTGCGACGCCCGACGCCCTGCGAGAGGCCGGTGTGGAGCACATGCCGTTCGTCGGCCCGCACACCGTCACGGTCCCGCAGGCCGTCGAGGGATGGTTCGCACTGTTGGAGCGGTGGGGAACGCGGTCCTTCGGCGACCTGAGCACGGCCGCGATCGGCTACGCGCGCGAGGGCTTCGAGCCGAGCACCACCGCGTTGCGGGTGCTGGGCGGCTGCAAGGCGCTCTACGCGGACTTCCCCGCCTGGCAGGCCGCCTACGGAGACGCCGCGGCCGGTGCGGTGCTCCGGCAGCCGGCCCTCGCCCGGCTCATGGAGCTCCTCGCCACCGACGGACCCGACGCGTACTACCAGGGGCGGGTGGCCGATGCCGTCGCCGTCGCCGTCCAGGCCGCTGGCGGCTTCCTGACCTCCGTCGACCTGGCCGCGCACATGGGCGAGTGGGGCGAGCCGATCGTGGCGGGCTACCGCGACACCCAGGTCGCCGAGCTGCCGCCACCAACCCAGGGCGTGACCGCGCTCGAGATCCTCCGCATCCTCGACGGCTTCGACCTCGGGGCCCTGGCGGAGCCCGATCGTCAACACGTCGCGATCGAGGCCACGAAGCTCGCGCTGGCCGACCGCGACGCGCACGTCACCGACCCCGACGCCATGGCACTCCCGGCCGCCGCGCTCCTCGAGGACGCATGGATCGAGCAGCGGCGCGCCGATATCGACCCGCGCCGGGCGCGAGCTCCGGCACCGGGCGTCGCGCAGGTGGGAGGCACGGCCTACCTGTGCGCAGCCGACGCCGACGGCCTGCTCGTGAGCCTCATCCAGTCCAACTTTCTCGCCTTCGGATCGGGGATCCACGTTCCCGAGTGGGGGATCAACCTGCACAACCGCGGATCCTCGTTCTCGCTCGACGAGGATCGGGCCAACGTGCTCGCGCCGGGGAAGCGCCCCATGCACACGCTGATCCCGGCGATGGCGCTCCGAGAGGGCGAGCCGTGGCTCGTCTTCGGCAGCGAGGGAGGCGACGCGCAGGCCCAGGTCCAGGCCCAGGTGCTCACCCGGATCGTGGACGACGGCACCGATCCACAGGCCGCGCTCGATGCACCGCGGTGGAAGGTCGAGCCCTGGGCCTGGAAGCTGCGGGCCGAGGGACACCACCCGCCGGAACTGCTCGACGACCTGCGCGCGCGTGGACACGACCTGACCGTGACCCGGGCCTTCGACTTCGGGATGGGCCATGCGCACGCGATCGCGCGCACGGCCTTGGGGTACGCGGTCGCGTCCGATTACCGCTGCGAGGGGGCCGCGCTCGGCCTGTAGCGGCCCGATTACCATCGTGGTCCTGATGGTGCGAGGTACCCACGAGGTGCGAGGGGCCGACGAGGGGCGCGAGGCCCTGGCCCGCCACGACTACCTGGCCGACGACGGCCTGGCCACGGCGGTCTTCCTCGCCATCACCCTCCGGCGCCCACTCCTGCTCGAGGGCGAGGCCGGGGTCGGCAAGACGGAGCTCGCCAAGGTGCTCGCGAGCTGGACGGGCGGCGGCCTGGTCAGGCTCCAGTGCTACGAGGGCATCGACGCGGCCCAGGCCGTCTACGAGTGGGACTACTCGCGCCAGCTCCTCCACCTCCGGGCAGTCGAGGCCGGCGGCGGCGCGGTCGTGGAGGACGAGCTCTACTCGGAGCGCTTCCTCGTGCGCCGGCCGCTGCTCGAGGCCATCGCCTACCGGGGCGACGTGCCGCCGGTGCTGCTCATCGACGAGGTCGACCGGGCCGACGACGAGTTCGAGGCGTTCCTCCTCGAGATCCTCTCCGACTACGCGATCACGGTGCCCGAGCTCGGCACGTTCCGCGCCGTCGTGCCCCCACTCGTGATCGTCACCTCCAACCGCACTCGCGACGTGCACGACGCGCTCAAGCGGCGCTGCCTCTACCACTGGATCGGGCATCCCGACTTCGAGCGCGAGCTGGCCATCGTGCGCGTGCGCGCTCCCGAGGTGATGGAGGCCCTGGCTCGGCAGGTCGCGGCGGCGGTCGGTGAGCTACGGGGCCTCGACCTCTACAAGACGCCGGGTGTGGCCGAGACGATCGACTGGGCCCAGGCCCTGGCCGCGCTCGGACGGGCCGACCTCGACGAGGAGTCGATCGCGCTCACTCTGGGCACAGTGCTGAAGTACCGCGAGGACCAGGAGCGGGTGCGGGCCCGCGGCCTGGGCGAGCTCGTCACGGCGGCGAGGCGCCAGGATGGCTGAGCACATCGCCGCCGACCGGATGGCGGTCGCGTTCGCCCGGGTGCTTCGCGGCACGGGCCTCGACATCCCCGTGGGCGCCACGGTGACGTTCGCACGCGCGCTGGCCGCCGTGGGCATGGGCGACGAGCGCGACGTGTACTGGTCGGGGCGGGCGACGCTCGTCCGTGACCGCGCCGACGTCGAGGCCTACGACCGCGCCTTCGCCGAGTTCTGGCTCGGGCGCACACACGCCGAAGGTGAGCGCGGAGCCGAGCCCGTCACCCTCACCGTCGCCTACGACGCGTCCTCTGCCGCGAGCGAGGCACCGCGTGAACAGGGACATGACGACGGACCGGTGCTCACCGTGCGGTGGAGCCCCGTCGACGTCCTCCGCCACCGCGACTTCGCCTCCTTCACCCCGGCAGAGTTCGAGGAGGCGCACCGGCTCATCGCCGACCTGCGGGTGATCGGCTCGGTACGCCGGTCACGCCGCCGCCAGCCGAGTCGACGACGCCGGGGGCACCCGGATCTACGACGGACTGTGCGGCGGGGGGCACCCGCCGCCGGCGGGCCCGGCACCCGCGCCGCTCCCCGACCCGCGCAC
>OBEQ011435224.1_pt1 | contig 28257 bp, 25 predicted proteins | sample 1670901 | NCBI WGS metagenome assembly OBEQ01 (sample SAMEA104232315, study PRJEB22302) | groundwater metagenome | biome: forest; feature: aquifer; material: groundwater | place: USA | collected 2011-08-07 | depth 5.4 m
AAAATCCGGCGCGCGTAAATTCCAAAATCAAAAGAGAACATTTTTCTGCGAGGCAAATCCCGCCTTTGGCGGGATGGCGGCGATTAAGAATTTCTGATAAAATGAGTTCGAGCTGATTTGTAAATAGCCACACAACAGTGATAAGTGTTTCACGACCGTGATGTTAGTTTCTTCCTCGTGACCGCGAGGGCCGACCCGGTTTGACGGAAATTTTTTGTTTTGCATTAATTCATCCTGCACTCTATCATATATGCATGGACAAAGAGGAGGTAAAACAAAAAATCGTTCCTGTCTTGCGTCAATACAATGTTCTTTCGGCGTCTGTTTTTGGCAGTGTGGCGCGAGGCGAGGCCGGGGATACAAGCGACCTTGATTTGGTCGTTAGGATAGGGCGCCTCCTGCTTGGCATCTGGGGCTTTATTGCGCTTAAAAGCGAAAAGTTCCGCGTTCGAAGAGTGGTGGCCGTCCGGTGATTCTCGGGCCGGACAGAGAAGTGCTCTCCGGCAGCAGAGCGAAGTAAATCAAATATGTTTATATTTTTTGCTATCCTACGTTGCGATCGTCGCGTAGGATAGTAAACAACACAAGGAGGCAAAATTCTATACCCTATTGTGGGAATGTATCTTTGCTAAAAGATATAAACCAAGTTAGAATATCTCCCAATGCGAAAACATCCGGCGCTTATATTATCTTCCATTATTTTAGCGGCATTTGTTGCCGGGTTTTTTGTCTATCCGAAATATTTTGGCGCGAAGTTCCGGCCGTGGCGCTTGGGGCTTGATTTGGTCGGTGGCAGCAATTTGCTCTATGGCGTTGACCTCTCAAAAATCCCGGCCAACGATCATGATTCGGTATTGAACGGCCTGCGCGATGTCATTGAGCGCCGGGTAAATCTGTTCGGCGTCAGCGAGCCGCAAGTATTCATTGCGCGATCCGGAAACAATTCCAGTCTTATTGTCGAACTCGCCGGCGTAAAAGACGTCAGCGAGGCCATCCGTCAAATCGGCGAAACGCCGCAGCTCGATTTCCGGGAAGTGGAGCAGAACGGTTCGAGCACTCTGTTTGTCCGGACCAATCTCACCGGGCGCTATGTCACCGGCGCGCAACTCGATTTCAACAAAACTACCCAGGCGCCGCAGGTGGCTATTTCGTTCAACGGCGACGGCGGAGTGATTTTCGAGCAGATGACGGCGAAGAATGTTGGCAAGCCGATCGCCATTTTTCTTGACAATGATCTGATCGAAGCGCCGGTTGTCCAAGAAAAAATTTCCGGCGGCCAGGCCGTGATTACCGGACGGTTTTCAATTGACCAGGCGAAAAAACTGGTTGAGCGGTTCAACGCCGGCGCCTTGCCAGCACCGATCAGTTTGATCAGTCAGCAGACTATCAGCCCGACGCTCGGCACCGATTCGCTGAAAAAGGCAATCATCGCCGGCATCATCGGCACCATGCTGGTGATGATTTTTATGATCGCGTATTACAGATTTTTCGGGATTTTCGCGAGCCTGGCGCTCCTTATTTATATTTTTCTGACGCTCGGCGTTTTCAAAATTATTCCGATCACCTTGAGCTTGGCCGGTCTTGCGGGGTTCATTCTGACCATCGGCATGGCGGTTGACGCCAATATACTTATTTTTGAACGCGTCAAAGAAGAAACGAAGCGGGGGCTTTCGCGGGCAGCCGCCATTGAAGAGGGTTTCCGGCGCGCCTGGCCCTCGATCAGGGATTCTAACACGAGCACTATTATTACCGCGATCATCCTGTATTACTTCACTTCGAGTTTCGTCAAGGGATTTTCTCTGACGCTTCTGATCGGCGTTCTGGTGAGCATGTTCAGCGCGATCACCACGACCAGGCTGTTTTTGAAGATATTCGTAAAAAATACTAATAGCTGACACCAGGCAGTTTTTTATTTTTGAGAAGCTGATTAAGTATTTCAACAAAAACAAATTCCGATATTCACTGCTCGGATTGAATCCGATTTCATGATGGGATGTCCATAGGGCATAGCCAATAGGGTTAACTCATATCGTTTTTTCGTTTCTCTTTACTTATCCTAAACCCTAATGGCTATTGACTAAACCCTGACTTGTCTTTTGACCTAACGACCAACTCGTTATAGCCGGTAGTTTCATCAAACCGTCTCGCGAATTCCAGATTTTCGATTTCGCCTATCGCTACTTCGGCCGTAACCCCGATCAGTGAACCGCCCTTCAAGTGTCCGCCGAAAGTCTTGCCTTCTTCATCGGAAAGGCAGATATGTAGATGGCTGTTGCCTGACTCCACGGTTCCGACCAAAGAAACGATCTCGAAACTGCCCGCCCATGTTTTAGTGATTTTGGCATTAGCCATGCGCAGTATAGCTTTGTTCAGGTTCCCGACGCACGTAAGAATGACGCCCGCACGGATGTTGCGCTCCCGGACAAACTTGTCGATCTCCATTCTTAGATCCTGCCCCGGCCGGAGACGAAAAACGTGGGTTTTCATAAATTTTTATTTGAGATCTAACCTTCACTTCAATACGTTGACATGGGCTCACTCCAGAATGCTCTTCCAGTCGTTTGCAAACCGCTCGATTCCTTTATCGGTTAATTCGTGTTTCAAATCGTATTTCTCCCAATTCTTTGCGAGATTGATCTTTTGGTAAGCTATGGGAGCGAGCGATGTTGTCTCATAGGCAAAATTCTCACGGGGCAGGGGCAGACCTTGTTCGCTCCACTCTTTCAACACGGAAAAGGGCGCGGTGATGATCTCCGACCCAAGTGCGAGCGCCTGCATGAAGTGAGCAATGCTGCGCACGCTCGCGGCCAGGACTTCCACATGGCCGTCACCCTGCCTATACATCCGAAGAATATTGGCGATAAGATCCGTGCCGTTTTCTCCCTTGTCGTCAAGGCGTCCGACGAACGGGGACACGAACACATCGCCCCGTTTCGCTCCTTTCGTGGCCGCGTAGACTGCGGCGGCTTGTTCCTGCGTGAAACAAAGCGTCATATTGACTCTTATGCCTTTTTTGATTGACTGTCGGGCCGCGCTCAATCCGGCGTGCGTCGTCGGATATTTTATGTGGGCGTTCGGAATCCATGAAAACATTGTTTTCCCCTGCGAAAACATATCGGCTGCGGTTGTTGTCGCGTCCGCATACACCTCCAACGATACCGAGCCGTCAGGGATGATTGACGAACATTCTTTGACCACGGTTTGATAAAAATCCCAAATCTCCTCTTTACTAAACTTTCTGCCCTCTTGCAAACGCTTCTGCGCAGACGGATTTTTTGAAATGAGCGTCGGGTTGGTGGTTTGCCCGTCCAAAAATCCGAGCAGCCGGAGTGTTTCACCCGTTTCCTGCGGATCGCCGCTGTCGAGAAATATGCGGGTTTTGAGTGATTGGGGTCTTGTCATAGTAAGGAAATATAAAGAGTGGTTTGAAATGCCAAAACTTTATAAATTATGGCTACCCTCAAACTCTCAATTCTCTTTCGAGAATATCATATTGTTTCACAAGTTGATAATCATCAAGATTAGCCACCACCTCGTCATACCGTTGCGGATTTACTACCCGCAAAGATTGGCGCGCTCTTTCAAAAAAACCATTAATCTTTCCTTCTGATGGATTCCTCGGGTCAATCAGAGATTCATAGCGACTCAACATACGAGATCTTCCAATCAAGTATTTCAATTCCGTAGCATCTTCTGGTTTTGTGCCCGGAGAAAAATCAAGAAATAATTGTGGTATTACCTCTCTCATTCGCGCCCGAAACTTCGGACTTTCTTTAACAAATTTCTCATAATCTTTATGAAATTTTATTTCCTCAAATGCTGCCCTCTGCAAATTGTTGTCCGTAAACATTAACGCATCCGCATGATAATTCGAGAGCTGTTTATCTTTCAAATAACTTTTGAAAATAGCACGAAAATCGACGCCAGAATTATTTTGAGAAATTTTGTATATCGTTTCAATTTCTGTTCTGTCCGCATCGTCGGCCATTGTTTGATATTCCCGACTAATAGCTTCTGTAAGTGCTTTGGGCAATTCTTTTGGCATACCTTGTCTTGTCATTAACGCTACTGCTCTCGTTGTAAAAAATTGCCTTTCTCTTTCTTGCTCCTGCCACTTTCTTATTTCCACAATAACCGTTTGCCCGAGAGCGATAAGTTGATCTTCGCCTACATTGGTTAAGTCATATTTTTCTCCAAAGTTTTTGACAGCGGTATCTCTAAAATATGCCTTCTCCTTTTCATCTAATTTATCAATGGGTGGAACTTCGGACGGGGTTTGATTGGAACCCTCGATTTTCAAAACATAATACGACAACAGATGTCCTAACTGGTCTTTTTTATTAGGTGTGGTTTCAGACAGATTTTGTCCGACGGCGTGCACTACCGGCTCCATTCGAGTGAGTGTATAATCCAAACCTTCAATCTGTTTCGTATCCAAATTTCGCTTGGCCCATGTGACGTCAATGATAGTTGCGTTAGCAGCACCCTCTCGCGAGACGGTTACAAATGTATTCCAAGCATGCCCAGTCCTCTCCACTTCCGTAACATTTTTCTTTTGTCTTTTTGGCGCGAATTCGTCCGTCCCGCTTTCGTAGAGACAATACATATCACGAAGTTGGCTGAATCTTGTCTGATTTGCTTTCAACGCCTCGAAAACCGCTTTGACTGAACTTGCAAAGTTTCTGCAAATGCCGTTTCCTTCCCAGCCCGGGTCATTTTTCCTGTTGAATCCCTCTTGGAGTAGTTGCTGGACAGTTTTTTTGTCAGCCCCTGTTTTTTCTGACCTAGGAGATATATCGCTTTTCTCTTCTTTCGTATCGCTCCATTTATATTTTGTTAAATCTATTACTATGCGCGTCGCCACTTCTATTGCTTGTTTTGGCGTAAGAGCGTCCAAATGTTCAATCCCTAATTCTTTTGCAGTATCCGTGCCTTCCTCATTCAAGATATCCTGAAAAAAAGAAAACAACCTTTTCTCCCAACCTTCTTCCTTAATTGTTTCTCGGTATGTCGAAGCGCTTGGCACGTTTCCGTCTAACCTGCCTCCGCCCATCAAATATTTCTGGATAGAGGCGGGTATTTCGTGCGGCTGCTCCGATGGCGCAACCCTGGGATCAAACGCATCAAGTCCTGAAAAGGCGATTCTTTCATTTTCGCCCGTTTGAACTTCGAGAAGGGGTTTCTGCGTCAATCGTTCCTGATTCTCTCTGGTTTGTAAAAAATATTCTTTGGCTTGATCCCAGGAATCAAACTCTTTGTAGCTTGTGCCTACATAGTAACCAGTTTTTGAATTAACTAAGCCAGGAAGTACGACGCGGAATTTTCCATCTTTTGTTTCATCAATTCTGAAAAAATTTTTTGAGAATGTCTTTTCAAGAGAAGCTCTCTCAAATAAAATTCTTTCAGCTTCTCTAGATTTTTCGATTGCTTGCTCAGCTTCCTCTCTTGTTAGAAAATGCTCTCTTGTAATCCCGACGATCAATTCTCTTTTTTTATCAAACAAACCCGGCAAGACGACTTCAAAACCTCCTTCGATTTCGTTGATGTCGTAAAGACTCTTGCCAACCTTTTTATCTCTTGGCTTAGGGACTTCCTTTGAAGCTTCTACGGACAGACTCTGTGGTTGGTCAATTTCTTTTGCCATAAATCATATGCTGTAAAGTTCGGACAACTTCTCCTGCTCTTTCTTCGGAAGTTATCGGCGTCTTTCCAAAAACTGTCACCATAGACAATTTCATTTCTTTCTGGCATGGAGTTGTTACAAAAAATACTTTTTGGTGGTGAAACGATAGCGGGCTACCTCCTTTTCTCGAGCGAGGACTTTCTTTATGAAAGCCGGGCGATATTCTCCCTCCGGATCGCGCGCCGATGATACCGGCAACAAGAGCGCTTTTTTGATATCCCGCACATCCCGCCGAAGCGTTTCCATCTCTTTATTCAGTTTTTTGACAAGCATGGCGGTGGTCATGCGTATATCTTATTCCATACAATCAAATTATACAACTTCGGCCTGATAACATTGCTCGCAATAAATAATCTCCGGCCGCTCCGGGGCATACGAAGTTTCAAATTCATTCGGGCAATGATTTTCCCCGTGAAAGTGGCTTACCGTGTTTGTATGTGCTCCGTTCTCCGACTCTGTGCCCGCACAAACGCATATTCGTTTCCGAAGTTTCATGGGATTCCGAAACAGAAGACGAGCAAAGTGTCTGCAATTCGGGCACAGGCGCGGCACAGGCAGGTTCATTCTTTTGTAAAACGCAATCTCGTTCGGGATAAGGCGGAAAGCGGCGCTGCACTGGTGATCGCATCTGCCCTCGTGCTCGCAAGCAATGATCTCTTTGACAAGCGAATCGGAAACTTCCGCCACCGAATCGGGAATCTTTGCAGCTCCGACTTACGGTCGGAGAAAAAATCGGGACAACTCTGACAAGTCTTTGTCTCGGAATTCATACTGCAATCTTATCACAGAAAAAGCCCGCGGCGAGAACAAAAGAAGCCGACCATTTTTTACCGGACTCTTCACAAATTATGTACACCCGTTATACTGTTTGCCATGGAAGAAGAAAACACGATTGGGGAAATCAAAGAAAGTATGGAAAAACTCGAAGAATTTACAGGCCGATGGAGCAAGTATCTCGCCATAACCACGGCTTTCATCGCCGTCATTGCCGCCATTGCCACCTTGCAATCGGGAAATTTCGCCAACCAAGCGTTGCTCGAAAAAAACGATGCCGTATTGCTGCAAAGCAAAGCTTCGGATCAATATAATTATTATCAGGCAAAAGGAATCAAGAAGAATATCGCTGAAGCTTCGTATCTCTCCACCAAAGACGAAAAACAGAAACAGGAAGCGCAACGGTACGATGCGGAACAACGGGGTATTCAAAAAACAGCTGATGCATACGAAGCGCAGGCCGCCGAATCGAACAAGCAAGCGGAACATTTTCTGGAACAACACCATCGGGCGGCGCTGGCAGTAACATTTTTCCAGATCGCCATTGCGCTTTCCGCCATGAGCGCGCTCCTCAAGAGAAAATCGTTTTGGTATCTGTCGCTCGCACTTACTGCGGGAGGGCTGGTTTCGTTATTATCTTCATTCTTTATCCCTTAAGTAACGGGTTGCGCGCGACCCTTGAGCGGTTTTTCCTGAATTCCGCCTCGTTTGGATTTGATGGCGGATTCTCCCCCTCCAACCACCGGCCAACCGACCTTGAACAGCCAAATCCCATGAAGAATGAGAAAGACGGTGAGGTGGTGCCGCTTATGGATTATGAATTGGCCAGAGCTTTCACGAATGTGCTGACCAGTCGTGCCGAAGTCGAGCGGATGCAAATTCAGCGAAGCAGCGCGAATCTTCCGGGGTGAGTTGTTTGAACGTTGTACTGTTGCCTACTGCTCCGCACAAATTTTTTAGCCTTGTGAAAGTCTATGGGTTTGCCCTGCGGAGTTTAACATCTGCAGATGTATCATGGAGCGATGCGCTTAATGGCGGAAAATGCCCGGCCCACATCTTTGTCCTCGAAAATAATGCTGAACTCCGTGCGGACCGACATCACTTCGACCAGGCTGATTCCTTCTGATGCAATGATCTTCAGTATCGCATAATAGACTCCTGGCATATCAAGACTTTGTTCGGGGAGTTTCATCGTGATTGCCGACAATCCTTCCATCTTATAACCGCTTTCGTTCTTTTTCAGCGTCGCCGCCATTTCTGGCTCGAATTCTTTGCTCACGATGAAGAGCGATTCATGGAGTCCTCGTGAAAAATTGAGGAACGTATCTTTTTTCTGCGCGGCGCTTCGCGACAATGCTTCCAAAACAAGCGGCAGATCGGCAGAGTTGGGACAAACAAACGCGACCAGATTGGATCTGACGGTGACGTCGTTCAACTGTTTCAGAAAATCCATCCCGAATTGCGGTTTTTGGAGGCGTCCCTGGAGCCGGTGCAGCGCCATAGATATCGAGGCAAGCGGGACTTTTTTAAGAAGTCTTTTTTCTACTTCCGGCTGCAGTTTCCGCGCAATCTGCGTGTTGTTGGCAATGCCTTCCGTGATTACTTCCGTGAGAAAAGGCGAGCGCAGAATGGTTTCTTCTACAATCTGACTTATGGTCCACATTGTTATAAAAATAACAAAATGGAATAAATTTGTAAATAATGTAGGAAAATTTGCATGAAATGGCTGTTGTTGACTATGGTTTAAGATAGGAATCTTGATTTTTGATTTTTTCGAGGAGAAAAAATGGAAAGAATATGGTTAGTATGTCCCGCGGGATGCACTGGTCAGCAGATCGAGTTTTTCCCGCTGGCCGGCATGGAGGTTTCCGACATCCCCGCCCCCGTAATTTGTTGCAAAAAGTGCGGGAAACAGCTTGTACGGGCCGGCTAGGCATCCGGTGATGCGGCGTGCCCTTCGAGGTCCGCCGCATCACCAAATTTTAATTTGGAGAGTCTTTTGAGGGGGGGCACAAACCCTGCATGAGAGTCTGTTCAACATCTAACCACAAAAATAAAGATTGAAAACTTGTTTGCCTGCTAAAACGTTACAATTTCGGCTGCAAAAAGCTCATCGTTCGTCAACGATACCCGTATCGCTTCCTCGCGCTTCGCTTTTTTCGCTCAAAATTGTAACGTTTTATCTAGGCATTAGATTTTGAACAGGCTCTTAGCCGCAAACAGTGTTATACTTAACAAATGAATACTCGCAGGCTGGAACTCGGCTTTTTTGTCGCATTGCTGGCAATCGCCCTTTTTCTTTCCTGGCTCATTTTCGCGCCCTATGTGAGCATGCTCGTTCTCGCCGGGACCCTGGCGTTTCTGTTCCGCCCGGTCTACAAGAGTTTTTTGAAGATGTTTCGCTATTCATCCGCGGCGGCTTTGGGCACGGTGGCTGTGGTGATCATGATTGTATTTCTGCCGCTCGGTTTCTTCGGAATCAGGATTTTCGCCGAAGCGACCGCGCTCTATGCTTCGCTTGCTTCAAACGGAGGATTCGATTTCGGCGCCGCCCTTACTCATTTTCTGCAATCGAATTTTAGCAGCGTATATGTCCCTTCGATTACGATAAACTTCAACGCTTTCGTGCGTCAGGGGTTGGTCTGGTTTCTGCAGAATCTCGGCCCGCTGTTCTCCGGCGTGGCACAGATTCTTTTCGGCGCCTTTTTGAGCCTGCTCGGGCTATTTTATTTTCTCAAAGACGGGGAACGGCTCAAGCAATGGATTCTTGATTGTATTCCGCTCGAACCGAAATACGCGAACCAGATCATGCATGAGATGGGAGTCGTGGCCTCTTCGGTGGTGCGAGGGACGCTTGTCATAGCAGTCATCCAGGGGGTCGCGGCAGGAGCGGGCTTTGCCCTGTTTCACATACCAAATCCGGCGTTTTGGGGATCGCTCGCGGCTCTTTCTTCGCTTATCCCGCTGGTGGGAGCTTGGCTCGTAGTGACGCCGGCAATCGCCTATCTTTTTCTTATCAGCCAGACGTTTTCAGCCATTGGCCTTGCGATCTGGAGCGTCGTGACGATCAATTTCATTTACAACCTACTCGCGCCCCAGATTATGGGTCGAAGAAATCATATCCATCCGTATGTCATTCTTTTGAGCGTCCTGGGGGGTATCGGCGTTTTCGGCCCGATAGGATTCCTCATCGGGCCGTTCGTGCTGACTTTTTTGTTCTCTCTGCTCAAAATTTATCCGGATTTTATTCTTGGCCGGAGTTAGATACCCACGGCTGTATAGCCGTGATCCCGTAACGGAATTCGAGCTTCGTTTATCCAGCGCTATGCCATGGCATAGCGCTGGAACTTGCTCACACCACTGTTTTTACAGGCGGGGGACTCCCGCGGAGTTAGAACTCATTTCGACAATCGTTTTCGATAAGATCAGCGTAGGCGATGTCGCATAAAGAGCATGGTCAGCTTTTCAAATCTTCGAGGGTAATCTGTCCCAGATTTTTTATAACTTTATGAACGAAGGCGCTGCTTTTTAGTGTTTGATAATTGTTTTGGTGCGCCACAGCGATAATTTTTCCGGCGCCGGCGCGTCGGGCCGACTCCAAGCCGGAACGGGAATCTTCGACCACAACGCACTCTCTCACATTGGTTTTTATTTTCCGTGCGGCCTGCCAATATATATCAGGGGCGGGCTTGCTCGGCAGTTTTCCATTGCCATAGACTATGTCTTTTAGCGGGAACCATTGTTGCAGAGGTAAATATTTGTAATAGAAGCGGACGTTAATCCAGGGAGAGGATGTGGCAATATTCTGTCTAATCTTGTTTTCCTTCAATAGGTCAAATAACTTTTCCGCTCCCGGCGAAAGGTTGAATTTTTTACTCCGGAGGGCGAAATCGTGATACAGCTTTTCTTTCTTCACCGACAATTTCTTCAACTGCGCATGTGATTTTCCTTGCAAGAGATAAGCGAAAGTTTCCTTGGGGGTTTTACCATGGATGTGATTTTCCATCTCTTGTCCGGTCAAGCGTCTGCCTCGCACCCCCGAAGATATTTCATTCCAAGCCATCTCGTGCCATTTTCTATCCCAAAGAATCACGCCGTTAAAATCGAAAATCACGGCCTGGTATCTCATGATCGAATTATAGCAGATCGAACCTTTCGTATTATATTCAACGATCGTTAAGTATAATAATATGGTAGGATCAAAAAATGAGCTTTGAACACGATCCGCCAAAACAGGGCGCAATCATTGTCCGGGATGCCACTACAGACGATATAGAGGGGATTCGCGCCGTCCAGAAAGAAGCGTGGCTGGTTACCTATCCCAGCGAGCAACACGGCATTACGAGAGAGGATATTATGATGCGGGATTGGGCATCGTCCGAGCGCGCCGAGCGCTGGCGAAAGAGCATCGAATCAGATCCGGATCAGCATGTGTGGGTGGCGGAGGAGAGTGAAAAAATCCTCGGCTTCTGTGTCGGGAAAAAAGGAGAGCAATCCAATCGTCTGCAAGCAATCTATATTCTTCCAGAAACGCAGAGGAAAGGCATAGGCAGCCGCTTGGCAGAACACTGTTTTGATTGGCTTGGATCGGAAAAAGATATTGTGGTAGATGTGGCATCTTACAACGATCAAGCCATAGGGTTTTATCGGAAGCTGGGTTTTGGCGGCGGCGATCCTGTTCCGAATGAAGAAGCGGCGACCTTAAAGAGCGGAAAGAAAATTCCGGAGATACGAATGCGGAAAGCGAAACGCGGTGATTCGCGGTTCTGACCTTATCTGCTATTATTAAAAATAACTATTCACTATGACCTACACGGAGCTTTTATTGTCAATCATTATTGTCCTGCTCGGGGGAGTCGGCTATTTCATCAAGCGAATTTTGGATGCAACCGATGCCATACGAGAAGATGTAAACGACATAAAGCCCAAAGTAAAAATTCTTTGGGAACTGCAGTTTGCTTCAAGCAAGTCTCCTCTGGTCCCCAATGAAAAAGGAGCGGATATATTGGAAAAAAGCGGTATTAAAGAGATGGTTGATGCGGCCTCGACCCGGTTGGTAGAGGAAATAAAAGAAAAAGCCCCGCAGAATCCGTATCAGATTCAGGAATACGCGAAGGCGGTTATGCTCAATATGAAAAACAACGCCGATGTCCTGCAGCACTTGCAGGAAGGAGCTTTCAATGCGGGCGTTGATGTTGATACTATCCTTTTCATCGGCTCGCTCTATTTAAGAGACTTGGCTTTGCCAGAGTTTAGCTTCGCATCGGAAGATACGGATGACGTACAGTAGCATGACTGATGCTGTGAGCTAATTGGCATAAGCCGGTTCTTTTAAGGCCGAGTCCGCTCTGATGGCCGGTTCCCAGTCGTGGGTCTGTTCAGCCATCAGGTGGAACACCGAGCAGTTGCGGATGTCTTTTTGCCCGATCAGATATTGGATCAGCCGTTCATTGCCGATGCCGTAGCCGGCGTGCGGGCGCGTATTGCCTGATTGTACCAGGTTGAGATACCAGTCAAAGTCTTCGAGCGTTCCGCCGCGTTCTCGGTGAAGCCGGAACATCGTGGAACCGACCAGCCGCTGGGTGAGCCGATCGCCGTCGTGTTCCCGGACTGCAGCACCGACTCCTTCGCCGGCGCAGGGGAAGACGAGGTCTGTCGAGAGGACAACCCGTTCGTCTTTCTGCGAGACTTTCATATTGAAGAATTTTATGTCTTTCGGATAGCGCATGATGAAAACGGGCCTCGGGAAGCTGTCGCCGTTCAGGAGCTTTACCACCCTGGCTTCGTGCTCGGTTTTCAGATCGTCTCCCCAGCGCAAATCCGGGAAGCCGTTTTTCGCGAGAAGCGCAAGCGCATCTTCGTAGCTGATCCGCAGATATGGCAACGCCAGACTTTCAAGAACCGCCTGGCTTCTTTGCCCGTAAGCTTGGTCTATCATTCCGCCGTGCTGCTTCAGGATGGTTGCCGCGATGGCTTTTGTCGCTCCTTCAATATGGGCCAGGAGCGCTTCATACATTTTTTCTTCGTCGTACGCTTCGCCCTGCATCCCGGCGAGCGTCCAGTCGAACTCTTCTTCGGTCAATCGGAATTGCCGCAGGTGGCGATCATCTTCGGTTTCTTCGTCGCGGCCGCTGTGAATGACGGTGTAGACGCCGGGGAAATATTGCAGAGCCTGTTCAAGTGAGAGCTGGCCGGTCTGGCTGAAAAAGAGCGGGACGCCCAGACGGCTGCCCACGCGGAACAGAGTGTCAACGTTCTCGCAGGCGCCGGTAATGCCGACGATGAGCGGCACTTCGACATAGGTAAGGCCGATTGTGGCGTAGTGCGACCGGGCTGCGTCGGCGAAAGCCGCGTTTATCTTGATTAAGTTTTTCAGTTGATTATTGGGCATGGTTATGGTGAAAAGAATTTATTTCATATATTTTTTATTCGTATATATTCGTACAGCATGAGACGGCTTTTAGTGAACGACCGAACGGGATAAAAAACCGCCGGTTCAAACCGGCGGTGGCGATCTTGAGATAAAAAAAAGAGCTCTCAAGCCCTTCTCTTCAAACGCACAATATTCCTCTTTCAAGTAGTATGCATTCTTTCGCTGTTTCCTGAAGCGCGCCATTCATACAATTATATGAGATCTGCGCAAGGATGTCCTGTTGATAACTCCACAGCTATGCCATCACGACATAATTCGGAAAAAATTGCTTTATCTGTAGGAACGAAAAAAGGCCATCTATAACTCACAGAAGTAGAGAGTTTAACGATCGTTAAACAAATTATAGATTGAGAGGAAGATGTGGACGGTGAAGCGAGTGGGTAAGCTGGATGGGTGTGAATGAGTTTACGTCTATAAGATCAAGGCATAATCACTCCGAAAGTTGATATCGCATGTGCCCGCAAAATGTAAGTTATGTCGTAAAGGGATAGGTGTGGATAATTCATCAACCGGCATGCCCCGCCCGGATTCAAAACCGATCAAGACACCAGTAATTCAAAATGACAATACAGACAGCCACTATGACTGCTTGCGTGGCAATGCCGATGACCGGAAATCCATCCAGTCTTTTTTCAGCGTGTATCCGAAAATGGAAGCGCTGGAGATAGGCGAGCGGCGAATCCGGGAAAAGATAGTATATCAGTTGAAGAAAATCCGGCAGGGCCCCGGCCACCGAACCCATGCCGGTGATCAGGAGATAGTCCGGAAATAGTATGCCGGCGATGAACAACGAGAGGCTGCTGCCCAACCCGAAATCAATCCCGGTTTTCAGGATATCGTTCAGGAATCTTTTGTCGAACACGAATTTTCTGCCGAAGGGGGAACGGGGATTATCAACTTGCGAATCAAGTTTGTAATCCCAGTGAGGAATGGCATCAAGAATAAAATGGCTTGAAAACGCGGCCAGAAATGCAAGCACGGGATGCTTTCGGAGTATGATTGCCGTAACCGCTCCGGCTACACTATGAGTAGCGAGAATCATCGGGAGTATTGTAACGTTCGGGCTTCCATCTCACAACCCGCTTTCGTGGCGAAATCTCGGTCATTGCACCAGAAGTGGATCGTGAGATGAGAGCTTGTGGATTAATCCTCTTTTCATTCGAATTGATTTGATATAATAAAAAATATGGCAATCAACCAGCAGTTAAAAGAGTATATCGTCAATCAGCTCGCGCTTGGAGTTTCCAAGGAGGCGGTAAAAAGCGCTCTCCTCGAAGCGGGGTGGCAGGCAAGTGATGTTGACGAAGCAGTCGCATCTCTTGAGTTGCCGGTCAAGAATAATGCCCCGGCACAGCCGATCGAAACAGCCAAGCCGATCGAAATCAAACCAGTCGGTGATTCGGTTTCGATATCGAAAGATACGGCTGGGCCACAGAAACCCTCTCGGCTCTCATTTGTAATCAGCGATATTTTCCAACCCAAAGACGAACCTTTGTTCCAGCCCCAAGGAGGGGCATCTCCGCAGAGATCAACTTCAGAGAATGAAGTGCAAGTGATGACTCTCGATACAAAAAATAATACTGTTCAGGGGAAAGGCAAGTTTGTTTTGCCGCTTGTTTGGGGGGTTGTCGCGGTGGCGTTTCTGGGAGCGGCCGTATTTTTCTATCTTCAAAATAATGATGTACGCGCGCAGTTGGATGCGATCACTCAAGAAAGTACTTCGTTCAAAACTCAACTGGCATCGCTTACGGAAAGCAAGGACAGTTTGACGAATCAGGTCGTCGCCCTCAATCAGACAATAACAGACCTCAACAATCAGCTTTCGATTTTCGCGACGCCCCTGAATGCTTCAACGAGCGAAGCACCATTCTCTTTGGCGGGTAAGATCGGCGGCGGAGAAAAACTACTGTATACGTTAACCACTAATAAGGATATCGTAGTCTATATCAAGAATTCTAAAGACGCGAATGTTGATGCCGCGCTTAAGCCTCTGCTCGGAAATCAGGTTCGAATTTCCGGAACTCATTTGGCAGGTTCGAATTATCTTATGGTAACCCAGATTAACGGCCAGTTCATCGAGCCGTTTGTTCAAGCCCCACCGGCAAGCACCAGTACGATGAAGACGAGCACGAGCACAGGCATAGGCACGAGCACTAAAACGAGTACGAGTACATCCACAAGCACTGTTCCAGGCATGAGCACCAGTACTACGCCTCATTAAATCTTTTGTACGTCTTTGTCTCTAAAGACGGGGCTTTCTGAATTTGTCCTATCTAAGGAGAGGAGTGTTAAGGAATCACACGGAGTAAAGTTCCGGTATTGTGACTTTTTCATAATACTGTCCAAGGCCGAGGATATCGGCTTCGCGCCATGGCTTGCCGATCAGTTGGAGGCCGATCGGCAGCTTTCCTTTGTGTTCGCGGACTGGAATTGAGAGGCTTGGTAGGCCCGCGAGATTCACCGGGATCGTGAAAATATCCTCGAGATACATCGAGAGCGGGTCGTTGGTTTTTTCCCCGATCTTAAAGGCCGGCGTCGGGGTGACCGGCGCGAAGATCATGTCAACCTTTTTAAACGCCTGCTCAAAATCGTTTTTGATGAGATGTCGGACTTGCTGGGCTTTTTTGTAGTAGGCGTCGTAATAGCCCGAAGAGAGTACGAATGTGCCGAGAATGATCCTTCGTTTTGGTTCGGGGCCGAAACCCAGCCCTCGTTGTTTCAGATAAATGTCTTCAAGCGCTGACTTGCGCCGACTTGACATTGACTCGTTCTCACTGTCTCCGTGTAAGTCCGTGTGTTGTCTGTGATTGTCTGTGGCGCGTGCGTAGCGAATGCCATCGAGCCGTGCCAGGTTTGATGAAACTTCGGCCGGCACGATGATGTAATATGCGGAGAGTGCGTACTTGGTATGCGGCAGCGAAATCTTTTTGAACTTCACGCCCATGCCCCCGATGGTTTTTCTCGCCAGTTCGATTGCGCTCCGCACTTCCTGGTTCAGGCCTTCCACGAAATACTCTTCGGGGATGCCGATCGTCAGGTGTTTTATTTTTTCAAAGTTAGGATGCAATAGTTCGTTATCATCGTTATAATCGCGGTTGACGCTCGTCGCATCAAGCGGATCGTATCCCCGGATTGATTGGAAGATAATCGCGGCGTCCTCGACAGTTTTCGCGAGCGGGCCGATTTGATCGAGGCTCGAGGTCATCGCGATCAAGCCGGAGCGCGAAACCGCGCCATAGGTTGGTTTCAAACCCACTACCCCGCAGAACGCTGCCGGCTGACGAATCGAACCGCCGGTGTCTGAACCGAGCCCGGCGAGCGCGAGATGGGCTGCGACCGCCGCCGCCGAGCCGCCGGACGAACCGCCGGGCACCCGTTCCGGGTCATGCGGATTTCTTGTTATTTGAAAGGCGGAATTCTCGGTCGAAGAACCCATCGCAGAGTCATCCATATTCGTTTTGCCGAGAAATACCGCATGTTCCTTCTTCAATTTTTTGATCACGCCCGCATCGTAACTCGCTATGTACGATTCAAGGATTTTTGACCCTGCGGTTGCCGGCTGGCCTTTAATCAAGATATTGTCTTTTGCCGCAAGCGGCACGCCGGCCAGCATCCCGATTGATTCATCTTTTGCAATCAGGATATCTACCTTTTCTGCCTCCCGCAACGCATCTTCCTCATTCAAGCTCAAATACGCACCGATGGTTGGATCAGTTTCTTTGATGTGGGCGAAAGATGCTTGGGCAATCTCAAGAGCGGAAAATTCTTTTTTCAGAAGCCCCTCGTGAAATTTTTTGATTGTGAGATTGTGGAGCGGGATAAGCGACATAGATTATTATTGTGCGATAAGCAAAACTTCTTTTGAGTTTCCATTGCTTAAAACATATTTATAGTCCAGTTTTTTAACTTCAATGGACTTTTTGTGTTTCTTGAGCATACTTACCAATTCAGATATTGTCGGGGTGCCGTCATCACGATAGGAAACGACCAGAATTGAATTTTTGAATTTATCAAATAATCGTTCAAAAGCACCGTGTATCTCGCCCTTGTTGCACCATTCATTTTTGCCGTTTTTTATCTTTTTGTGTTTTGAATTTTCATCAATGAGTCTGCCCCACTGATCATAAAAACCAATTCCCTCAAGAAAATGATAGAAGTCAAAATAGTTTACGCCCATACCTTTTGCAGAAATATAGGGAGTATCAATATACACAAGGTCAACTTTGGGAATGTCTAAATCAAAAATATCTGAATGAACAGCCTTGTTATTTTTTTGATTATCAAAAACGGCACTATTTGCTTCCTCTACAAACTTAACAAAATGATCTTCAAATGACGTATCCCAAGTTTTTTTATTACCAAAACTTCTTTCCACATCCGCCGTTCTGATATAAAGATTTTTGCGATGGAATAAATTATACGGTCTTTTGATAATACAGGACTGAAACAAAGCGTAATAAGCCAGCGCTTGCTTGTATGTATTCTCTATTGTTCTGATATTGGTAATAATAACATCAAGCCATGTATTCTCCTCGTCGGTAAAATAAATATCGTGAAATGTATCATAAATGAAGGATGGATATTGAACCCCTGCTTGTTTTTTCAAAATAAAATTAACGTCTTTGTCGTCCAAAATTATACCCGGGTTTTCTATGATGGCAAGCCCGACATAGTGATTGAATTTAAGCGAATCATTATAAACAACCTGCTTTCCATTTTTCTTATACATATAACCGACACAACCAGTCCCGCCAAAAGCGTCTAGAACAGAATCAAAATCTAAATCTTTTGTATAGTAATCTATCCAATTTAGAATCTTGGACTTACTTCCCTGATATCGGGTAGACGGCAAAACACCAACTTTTCTCGTTGATAATTCCTCAAACAACTTCGTTTGTTGTTTTGTATTAAGCATAATTAAACATTTTTGATATTTCGATACTTCAAATACTCCTTGAGATTTGAGTATGGCGGCCGTTTTAATTTTGCGCTTCGCGCCATCTCTAAGGTCATGTAATGTATCCAGAAATCATCAAAAACTTTAACTCCGAGAGTAGAAAAAGGCCCTGTTCCTTCTCTCAACTCACTCATCTTGACGCACGAACCGATATTTTTAGTATTTCCGCTTCCGGGACGATCTTTGGCAATCTTGTACTTCTCTGAAACGATAAAATCAAAATCTTTAACCACCGACAAAATATCTTCCAAGTCATCAATGCCGTAAACTTTGTTCTCGTCTATCAGTTCTTCCTGCTGGGTATAGATTATGCCAAGAATATAATGCTTGTCATATTCTTTGTAAGGGAAAGTGATATTTTTCTTTGAATCCCTGTAACGGAAATATCCGGTAAACGCTCCCAGCGTAAAACCGGAAACCACCTCGTGATTTTTTCTGTATGTGCTTTTGAGATCGAGGGCGATTTTCTTTTTGTCTTTCGTAATAAAAGTAACATCAGGATAATGGTTTTGCTCGGCAGAAAAAATCATCTTATAGCCATTCTCTTTTGCGAATTTTTGAATGATCGGGAACATCACCACCTCGATGATTTTTGAAACAACTTTAGTATCAACCGAAATGGTGTAAATATTTTTTGCTATATCAATAAAACCTTTGACCGACCAATCACCGGACGACGTTGCAAGGACTTTTCTAAAATCCTCGGCGTGTTTCAGTAAATTCTTTTGAAAATTGTCTTGTTCCATAGGTTTATTTAAATACGGGCGGAATTTCTAGAAAGCCTTCCCGGGTTTCGGGAAAGGCATCGATGCCTTCGCCCTGATCGGTGTTTTGCCGTTCTTCATCTTCGCGAAAAACGTTTTTCAGGCTCGTGCCGCCGCTCATCGGCTCGATACCGGAGGTGTCGAGCGTTTTCAATTCCTCGAAATAATCAAGAATCCTTTGGAGATCTCGGAGGAGTTTTTCTTCCTCGTGCGGTTCGAACTCCAGGCGTGCCAGCTCGGCCAGATGTTCAAGTGATTTTTTATTTAGGGAGGCCATTGGTTTATTTTAATCCTTTAACAAATTTTTTGAACTATCGTCCGTGGCCCGCATCATTTTTCGATATATCCTCGAAGCCAGCGGCGGCGGCAGGAAATTTTTATCATCCCATGAGTGCATGATATGATCGATGGTTTTTTTGCTTATCCGTATCTGCGGCTCAATGGTTTCATGAAAACGCCGCAGGATATAGGGCGCCTCCTTTCCGTCCTTTTTGCATTTTTCATATGCCAACACCAAGGCTGCTACATTTTCTCTCCGGGTTGCCACGCATTCAAACGGCTTTTTATTTTTCAGGCCCGTGAGTTCCGGTACGAATTTCCATAATGTTTGGTCTTCAAATAGGTTTTTGCCGAATAATTGTTGTAGCGAGTCGGTGTCTGAAAAAGGGTAGAGCAACAAGAAAACGTTAAAACATTTTGGACACTTGCCGCACCACGAATTTTCTTTCAGTTCCAGATTGCAGCTCCTTATTACGTTCAGTTCTGTCGGGAATTGGACTGCGAGCTTGGCGATCTGAATCTCGTACAATGGCCTCAAGACGCTGAAGTAATTTATTTCTTTGGTCAGATATTTTTTTATGTAGCCGCGGAAGTCTTTTTCAAATTCGTAGCTTTTGGAATACTGATGGTTTACCCCCACACCATAACGAGGAGTTTTTATGCTGGCGGAAGACGCCGCTCCTCGTTTGGTGTGGGGGTTTATTTTTTCATCGCCGGACAATAGGGTCGCTTCGTTGGCGCTTCGTTCATTGCCCGCCGCTACCGTACCGTAGTCGAAGATTTCCGCACAGAAGACGCTGAGAAATGCCAAATAGGAGGAGAATGGGGTATGGCCGTTGAGGTAGCCCTTGGTATTGAGGCGCAGCAAAGTTTCGTCTATCGTCCTCTGAATTGCTACCGGAGGTTTTAGAGTACATGCTTTTATGAGATTATGCGATGCCTTCACGTTCCCCAGCACCATTGTCCCGATTTTTTTCCGCATGGTTTTGGCAAGCTTGATCGCTACGAGAGAATCTTTGCCGCCGCCAACCGGAATCAGATATTTCCGGTTCACATTTCTCCCAGGACTAATTGTCGAAATTCCCAGTTTATTTTCATTGGTCGATACTATCCGAAAAGGCATCGTTTCTGGATCGATCCGGTTCACATAAAAAAATTCGGCCAGGCCGTTGAGCAACAGTTTTTTCCACCACCGCAGTTGATAGGTATTTAGATGCGCGGCTTTGATTTCTATCAGCGGACTTGTTGCGCACTTCCAATAGCTGGGTAGTTCGGCGAGGCCGATGTGGAATACGAAATTATCCAGAACTTTTTTCGGCAATTTTTTTATGCGGCTTGATGGCGTACCTCGAATAACCACTGCGGGACTGAAATAGATATTGGGTTCGAGTTTAAATTTGAATTCCATGCGGAACGCGTCCTTCCGCAGCGAGTAGGCAAAACTTTCATAGATGAACTTCGGATGTTTTTTTCTAAGATCTCTGGGGCTCATTGTTTCAGTCGCCTAACTTCTTTGGCGAATATTTCGCCTCTTTCTTCATAATTTCTGAACATATCAAAACTGGCGGAAGCCGGGGAAAATAATACCGAGCATCCGGGTTTTGCAATCTTGTGTGCCAGTCTGACCGCCGCCGGTACAGTGTTTGCGAATTGTATTTCAATGCCGTTTTTGGGAGGGCTCATCCGTATCGCTTTTGCCAGGGCTTTTTTATTTTCTCCAATCAGGATTACTGATTTTGCGTATCGTTTAACGATTTTTCCGAGGCCGGCATAATCGAGTCCGCGTTCTTTGCCTCCGGCAATAAGAATTATGTTTTTGCCTGCGGCGACTTGTCCCGAGTTTTGTCGAGGGAGCTGCGTCGAACCGCCTGTAGTGAGCCCCTCGACACGGCTCGGGACAGGCCGTGTCGAACCAGCGATGGTTTTCAGGGCCGCGATGGTGGCGCCCGGGTTGTGAGCGGCGGAGTCGTTATAGAAGTAAATCGCAGACCAACGCTGATTTAACGCTGACTTGCGCGGAATTTTTTCTGCGTTAGTCCGCGTACTTTTCTGCGTCAGTCCGCGTGGTGCGCGTATCACGCGCACCAATTCCAGGCGATGCTTCAGGCCGGGAAATTTTCGGATGACTTTTAGAATTATTCGATTCGGAACGCCGAGCGATTTCGCGACTGCCGCAGCCATCACGGCATTTTTGAAATTATGCTCGCCTTTGATCAGAAGGTCTTTCGGGGAGAAAAGTTTGAAATTTTTTTCATTCACTCCGATTTTCTTGCCTCGGCTTTTTTGGGCGATCCATCGGCTTCGCGTTTCATTTTTGAAAAAGAAAATCTTGTCATTCGGCTTTTGGTATCGCGCAATGGCCGTTTTGGCGCCGTAGTATTCCTTCAGACTTTTGTGAGCACCAAGATGGTCAGGAAACACCGTGAGCACGACGGCAATGGGCGGGGATGCATCGAGGCCCTGAAGTTGAAAACTCGAAAGCTCCAAGATAACAAACGCTGAATTACGCGGAAGAATATCAAGCATCGGTGCGCCTACATTGCCCGCGAGATAAACGTCCTTGCCGGCCGCCTGCAGTGAGTCGGATCGAACTGCTTGCCCTGAGCCGAGTCGATGGGCTTTCAGGATTTGATAGAGCAGTGTCGAGGTAGTGCTTTTGCCCTTGGTGCCGGTGATGCCGATTATAACTGGTTTCTGGTTTCTGGTTTCTGGTTTCTGGTTGATAATGTCTAAAAACAGTTTTGTCGAGCTTGATATTTCTACCCCGGCTTTTCTTGCTTTTTGGATTTCGGGAAGCATATACGGAACGCCCGGTGAACGGAAAATGATATTGAATTGCTCGAGATTTTTTAAATAACTTTTGCCCGTTTGTTTCTGAACGCCTTTCGGGATTTTGATTTCCCCGTTTTTATCAAGCACCCAGATTTCGTTTGATGCTGACCGACGCGGAATTTTTTCTGCGTCTGTCCGCGTTCCTTTCTGCGTCTGTCCGCGTTTTTGAAGAAACTTCAAAAGCGATTTGCCTTCGCGCCCGAATCCGAGGATAGCGAGTTTCATATTTGTATTTGTGTCAGGGGTGGGATTCGAACCCACAAACCTCGCGCTTATGAAACGCTTGCTCCACCGTTGAGCTACCCTGACATATGCAGTTCTATTGTGCCATCAACTTCTATTTTTGACAAACAGATTTATTTCAAAGTATACTACTCGGCACGGGTCGCTGCGGCGCAGTTGTGTCCGGAGTCTTCGACGGATATAAAAAGCGGAGCTCGCCTTCGCGTAAGGCTACGGCGGAACATAAGAAAAGCTAATCTTGAAGACTCGCTAAGCTATTTCTAATGCGCGGGAGGGTTGGGAAAGGTTTTCCGGGGAGCCCCATAAGCTCCTGAAGCGGGTTCGACTCCCGCCCCCGCAAAAATTTGAACGAAGTGAAAATTTTGAGAAGTCTAGAGTTAAACGGCAAGGGATATTGACAGTTGGAATTTTAAACAAATACAATCAAAAATCAGCGCCCCAGACTTTTCATTACTCAATAAAACTATATACAGGTTGTCCACAGAAAAAATAGAAAACTGTTTAGATTGTGATATACTGAATAAAAGGTCGAAAATAGTAATGTAAAGGGTCGTTGTATAATCCACGCCAGTGGATTAATTAATAAAATCAGATGATACACAAAAATAGACTTATTGCCGTATCGGTTTTAACAGCAATGACAACAATGTTGGGAAGTCTGGTCTATGCCTCAAGCCATCGGGAAGCGCCTCTGATTGCCGGAGATCCAAGGGCTGACGCTACTGATTTGTATGCTTTTGTCAGTCCGGATAAACCAAACACGGTAACCCTTATTGCCAACTATCTCCCGTTTCAGGAGCCAGCAGGCGGACCAAACTTTTACACCTTTGACGACAATGTTCTCTATGAAATCAAGGTAGATAGCACCGGCAGTGCGAAAGAAAACGTGACGTATCAGTTCCGGTTTACGACTAACTACGCTAATCCGAATTCGTTCTTGTACAATGGTGGTCCGGTCACTTCGTTGAGCGATCCAGACTTGAACGTGAGCCAGACCTATACGCTGACTAGAATAAAGAATGGTCAGACAACAGTGCTCGGTACAGGCTTGCCTGTCGGTCCGCCAAACATCGGTCCAAAATCAACGCCGAATTATGCGGCGCTGTCGAATGCAGCGATACAAACTTTGCCCGGGGGGACAACGGTCTTTGCCGGTCAGGTTGATGATCCGTTTTTTGCGGAATTAGGAGGCATTTTTGATCTCGTGAACATTCGCAAACTGCCAGGCAATGCCGGCAGTGGCGTTGATGGTTTGGCCGGATACAATGTCAACACTCTTGCTCTTCAAGTTCCTATGACCGATTTGACGAGCGACGGTTCCCAGCCGACAGATCCCAAAAATCCGATCTCGGTTATCGGTGTTTGGACAAATGCATCCCGTCAAGCCACGCGGGTCTTAAACACTGATGGCACGAGAACGCATTCGGGAAATTGGGTTCAAATATCGCGGCTCGGCTCGCCGTTGGTTAACGAAGTAGTCATTCCAGTGGGGAAGAAAGACCTCTTTAATAGTTCCCAACCAGCAAATGACGCTCAATTCGCTAACTATGTCACAAATCCTGAGTTGGGGGGGATTTTGAAATCCTTATTTAACGTCAAGGTTCCTCCGCAGGACGTTTTTGGTTCGACTAATCAGCGAGACGATTTAATAGCGATCTTCCTGACAGGCATCCCCGGTCTTACTAAGACGCAAATGGGTGTTCCTGCAGAAGAACTCCGCTTGAATATGGCGATTCCGCCTTCGGCCAACCCGAATCGTTTGGGGGTATTGGGCGGCGACAACCAGGGTTACCCCAACGGACGACGCTTGGCAGACGATGTCGTGGACATCTCGCTTCAAGCAGTCGCAGGTGCTGCCTATCCGCTGTTCCATCCGGGCTTCACGCCGGATACTCTCGCTTCCCAGCTCGGCGATGGAGTTGATGCAAACGATGTGCCATTCCGAAATTCATTCCCGTATCTTGCAGTCGCCAACGGCGGCTACGACAGCCATCCTCATTTCGGTCAAATGTTGCTGCAAAAAGTTTCCGGGCTTATTAGCGCGGTAACCGCATTAGTGAGTAGGCTTATAAAATAAAAAATAGGACTGTTCCACGCGGCAGCATATGAAAACAGGGCGATAGACCAACGCCCTGTTTTCTGTTAGGATTGCTACAATATATCCTATCATCCTCGTTCGTATCATTCGGATGGATTCGTAGATTAGGATTACTTTCACGCGGCTTCAACTGATGCGAATCTGCGAACTATGCGAATGTTGTGAATGTTTAGCCCCCAATATTTCTTACGGATCATGCCGAGAAAATCAAATGTATTGTTTCGAATTGTTGTTGGAGGTGGGATTGCCGTCGCGATCTTGATCGGGCTGATTGCGTTTCAATCAAGAAGCGCGCCCGCAAAAGTTTCCAAGACCAATATTGATGCCCAGATTGCCGATTTGGAAACGCGGCTTCGGACCGATAAGCCGGATGTCAAATATTATTTTGCGCTTGCAAATGCTTACAATCAAAAAGTGCGTGAAACCGCCGACATCGCGTATTACAAAAAAATCGAAGATTTGCTAAATCAGGCGGAACGGCTTGACCCAAAGAATATAGGGATACCGACGATTCGTTCCGTCGTTGCCGCGGGCAGACACCAATTCGCACCGGCGCTTGGGTTCGCCCGTCAAGCCATTGCCTTAAACCCTGATAAAGCAAGCTCGTACGGACTCGCGGCCGATGCCTTGATCGAGCTTGGAAACTATCCGGAAGCGAAAGAGGTGCTGCAAACCATGGTTGATCTGCGGCCGGACTTCAGCGCATTCAGCCGGATTGCGTATTTAAGGGAATTATACGGGGATACGGAAGGCGCCGAACAGGTGCTTCGCGAAGCTATTAGCGCCGGTTCGGTTTTTCCCGAAAACACGGCCTGGGCGTATGTCGAGCTGGGAAAATTAGTGATGCGCCGAAATTTGGAACAAGCCAAAAAGGATTTTGAAAAAGCTCAAAGTATCTTTCCCGGCTACTCGGCGGCAGGGGAAGGGCTTGGGAAAATCGCTTTCTTCGAGGGGGACAGCGACAAAGCTCTCGATTACTTCCAAAAAGCGTTTGACAAACTCCCTATTGCTCAATACGCAACCGACCTCGGCGATGTCTATCAGGCAAAAGGCGATGCCGCCAAAGCCGCCCAGCAGTATTTTATTTCAAAGATTGCATTTGAGAAATCGAGCGCGAGCGGCGTGAATATTTATCTTGAACGGGGTCTTTTCCTCGCAGACCACAATCTCGACCTTTCCCAAGCGCTTGACGATGCGAAGCAGGGGTATAAAACCCGCCCGAACATTTATGCCGCTGATGCGCTTGCCTGGGCGTATTATAAAAACCGTGATTACGAGCACGCATCAGAATATATTAAAAAGGCGTTTCAATTGGGAGAACACGACCCGCTCATTCTTTTTCATGCCGGGATGATCGCCCAAGCCCAAGGGCGAAAAGAAGCTAAAAATTATTTGGAAAAAGCCCTGGCTATTCATCCCTATTTTTCGATGCTCCAGGTTCCTAAGCTCAAAGAAACGCTGCGGGGACTTTAATTGATATGAAGGTTTTTGTTCTTTTTCTTGGTCTTGTTTTGTTCGTGTTCGTGCCTCTTCAGGTCCACGGGCACGAACTCATTCCGAAAGAACTGCAAAATTTTATACAAGCCCATCCTCAAGCGACCACCGAAGAGATACAGCGATTTATCTCCCGGCAAATTCCGGCGGTTGCCGAACAATTCCGCGACAAAGCAAAAATTTTGGAACTGATACGAAACCCACAGACAAATTTTCTGGACAACTCTTTTGATTTTCTCAAGCTCGGCATCAATCACATTTTGAGCGGAGCCGATCATATTTTGTTCGTTCTCTCAATATTGCTTGTTTTCGAATCCATACAAAAAATTCTGAAACTTACGTCCACGTTCACTATCGCTCACAGCATCACGCTTGCTTTGGCGGGATTTGGCATTCTGACGCTTTCGCCGAGAATCGTCGAGCCGTTCATCGCGTTCTCCATATCATTCACGGCGCTTACCACGGTCTTTCTCAAAGATAAAAAACTGCCCTCCCTCGTGAAAAATAAAGTCGCGATTGTTTTCTTTTTCGGTTTGTTCCATGGCTTGGGATTCGCCGGCATTCTCAAAGAAATCGGGATCCCCTCGGACAGATTCATTTCTTCGCTTCTTTCTTTCAACCTCGGCATTGAATTGGGACAACTCTGTATCGTCGCGTTAGCCCTGCCGGTTTTATTCATCATCAACCGGCAGCCGTGGCGGGATACCTTCATAAAAATAATTGCTGTTGTGCTCACCGCAACCGGAATCGTCTGGGGAATTCAGCGTATCATAGGGTAGGGTAGAAAGAATATTAAAAATGGGCTCGCCCGCCCTTCAGGCGAGGCGGCACGCAACATGCTCAACTTTTCATTTTGAGAACCGCGGTTCGCTTATTTAAGGAGCGGAAGGTGAACAGGAAAGCCCGGAAATCGCGATGGATGAATATAATCGGTAGCGCTTGCTGAAATGCAAATTTTTTATTACTATAGCAACATGACTAACCAAACGATACGGCGCTATAAAAATCAATATTATGTAGTACGGCCAAAAACGGACGCGCGATCTTATGATGCAAAAACCCTGGAGAAATTGGCAAAATTGAGAGATGAGGTTAGCAAAAGATGGCGCGGTCCGCATAACGCGGTAAGGGAAATACGGGATCAGCGCGGGGGCGCATTATAATATACCATTGATAGTTCTCTATGGGTTGCCGCTTTTCTTACCGATGAGATTGATTGATGTCATCCAGATCGCCGAATTTTAAGCATTATACGCAAATAAAAAACTGTAACAGGCATAATTGGGCAAAACAAAAAGGGGTTTTAGTGAGATCCCTTGCTATAGATATCATCAATAGTTCGTAAGTAATTGACTCATCGGAGTCATACTACGGGTTATGCCATCCACTCCAATAGAAATAATCAAAGAGAAGCTCGACATCGTTGATTTTTTGAAAGGGTATCTCCAGTTGCAGGCGGCGGGCAAAAATTTCAAAGCGTTGTGCCCTTTTCATCGCGAGAAGACGGCTTCTTTTATGGTATCGCCCGAGCGTCAGACCTGGCATTGTTTCGGTTGCAATCTCGGCGGAGATATTTTCACGTTTGTGATGCGCTATGAGAATGCCGAGTTCGGCGAAGCTCTGAAAATTCTGGCGGAAAAAGCCGGCATCGAGTTGAAGCGTTTGAATCCGGCTGAACACAAGTATCTCGGGCTTCTGTATGAGATCAACGAAAAGGCGAAAGAGTTTTTCAAAAAAGAATTGGCGCGCTCCGAGGCCGCCAAAAAATATCTTGTCGAGCGCGGCCTCGCACGAGAGACGATCGAAGAATTTGAAATCGGCTTTGCTCCGAATTCGAGCGAAGCGCTTACGCTTTCTCTGATCAATTCGGGTTTTCACTCCGACGACATTCTGCGGGCCGGCCTGTCGTTCAAAACCGAGCGGGGATTACAATTCGATCGCTTCCGTGGCCGGATTATGTTTCCGATCCATAATCATTTCGGCAAGATCGTGGGATTCACCGGCCGGGTTCTGCCCGAGACGCAGACCAATGTGGACAAGGCGCAGACAGGCGCAGACAATTTTCCGCGTAAGTCCGCGTTCAGTCAGCGTGAGTCCGCGGTGGCGAAATATATGAACAGCCCGGAAACGCCCATTTTCAACAAATCAAAACTGCTCTACGGTTTCTGGAAGAGCAAGAATTTCATCCGCGAGTCAAATGCGGCTTTTCTGGTCGAGGGCCAGATGGATTTTCTGATGAGCTGGCAGGTCGGGGTTAGGAATATCACGGCCAGTTCCGGAACCGCGCTGACCGAAGATCACTTGCGGGTGCTGCGCCGTTTGACCGATCAAGTGGTGGTGAGTTTCGATAATGATTCGGCCGGTTGGGAGGCCGCGGAGCGCGCGATCGATTTGGCGGAAACGCATGATTTTGGGGTCAAGGTGGCGATATTCAAAGAGTATAAAGATCCGGCCGAGGCCGCCGTTGCTAATAAAGATCATCTTTTGGCGGCTGTTCAAAACGCCAAGCCCGCAATCGAATTTTATTTTGAGAAATATCTCGCCGAAGGAACGTTTGAGATTCGCCAGCGCGAGAGTTTGAAAAACTTGAGAATGGTGTTGGCGAAAATAAAACATATCACGAGCCCGGTTGTCAGAACGTTTTGGCTGAAAGAACTCGCGCGCCGGATCGGGGTCGGCGAACAGACGCTTGCCGAAGAA
>OBEQ010596657.1_pt1 | contig 28252 bp, 19 predicted proteins | sample 1670901 | NCBI WGS metagenome assembly OBEQ01 (sample SAMEA104232315, study PRJEB22302) | groundwater metagenome | biome: forest; feature: aquifer; material: groundwater | place: USA | collected 2011-08-07 | depth 5.4 m
ATGAATCTCTTTCGCGCCGGGAAACGTCCCGTGCCCACTGTAGGAATCGGTGAGCACCGCGGTGTTGTGGCCGTCGGTGTGCTTGACGTAATAGTAGATGCCTTCCTCCTCCATCAGGCGGCTGACGAAGTTGAAGTCGGTCTCCCGGTACTGCACGCAATAGGTCCACTTGCGGTACGGGTTGGTCAGCTCGAGCTTGAAATCGGCGGTCCCGTGATCGCCGAATACCTTCTTGACGATATCCGGGACGGTCATGTCCTGAAAAATCCGGCAGTCCGCGGTGCGCGTCAGAAACCAGAGCCACGGCCGCACCACGGCAGAGTACCGGTGATAGCGCCCGTACATCCCCCCCTGAGAGAACCGCGTCACGTACCCGTTGAAATACCGCGTCGCATCGTCGGGCAGGGCAAGCTTGACGGTGACGTTCTTGCCCAGGATGTCATCCAGGTTGATGTCACCCTTGACGCTCAGGAGATCGAGCTGATACTCCCCCGGCCGGCCGAGTTCCTCGCGCGCGTGCATGCCATGGAACAGCAGCACGTCGGCGCCGAGCGGCGTGGTGATTTCCATCACCCTAGGCATGCGTTGCTCCCGATGGGCGTCGCGGGTTTTGTCGCCGTCACCACCAGACCTGCGACAGGGGCGCCGGACTCCACGCGCAATTCCGCGCGTGCGATGTTCACTTCAAAACCTGCGTCGACGAGCACGCGCTCGACGTAGGCAGCACGGTGATTGTAACGGCCGTGGTGTTTGATGCAATACGTCGCTGGGGCGTCGTCTTCGGTGGCTTCCTCGACGGTGAAGATGAGTCGTCCGCCGGGGCGCAACGCGTCCGCCGAAGCCGCAGCAACGCCTTCGAGCGGTCCGAAATAGACGAGGGTGTCTGCCGACACAATCACATCGAACGCCCCGGGGTTATCGCGCAGGTAGGCGGTCAGTTCAACTTTGAAGAGGTCGTCGTAGACCGTCCTTGCCCGGGCTTGAGCCAGCATACGCGCGGACAGGTCGACGCCCACCAGCCGGTGCGCGTACGGCGCGACGAGCGGGCCGCACAATCCGGTGCCGCATCCCGCGTCGAGGACATCGAGGCTCTTCGACGCTTCGATACCCGAGTCCGCCAGCATCCCCGCGACCAGCTCCGGGGCGCGGTACAGCAGCTTGGCGAGCTTGGAATCGAAGCTGGCGGCAAAGCTGTCGAAGGTCTTCTCGACGAATTCGTCCGAGGCGCGTGCCGGAACATCGCGACCGGAGCACGCCGCGAGCATGTGCAGCGCAATGGGATGGCCCGGCTCCTCTTCGAGCCATTCTTCGAACACTTCCACCGCTTTGTCGACCTCGCCGAGGGTGCAGTGCGCCAGCGCCAGCAGTCTCCGAGCTTCGGGGTGCTTCGGCCTGAACGTGATGACTTTACAGAAGCAGACGACCGCTTCCTGCGTCCGCTTCTGGCCGTTCAGCAGGATGCCCAGGTTGGTGTACGCGTCTGAGTGCCCGGGATCCACACGAATGGCGGCTCGATAGGCCGCTTCCGCCTCGACCACCTTGCCCTGGGCTCTCAGGACCACACCGAGATTGTTGTGTGCATTGGCATGATTCGGATCGAGCGCGATCGCATGCTGGAACGCGACGGTCGCGTCCTCCAGCTTCAGCCGATCACGCAGGACGATACCGAGATTGCTGTACCAATCCGCCCGGTCGGGCTCGAGCTCGAGACTTCGCTCGATCAGCGCAACGGCCTGCTCGCTCCTCCCCTGCTGATGGGCCAGCACGCCGGAGTAATGCACGGCGTCCGCATAGTCGGGCGCGACGTCGAGGATTCTGCGGTAGATGTCGGTCGCCGCCGTCCACTGCTCGTTCTGCTGCAGCTGGATGGCGATTGACACGGCCTCGTCCAGGCGGACGGGGCGGTCCTTCGTGGGCGACTGCTCCATGGTATTCATCAACTGCGCGCTCGCGCGTATCGAGGACACCAGTTCTACTCGAATCGATAGGCGAAATCGCCGTCGGCCACGGCCAGGCGCACGCCGTTCAGCGCCGTCCCCGCCATCGTCCGCGTGAGAAACTCGCGGCTGATGGCCGGCAGCACGGTGTTCGTGAGAATGGCGTCGATCATACGCCCGCCGCTCTCGACCTCGGTGCACCGGCTGACGATCAACTTCACAGCCTCGTCGTCATAGTTGAATGGAATCTTGTGATGGTCCACCACCCGCTTCGCGATCCTCTTGAGCTGCAGCCGAACGATGTTCGAAAGCATCGCGTCGCTCAATGGGTAATACGGAATCACGACCAGCCGCCCGAGCAGCGCGGCCGGAAACTTCTTCAAGAGCGGTTCCCGCAATCCTTTGGCAATGCCTTCGGGCTCCGGCATCAGGTCGGGGTCCTTGCACATGCCCATGATCAGGTCGGTGCCGACGTTCGACGTGAGCAGGATGATCGTGTTCCTGAAGTCGATGCGCCGGCCTTCGCCGTCTTCCATCCAGCCCTTGTCGAAGACCTGGAAGAACAGCTCGTGGACGTCTGAATGTGCTTTCTCGACTTCGTCCAGCAGCACCACGCTGTAGGGGCGACGCCGCACGGCTTCGGTCAGCACGCCTCCCTCACCGTAGCCGACGTAGCCTGGAGGGGAACCCTTGAGCGTCGAGACGGTGTGCGCCTCCTGGAACTCGCTCATGTTGATCGTGATGACGTTCTGCTCGCCGCCATACAGCGCCTCTGCCAGCGTCAGGGCGGTTTCGGTCTTGCCGACGCCCGACGGACCGCACAGCATGAAGACCCCGATCGGCTTGTTCGGGTTATCGAGCTTCGCGCGTGACGTCTGGATGCGTTTCGCGATCATGTCGAGCCCATGGCGCTGGCCGATCACCCGCTGGCTGAGCGCCTCTGCCAGGTTCAACACCGTCTCGATTTCGTTTTTCACCATTCGGCCGACTGGCACACCAGTCCAGTCCTGCACGACGGATCCGACGGCCTGCTCGCCGACGCTTGGCAGGATGAGCGGCGACTCGCCCTGTAACACCGACAGCTTCTCCTGGAGATCGGCAAGCTCACCGAGCAGTCTCGCTCTTTCTTCCGGCGTAACCTTTTCGATGGCCGGCGCATCGGCGGCAGTCTTTTGCGCCTCGGCTGCCTGCTCCAGCCTGCTGCCGGTGCCTTCCACGGGCGCGCTTCGCTGCCGCAGCTTCGCGCGAATACCCAGGACGCGCTCCACCAGTTCGCGCTCGGCGTTCCACCGCTGCTCCAACGATGCGCGGATCTGCTCACTCGACGCGAGCTTCTCTTCCGCGGCCTTTCGGCGTTCATCCGCGTTGATGCCGACGGTTTCCTCGCGGCCGATGATCTCCATCTCGATCTGCAAGGCCTCGATCGTCCTCCGGCAGTCCTCGAGCTGCGGTGGCACGCCGTGCTGGCTGATGGCCACGCGCGCGCAGGCGGTATCGAGCAGACTGACCGCCTTGTCGGGCAGCTGCCTGCCCGGTATGTAGCGATGGGAAAGTCGCACGGCCGCTTCGAGCGCCTCATCGAGCACTTGAACCCGGTGATGCTTCTCGAGAATGGACGCGACGCCGCGAACCATCAGAATCGCCTTGTCCTCGCTCGGCTCCTCGACCTTCACGACCTGGAAGCGCCGGGTGAGCGCGGGGTCCTTCTCGATGTACTTCTTGTATTCACCCCACGTCGTGGCCGCGATCGTGCGCAATGTACCGCGCGCCAGCGCCGGCTTGAGCAGATTCGCCGCGTCGCCCGTGCCCGCCGCCCCTCCTGCGCCGATGAGCGTATGAGCCTCGTCCACGAACAGGATGATCGGCTTCGGCGACGCCTGCACTTCATCGATCACCTGCCGCAACCGGTTCTCGAACTCGCCTTTCATGCTCGCACCGGCCTGCAGCAGCCCGATGTCGAGCGTGTACAACGAAACATTCTGCAATGGCGGCGGCACGTCGCCCCGCGCGAGCCGCGCCGCGAAGCCTTCGACCACCGCGGTCTTGCCGACCCCCGCCTCGCCCGTCAGAATCGGATTGTTCTGCCGGCGGCGCATGAGGATGTCGATGATCTGCCGAATCTCCTCGTCGCGACCGCTTACCGGATCGATCTCGCCTTTGCGCGCCTTCTCCGTCAGGTTTGTCGCAAATCGTTTGAGCGCATCCTGCTTGCCCATCTGCGCCGGCGCCATGGCGTCGCTGGCTTCGCCTGGTGCCGCCAGCGACGAGCCATCCGTGGACCCCAGCTTGTCCTCCGGCGAGCCGTTGACGATCCGGGCAAAATCCTCCGTCAGCGTGTCGGACTTTATGCCTTCGAACTGGCGCGAAATTCCGATCAAGGCATTCCGCAACGACGGCGTCTTCAGCATCCCGACGACGAGATGACCCGTCCGGACGCGCGGTTCCCCGAACATCAGCGTTGCATAGACCCAGCCGCGCTCGACCGCACTCTCGACGTGCGACGACAGGTCCGAAATCGAGGTGGCGCCTCGTGGCAGCCTGTCCAACGCGTCGGTGAAATCCTTCGCCAGCCGCGAGGGATCGAGCTCGAAATGTCTGATGATCCGGTGGAGGTCGGAGTCGGGCGCCTGGACGATCTGCTGGACCCAATGCACCAGCTCGACGTACGGGTTGCCGCGCAGCTTGCAGAACACTGTCGCGCCCTCAATCGCTTTGTACGCGAGGCTGTTCAACTTGCCGAAGAGCGCCGACCGGCTGATTTCACTCATGCTGCGGATGCTCCGGCGCGTTCGACGAAGGCCTCGGCCACGAGACACAGATCATCGGCGTCGGTTTCGCCGCGACGCCGTCCCAACCAGGTCGTCCATCCCAATCGCCCGCCTCCGCTGCTACGCAGCTTCGGCGAGGCAGGCCTGCCGCCGAGTCTCAATTGCGGGACCTCGTGCGGCAGGAGCAGCAGGCGAACGTCCCAATCGAGCTCGAAAGACAGGTACAAGCGGACCCAGTCGACGAGCTTCCGCAGCATCGGACCACCGGGCAGAAAACTCTCGTATTGGGCGAACGTGAGCGGCCCGAGACGGACCTGGAACTTGTTCTGGCGGTCCCACACACGGCCGCCAAGCACGGCGCCAGAGCCGAGCGTGGCGCCCTCGCGCCTCAAGCACGTGCGCTCCCGCGCGCCCAGGAACATCCATTGCCCGACGAATTCCTGAATCTGCACCGGCACGTGGAAAAAATGTTGAAGGATCGCCGTCAATCCCTCCGGGTTCCGCGAGTGCCGTATGAGTGCTCCGACATGAAAGAACTTTGCAAGATCCGGAAGCGTATCGCGATCGCGGAATGCCGGCGGCGAGACGCCGAGGAGCGCCCCGACATACACGGCAAAACGATCGTCCTTCGGGCGATCTCGATTGACGTGCGGCTGGGCCTGAGCCCATGCCCGATACAGGAGCGCGAGAAAGCGATGATTGAACAGATCGAGGAACCGGCTGAGCGTCGGATCGCCCGCGTGTCGCTGGCGTTCGCGCGCATACTCCGTGATGTGAAGCGGCAGCGGGCCGTTGGGGCCAAGAAGGCCAAACAGCCTCACCTGAAGGCGCGGAGGCCGTCCATCCTGACCCGCCTCGAACGACGCAAGCGGAGCGGGCGCAAACGAGAGTTCCGGATCCTGTCCGAGCCGCACTGGTTCATCGACGGGACGCATGGCACGACCCCAGCGCGGCTTGTCGCCGTACAGGCATTCCAGCCGGCGCAGCGTCTGGTAAAAGTCGTAGCGGTACGGCGCCTCCGCCAACGCGCAGAAGAACGCTACAACGTCGGTCTCACGCCCCACTGTGGCCCCCATCGGTTGATTTCTCCCCGGCCCTGAGATCGCAACACGGTCTCGGTAAATGAATTAATCGAGACGTAACGTGAAAAAAAGTGGTCGAGCACCGACCCGAGCAAGTGTGCGCTTCCACCCTCGAACGCCAGCTCGTCGACCTCTACTGTGATCTCGAGACCGCGGCCGAACGCGAGCGTCGAGTTCCCGGCTTGAGAACGGGACGGTTGCGGCAGTCGTCGAACCACGGGACTCACCTGCACAGACCTGATTCCATCAATCTGCTTCCTGGCGCTGGCGTCCGTACCCGCGGCGTACAACTCGAGCAGATCGCGAAGCGCGGCGGCTCCCTCCCGAGACGTGGAGTTCACGAGCGAAAGATAGTTGACGGAAAGGTGGCTGATGGCCCGCCAGGCAACCGCGCCATCGGCGAGCGGCGCGTACGGCCGACTCGGTCCGCTGATCACGCGAATGCTGGCGATCGGCGCAGCGATCTCCAGAGAAAAGTCGCTCTTGCCGAGCCCGAGGGGCATCTGCAGCACCAGGTCGCGATTGGTACACAACGTCTGGATTGAGAGCTGGCGCAGGTCGCCACTGAACGGCGCCTGCGCCGAATCGACCAGGGCGAGGAACACCTCGCTCCCGATATAGCTCGAGCGCGTGCCGCGGCGCTTTTGTGTCGAGGACACGAGTCGCGGCTCGCGGCGAGTCGTGAAATAGGCGGATTCCTTGTGTTCCTCGTCAGTGCTGTATGTCGAGTAGAGCGGCAGAAACTGCTGCTCACTCTCAGCGCCGACCGCGTGTCCCACCACGTCGGTCACTTCATAGATCTCGAAATCGAGCGGCCGTGTCCGATCGGCGACGACGTGATACTCGTACGCGCTGTCGGACACCTGGATGCGATCGGCGCGCTTGGGGAAGAGGTTGATGGCCGGGGTGCAGAAGAGCGCGAAGTTCGACGCATCGACGATGCTCTCGAGGGTGGGGTCGCCTCGGCCGAGCAGAATCACCAGCTCGAGCTCGTTCGAATCCACGCGCTTGACGATAGGCGCGAGACCGGTCAGCTCGAAAAAGCGGAACCGTTGCGGAAACGAAAAATATTCCTGCACCAGGCGGTAGCCTTGAAAGGAACGCAAGGTCACCGGCAGGAGTGCGTCGGAATCGGCAAAGCCAACCGGTCGAAGGGACCCGGCCGGCAGGAACTCGTGCCATCGCGAGGCGCCTTTCGACGCCACCGCCAGCACGCCGAGGCTTGTCGCCAGGCACAGCTCATACAGCTGGTTCGCAACATCGTGGCGTCCGGCCAGATAGAAACTCAGCCGGTCGATCGACGTCTGCGCGAACTTGAGACCCGCGGTCGTCCTGAGCCGAATCCGCAGGCCGCCCCTGATGCGCTGGGCGATGGGCAGCGTGTTCAGCGGAAGATCGGGGGCAAAGGAGAAGTAGCTCGCCGACACGATCTCGACAGGCCACAGCGACACGTCCTGCGCCATCCGGAATTCGCACCCAGTCGCGTCGTCCCCGGCCATCACGCCTTGCATCGTGGTGCCGCGCGGCACGGTGAAGCCCGTCGCCAGATTCGGATCATTCGGATCGGGAGCGCATTGCGCCACGAGCATCGACGGCGTTGGCGCCAGGTAGTGCGGGTACACGGTCTCGAGCAAGGCCTGGGTGAACCGGGGGAATTCGGCATCCAGCTTCAGATGGACCCGCGCCGCCAGGAACCCGACGCCTTCGAGCAAGCGCTCGACGTAGGGATCCGTGACCTCGAGTCCGTTCATCCCGAGCCTCGCCGCGACTTTCGGGAATTGCTGCGCGAACTCCGCGCCCATCTCGCGCAGATGCTGCAGCTCGAGGTTGTAGTACTGAAGGAGGCGCGGATCCACCTACACCACCCGCGAAGGCGCGAGATCCGCGATTTGGACTTTACCGGTTTCGAGATCGATCTCGGTACGGATCAACAGCTCGATTGGTACCGGTTGCGCCCAGAGCTGGCCTTGAATCTGGATCCCAATCACATTGTGATGATCGAGCTCACCGAGCTCGACCAGCGCGTTTACGCTCAGGGTGTTCGGGAGGATGCGCGGCTCGAAATCGAGGATGGCCTGCCGGATGGCCCGCTCCAGATCGATGACCTCGACCGACGCAGCCAGTTTTCCAGACATGCACGGCAATCCGAAGTTGATGACCGACCTGCGGGCGTAAGGCGCCTGTGCGAAATCCACTTCCGCTTCGAGCCGTGTCGCGTTGAAGAGCCATGCGAGATCCCGCAGCACCGCCTGCCGCATGCGGCTCTTCGACATCACGCGGTGCTCGCGCGGTTCCAGCTTCTTGTCCGGCTCTTCGTCAGTGAGACGATCGAGGAGCGCGGGCTGCAGACGCTCCTGCGGCGTGAGCTGCTCAGCCATGATCGGCGGCCAACGGCTCGGTTGTGTGACTCACCTCGTGATGGATCGACAGCGTGCGAATGTCCATGAGCGGCACGTCGCCGGCGTCTGTCGCGATGATGCGTTGACCGAGACCGTGGTGCGTATCGGGCGCCATTTCTTCCCAGACCGTTTTCCGGCCAAGAGCGATCAGCCCGTCTGGCGCAGCTTCCGAGCCCGGGTATCTCGTGGGTATGAGCGCGACCGACTCACCGCCGTTCTCGAACTGCAGATGCGCCGGCATCCAGACCATATCGCGCAAATCCTCCGGCGCTTCGATCGTGAGCTTGCTCAGACGTGAGAAAGGAACCCAGTAATACCGGCCATTGATGACGGCTTCGAGCACTGGACCCAGACGCGAATCCGCGTCGCAGATCCAGGCGAACGGCCGACCGTTGATGTCGCCGTCCGACGGCTCTGCTTCATCAAAGGCGCGGAGTCGAAGCTGCTCGGACTTTCCTGGCTCGCCGCGGCCCGCGACCAACAACGACTCAATCAGCAGTGCCAGCCACTGGTCCGGCTGCCCGAATACCATCGGGGACTTCTTTCCATCGAAGACATCGCGGCGCATGGCCTCGCACCTAACGGCCTCCCCGTATATCTGCGCCATCGCCAGCGCGCCAGCGTCGAGCTCAGATGCCACTTTCAGCTGATTCAGCGCGCGCTCCCACTGGCCGAGCACGCAGAGCAGCTGAAACAGGAAAACACGAAGCTTTGGATCGGCGGGCCTGGTCCGCACTTCGTCCTGAAGATGGGCCAGTGCCGCGGCGGGATCGCCGTCCCTCAGGCTCCGTTCGGCAGCATCGGCGGCGCTCATCGTTTGCTCCCCCAGTGACGCGTGAACCACAGGCGCCGCTAGCTTGTCTCACTCCATTGATCCGTGTACGTCATGCCGCCGAGTGCCTGCCCATCCTTGCCTTGAGGTACGTACTCGACCGTGATCTTGTTGAACGAGAAGCTCACATGCTCGAAGAGGTCAGGGCTGCCGCTCTTGTCGCCCGCCTCGATATTGATCGAGGTCACGCGTCCCTGCTCGATCGTGATCTTCAGATACTCGAGCTGACCCTTGCCGGCCTTACGGAGCGTGAGCACCGCCTTGAGAATCAGCTCGTTCGTGCGCAGCGCGACCATCAGCGCCGTCGAGGCGCTGTCGATCCTCTTGACGACCTTCAGCTCGTGGACGGCGGCCTTGCCCGTTGCGGCACCGCCGCCGAGCGCAGGCCGCGCGTGCATGCCCCACGACCAGCCCAGGATGTCGATCTCGCCCTTGCGCGCCTCGTCCTGGGTCTCCCCTTTGATCACGCCACCTTTGGCGCCCTTGACCATCAGGAACATGTCGCCGGTTCCGCCGGCCTGGGAGGTCACACGTCAGCCTTTCCGAGCCGCGCCGGCTTACCCTTCCTTGTTGCCCTTGATGTCGTACTTGAAATGGAGTCCGGCATCCAGTGATCCGTCGGCCTTCTGCGGCTTGTATTCCAGATCGACTTTGGAGCACTGAAGCGCGACGCTTTCCGCCGTTGCGGCCGAATCGCCCGAACCGCTCGGATTGACACTGGTGATGAGGACATCGTTCATCTTGATGATCAGGAACTCCTGCTGGCCCTTGCCGGCCTTGCGCACCGTGATGGTCGCTTCCTTGATGTGCTCACCAGTCGCACACGCTTTCAACAGCACCGGCGACGACTTGTCGACGTGATGGGTGAAGTTGAAATCGTTGAAGCTCGCCTTGCCCGAGCCACCACCGCCGCCGTGGGCCATGGAACCGCTCTGCTGAACTCCCCAGGACCACGAGAGCACCTCGACCTCGTCCTTGTGCTTGCTGTCGAGCGACTCCCCTTTGATATCCCCGATTTTTGCGAAAATGTCTGAAGCCATGACTACCGCTCCTCTTCTCACGCGCTCAGTAAGTCACCGTTGTTGTCGGAAATCAGCCGGCCTTCGCGGACGGCAGCTTGGAAACCAGCCGCAGCGACACGGTCAGTCCTTCCAGTTGATAGTGCGGACGAAGGAAGAACTTCGCCGCGTAGTAGCCCGGGTTCCCCTCGATTTCTTCCACTTGCACTTCGGCAGCGGCCAGCGGCTTTTGCGCCTTCGTCGTTTCCGATGAATGCGCCGGATCGCCGTCCACGTAATTCATGATCCAGTTCTGCAACCACTGCTGCATGTCGTCCCGCTCCTTGAAGGAGCCGACCTTGTCGCGCACGATGCATTTCAGATAGTGGGCAAATCGGCAGCACGCGAAGAGATACGGCAGCCGGGCGGCCAGATTCGCGTTGGCCGTCGCATCAGGGTCGTCATACTCGGTCGGCTTCTGCAACGACTGCGCGCCGATGAACGCAGCGAAATCCGAGTTCTTGCGATGCACCAGCGGCATGAAGCCGTTTTTCGCGAGCTCCGCCTCACGCCGGTCGCTGATAGCGATCTCCGTCGGGCACTTCATGTCAACGCCGCCATCGTCTGTGGGAAACGTGTGCGTCGGCAGACTTTCGACCGACCCCCCCGACTCGACCCCACGTATGCGGGAACACCAGCCGTACAACTTGAACGAGCGGTTGATGTTGACGGCCATCGCATAGGCGGCGTTCGCCCACGTATAGCGGCTGTGGTCGGCCGCACCTGTGTCTTCCTCGAAATCGAACTCCTCGACCGGGCTGGTCTTCGGGCCGTACGGGAGACGTGCCAGGTAACGCGGCATCGCCAGTCCGAGATAACGGGCATCTTCCGATTCGCGCAACGACCGCCAGCCCGCGTACTCCGGAGTGGTGAAGATTTTCGTGAGGTCGCGGGGATTGGCCAGCTCCTGCCAACTGTCCATCTGCATGATCGTGGGCGAGGCGCCGGCGATAAACGGCGCGTGCGCCGCGGCGGCCACCTTGGACATTTCTCCCAGCAGTTCCGTGTCAGGCGGCGTCTGGTCGAAGTGGTAGTCCCCAACCAGACAGCCGAACGGCTCGCCGCCGAACTGACCGTATTCCGCCTCGTACACCCGTTTGAAGAGCGGGCTCTGGTCCCACGCCGTGCCTTTGAAGCGCTTCAGCGTCTTGCCCAACTCGTTCTTGCTGATATCCATGAAGCGGATCTTCAGCATTTCGTCGGTCTCGGTGTTGTTCACCAGATAACTCAGGCCGCGCCACGCACCCTCGAGTTTCTGGAAGTCCGCGTGGTGCAGGATCAGATTGATCTGCTCGGTCATCTTCTTGTCGATCTGCGCGATGATCGCCTCGATCGACTTGACGACGTCGCCGCTGATGAGCTTCGTCTGCGAGAGCGCCTGCTCTGCGAGCGTCCGCACGGCGCGCTCGACGGCTTCTTTCGCTTCGTCGGTCTTCGGCTTGAATTCCTTCTTCAGCAGGAAGTCGAATTCATTGGCTTCAAGCGTCCCCGTCGTCGATTGTGTTTCCTGCTGGGATTTTGGGTCAGCCATAACTGTTCTCCGCTCCGTGGCTCACGTTTACGACGAAGGTTCGTCCTGGGGTTTTTTCGTAGTCGCAAGCGTCTGCAGGAGGGCGGGATCCTGCAACAGCTTGCTCACCAGATCCTCCGCCCCGCTCTTGCCGTCCATATAGGTGATCAGATTCGAGAGCTGTTGCCGCGTCTCGAGTAATTTGTTGAGGGCATCCACTTTGCGGGCAACCGCCGCCGGCGAGAAGTCATCCATGCTCTCGAACGTGATCTCCACGTTGAGATTGCCTTCGCCGGTCAGGGTGTTCGGCAGCTGAAACGCCACTCGCGGCTTCAGGGCCTTCATTCGGTTGTCGAAGTTGTCGACGTCGATCTCCAGGAATTTGCGATCGGCCACTGGTGCCAGTGGTTCCGCAGGCTTGCCCGAGAGATCCGCCAACACCCCCATCACGAACGGAAGCTGGATCTTCTTCTCAGCGCCATACAGCTCAACGTCATACTCGATCTGCACGCGAGGTGCACGATTGCGCGCGATGAATTTCTGACTGCTTGCCTTAGCCACGGGAAACCTCCTGACACTTACTCACGGATCCACTCACTCATTCTCGATACTGCACCGCGAAGCCCCTCACTCGCTCTGCGCCAACCCTCCCGCCGCCCGGGCCTGCGGGACGGCCTCAGGGGCAACGTCGGCCAGCACTTCAAGAAAGTTCTTGGACACCAGGCGCTTTGCACGCTCCAGAAACAGCGGAATTGGACTCGACGGCTCGTTGCGCCGGAAAAATTCGGCCACCGCGTCGAGCGCCCGGATCGCGTCCTGTCGCGACTTGATGGCGCCTACCGCCGCGCCTGCGCCGTCGGAACCGGACGCCTCGGTACCGCCGGCGTCGGCGCGCATCGCCAGTTGGGCACGTAGCACGCGATCCATTCGCGCGAGTTGCAATGACAAGGGATCGAAGTCCGGCACCGCCTCGGTACCGGCCCCTGCGCTCATCGAGGCATCGATGCTTTTCAGCGCCGCCAACGCATCTACCGTGCTCTGCTGAAGCTGTTTCAGATCGTCCAGCGGCATTTCCGCGAAAGCCGCATTGATTGGCCCTTCTTCCGGCCGGGCGTCCCCGTCAGTCGCCTGCTGTTGCCCCGTCGCGATGTCGATGTCGCGCAGGCCGAACGTGCCGTGCTGACGACTGTTGACGAGCGGTAACCGCCGGAGGCCGTCGATCACCGCCATCTGGTCGGCGAAGCAATTCAGCGCGTTGCGCCTGAGGATCGCATCTTCATCGACCAGAGGATAGGTCTGCGTCCAGTACGTCTCCAGCCACCGCGAAGCGATAGTCAGGGTCGCAGCAAACGCCGGCAACCCGTCCGTTCTCAACGACGCCGTGCCTAAGTGGGCCAACAGACGAATATCCTTACTCTTGCTCAACGCCTCGAGCGCCCTGTTCCTGATCTCACCCCACTCAGGCGCGGGGGCGAGCGGTGTCGCCTGACCGAACAGCCGAAAGGTATCGAAGGAGGCAAGCAGCTGCGTGTCTTCCAGATTCTCCCCGCACGGTTGGTCCGCCGAGATCGGCTGGAGCAAGTCACCCTCCCAACGAGCACTCATACGCGGACATCTCCGCCCGGCCGGGAGGCCTGTTCACACCCATCTTTCACGGGCCTTGACATAGGTAAACGACCCAACCGGCGAAAACGAACACTTAGAAGGATGGATTCTAGTTATTTCCCTGAAAAGTCCCAAGCCGAAAGTGGGAGGCCCGATTTGGAACTGTGCCCATCAGGAATAAGCCTCGACGATGACCACCGTGACGTTGTCCGGCGCGCCGGCGGTCAGGGTCGCCCCGATGAGTCCTTCGACAGCGGCGTGGATGTCGTCGAGCTCCATCCATTGCTGGATCTGGGCTTCCGGCACGATGCGCGTCAGGCCGTCGGAACACAGGAGGAAGCGGTCCCCGGGACTGACACGGTCGCGGTACACATCGAGGGCCAACGTCGAATCACCGCCGATGGCTCGCGTCACGATGTTGGATGGGACCTCGGTGAGTCCCTGCGACTCCTCAACGAGACTATGGTCCCTGGTCAGTTGCTCCAGCCGGCCGCCCCGCGTGCGATACACGCGACTGTCGCCTGCCCAGAGAACCGCGCAACGGGTACCCCGTGCCATCAGCGCCACAACCGTGGTGCCGCTGACCATCGCATTCTGGGAGCGTGCCGCCGCACGAACGAGATGATCGTTCACGCTCTGCAGCCGCTCTCCTGCGGCATCGACCATCTGCTCGAAGCTGGCGTCGGGGACGAAATCCGCGAGCGCATCACACACCATCCGGCTCGCGACTTCTCCATCGCTGTGGCCGCCGAGCCCGTCCGCAACCGCCCACAACCCCACTTCGGGTCGCTCCAGCAGCGAGTCCTGGTTGATGCTGCGCACCCGTCCCACATCGGTCGCGCCAGCCGATCGGTAGCGGGGCGGTGTCGGGTCTTCGACGAGCACTTCGGGCGCGGGAGGGCCGGTTTCGACGCGTGCGGCAATCGACTGCCATTGATTGGGCGCCCATGATCCGTCCAACAACGCTGCGAAGGCGTCCGGGTGCGGCAAGCCTTTGGCGATGAGGCAGCTGGGCTCGACATTCGCGGACCCCTCGGTCCACCACAGCACCAACGGGTCATACAGCTTGCACAGGCGCTGCGCGACGAGTTCTTCGAACACGGGCGCAAGCCTCGTCGGGGAGCCCGTTGGAATCTGCCAGCCGGCGTGACCACGATCGCTCAGGACTGCTTCTGCGGCAGGGTCGAGGACCACCCGCGGCCGGGTGGAGACCGACTCCAGCTCGGAACCAAGCTTCGCCACGCGCTCGTCGAAGGTATCGAAATCAACAGGGTCCGCCGCGAGTGTCTCGATGACGAGACTCTCGGCGCTGGTGAAAAACGCCTCCAGTCCCGTCGTTGCCGAAACAATGCTTGCGTCGTGCGGCAACTCGGCAACGAGGGTGAGATGAAAGTAGCGGCCGACGCGGTCGACGCTCGGCACCATCAACCCGATCACGGGCCGGCCGAACACTCCAGCAGCGCAGGCAAAGCGCCACACCGGGCTGGTCAAGTACACGTCGAGCCAGCGGGCGCCCAGCGCGGCACGGCTTGCCGCGATACATTCCTGCAACCATCCGTCCCACACGCCGACGAACGCATCTGAGACGCGGCGGCGTAGAAAGTCGCCATGGCTGGGCAACTTGCCGTAGAAGCCAACCTCCATCACGGCGGAAGCGCTCGCAATCGGCACGTCATCCACAGCGGAACTGCTGCAGGGTCTGCTTGCCGTAGGGATTGCGAATACTGTCGCTCTGGAGACGGATGCGTGACTCGTGGCCACCCTTCTCGAAAGTGAGCACATAGACGACGTCGGTCTCGGGCTGCAGTTGCGCCTGGTCGATCAGCCGGAACCACGCCCACGTGCCCTCGGCCGCGATGTTAGGACGCACCGCGGTGCGGTCTTCAAACGTCGCACTGGCCCGGCCAGGATTCGGACCTGGCCAGGTCATGCGCTTGGCAACGACGGGACCGTGACGATACTGAAACGGCTGCCCATCGACATCCAGGATGAACCCCACGGCGCCGGCATCGAGATCGGATGCAGAGACGGAAAAGCTTATTTCCAGGTTCTGCGATCCAGGCCGGAAAAACATGTCACGGATGCGATCTGCTGCTTCGAACTGCCGCAGCATCGAAACGGATCCGCCGACCGCCACGCCGGAGGCATCATTTCTCCATACCCAGGAAGCCCGAGATGTATCGACCAGGTTCGCGAGCTCGGTCTTGAAGAACATGTCGTACACCCCGCCGGACCCGAACAACCGGCCGAAATCGGCCAGCGGCACATCCGTTGCGCTGCCAGGCGCGAACGGATATCGGTTGGCAACGATGGCGGTGCACTCTCTGACCACGTCCTGCTGATAGCGACTTTCCAGGGTATTGCGCACACCTCCGCGAACGGCGGCGGTCGCACCGTTGGCCACCTGCGTCACGACCGACCCGATGCTCGGCGGCAGAGGAGCGGCGTCGCGTTTCAACTCGTTTGCGGTTTGGCCGATTGACTGGATGGACTGAGGGTCGCCGGGATTGGTGCCTCCCACGTCCCCTCCGATAGGCTGCACTTTCTGTTGCAGCTCTTCCAATTTTTTCAGGATGTTGTCGATCGGGGCACTTCCCTTGTCGCCGGCGAGGAGCCGATGGATCGGGTCGAAATGCGCCGTGATCTGCGTCCCGGGCACGACGGTGGTCACTCCCAGTTTCTGTTTCGATGCTTCAAGGGCGCTTTCCAGTCGCGTCCTAATTCCTGGGAGAACACCGGTCTTCGCGGGATCGGGCGGCTTCACGAGAAAGGTGTGGTCATCCACGGTCTTGAGCAGCCCGCGGAGGGGCGACGTGGGTGCGCTGAGAATTTGCAGCGCATCCTTGGTGTCGGACAAGGACGAGAGCGGCGCGGCTTCAATATCCTTGACGATGCGATCCCACGCGGCGATGTAGTCCTTCTCGTAGACGTCTAGGAATTCCGCTGACAGCTTCGCCGATTGCGTAATGGCCGGGCGGGTGTTCCCCCACACCCAGTACTCGTCGGTGAATTGCTTGACGATGTCGTCGGTCCCCTTGTTGGTGATTTCGTCGAACACGGGCTTCGTGTAGATACTGGGCACGGGCTCGGAGAGACTGATGCGGCTCTTGCGCCTGAGGACTCGCTCGGCGCCGAGTCCTGCGGCGAGGTCGAGGCGTAACGCCCGCGCGGTGTCGTTGGCGTAACTGATTCTGACGTATCGGTACACAAGTCCCGCTTGCGACGCCTGCTGGAGCGTGCTGCGCGCCTGCGTCACCATGGACTCATCAAGCGCGATCGGGCGAAGCGAGGCCTCGTACTCGAGCAGGCTGCGGAAATGTTTCGTGACGGCGGCAAGGCGATCGGGGTCTGCGGCGTACGCCGACTGCCATTCCAGATCCGCGAGGTACCCGAGCTCCTTCTTGTTGAGATGCGCTGGATCTCCCAACATCAGATAGCCCTTCAGATACGGGTAGACCTTCTCGGGCTCCGATGCGTAGTCGATCAGCCTCTGTCTGAAGCGCGCCGCGACATGCGGCAACATCGCTCCATCGAGCTCTCGCGCGTAGGCATCCCGCGCCGCGTCGCGGACTGAATTGGCCTGGTACAGACCCCAACGCATTGCCCACGGCTCGTTGTCTCCGTAGCGATTGGACGAATCGACCACGGCGCGCACGGCATCCAGTCGTGGCAAGGCCGCATCCAGAGACGGCGCCGCGGCAACCGGCGGCACGTCGCGCAGTCGTGCGACATCCGCAGCGACCTTGTCGATGTACGTCCGGTTGCGGCTATAGCTCACCGTCCACAGAATGATGCCCAGTACGGCGATGGTTGCCATGGCCGCATAGAGTCCCACCTGCGCCGCTGCCATCTGTACCTCGAAGCGGCGATTCACGCCTGCGAGCCCCGACTCGGGAAGCAGGACGTTCTTCAACAGCCGCTCGATGAAATAGGCCTTTCCTCGGCCGCCCGGTGAGATGACCGCGTCTGGCGCCACCGCAAACCGGCGGCCGATCGCTCCCAGCAGGCGGTCGATCGGCGTGCCCTCCTGCGTGCCGCTCGTGAAGTAGATCCCGCGCAGGAGCACCTGCTGGTCGAAGCGCGTCGACGCGAAGACCTCCGTCACGAATTGCGCAAGCGCGTCGCGTAGCGCGGCCATCTGCTGAGGAAAGCCGAAGATTTTCGTGCGGCGCCTGACGTCGCGGTCCTCATCGAGCCGCGCGAACAGCCGCGCGTTCAGGCGCGCGATCAAACCGTCAAACTCCGCCGGAAAGACCTGTGCCGCTTCGCCCTTGAGCGTCTGTTCGTACGGAAACGTCACGCCCCAGACCTGAGCGCGACCGTCCTGTGACAGGTCGTCGAAGTACTCGGTGAAGCCGGCGACCAGATCGCACTTGGTCACCATCAGGTACACAGGCAGTTGAATGTGCAGCTCACGATTGAGCTCGTTCAATCGCCGGCGTGCCGCACCCACATGCGCTTCGTAGCCTGCCTGCCCGGCCGTCATCAGGTCCTGGGCGCTGATCGTGAGAATGATGCCGTTGACGGGCCGGCGCCCGCGATACTTGCGCAGGAGGGCAAGGAACTCGGCCCAGCCTGCGCTGTCTCCGGCGCTGTCGGAATCCTGGGTGGTATAACGGCCGGCGGTGTCGAGAAAGACCGCTTCGTCCGTAAACCACCAGTCACAATTGCGGGTGCCTCCCACTCCGCGCAGAGCCCCTTTCCCGCTCCGCTGTTCCAGCGGGAAGTGCAGGCCCGAATTCACGAGGGCGGTGGTCTTTCCTGAACCGGGCGCCCCGATGATCACGTACCACGGCAGGTCGTAGAGGCTGTGCCCGCTCCGCCGCTTCTGCTTGAGTGTGGCAACCGCCTCCTCGAACCGCTCACGCAGTTGTAACGCGTCGGCGGTTGGCCTGCCTTCCGCGGTGTTCGCCTGCTTGACCACCGCGGCGACGAGCTTGTCGCTGGCCCGGTTCGCACGCAGGCGCTTGAGCAACACCGAAATGGCCCACGACACGACCACCAGTGCAATAGCGATCAGTCTGGCCGTGGCGGACTCGAGCGGACGGAAATCGGCGAATGCGAAATACGGCCCGCCATACCAGATGAACAAGGCGAGCAGTACCAGCCCCAGAAGGGTCAGGAACGCGCGGCTCTTCAAGAAAGACAGCATGTGCTCATCTCACTGTTCAACGCACGTGGATGATTTCGACGCGTCGATTACGCGCCCGGTTCTCGGGTGCCGACTCGGGAAGGTACCGAGGCCGGGACGAACCCACGCCGCTCCACTCGATGCGCGCGGGACTCCCCATCCCGCGCTGAAGAATCCTTGCCACCCCGACCGCGCGCTCGCGTGACAACTCGAAATTGTTCCGATAGCGCAGCGACGCGAGCGGCTGATCGTCTGTGTGTCCCTCGACAAGCACGCGGCCCGTCACCTTGTTCAGTGCATCTGCGATGCGCTGCAGCAGCGCGGCATACGAGGGATTTGGCGTGGCACCGCCCGAGGCGAACAGATCGGGTGCGAGGAGCGTGATCGCCGTGCGGCCTCCCTCCTCCTCGAGGCGTAAGGCACCCCGTGCTTCGTCGGGCGCCAGCAGCATCTTGAGCGTGGGTCCGCTGGCAGGGGCGGCCGCACTCGATGCCGTGAAGCCTTCGAGGCCCACCTTCGCGAGCTCCGCATGGATCGGCGCGGCGGCACTTCCCAGGCGGGCGTAATAAACGGCGAAGGTCATCGCGAGTATCGCGAGCGCGGCCGCTCCGACAACCCACCACGGGATATAGCGAATCAGCCGGTTTCGGCGGTCCTCGACGCCCCGCCAGTGCAGTGCGAGCTCGGGGGGCGGTGTGCCGCGCTGCTCACGGATCGACCGGTACAGCTCGTGTTTGACCTCCGCCAGGCGTGTATCCCCGCGGTCGGCCACCTGGTACTTGCCGGCGAAGCCAAGGGCCATGCAGAGATACTGCAGCTCCAGCAAGTCGATGTGTCGATCCGGATCCCGGGCGATCCGGTCCAGCATCTCGAAGAACTTTTCACCGCCCCACGCCTCACGATGCAGCGCCACGAGCAATGGCTGCTGCGCCCATTCACTCTGTGCGCCCCAGGGTGTGGACAGCACGGACTCGTCCAGGCCGGCGCACAGCGCATAGCGCGCGGCAAGCACGATCTCATTCGTAATACCCGAGGATCGCGCGCGCTCTTCGAACCGGCGAATCTCCTCCAGCGCGTGACGTCTGAGACCGGCGAGATCCGGTACGGAGAGCGTGCCGCGCAACTGACCGGCGAGCAGCAAGAGCGGACTCGCCGCTTGCACGAGCGGATTCAGCCCAGTGCCGAGAAACCCGCGTGCGCCTTCTGGAATCGGTTCCGCGTACGGCGCAGACGCCGCCGCCGATCGCGGCAGTGGCGCGACATCGCCCGAGCCTCGCCTCCCGGCGCCGGGCCGTGGCCGCAGCACGGTGGCGTCAGACGGTTTGAATGGGTCGTCGATATCGGGCATGGGTTACTCGACTTGCCTTGTCAACCTAAACCGACGGTGTACCCGTACGAACTGCGGAGCTCGATCGGCTGCGGACGTGGGAACCGGCGGGTCCGTCCCGAATCAGCCTCGGATAGCCCAGAATTCCAGCGCCAGACCCGGAAAGTCCCCGGCCACGTAGATGGCTACGCCGCCAGAGGTCTTGAGTTGACTCCACAACTCGTTCGACTGATCGAGCTCGAAATACGCGAAGCCCGCATGATACGGGATCTGGCGGGGCGCGACCGGTACCGCGTGAACCGGCACCCCGGGTAGCTGGAGATTCACGAGATCGCGAATCTTCTCGACCGGGCCAATCTTGAGCTGCGCCGGAAAGCGCCTGCGCAGCTCTTCGGCCGGCAGATCGGCCCGCGCCGCCAGGATGAAGACGGCCGTGCCGTACAGCGCCCGATCCGCGACGGCAGCGACGCTGATGCCGAACTTCTTCGCCTCGATCGGGATTGAAATCGCGCTCTCCTCGGACACCGCGCTGCACGCCGCCCGTAACGCGGCCATCACGGGCTCGAAGGACTCCCGCAGTCGATCGTGTCGATACGCGGTCAGTCCAGGCGCCCGTCTCGACGGGGTGAATGTGGCCAGCTCTCCGGCCGCGGATACGCAGACCCGGAACAATTCTTCGGGATGCAGGCCCCCTGAATCGGCGAAATGCGCGAACAGCGGCTCATAGCGATTCATCGCCTGCAGCCTCAGGAAGTCGGCGACCTGTGCAGCGCCGCCCCTGTCAGTGGCCGACACGCGGCTACTCAGCGCGTCACCCTGCTGATGCAGCACCCCGACGACCTCCGTCATGAACGTGGCAAGGCGACTCGCGGCACGCGCATGCAAGACGGTCGGAATGAACTTGTCGTCGAGCAGCACCTGCTTGTCCCCGCGGCATTCGATCAGGTGAGCGAGGGGGACGCAGGCGTAGGCCTGGGTGACATCGCCGGCGAGCAGGAATCGCGTGCGCAAAGCGCCGACCTCGAGCGTCGCCGCATTTCCGGAAGCGGAAGTCGCATCACGCGCTTCCCACTCGCGGACGTCATGTCTGACCAGTCCGTCGGCGCCTCCAGTCCGATCAACTTCAGGTGCATCGGCGCGGCGCACCGGAACCGCCAGGTACACAATCTGGTCGCGAACCTGCGGCCCGATGTCGATTGGCGCCGGTAGAGGGTCGTCATCGGGCATGCGGAACGGCGTGCCGTCTGGAAATACCCCTGCGGCGCGACGCAACGCAAACTTGCCGATGCTCAGGAGATCGCGCTCGAGCTCGATCTCGGTGAATCCCCAGCTGTAGGGAATCAGCCCCTGACAGCGCCCCTCGATGAAACGCTCGAAGTAGCGATCCTGCTGCTGAAAATGCTGAGGCTGCAGGAACAGCCCCTCGGACCAGACGACCTTCTTATGAGCTGACATTCACGTACCCGAGGTGCCTGGAGAAGTTGATCACAGGAGTGAAGGAAGCTCCACTAATTTGCGGCGACGGATAAGATGATTCGTGCCCGCTCGACCGCGACCGTCAGGCCCTTACGGGATGCTGGGACGAGCACACGCCATTGTGCGTTGCGGATGTCGCGAAAGGCGGCGATTGCGCCCACGTAACGAGTCTCGTCCGAGACCGTCACCTCCATTGTGCGCTGCTCTGCAGGCGCGAGCACGAACTCGTCGCGGCTGATCAATTCCGGTCCAAGGACTTTCTGATCGTCCTCGAACAACGCGAAAAAGTCCGCGCCCGCGAATGCGGCGTCGGTCCTCAGTTGATAGACGCGCACGACAACCGGCGACGGTCTGCCCGTCGCGTCCGGATTCGTATCCGCGGTGGCCGCGAGCGTCATCGGCGCCTTGACCTTCGCATCCGCGTTTGCCGCGATCGTGAGGGCAGGTGGCGCGGGCGGAGGGCCCTTGCCGCAGTCAACTGCCGCGAGCGACCCCACAAGCATCGACAGAAGGACGAGCGTTCGATGGCGGCAGATCATATGTCCCGGCGTCACGCCGTTGTTCACGGTTTCGGGGGGCGACTTTGAGCCTTGAGGCGCTTCAACTGTTCTTCGTAGGCCCTGGCAAATTCGTCACCGAACAACTCGCGAAAGCACCTCTCGGAGTCCCTGACCATATCATGAACCTTCGCTCGGTACAGCTCCCAGTACCGGAGCTTCGCGGGCACCGAGACGAGGGCCCCTTTCTTCAACTGGCGATCGAAATCCGCCTGCAGGCGCTCGGGATCGAACTCGGCAAGCATGGCCTCGAACGCGACCCGCAGGCCGGCCAGCATCGCCACCTGGTGGTTCCTCACATCGTCAAAGGCGTCCTCGAACGCATCGACGGGACCCAAATACGCGGCGTTACGTTTGACGAGCAAGTTGTGCAGCGCGTCGTCCACATTGGCGGAAAACTTGAGCGGATTGTTATCGGCGGGCTTGAACGTCGTCATGCCGATCCGAAACTCGCTCTTGATCCGCTGGCGTGCCTGTAACACGTCCATGACGCCGCCAACCACCACGCGCAAGATCTGACCGAAGCTGCGCGCGAGCTCAGGCGTCACAGCCACGTCATGAATGCCTGCGCCCTCCAGCACCGCCCCCAGATCGACAGCGTCGCGGTGGTCTTCGCCCGCGGCCGGTTGAGCCGCTGGCCCGGGTGGTAACCGGGCACCGCCCCGCATCTGCTGGCCCGATCGAATCACTGGAGGAGGCACGGGCGGGGCTGGGTTCTTGCGAGGTACCGGCCCGTGTGCGTAGGGTGTTCCGCGAACAGGCGAATCGTCGGAACCCAGCGGATCGTAGTCGGACGGAATGATGGCGCCACTCTGCGCTGAACCAGCCGATTCAGCAGGGATTGGGCTCGGTGGCTGGTAGTGCTCGCTCAGGACCGAGTTGCTCGCCAAGTCCGCCGCGGTAGGCCCACTCCGCCGTGCTTCTTTGGCGCCCCCGGGAAAATAGTTGAGCGGGTCGAGCTCGAGCTCTTCGTTGACCACCGGTTCCGGAAAAATCCCGACGTCCGGTGCGAACGGGTTCGGTGGACGTGAACGTGACAGGCCGAAGCCACCATCCGGAGAAGGCGATTGGCCCGAGGATCGACTCGGACCCGGCTCGGCCGAAAACAGGTCATCGAAAGGCGATGGTCCTACATCCTTCACGTCGCTTGTGATTGACGCTCGGATCTCGTACGGCTCGATGAAGATCCAGTCCCCCGACTTCAGCGCATGCGGCTGGCCCTTCACGAGGCGGTTGTCCTGCGAGTTGACGAAGACGCCGTTGGTACTCGTATCCTCGATGTAAAACACGCCATCCCGGTACCGGACCAGCGCATGCCGACTCGAAATATAGGGATCCGGCAATGCCCAATAATTGTCGGGTAAGCGGCCGATGCTTCCGCCCGTCGCGTTGAACACCTTACGGCGTGTCGCCCCAAGCTTCTCCGCTTGCGATCCGGTAATTTCGAGGGTGAGGATCATGGCCCTTCTCCGGCCTAGTCTACCGCCTTCGAGGCCTCAGTCTTCGTAAGCCTGGCGGCTCACTGCTGCGAGGGAGAGGGTGCGGTGTTCTTTGCTCCGGTCGCGCTCCCATCACGAAAGAAAGCGATGAACCTCGGCGTGAAGGCTCGAGGGTCCGGCGTGAACGCGGAATCGATCTGCCGGCACGCCTCGATTTCTCTCCGCGCCTGCGCGAGCAGCGACTGATCGGCCTCGCGCGATTGAAGGAACAACGCGTATGACGCGGCTGCGCGAAACAGATGAACGTGCAGTTGGAGCGGAGTATCCGTTGCGAACCCCCCCTCTGGATTCAGTACGGACACCGCCTGTGCATATTCACCCGCGAAGAACAGGCGGGCACCCTCTGCAAGGGCGGCAGGTACGCCTCGGTCGGTGATCGTCATCGGACCGAATTCGGAGATCAACGCATTCAGCCGATTGCCAGCGTCGGATGTCTGACGAGTCACGTCGGCGATCGCCGACACGTTTTCTGCCTTTCGGGCGCCCTCGAATCTCCGGCGCACCGCCGTGACTTGACGCTGGACTGCCTCCCGCTCGGCGGCCATGTCAGGGCGCATCAACGCCGGTCTCGCCGTTGCCAGATGATCCAGCGTCGCGAATGCGCCATCGACAAACGCAAATGCTTCGTTAGCACGAGCTGCGGCGTCAGTCAGTTGTCGCTGCAGGGCGTCCATTTCGAACCGCGTCAGTTCATCCAGCACCTGCTTGAGTCGGTTTGAGGCGTCCTGTGCAAACGCCCGCGACTCCGTCAGTATGGACGTGCTGGACGCTTTCACGCCTGCGCTGAGTCGATCCCGCGCACGAGTTACCGCGTTCCGACCCTCCTGACGCACAGCAGTGAGCGCTGGTGTCAGCGCCGCTTTCCTGCCGTCGATGGCGCGGTCGTACTCGTCGGCAGTCCCGACCATCTGCTCAACCTCCCTCGCCTGTCCTTGAAACGACAGCCGCGCGGAGATCGTCGCGCTGAGATTCGTCTCGATCGTGACCAGGATGCCTTTTGCCCGGTTCGCCGCCGCAGTCGCGTCTGTGAAATCGCTTGTCGCGCGCGACTTCCTTGCGGTCTCGAGACGCGTACGGGCGGTCTGAATCTCACCCCTGACGCGATCGTATTGCTCCTTCGCGTCGCCCTGCCAGAGGTCCATGTTCGCGGTTCCAAGCTTCACTACCGTCTCTGCCTGCCCATTCACATCCGTGATTTGCCGCGTCGTTTGGGCGAGCAACGGGTCGTACTTGCTCGGAGGCAGTACGCCCTTCGCTTCACACGAGACATACCCGTTCTGCAGGATCGCCAGAAGGTCGGGGCGTGATCGAATCGCACTCTGCTGCTCGGACCTGGACCAAGCCTCGACCGCACCAGCACAATCCAGCAGATTGAACAAGGCCTCCCCGAGGTAGAAATGCGGCAAGTACTCTGTGCCGCCGCCCAGCCTCAAGGGACCGATGTTGCGGGTTCCGACCTTTGTCGGCGACTCCTCAGATTTCACCTGAATTGCCCGACGCATCTGATCAGCAACCACCTGCCATCTCTTAGCTTCGCGGGCAGCGACTCCGGCCCTGAATGCGTCGTCCTGTGCACGCGCGGCCGGTGCCGCGACCATTGTGATCATCCAGATCGCACTTGACAGCAGCAGCAGACGTCGCAGAGGGAAAGCAGGGCGGCTCATTGCGCCACCCCTCGACCTGCCGCGGTTGCAGGTAAGTTTCCGGGTGCCGCCGGAGCCGCTGCGGCGGAAGGAGCCGCCGGATCCGCCTGTGGCGTAACGTCAGAGGACACGGCGGTCGACGATGGGATATATAGTGCGAAGTATTCCTCCGTTGTGAGCGGCCGGAAGTGTTCGGTGGGCGCGGTCGTCACAACTCCCACGTTTACCTGTACCGTGATAAGGCGCGACTCCGAGTCTGGAGGAGGCCCAATGAGACGGACGCGATACGCCCCGACCGGAAGGTTCAATGACATCGGTGTCGAGGCCATTGAAGGAAGCGCCGGACGTGTTCCGTCTGCCGCTTCAATGCCCGTAATGTTCGCCCACGGAACCGCCTCGATCGTCATCGTGCCCAGCGGAGGCGCCGGGCGTGGGATGAGCACAACGCCTGCGATCGCCACTAGGGCCAGCAGCACAGCGGCCGCCGTCCAGCCGACGATCATCTTTTCCCGCTTCGGCCGCGCATCGACGGCCGCCTTCGCGGACGTGACGAGCGCGCCGATGGATGTGACGACGGGGCGGATCGACGTGCCGAACGCGCGGAGCCGAACACGCAGGTCCGTCCGAGGGCCTTTAGGAACGGGAGCGGCAACCTTCTTTTGCGGTACGGCCGGCGGTGGAGTTCGAGACACACCTTTTGCGATGATCGTTGGCGCCACGGCTGCACCTGCGCCAGCCGCGTTCCCACTCGGCCGTGGGACGGGGGTCCCCGAAAGAATTGTCGGCGCGCTCTCGCCGCTGCCGGCGCCCGTCTCTTCGTCGAGCCGACGCATGGCTGCCGCTTCAGCCGCAAGGGCCTTAGTCGAGTCTGGGTCGAGCTCCAGCGCCTCTCTGGCGAACGCGAGTGCAGCCTCGATCTCCCCGTGCTCGAGCGACTGCGTTGCCGCCGCGATCGCCTTGTCCAGGGCGAGTGCCCGCTGGCGGATCCGCTCCTGCTCGACACGCGCGAGACGGAGATCGCGTTCGAGCCGTTTGACGTCCGGCGCGTCGGGGTCCAACGCACGGGCCTGCTGCATCAGATCCTGCGCCCCGGTCAGCGCGCCTCGCCCGAGTTCGCCGCGCGCCTCTTGGATGAGCGCACCGGCACGCTGTCTTGACAGCGCCGTCTGGATGGTCTGTTCCAGCTCGAGCGCATCGGCGTGCGTGTCGTCGATGGTCAGTGCTTGGACGCAGGCCTCTAGGGACGCCTCGAGATCCCCGGCGCCTAGCAACGAGCGCGCCTGAACCAGCGACGCATCGATTTGCGCAAGTCGTCGACGGACAATCTCCTCGCGATTCGTTTTGCTTGGGTCGGGTGGTGGAGTCAGCTGCGCAACGCCCACCGCGTTCTGTTCGACTCTCCTCTGCGATCCGGAGTCGCGCTTGATTCCTCCACCAGGAGGAGTGCTGCGCGCCATCGTTGGCGCAGTCGCATCCCAACCACCGGAGTCACCATCAAATTGACGGCGCAGGGCACTGATCGCCACACGGAGCGATTCTGCATCGGCGAAACGTTCCTCGGCGCTCTTCTTCAGTGACCGCTCGACGATGTCTACAAGCTCCCGATTGATGTCCGGAATGAGCTGGGTGAGGGGAATTGGCTCGTCGGACAGGATACGGTGGGTAATCGTTGGCAGCGTATCGCCCGGGAACGCCTCGGCGTAGGAGAGAAGTTCATAGCTCACGACTCCGATTGAGAACAGATCGGAGCGGTAGTCGATCGTCCCTCCCAGAATCTGTTCTGGCGCCATGTAGCCTGGCGTCCCAATCAACGCCGTGGCATGTGACGCGAGCGATCCGAGCATTCGGGCAATCCCGAAATCCAGGATCTTGAGCCGTCCTGACCGGTCGATCATCAGGTTCGTTGGTTTGATGTCCCGGTGAATGACGCCTATCCGATGAGCGTACGCAACGCCGGTGCAGAGTTCCTCAATCCACCTTAGCTTTTCCGCCGGCGACACAGGCGCCTTACGCCGGATGATCTCCGTGAGGGTTTCGCCCTGGATGTACTCCATGACGATGTACGGCTGCGAAGAGAATTCGCCGTAGTCGTGAGTGGTGACAATGTTCGCGTGATTGAGCGCTGCCGCGGAACAAGCTTCACGAGTGAAACGCTCGGCCGCGTCCGGCAAGTCAAGATCGCTGAGGAAAACCTTGATCGCGACCATCCGACCGAGGACCGGGTCGTGCGCGGCGTACACGGTCCCCATCCCACCGCGTCCCAATCGGCGCTGAATCTCGTAACGTCCGACTTGGGTACCTGGTTGCAGCATTCAGCTAGCTCGGGCGTTTGCGTTGTCGCTGTGTGCGCCGGGCGATCCGCCGACGGGCCGGTACTATACTGCTAAGGTAGCCGACCTGCCAACTGTTGTGGTTATCAGCCCTAGCGAGGGCTCGGCGCGCGGCAACTTGGGTGTTTCCAGCGGGTTAGCGAGCTCGCCTTGTCAGTGATAACGCTGGCGCAAGAAACACCTTACGTTTCTATTTCGGGGTTTGAATTAGCCAGACTATCCTGTCGCTCCAGGACGCCCGCTTCGTTTGGAGCATTACCGAATGAGACTGAAGACCGTGGCCTTGCTGTCCGGATTGCTGGTAGGAGGGAGCCCCGCCGCGGCGGCGACTTATCCCGCGCCTGTCGAAGGCGACCACATCATCAGGAACTTCAGGTTTGCCACCGGTGAAGTGCTCCCCGAGCTCCGGATTCACTATCGGACCATCGGCACACCGCAGCGAGACCAGGCAGGCGTTGTCCGGAATGCGGTGCTCATCCTGCACGGCACGAGCGGCACCAGCGCCGGATTTCTCGAGCCGACGTTTGCCGGCCAGCTGTTCGAGCAGGGACAACTGCTCGATGGCAATACGCATTTCATCATCCTGCCGGACGCGATCGGCTCCGGGCAGTCGAGCAAGCCCAGCGACGGCTTGCGCGCGAAATTTCCGCACTACGCCTACGCGGACATGATCCAGGCGCAGCACAGCCTGCTCACGGAAAAACTCGGCGTGACGCACCTTCGGCTGCTGTTGGGCACGTCGATGGGCGCGATGCACACCTGGATGTGGGGTGAGGCCTATCCGGATTTCATGGACGCCCTCATGCCGCTGGCGAGCAATCCCGTGCCGATCGCCGGGCGCAATCGCGTCTATCGAAAAATGATCATCGATGCAATTCGCAACGATCCTGAATGGAAGAATGGCGAGTACACGACGCAACCACGAGGCCTGATCACCGCGCTCTACATGTCGATGATGTCAGGCAGCTCGCCCTTGCAATGGCAGAAGCAGTACCCGACCGCAGCGGCGACGGACAAGTTTCTCGACGATCAAGTCCGCGCGGGCCTGGCCACGGCCGATGCCAACGACACGATGTATCGGTACGATGCGTCTCGCGA
>OBEQ010071839.1_pt1 | contig 28227 bp, 38 predicted proteins | sample 1670901 | NCBI WGS metagenome assembly OBEQ01 (sample SAMEA104232315, study PRJEB22302) | groundwater metagenome | biome: forest; feature: aquifer; material: groundwater | place: USA | collected 2011-08-07 | depth 5.4 m
ATACGGCTTGCGCAGAGAGATGAACAGATTGGACAGAAAGAACGCCGAAACTCACAACAGCTGAAAGAAATCGAGGAGATGAGAAAAGAGATTGAGGAGAAGCGCGACAGTCTTCTTACTAAGCTTGAGAAAATCTCTGGAATGACAAAAGATCAGGCGAAAAAAACTCTGATGAATGCTTGGGAAGACAAGATCAAAAAAGAGATTGCAGAGCGGATCAAGGAAGGAGAGGAAGAAGTCAAGAAAGTCGTCGAGGAGAAAGCGAAAGAACTCCTTATTGACTCCATGCGTTTTGGCGCGACCGATTATGTTGCAGAATACACCCTCTCGACGATCCAACTCCCGAGCGATGATTTCAAAGGGCGCATCATCGGAAAAGATGGACGAAATATTCGCGCGTTTGAGTTGGCAACTGGCGTTGATGTGGATCTTGAAGAGGAAAGAGCTATCAAACTCTCCTCTTTTGACGCAATCAAACGAGAGGTCGCAAAACTTTCGCTAGAGAGGCTTATTAAAGACGGTCGTATTCAACCGGAGAGAATCGAGGAGATTGTGAATAAGACAAAAAGCGAGATCGAGAAAACAATCATCAAAGCAGGAGAAGAACTTGCACACAAAGTCGGGGTATATAATCTCCCGGCGCCTGTGATCGGTGCACTGGGCAAGTTTAAGTACCGTTACTCATATGGGCAGAACATGATTCTTCACACACTTGAGGAGACACGAATCGGGATCGCACTTGCTCACGAGCTAAAGGCAGACGTGAATGTGGTGAAGCTTGGCTGCCTTTTTCACGATATTGGAAAAGTCATCACCGACAAAGAAGGTTCACACGTCGAGCTGGGGGTGGAGTTTCTGAAAAAATATGGATTTCCGGAGTCAGTAATTGGCTGTGTTGCCGCGCACCACGAAGATATTCCATTTCCCTCTCTTGAGGCAGTGATCGTGTATATCTCCGACGCGGTTTCTGGCGGCCGACCTGGGGCGCGGCATGAGGACTTTGAGGAATATCTCAAACGGATAAAGACAATCGAGGATATCGCAAAGACGAAAAAAGGAGTGAGAGAAGCATATGCTCTTCAAGCCGGCCGAGAGCTTCGAGTCATTGTAAAGCCGGATGAGATCACCGATGACGAAGCGACGATTCTCGCAGAGAAGATTAGGGAAGAGCTTGAGCAGAAGTTCGAGGTTTTTCCTGGGCAGATCAAGATCACTGTGGTACGCGAAACCCGCGCCGAAGCCACCACAAAGATTTAACGTTACTCCGTAGAATATCCGAGGAGAATGAGGGCTGTAGTTAATTTTTCCTCTTTTGACAAGGGGATAAAATCGTTTGAGACCAGAACGTCTGTCTCGTGGCAGAACACAAGTTCAGACGGTGAACTTAAAGAAAAATTAGGTGTATTCCCAACCACATATTGCTCTCCGACAGCGCGACTAACAATCTCAAGTTTTAACTCTTCATCGGTTAATCCTTCAGGAAGACAAAACTCCCAATCCTGAAAATACTGAAATAGCTTTCTTGTATCAACTCTTGTGAGACCTTTTCTTTTTGGATCCTGAACAAAAACTTCAGCGCTGGTTAGTCTAGTTTTTTCTACTTGTATTTGTCTTTCTTGCATAGGCCAATTATATGCGCTAAATAAAAAATGTCAATTGATATAGATTGTTACAAAAAGATGTTTAAAATATGGATTGACAGGATAAGAAAAAAATACTATTCTGTGTTCGATTTGCTTTTATAGCAATCCGTTACAAATTTACAAAATAAATCAAAAGGAGGTGACAATCTAAAATGACAAAAGCAGACCTCGTTGCTCAAGTCGCAAAGAAATCAGGTTTGACAGCGCGGGCAGCAAAAGACGCAGTCAACACAGTCTTTTCTTCGATCACACAAGCGATGAAGAGAGGAGAAAAAGTCGTGGTGACAGGGTTCGGGACCTTCGTGGTGCGCCGAAGAGCTGCACGAAAAGGACGCAATCCTCAAACCGGTGCTGAGATCCAGATCCCAGCAACCAAAACACCAGGATTTACCGCTGGTAAGTCTCTCAAAAGAACGGTGAAATAAGTTTTCAATCTGCATTCCCGCCCTTTTAACGTTCTCAATGTTAAGGCGCATAAAGGGCGGGGCTATGCTATACTTACTATAATGCGAAATTTTGTCGATACATTTTTTATTCCAATAATTCTTTTTTTGATGATTCTCTTTACTCTTCCCATTTTTTACGTCTTTAACTATTCACAACCAGTTACTCTCTCATCTGACAATACAGTAGCCTACGAACTTCCCTATCCTGGTATTCTTCCGGACCATCCACTCTATTTTGTGAAAGCGCTTCGTGACAAACTTCAAGATTTTTTTACCCGTGATAATGTAAAAAAAGCAGAACTCTATCTTTTATATTCAGATAAACGCCTCGCGATGGCAGAGGCGCTCGCAAAGAAAGGAAAGAATGATCTTTCCGTCACAACGCTCTCAAAAGGAGAAAAGTACTTTTTGAAGATCCCGGATCTTCTAAAAAACGCAAAAGAACAAGGATCAGCAGCGACTCCCGAGTTTGTTTCCCGGGTCCGTTTAAGCAATCAAAAGCATAAGGAGCTCATTGGGGAGCTGATCCAGGAGTTTCCCCAAGGCGAACAGCAGACATTTGATCCTATTCTAAAGATGGATGACGCGATCACGCAAAAACTTCAAGGTCTTTAATCTTTTCTCTCTGTAAGTACTCCAAACACTGTCCCAAGAAGAAGTATATTCTGCTGGAGAGTCAACCAGTAATGATCAAAAAAACCGGTGACGAGTATAACAATCGCACAGAGAAAGACCGTTTGCGAGCCCTCAATCATAGCGAAAAATCGACGGCTTATTGACAAAAGATATATGGCGGGAATGAGTCCGACCTCCGCAAGGAAGAGCAAGAAAATATTATGTACGGGCTGATAAGGAAACGAGACGAGCGAGGGTTTAAGCGTTTCTTGGGCAAGAAGATAGTTTCCCAACCCTACACCAAACAAAGGGTGTGCGCTTATTATTGTAAGAGCGTTCTGAACGAGAAGCAGGCGTTTCTGAAGAGAGAGAGGATCGGTTTTGGCAAAGGAAAATATACCGACCAACACAATAAAAAGGGAAACTCTTGCGACAAGACAGGGAATGCAGGAGCGGTCCCTGAGATCCTTCGAGAGATACAAAAGTTGAACAACAAGAAGCGTTAGAAGTGCTACTTTTGAAAACGAGAGCATGATAAGACAAAGACAGAGAAAAAGAAAAAGTAATCGTAGAGATTTATTACGCACGCCAGGGCTTGTCAAAAAGAATACGTATAGTAAAAGATAAAAGCCTGCCATTGAGTTTGGGTGGGAAAAAGTTCCATATGGTCGTAAGAACTCGATTCCCTGGAGTGAGGCCTTTGCAATGCCGGGGAGAGAGAGTGTAAGGTAGCGTTCCCCAAAGAGATAGAACACTCCTTGGAGCGACTGTTTGTTAATAAACTGCAAGGTTGCCAGAATAAACTCAAACGCGGTACCAATCAGGAGTGGAAAAAGAAGAAATTCTGATCTCAATTTAGCTTTTTTGATGATGGCAAAAACAGCAAAGAGTTCCAGATATTTAAAAAACCAGTACAGAAACAGCTCTTTCGACGAGGCGAAAAACCCGCCGATGAGCACCAAAATCAGAAAAAAAAGAAACTTTTTATTTCTAAAAAAGGAGAGCACCGTCTTCAGGTTAAGCGCAACAAGAAGCAGTGCCAAAAAATCAGTAAGATAGATTGTCGGTGTAAGATAATCTACCCGGACCCCAGATAAATAGGAGAAGAAAAGGAAAAAATGTTTTCCCAGTTGGGTAGGGAGAAACAGGAGAAAAAGAAAGAGGACTATATTGTTTATTCGCCTAAAAAAGCCCGAGCTGGTCGGTTGAGTTTTCTTTTTTGGTTGCTTCATGAGCGGATTGTTCTTCCTTAAAAATAGTAACTTTCCCAAAAACGCCGTCAAAGCCCGGATCTACAAAGAGAGTCCTTTCTCTCATGATCTGAATTGCTTGTTTCAGTTTTTCTCCGCCAACTGACTCGATCTCTTCGTATGTTTTTTTCATGAGAATCTCGAACTCGGTCCCGAGCATCATGACCACTCGTTCATACTCGCGCGCTGCTTTTGTCGGAGAGTTATTACTCAACTCCAGAAGAATCTCCAAAAGAGGAACAAGAGAGACGAACGGAGGCCTCTTCTTCTCGCTATCGTATACGTATGTTGTCCCGACAGTGTTTTTAATCTTTTTTGTATCAGCCTCATCAAAGTACTTGTGCGCCAGATCGATGACGCGGTTTTCTACGCCGATTGTGAGTGGGCGCTTGCATACTGGACAGATCTTTCCTTTTTCTTTTATCTCTTTTGGAGAGTAGCGAATCTCGCAGTTTCTGTGCCCACTCCAGTGATACTTCCCCTCCTCAGGAAAAAACTCGATGGTGTAGCCGATTTTCCAGTTTGCTCTTGGTTCTTGCTTGATTGCGTCTGAGATATCAGCAAAGGTATACTCTATTGCTTCAGCTGTTTTGTGAGCGGGAACAAAAATCGTTGCTTCTCTCCCGAGTTTCGGCGAAGAATGAGCATCTGAGAAAGAGACGATAGAGCGGTTTTCCAGCTCCTTGATCTGCCAGTTCATAAGAGGATCGGATGAGAGTCCGGTCTCAACTCCATAGATATATTTTTCTAAATCTCCAAAGCACTCGTCGATTGAATCAAACCCGGAAAAGGATCCATAAAGAGAGAACCACGGAGTCCAGGCGTGAGCAGGAATAAGAAGGATCTTCTCATCAATCTCAAGAAGCATCTGGAGGAGATCTTTTGCAGAGATTCCAAGAATTGGTCTCCCATCAGACATGAGTTTTGCCCCCCGCTTCTCAAGCGCAGCCACCACTTTCTCGCAGGTCGAGATCGAGGGGGAGAAGATAAGGAGATGGATTCTCCGGAGTTTTCCTCCTTGAGAATAGATACAGGAGACCTCTGTGGAGAGAAGAAACGCGATATCGGGTTCATCATCGAGAAAATAAATTCCGTTGCGGGTTTTCTTAAGCGTTGCAGAGATCTCCTTCAGCCAGACCGGGTGGGTCCAGTCGGCGGTGGCAAGAAGATTGATTCCCTTTTTCTTCGCCCACGCAGCGTTCTCCTGAAGATTCATCTTCTGTGAGACGGCGCGAGAATAGCGAGAATGTAAATGGAGATCAGCCACTATCTGCATGAGGCTATTATACATTTCCATTTTTTGAATTTTATTGTAGAATTCCTCTCATGCAAGAGAGCGAGGTGATCGGAAATGTTTGATGCAGTCGTAAATTACTGGGCAGTTCTTGTTGCTGCGGTAGTAAATATGGTGGTTGGCTTTGTATGGTACTCTCCTGTCTTATTTGCAAAACCCTGGATGAAGGCGATGGGCTGGGATGCAAAAAGCATGGAAAAGATGAAGAAAAACACGAATATGGGGAAAACGTATGGACTGATGTTTGTCGGTGCGTTAGTCGCAGCGTATGTGTTGTCACTTGTCGTGGATTGGGCTGGAGCAACGACCTGGCAGCAGGGTGCGATGGTGGGATTTTGGGTATGGCTGGGATTTGTGGCAACGGTTGGACTGGGGAATGTGCTTTTTGAAGGGAAGAACATGACATTGTTCTATATAAGTATGGGATATCAGCTTGTCACCCTAGCAATCGCGGGCGCAATCCTCGCCACCTGGGTTTAAGAACTATAGGATTTTAAAAGAGATTGTTAGGACGGTCTTCTTTAAATAGAAGCGTGTATTGACCTGTATAAATTATTTGTACAAAAGGGAGCGTTTTAGAGCGTTTTTTGCCTATTTCTGCTAGACTATCTTCATGAAAATCATTAATCGGAAATTCAGCAGGGAGTATCAGGAGATCGAGCGATTTGAAGCTGGATTGGTTCTTTCTGGCCCAGAGGTCAAGGTGATACGCGCAGGCGGTTTAAGGCTGGAGGGCGCATATGTGAGGCTGATCGGCGATGAGGCGTATCTTGTCAACGCAGAGCTACCGAGGTATCGTTTTGCCAAGCAAGACGATTACGATCCAAAGCACAGCCGCAAGCTCCTCCTGCACAAGAAGGAGATCATACGCATCCAGACCAAGCTACACGGCTCCGGCGGCTTGACCTTGGTACCGGTTTCATGCTATAATAAAGGTGATCTTTTAAAGCTAGAAATCGCTCTTGTGAGGGGACGGCGAGATGTAGAGAAACGAAAATTAGAGAAGAAGAAAGAGATTGAGCGACAAGCGCAACGCGAGTTGAAACAGAACATTTAAAATCTGGGGGTGCAGGGAATCGATGAGGAATCGCACCTTTCTAAACGGTTAGAGCGCAAGCTATGCGTTATATGCAAAACATACATGCAGATAATCAAGCTGCATACGCTCCTGCCTACAGATTTGCTTTTGCATAATTTGTAAGCGAGCACTCTTTTTAGGTTTCCCTTGATTAAACCTAAAAAGGGAAAACCAATCAAGGCTAGAGGCTTTTGAATTCTCGATTAGCTAAAGTCTCGAAGCTTTTTAATCGGCAGGTTTGATGAAGTTTGACTATTTACTTATCAAGCACGGTAGAGAAAAATAATCTATCTCTAACGAAACGTTTTTAAAGCGTGTTTTCTTAGACGCCGGTTCAACTCCGGCCACCTCCACCGAGTCTGACTCGGTTTCACCAATGGAGCTACAGTCAGACGAGGTAGTCGAGTTAGACTCGACACCGTATACTTTTTCTATATACCTTCATGCAAAAAGCGTCAGACGCTTTTAATAATAAATACTACTTTGTTTATACCCTTTTGAGTTTAAAAGACAATAAACTTTATACTGGTTTTACAAATAATCTCAAGGAAAGACTTCTTAAACATACAAAAGGACTAGTTACTTCAACAAGACTAAGAAGACCATTTAAATTGATCCACTCGGAAATGTTTTTTAATGAGCCGGATGCAAAAGCACGAGAAAAGTTTCTTAAGAGTGGTTTCGGGAGAAAACAATTAAAGCAGGCTTTAAAAAGAACCCTAGCCACGCCTTCCGCAACAAGAGATTAATTTAAGACCCTTGTGACAAGCTAAATCCGTAAATATTCTTTTACCATTAAAACTGCTCCCACCGTTAAACCATCCAGAATTTTTCCTGTTCAAACCCTCCCATGTAATTAGGCTCTTGACATTTGGGAGGATGTTCGTGGTATGATCTAAGTATGGACGAGTCTGTGACTCATCATCATCTCCGCCGTCATACAAAAAAAATAATGCTCTTTATTCTTATCTCGATTCTCATCCTGGCCGCAGGCGAGTATTATCTCTACCGACAACAACTTCATATTAAAAATATGGTTTCAGAGGGCCTTTTTCAGCTTAAACAACAAATTAATATGGGCAATCAGCAACAACTGAAAAAAATTGAAGAAATGAATAAGCCCACCCTATCTCTTCCTGTTAAAAAGTGAGTCTTAGATTACCCCTTTACTTTTTCTTTTTCTTCTCGACGAGAAGATAGTAGATAAGAAACCCGAGAAAGATCGCTACGATAGCCCCCGCATGAATAATGTGAATTGTTGTGGAGCTCTTCCACAATGAGTTTGTCGGAGGCACTTCTTTTGCGGTCTGGACCTCATACGAGAGCGTAAATGGCTGAAACGTCCCGTCGAGTTTTGGTTTTCCGGCCAGTTGAACAACATACCTGCCATCTTCAGGAAATATAAAAGGGAATGTAAGACTCGTAGTTTTCGGGTCTTTTGGGAAAAGAGCGAGAGAAAAAATCACGCTGTTTTTATATGTGATTTTTACTCGACAGTCACACGTTGAGAGCAAAAGCTTGTTTGCGGTATCTTTAACGTCAAGAAATACTGTCGCTTTTTGACCAACGACCGGTTCGTCTTGCGGCTCAACATGAAGCACAGCGCCAATCGTCCCATCGGTCTCAAGCGTATGGGCACGAACATACGGTGGAAGAAACAAGAAGATGATAAAAAGGACAAAAAAACCTTTCATGAGCTCCTATTGTACATAATTAGTGCGCGTGAATGTTTAATCTTGGGAGAAATGGAAGAGGGATATATACATATGAGATATAAAGAAGAAAGATCGAAAAAGTAAGAAATAAAAAGAAGAACCGAGTCGCGCGAGAAAATTTTTCTTTAATAAATCGATTAAAACGGATTGCCTCCAGGGTCAACAGGATCGTTATCGCGTTTGTGTAGATAAGAAAGATCAGCGTCGGCCGTTCAAAATGAGATCCTATCATCAAAAAATGAAGCAGGATAAGCAATCCCGCAAGATATACAAAACGATGGATTAGCTTCCATTTTTTCCCGAGTTTATATACCGCGTAATCAAACGAGACTATCGCCATAATAAACAAAATAAGAAGGGCTATCTGACCAAAGATGACAGGAATAAGGTAATTGCTATTGAGAAAAATGAGCTTCAGCGGACCACCAAGAAGGCCAAATAGAGCGATCGTTCCATGGAGCGCGGCAAACAAAAATGCAGAGACACCAAGCGCTCGGCGGGCTTTCAGGTAAAGAGCTTGAAAAGGAAATCGAGGAAAAACAAGATATAACGGTGTCGCAAGAAGTGCGAAATAGAGATAGCTTAATGCCAGAAGGGCATAGGTCTGGGTCAAGCGGATCAGCAGCAGTGGGCCGGAGAGGCTTCTAGCCCATAAAAAATACACGGAAACTGCGATACAAAGACTTGAGAACAAAACAATAAAGCGGATCCAACGAATAAGAATCCTCATGTCTATTTCATCATCTTCTCCTCCATCATCTTTCCACCCTCCATCATGGTCCCATCTGACCAGATACTTTGTCCTTCCTTCAGCTGCATTTTTGTACCGTCAGGTTTGATGATTGTTCCATCGACCATCACTACTTCTCCATTTGTAAGCATTACGTCTTTGGTCATCGCAGCCATTTTTCCACCAACCTCCACCATCATTTTGCCGCCTTTCATAACATACCCTGTTCCTTGTACCATCATCTTCTCATTCGCAAGTTTTTTATCTGCATCCTTGACCATCTGTGTAAGTTTATCTATCTGTGGACGGTATTTCATCCGGGCGCCAAGATAGCCTACTGCCGCTCCAACGACCAACGAAATTACCACCCACACCATCATTTTCTGTTTCATCTTCTCATTCATTTGATCACCTCCTCTCACAAATGTTAAGTTTACTATACAATAGAATATAATTAAAGTATATGAAAATCAAAATTGTTTTCTTCTCTCTCATCCTCTTCATGCCTGTTTTCTGGGCATCGCAGGCTGCTGCCGTTGAGCACTGGGTCTATCCAATGGGTAATTATGGCCAGCGGATTACCGTAAAAAATTTTGGGACACTTGTGGATGACGCGTTTTATAAAGGGAAAGAGGAGCTGTTTCCATTCAACCGATTTTACGGATATCATGCAGGAGTTGATCTTGAGACGTTTCCGGAAGAAAAAAATAAGGACGTTCCTGTCTATGCTGTTTCAGCGGGAACGATTGTGTATATTGGCTCTCTCAAGGGCTACGGTGGCGTTATGTTAGTACGTTTGACTGGAGAAAACCATATAGCGTTATACGGGCACGTTAAGATTAATAAAGACCCGTCTTTCAAGGTAGGAGATACGGTTTCAGCTGGACAGAGATTAACGTATCTGGGGGACGAGTTCAGCTCCGAGACATCGGGAGAACGAAAGCACCTCCACTTTGGTATTTATAAAGGAGACGATCTGTATTTTCATGGACATGAATCAAGTTTGACAGTTTTAAATGTAAGATGGGAAAACCCCACAGAGTATTTAAAGCAAAAAGGTGCGGTTGATCCTGTTATGATAGCAACTTCTCGATTGTCGCCAACTCAAATAAAGCTACAGCCTACTCCTCAAACGAGCGAGAATATAGCCTCCCAGATCTTGAGGTTTGTAAAAGGGTTGTTTGGTTTCAAATAGACTACTTTAAGGTGGAACCGATAAGCACTCCGTCAGCCCAGTAGTAGCCCGTCTCACCAGCAGGAAGAATATCGTAGGTTCGAGTACCAGAGTATGGGACAAGTTTTGTGCTGGTAATTTTTGAGCCATCGTATATCTGATCCACCGTTAATTGATCAACTGTACGGCCATCAACTGTCGGGTGACCAGGAGAGACAAAAAGCTCGCGTCCGTCAGCTAAAACCAAATGAACCATCTTGTGTGATGAGGAGACTACGGTATTGCTGATTTTTATGACCGACTCCTCGACTCTTTTGCCGTTTCTGTCAATACTCCAGACGATATCTCCTAATCTGATAAGGGTCACAATTTTGCTTCCGCGGGGGGTAGAGATTCGCGTTGAATAAGAAAGGCAGATTGGGCAGTTTCTCTGAAAGCCTTCTGGTTTACAGTGAGAGATAGGCGTTGGTTCGTCAATTCGTGCAACGGGAGGACCACAGTCTGGAATGCAGGAGAATCCCGACGGACAGTCTCTATTTTCAGTACAACTATTATCAGCCGGTTTTGCAACTGTTGGGCATTGCGCAAACTCGCAATTGGGACCGGTTCTTCCAACGGTTGAACCATCAGGACAGATTTTTGATTCCAGCGTACATGCTCGACCCGAGGGTACGGTGAGTGACTTTTGGTATAGAAGACCCAGATAAAATCCGAAAAAGGGCAGCGTTATAAAGAGAATAACCGCGAGCGCCTTTGAAAATGGTGTAACAGTGGTAAGTTCTTTTGGAAGTTTCATCAAGAAATTATTATACTCTCTTTATTGTTTCGTCAGTTCCAGCGCGATTACCATATTTGCGTTCATGAGAATATCTCGTCTGAATTTTCCGGCGACCGGTGTGATGTTTGGGACAGAGACGTTTTGCCCCTCAAGATAGTGAATGGTAAGCGTGTAGTTTCCATTGTCGAGATTATTAAATAAAACCGGTACGAGTTCGGTATTTTCGTTTGAGGGGTCATAGTTTACCAGTACTATGTTGATTATGCCCGGAGCAGCGCTGGCTATTGCACGGACATACGTTCCCTCGCCATCAACTTTCAGGCGGAAATACCTCATCTGATTAAGAAATTGCAGAGCAAAGTAGCGGGGTTTTTTCGCCCCTTGATTTGTAAGAATACCCCAGCTGGGAGAGGGCCCGTCTTTGAGCTCAAATGCAAACGCCAACGCAACATTCTGATCAATCAGATTACGCAGAGACATAATGATATGAGCTGCTCCCACATTGGTATCGGCGATAGGATTATATGCGGAATCGTACCCCCACTCACTGATGATGCGCGGGAGGCCTTTGTACTGAGTATATTGAGGATCAGAAAGCCAGTCATTGAGATTTAAGACATCGGTTAGATAATCGTCGGGATTTTTCGTATAGTGATGCCATGAGAGAAAATCAACCGGGAGATTATGCGATGAGACATATGCGATAAATCCTTGAAACCAGTTTTTGTAGGGTCCTGTAGTCGCCGGCCCACCGATCTTAAACCGGTTGATACTTTGTGCTTGGGATGCGCCGATTGCCGAGTAGTAGTAGAGTGTAAGGTAACTTTTTTCCCCATAGACGCTCCATTTACCAAATGCCTCAAGGTCCGGCTCATTCCAGACCTCATAATATGTGTCGATGAGTTTTGATCCGCTTATCGTACCATTGCAGAGAACTGTATCCCTTCCGCTGTAGCGTTCGATGGTCTTTTGTACCACGAGTGCCCACTCATTCCAGTTTGAGGGCTGTGAGATTGGGGAGCCGTCAGTGGAGATCGCGCTGGGCATATAAGAAAGTGAAAAAAACGGTCTGGCGCCGGTGACATAGATATCGCAGACTGTCTGGTCGAGTCTGCTCCAGTTGAACTGAAGTCTGCCATCACTACCACGCCCGACAACAGAGTAGCCATCGTAGATGTGGTCGATGCGAATATAGGATGGCGTGAGTTCGGAGATCTGGGACAAGACAGAATGAAGCATTGGTGTGCCGAGTTCCTCACCACCTTGAGCAAATGCACGCCAGTTGGTCGGAAGCTTTCCGATAACTTTTTTTGTATCGATAATCAAATTTGCTTTTGTGGGCCGGGCACTGGAGAGTGTGGTGAAATAATAAAAAATAAAAATGACAGTTCCAAGGGCGATTCCGACAAAGAACAGCGGGCGCAAAATTTTTATCCAGATCATTCTATCTACAAGCATAGCGAAGGAAAAAATCAGGATCAAGCGAAACTAAAATGTAAAGTAGACTTGACATATAAGAAACTATTCACTACAATAAAAAAAGAATGAGAGAATATGTCTCAAACTGTGTTCAACAACTGCGAAAAAACAGCAACATTACCCAAGAAGACCTTGCGGCAAAAATCGGTGTGACAAGACAAACGATCATCGCAATCGAGAAAGGCAACTATACTCCGTCGGTCCTTTTAGGGATAAAAATTGCACACTATTTTAAGCGGAGCGTTGAGGAAGTTTTTGAATGGCATTATGAAAAATAGCATCATTGCAGAAATCATAGTATCGGTTATATTGATTCTACTGCTTCTTTTTCTTTTGAATCCGTTTGATCTGGGGATGCCTCAACCAGTCCAGATAACGATGATGATCGGACTGGGGGTACTGTTTATTGCGTTTGTAGTATTTGTCTGGAAAGAAAAAGTAGCAGATGAGAGGGAGCGCCTCCATCGGCATATCAGCGCGCGCGCGGCATATCTAGCAGGGACCGCAGTACTGGTGATTGGCGTCATTGTACAAAGCGCCTCACACATTCTTGATCCGTGGCTGGTGATTGCACTGGCAGCAATGATTCTTGGGAAAATAATAGGACTCATTTATAGCAAGGTTACACATTAGAAAAGAAAGAAGGTGAACAATATGCCAAAAAATAGTAACGTTGTTGTCGGAATAGTCGTCGTAGGAGTAGTTTTGGGCCTAGGACTTGTGCTATTTAAGAGCCAAACAAAAAACAATAAGGTAGATACTGGGAGTCCTCAGCAAGAGGTTCAAGAGAGATCGCAGAACGCTTCTCATGGTGAAGTCTCAGGCCAAGTATTGGCAGGGAAATCAGCACCGTACAAAGTGTTCAGTAAAACCGAGTATGATGAAGCGATCAAATCAGGAAAAGTCGTCTTCCTTGATTTTTTTGCAAACTGGTGTCCGATCTGTCGCGCAGAGGAACCAGATTTAAAGGCAGGTTTTGATAGTCTAACCACGGATAAAGTTATTGGGTTTCGAGTAAACTGGCAAGATAGCGATACGGATGAGGACGAGAAAAAACTTGCCCAAGAGTTTGGTGTACTGGGTCAACACACGAAGTTCATTCTCAAAAACGGGAAGATAGTTTTTGGGCCAGACAGGGAGTCCTGGGACAAACAGACAACGATAGACACGATTAATAAGTTTGCGCAGTAATATCTAAGATATGTATGTACTATTAGTGTTTGCGTTTATCTCTGGGTTGATAACCATTTTTGCGCCGTGTGTCTGGCCGCTCCTTCCTATTATTCTTTCCTCGACCGCAACCGGAGGGAAACAGAAGCCGTTTGGAATCGTCCTTGGGATTATGACGAGCTTTACTCTATTGACTCTAACGATCTCCTACATTGTAAAAATTTTTCCGTTTGATCCAAATATTTTAAGGCTATTTGCTGTCGTTGTTATTGGTTTTTTGGGCTTGGTTCTTGTTGTTCCTGCGTTAAGTCAGGTTCTTGAGGGATATGTAAGTCGGTTTAGTGGTTCTTTTGGCAAGCGTTTTATAAAGAACAAAGACGGGTTTTCTGGAGGATATATTACCGGATTTGCACTGGGAATTGTTTGGACACCTTGTACAGGGCCTATTTTGGCAACAATCGCTACACTTGCCGCAACCCGCGCAGTAAATACTGAGACTGTTTTAATAACGGTAGTCTATGTATTAGGAGTGGGTATACCGCTCTTTTTGTTTGCTCTGGCCGGAAACTGGCTTTTTACCAGAAGCAGAGTTCTTTCAAAATATACGGGCCGTATTCAACAGGCATTTGGGATTGTTATGATTCTGGCAGCTATTGCGATATACACAAATTATGATAAAGTTCTTCAAGCAAAGCTCCTTGATAGATTTCCCTCCTATCAGAACTTCCTCATAGGTTTGGAATCGAGTCCGGCAGTGAGAAAACAGCTTGATCTTTTAAAAAACAAAAAAAATCAACCGAGTACGGTTAATCAACAAACTCCAACTGTCAATCTACCCAACTTGGGAAAAGCGCCAGAATTTGTCGGCATCACAAAATGGCTCAATACCGATAAACCACTGACCCTCGCCGATCTCAAAGGCAAGGTCGTTCTCGTTGATTTTTGGACCTATACCTGCATCAACTGTATCCGAACATTACCCCATGTGACAAGCTGGTATGACAAATACAAGGACCAGGGGTTTGTGGTGATCGGGGTCCACACGCCGGAGTTTGAGTTTGAGAAACAAACAGAAAACGTAGAGGGGGCAATCAAACAGTACGGGATTCATTATCCGGTCCCCCAGGACAATAATTACGCGACATGGAATGCCTACAATAACCAGTTCTGGCCGGCAGAGTACCTCATCGATGCGGACGGCAATATCCGTCGAACGCATTTTGGTGAGGGTGAGTACGACGAGACAGAGATGGCGATCAAACAACTTCTTCAGGAAGCGGGAAAAAAAGTTGACACCTCTCTAATCAATGTTGAAGATCAGACGCCAAAGGCGCGTCTTACACCAGAAACCTATACCGGTCTCTTGCGCAGAGAACGGTACACAAAAGAGAATCCACTACTTCATTATTTTGCTTACGGCGGGCAGTGGAATCTGCAGGATGAGTACGCAGAAACCTCAGATTTCTCATCTCTTGAGTTTCATTTCTATGCAAATAAAGTTTTTTTAGTTATTACCCCTAAAATAACAGATGACGTCATCCGCGTCTATCTTGACGGAAAATCGGTTGATAAAACAAATGCAGGGAAAGATGTTCAAAACGCAGTTGTAACCGTTGATCAATCCCGGCTGTATAACCTGATTGATCTGAAGGGGAATCCTGGCGATCATGTTTTGAGACTGGAGTTTAAGACAACCGGAACAAAAATCTACGCATTCACGTTTGGATGAGTTCTTTTTCTGAAAAATATGAGATATATGAGATCAAAATACAGAACCATTAAAAGAAGTTTTGCAATGCTAAATTCCTGTTCCATTCCGATCGTTGAGAAGATGAAATGTCCTACGATTGTTTCTCTTCCTGGGAGAAATGACATGTAAAGAGGAGCGATCTTTCCAAGGTCAATTTTCAAGAGTAGCTCAGAGAGCACAGTGATGCCATTTTTCACAAATGTAGCTCCTAAAAGTACAATTGCAAACTCAGTGATACGAAAGATATTTCCGACAGTAAAACGGATATAGGTAAAAAAGGAAAGCGCTCCTATGGCAAATGAAAGGGCGAATCCAATGAAAAGTCCAAGAAAATTCTGGAGAAACTGAGAAAAGAGAGAAGTGGTTGCGGTAAAGAGAGCAACCTCAAACCCTTCACGTACTATTAAGAACACAATTGTCGCAAAGACAGAGAGATCAAATACGTTGTTTTGTATGCTCTCGTGAGTCTTGAGAATAGATCGCGACCGACGAGTTCTAAAAAAATTGTGAAGAGAAAAGATTACATAGGCAAGAAAAAACCCTGAAAAAACAGAGAGATAGCCTCCGAGAAGGTCGGCGTTTCGTTCGGTAAGAATGATTCGTGCTTTGTCGCCGAGTGAAAAAGTAATGATCGGTAAAAGAAGTGCAAGAAATAATCCGATGGCGCTCGCGAGGAGAATTTCTTTCTCTCTCTTTAATTTAAGTTTTTTAGAGATTCCCAGAAAAACGCCAACAATGAGAAACACCTCCAAAAACTCTCTAAAAGCAACAATAGCTGTAGTAAGCATACTTTCATTATACCTTGAGATTTAGAAATGAGACTGTTATGATTGGCAAGAGCTAAACAATGAATAGAGAGAAATTAGGAGAACAAATATATTATACAACTCATGAAGAGGCCGCGGTTACGCTGAGCGCAGGACAGTCCTCGACGGAATATTTTAAACTCCTTAACCTTTTAGGAGATAATGATCTGCTTGCGGCAACAATCGAACAGATGTCGGAGCTTATTCCCGAAGGAACAGAAGTTCTCGCAGGGATTGAACTCGGTGCAGACCCGTGGACTGTAGGAATAGGATTAAGAAAAAGCTTACCCATAAGAATAATCCGAAAAAAGCTTAAACAGCACGGAATGAGTGAGCTCATCGAAGGAGGGCCTGTAAAGGGATTACGAGCCGTTTTGATAGAAGACGTGATAACCACGGGTCGACAAACTCTTCGTAGTGTTCGCGTTCTTCGTAAAGCAGGTGGAGTCGTTGGTACGGTTGTGTGCGTTCTCCTTAGAGAAGAGAATACAGCTGAACAATTAGCAAAAGAAGGACTTAATGTGCGGCCCCTATTCACTCGTACGCAATTGCAAGATTTAATTGATTGAAAAGTAATGAGTGATTCTCGTTTAAATAAAGTAAGAAAATATCTCGGCGAAAAAAACCTTGACGGTCTTCTTGTTTCAAACTTTTACAATATTTTTTACCTCATCGGATTTAAGACGCTTGTGCCAGAGGAGAGGGAGGGATTTATTCTCATAACAAAAGAAAACACATATCTTTTCAGTGACGGGCGTTATTTGAGCGCACAATCAAAATCCATAAACTTTATTCCAAAAATTCTGACCCCGGAGAAAAGATTAATCAAACATTTGCAGGAAATCGTTCAAGAGGAAAAAATAAAACGCCTCGGATTTGAGGAAGAAGACCTGAAATATATTGAGTATAAGTCTCTCGCAAAAAACCTCAATAAACTAACGCTCTTCCCTTTACAAAAAATTATCGTAAAACTTCGGTCGTTGAAGGAAAAAGAGGAGATGGCCAAAATTCGAGAAGCCTGCAGTGTTGCCGATCGTTGTCTTGAAGAGGTCGTCAAGACAATCAAAGCTGGACAAACTGAAAAAGAGATCGCGGTCAAAATTGAGTTTTGGTTGAAGAAAAACGGATATGATATTTCGTTTCATCCGATAGTTGCTGTTAATGAAAATGCAGCGATTCCCCATTATGATACAAGAAGAGGAAACGGAAAGGTTAAGAAAGGATCGATTCTTCTTATCGATTACGGCACAAAAGTTGAAGACTATTGTTCGGATACAACGAGAATGTTTTTCATTGGAAAACCAAGCGACCCGTTAATGAAAGCGTATGAAACATTAAAAAAAATTCAGCAGAAAACTATCCGTCGAGTACAAAAAATAAAACAATTACGAGAACTCGACGCGTTTTGCAGAGAGCTTCTTATCAAAGAAGGATTTCCCAATTACTCCCACTCAACAGGACATGGAGTAGGGCTCGAGGTGCATGAGCGCCCGTTGGTCTCACTGCGTTCCGGTGAGAAAGTTGCCGTAAATCAAGTTTTTACTATTGAGCCGGGAATCTATATCAATGGAAGATTTGGGATGCGTATTGAAGACACGATTCTTGTGAAAGAAAAAGGAGTGGAGATTCTCACAAAATTTCCCAAAACACTGCGCATTCTCTGACACTCTGTCGTTTATAGTCCGTAGACATTCTAAGCTGCGTTCTCTAGAATCCGCCTCATGTTGGCAAAAGTTCTGTCTGGAACGACGATCGGCCTTGATGGAGTACCGATCGAGGTTGAGGTAGACGTCTCAAGCCGCGGGCTCCCCACCCTTACCATCGTTGGTCTTCCAGATAAAGCAGTCGATGAGGCAAAAGAACGAGTGAAAGCGGCAATCGTTAACACCTCGTTTGAGATGCCGGACTCCCGGATCACCGTGAATCTTGCTCCTGCGGACATTCCTAAAGAAGGGTCTGCTTTTGATCTTCCCATCGCGATCGGGATTCTGGCTGCCTCTGGAATGATCGAACAGCAAAGTCTTTATAAAAGAGTATTTATTGGAGAGCTTTCCCTTGAGGGGTTGGTTCGAAGAGTCCCAGGGGTAATCTCGATTGCGCTTATGGCAAAAGAGAAAAAGTACACAGAGATATTTGTTCCTTTGGAAAATGTAGAAGAGGCAGTGTTAATAGGGGGGGTTCAGATCTATCCCGTACAAAATCTCGGTGAGTTGGTGTTACACCTCAACGGAGAAAAAATGTTATCGCGATACAAAAAGAAGATAAAAGAGGAAGATGTAGAAGAGGTTTTTGAGTTTGATTTCGCCGATATTAAAGGCCAAGAGCAGGCCAAGCGTGCGCTCGAGATCGCTGCAGCAGGAGGACACAATATTCATCTCAAAGGAGTCCCCGGCGCAGGAAAAACCATGCTCTCTCGAGCTTTTCCTTCAATTCTTCCATCGATGACCAGTGATGAGGTTTTGGAGGTTACAAAGATCTACTCAACTGCTGGATTAACTGGGGTCACAACACGTATCCACCAGCGACCGTTTCGTTCTCCTCATCATACGACCTCTCGGATGGGACTGGTCGGCGGAGGAACCCATCCTCGGCCAGGAGAGATCTCTCTCGCGCATCGTGGGGTGCTTTTTCTCGATGAGTTTGCGGAGTTTCCTCGCTCGACTCTAGAGGCGCTGCGTCAGCCGCTCGAGGACGGGACTGTTACGATCTCCCGCGTTGCAGGAAGCCTGACATTTCCTGCACGATTTCTTCTGGTTGCAGCCTCAAATCCCTGTCCGTGCGGGTATCTTGGGCATCCCAAAAAACAGTGTCGCTGTATGCCGGGGAACATCTTAAAGTATAAAAAACGTCTTTCCGGTCCGATTCTCGACAGGATTGATCTACACGTTGATGTCCCTCCAGTCGAGGAAGAAAAGCTCATTCAAGATATCGGCTCGGAGTCAAGTATTACGGTCAAAAATAGAGTTATTGCAGCCCGACAATTCCAAACAAAACGATTCGCAAAAAGTAGTATTAAAACAAACGCGGAGATGAAAACAAACGCGATAAAACAATACTGCAATCTGGAAGACGAAGCAACTCAGCTTCTTAAGACAGCGATTACTCGACTTTCTCTTTCAGCACGATCATATTTTAAGATCATAAAAATTGCACAGACGATTGCGGACCTCGAACACAGGCAGTCGATAAACGCTGGCTATGTTGCAGAAGCCCTGCAGTATCGGGCAAAAGAAGAATGACCCCACTTCGCTCCATCCGGAGCTACGTTAGGGGCGAGGAGGGAGGTGATATATATGGTAGAGGAGCAAAAACAAAAACAGTACACGCTAAAATTTGGAAAGCGAACATTCTTTTTTGATATAAAAGAGGCGACAAACGGGACAAAGTACCTACGTGTGACAGAGTCCCTCTTTGTCAAAGAGGGTGAACCACGGAGGAGAAACACGATCACATTATTTAAGGAAGACCTAAAAGAGTTCGCAAAAAAATTAAAAGAACAAGAAGAATCGTTATAAATAGCCCTTGACAAGGAAATAGGAGAGATCTAAGATTAGAGATATATGAAGTTGCTTAAAAAACTTGGTCTTTCTGTTTCTTCTCTTCTTTTTGGAGTCCCTGCATTCGCGGCTCCTCCACCAGGAGATGTGCAGGTAAATCAGACCGCGCTGGGATTCGCGATTCCGACGTTTGGTGATATTTTGACGTTTTTGATCCGTGGATTTTTTGCTCTTGCAGGAGTTGCGGCACTGATTTTTCTCCTTCTTGGAGCATTTGCATGGGTGACATCCGGAGGAAATAAAGAAAACGTTGAGAAGGCCCGTGATAAGATCATTGCTGCAATAACCGGAGTGATTCTTGTCGTGGTGGTGGTTGCGATCGTTGCTACGCTTGAACAAGTAGTATTTCAACAAAGGCTTTGCTTTGGGCTGACCTGCAAATTTACAGTGCCCGCACTGTTGCAGGCTCCGTAATACATGCTTTCTCCATGGAGGTCATTAACCGGTCAAGACATTAACTGTGTTATTGACGGAGTCCCAACCCTGAAATGTCTTGAAGCTGTAGCCGGAAATATCATCTTTGTCGCGTCGTCTCTGATAGTACTCGTGCTTTTTATTATGTTCGTTGTCGGCGCGTTTACCTACCTTACCTCCGGGGGGAATCCAGAAAGAGTCAAGAAAGCTCAGAGTACATTGAAATTTGCGATTATCGGGTTTGTGCTATTCTTAAGCGCTTTTCTGATCCTGCAGATTATCAACTTTCTCTTCTTGGGAGGAAACAATAAACTGTTTAAATTTGAAATTCCATAATCATATCGGAGATCCAGCTCATTTTGAAGACACGATAAAGTTTGTCTTCATTAAATACAACCCAATACCGAGCAAAACAAGAGGCGCAAAGTTAAAATGGATCTGAAGAATGCCCGGAGTTATTAAGAAGAACATTAATGAGTATAAAATCGTCGCCAAAAATAGAGTTGTTGTCCGTTGTCTCCCTGCTAGACTGCACGCTTCATTTAGGAGGATAAGAATAGGGGTCATTAATATGGCCAGATCATGTGCAAGAGCATGGATAGAAAAGAGAATCGTCATACAGATCGCAAAGACGAATGGTATCTCTAGATTTTTGCCTCTGCTCTTTATTGCAAAAAATACGAGTGTACTTATATAAAACAGAGTATTTATGCACAGCAGGTAAAAATTACCAATCAGTGAAAAAAAAGGGATAGAGCGGATCATTGCATATAATGTGAAAGGATGCCAGTAGACATTTCCATATTCTGGTTGCTCCGTTTTTAAAACAAATGCAGGGTATCTAGCAAACTCATGCCAGCCGACCAGATAGACGCTGAACAGTACAAGGAAGGACATTGATACCAAAACGCCTGCAATGTATGAGCGTTTATCGTGAACGAGGAAAAATAGAAAAGGCAAAAGTATCAGATACTGTACTTTAAAAAGAATAAGGCCGCAAAGGAGGCCGACCAAAAAGGAGTTCTTATATTTCAACGTGATATATATAAACAGAAATACGAGAGAGAGAATGAGTGAGGTTTGGCCGATAAGTAGTGTATGGATATTAGGCAAATAACCAAAAGTAAGCAAACCTAGTACTACTGTGTTTTTTAATTGAATAAATACTTTTTGCGCCAGCCGAATAAAAAAAAGGAGAAGTATAAAATTCAGAATCGCAAAAATCATATAGCTTTGAAGATACGGAAAATAAGCAAACGGGAGAAATAAAGCTGCAGCAAAAGGAAGAGATTTAAAAGGAAGAAGTTTTATGCGTTGAAGTTGAACGATTTTCTGCTGATACGATTTTTGTACATCGATAGTATATAGATTTTTTCCCTGGCCGTTTTTTATCAGTAAGGCTCCTGTATAATAGCTTAAGAAATCGCTGCCTCCATATGTTGCATTGCCAGAGAAGAGCAATAAAATGATCAAAAATGAACTAGTTATTGAAAAAAAGAAAAGTTTAGCGGCGCTCACAGATTTAACTATACCAAACAAAGTTAATGAAAAATAAAAACAGTTTTTTGATCTTTCTTGCTCTTTTAATACTATTTTCTGCAATCTCTTTTTTTAGACTCGATACTGATTTTGGTTGGCATCTCAGAAGCGGAGAATATATAACTACGCATGGTATCCCCCATAATGACATTTTTACGTATACCGCGAAAAACTTTGTTTGGATAAACCACGAATGGCTCAACGATGTAATAATCTCGACGATATATGGCTTTGGCGGGTACGCCTTACTGGCGGTTTTTTTTGGACTGCTATGGAGCGGCACAATTCTTCTTGCATCAAGATCAAGCAGTTGGTTTCTGATTTTCTTAGCTACGTTGGCAGTTCTTCCTTATGCCGGGATAAGACCGGTTATCTGGTCGCTGTTCTTTTTTGTACTACTCGAGAGAATACTAGAAAAGAAAAATAAATATAGAGCATTTATTCTTCCGATATTTTTCCTTATCTGGGCTAATCTTCATGGAGGATTTGTGCTTGGACTAGCGATTTTAGGAAGCTATATCTTGGTCTCTAAAACGAAGATCTCGCTACCCGTAGTTATTGCCACTTTTTTTGCTACTCTCATCAACCCTTACGGATTGAATCTTTACAGAGAGATAGGAAGAACTCTATTTGACACAAAGTTACATGTTCGCATACTCGAGTGGTTGCCCCTCTTTTTCGGCTCGTATGGCATATTTTATATTGCATTATTTAGTGCATTATTCTTAACTGTCTATAAAAATAAAAATCGGCTCCATAGAATAGCGTCTTTGCCAGGAGCTCTTCTTATCTTAAGTGTTGCAAGTACACGATACCTACCCTTCTTTATCGTTTCCTCACTGAGATATTTAGAGATGTGGTTTAGGAAGTTTAAACGGTCAATCCCTCCACTGCTAACAGGAACGAGGCGCTTTACTTGGTATCTATTAATTTTTTTGGGGACCTCTGTCATCCTATATGGAATAATATATAGTTTATATAGCTTGCAGAGAGATCCGGAGGCTTCTTATCCAAAGAAGGCGGTTGCATATCTGAGGCTTCATCCTTGCAAAGGCAATATATTCAACGCATATGATTTTGGAGGATATTTGATATGGAGACTTCCCGAACAACCGGTGTATATTGATGGAAGAATGCCGAGTTGGAAAAATTTTGGACAGAGTTATTTAGAAAACTATTATAAAATTCTTGAAGACCAAGCTTTTCGAAAAAGAGAGTTTAAGACTTACAAAATAGCGTGCGCCATTCTTTATACAAAACAGAAAAAAAATTGGATCATAAACTACTTCTTTCCATTGAGTCGCTATGATGAAGCAAATCTTTCTGAGACGTTAAAAAAAGAAGGGTGGAGGGCAATCGTTGAAGAAAACTATAGCGTACTTCTTATTACAGATAGATAACTCACTTCGTTGGCGTAACAAAAATTACCTTTACTCCCTTATCCTCTGGAACGGGAGAGACGAGTTTGTTTCTTTCTCTGAAAAATGAGTAGATGATAAATAGAATAAGCGCGACGCCGATTGAGAGAAGGATAAGCCCGAGGGTTTTCATACATTAACCGTTTCCTTAACAAGATATTGAGGACGTTTCTGCACCTCCATATAAACACGACCGATGTACTCGCCGATGATCCCGATCGCAAACAACTGCACGCCCCCCAAAAACATGATTCCAACAAAAAGACCGGTCCACCCGGTTACCCAGTACGTAGGAAGAAAGATCCTTCCGAGAATCGCATAGATGATTCCAAGAAATCCAATTGTTGCAGAGACGAATCCAAGAATAGAGGCGAGCCGTAGGGGTTTTGTTGAGAAGGAAGCAATCCCATCAAGAGCAAAATTCATCATCTTTGAGACAGTGTAATGAGTCTCACCGGCGAAGCGTTTCTCCCTTTTGTACAGAACAAATGCTGCAGGATGACTTCCCCAGGCAACAAGACCGCGAAAAAATCGTGATCGCTCTGAAAGATGGTTGAGAAAGTCCACAACCTCGCGATCAAGCAGACGAAAGTCTCCTACATCTCTTGGAATAGGAATATCGGATAAAAAATTAATCAACGTGTAAAACCATTGTGCAGTGATACGTTTAAAGACTCCGTCAACCTCTCTTTTTTCCCTCTTTGCATATACGACTTTGTTTCCTTTTTGCCACTTTTCAATAAGCTTAGGAATGATTTCCGGAGGATCTTGAAGGTCAGAGTCCATGCTGACAACGCAGTCACCTTTTGCGAGTTCATACCCGCACGACAACGCCATCTGGTGGCCAAAGTTTCGGTTAAAACAGACAAGCTTTATTGCGGTATTTTTTTGAGCGAATTTTTTTACTTCAGTAGCAGTGTTGTCCGTTGAACCGTCATCGACAAAAAGTATTTCATGGTTATAAGGTTTCAATGTAGGAAAGAGGCGTTTCAGAAGAGGTGAAACTGTTTTTTCTTCATTGTAAACAGGGATGATGACAGAGACGAGGAAATTTTTCATCTATATGTATTTCTTACAGAGTCATAATGCCATGTACCGTGTTTCGATGTTCGAAACTCTGGTACTTGGTTACGGGGCTGGGAGTCGCACCCAGTCTAGGAGATTATGAGCCTCCTGTGCGGCTGTACACTACCCCGTAATATATGCTTTATTATACCAAAAAAGAGCACGTTCATCAATTTGGGAAGAACGTCCGGAACCACTGAATATATACTGGGGCAGGAGTGGGAGTGAGCCTGGCTGGTGTAGGGGTGGGGTCTGGAATAATCACTGCGACCTCATCAGATTTAAGAAGATTGAGTTGATCTCTGATGGTTTTTTCAATTTGATTCTGATCACGATTTCTAAGTACTTCCGTATGCAGCTTGGTGTTCTCGTGCTTGGTTTTTTCATATGCAGTTTTAAAACTTTGATAAAACTCGAGCGTTTTTCTGTAATCAACGATGTTTTTGGTCAATGAGAAGAAAAGGAAAACGAGAAGAAGAAAAATAAGAACTCGACGTAGCGTATTCATACCGACAGCTCAAGTTTTTGGATCATCTCTAGAATCCGCCCTGGATCGGCTTTTCCCTGGAGTGCTTTCATACAGATTCCAATAAGCGCCTTAGGATTCTGCTGCGCCACCGATTTGTTTTCTTCCGCAAGTTTTTTGACCTCTGTCTCAAGCTGCTCATCTGAAAGTTCCTTTGGAAGGTAGATGGAGACAATCTCAAGCTCTCTCCGATGTTTTTCAATAAGATCTTGTCTGCCTGCTTTTTGGGCAGATTCAAGCGATTCTTTCAGCTCTTTTCCGATTTTTTTTATCGTTTGAATTACCTCCTCATCGGTCAGCTCACTTTGTTTTTCAATCTCTTTATTCTGTACCTGTGATAGAATGTATCTTAGAACCTCAAGTTTCGGCCCGTCGTTGGATTTTAGCGCCGCAATTTGTTGCTCTTGAAGTTTGTTTTTTACCATAGAATAATTATACGCTATGAAAAGACAGAACAATACTGTGGACCTGCTTCTTACACTTGCAGATTTTCAAAAGAATATTCTTGAAAAGAGACCCTCTGTTGAAAAGATGTTTGAGGAGGTACGGATGATGCATTTTAAGATCCGTCCGCTTCAAGGCGATGTATCGGTTTTGAATTTAAAAGAAACTCAACTGATCGAGACGCTCTGGAATTTGGGAAAGCTCGATGAGTTTTTTCGAAAGCATCAAGGAAGATTTTCATCTGATCAGAAAGAGGTTTTTTTCCGTTTTTTTGACGAGCTGCATGATCGTTTCCAGTCGCAGCTTAATAAAGTAAATTTACGGTCGATGAAGGAACTGGATTTTTCCTCAACCATAGAGATGGAAATTTTCAAAGAAGATACCTCGAAGACCAACTAACTCTCGTATGAAAAAGCTGCCAATCGTTCTGGATCTTGAGACAAAGTTTTTGTATCGCGATGTAAATTATGACCGCAGGAAGTTAGGCATCTCTGTTGTTGGAGTATATGATTATGCGAGCGATACAAATGCGGCATTTGAAGAGCACGAGCTACACAAATTATTTCCGTTTCTTGAGAACTGTTCTTATATCATCGGGTTTAATATCAACAGTTTTGATCTGCCTATCCTGCAGCCATACTATCCTGGCAAACTGTCGCAGTTTCCTACCTTTGACCTTCTCGACGATATTAAAGAGAAGCTTGGTAGACGATTGGGCTTGAATGATCTTGCCAACGCAACCCTTGGAAAAAGAAAAAGTGGACACGGGCTTCAGGCGGTTGATCTGTATAGGGAGGGGAAGATGGAGGAGCTGAAGAGATATTGTCTGGACGATGTATTCCTCACAAAGGAACTATTTGAGCACGGGGCAGAAAAAGGAGAAATTTACTTTCTGAATGAAAAGGGAAAAGTGCCGGTCAAGGTTGAGTGGAAGAAATATCTACAAACCGGAGGCAGCAATGATACTCATCTGACACTCCCGTTCTAATTATCCTCTCAAGTCCAACGATATGAAGTAAGATCTACTTTATTTCCAACAAATCCAACTCTTTCTCTCTTCAGAAGCTGGATTTTGCTTACGATACCATTTGCCGCAGAGTAGCCGTGCATTGCGCCGTCTGATCCCACGACTCGATGACAAGGAATAGTTTTTAAGTCAGGATTATTCTTCATCGCGATGCCGACTGCTCGAGAGGCGCGAGGACTCCCGGCGAGTATGGCAACATCTTGATATGTCGCGACTTTTCCTTTCGGAATTTGTCTAACTACTTCGTAGACTTTTGTGGAGAATGCTTTATTCATCAGAGTACCATTATATCAAATTGAAACTATGTATGATTTTTGCCCCATGTGTCGTTCACTTGCCTCATGATAGCAAACTCTCCGATATGGTAGGCATTATGGTCGGCAACCAGAAGAATTTCTCGCAATATTGTTTGGCCCTCACCCTGAGGAATTTTTCCGTATAAATCAGTTTTTGGATTTTGGACAATTTCCTGTAACGCCTTCGAATCTTTTTCGAACGACTCTATTGTCTTTCTCCAATCCTTTTCTGTAGCTTTTTTATCTTGGGGTGGCCAGTAATCCTTTGGCCATTCGATCTCTTTGTAATTGCTATTTCTTATAAAGTCCAAAATATCCCATTGAGTTATTCGTAAGTGTTCAAGAAGTCCCCATGGAGAGTATGTTCCATTCGGAAACTTCTTATTGATTTTATCCATTGGAAAATGCACAACCATCTCTTCAAAAGTCATGTGCGCCATTCCCTCTTTGAGAAGTTTGACAAGTTGATTACGAAGTATTTTGTCTGGACTCATACAGCCGCATTATACCATGACTCCTTTTTAGTTCTCTCCCCAGGGTGACATCAGCTGGAAATAATTACCATCGGGATCTGCGAATGTCGCGATCCACATCTCAGGCTCTTCTGCCGGCTGATACGGTTTGGCAACAACGTTTGCTCCAAGTTTTTTTATTCTTTCAAACTCTCCTTTTACATCCTTTGTCTCAAGGTTAAACATTATTCTCTCCGGGTTTGTATTTTTGCCGTGAACCTTGTCATGCGGACCGATGGTAAGAAATCCTTTACCAGCAGTAAATCCGTAAAAATTCCCTTCAGACCAGTCGGGATCTTTTTGAAAAACTTTTTTATAAAAATCAGCGAGTTCTTTTGATTTTTCTGAAAATAAAAGAATCGAGTTTAAATCTAACATATTTCACCTCCTTTCGTTAATTTGCGTAGCTACAAAAATAACCTATCGAGCGATAGAAGTCAATCAGAAACTCGTTTCTATGATGGAAACATCTTTTACTTTGCCGAAAGCACAACTGCCTGGATCCAATACTACCGATCCATCAAGCGTTTTTACAGAGACGTGATTTGCTGCATGATAATGAGGGCTGTCGCAGTCTGGACCAGTTCTTACGGCAAGTTCGGTCAACGGAATCTTTTTTCCGTTAAATTCTATTACTTTAATCTTTGGTTTCGAAGTTACAACTGCTGATGGGGGGATGGTCTCTTTTTGTGGAGCAGTACTCCTTGCTTGCCAGATCATAAAACCCGCTATGAGCAGCGCCGCTACAGTTATCAAACCAAAGGGTCCTTTGGCATAGGCTATTATCTTTGCCGAGGTCTGCAATCTTCCCTTACTCTCGCTCTTTGCCAATTCGGTCTGCACTCTTTTTACTTCAGATCTAAGTGCGTTCCAATTTTTAATAAAGAGAAGCAGTGCTTTCTTTCTTCGTTTTTCTTCTTCTGTCTGCTCTGGAAAATTTTCTGCGGTAAGTTCTACAATCTGGCTATTTTGAATTTTCTCAATTGAGGCAAGGGTTTTCGCACAGGACTCAAGAAGGTTATCGATTTTTGGATGAATACCTTTTATGAGAGTTTTTATCGAGTTTAGTTTTTCGCCCGAAGTCGTATTACCGCTTAATAACTCTTCGACCGCTTTCAATCTCTCCCTTTGTTCATTCATCATGGAAGTATTATAGTAGATTTTCTATGTATCGAAGGAGACGCCTGCCATGAACCGTATTTATTCTGGTTTATGGACGTTCGAACCTATTACGCTAGGACTTAACTTTTAGTACTACTTTACCACGAGGACTATCCTTTTCTTGATATTCGAAAGCCTCTCTTACCCTATCAAGTGGAAATACTTTATCGACTTGCGCTTTTATTTTCCCCCTATCTACCAATTCGGCTAGTCGTTTTAAGGATTTAGTGTTGATTTCTGTACCTTGTCCAATTCCGATAACGCCATGCTGTTGGGCCAGTTGAGGGTTGGGTTGTCCAAGCATTGAGACTATAACTCCTCCTTTTTTAAGAACTAAGAA
>OBEQ011523225.1_pt1 | contig 28226 bp, 24 predicted proteins | sample 1670901 | NCBI WGS metagenome assembly OBEQ01 (sample SAMEA104232315, study PRJEB22302) | groundwater metagenome | biome: forest; feature: aquifer; material: groundwater | place: USA | collected 2011-08-07 | depth 5.4 m
CTCGGCTTCCTGGCGGTTGGGTTTGATGAGCCACGGCGCGGCCTTGATGCCGACGCGGAGCGCCGGCCCTGAGGTGTCCAGCACTGCTGGCACGTTGTGGCGACGACACGCTCGGATCAAACGGGCATAGGTATCGGTCGGCGCGCCAGGCGGGAGGCTCCCGGAAAGGACGACGCACGATGGACTCGGCCGCAGCTTCCCTAACAGGCGCTCAAGGCGGTCAAGCGCGGACGCAGAAGCCTTCGGACCGGGACAGTTGATCTGTGTCAGGGCCTTGGGGCTGTCGGTGCGTATCTGATAGTTGTTTCGCGTCGTGCCAGGAACCGTGACAAACCGGGTTGGAATCCGCAGACCGTCGAGCAGATTTTTTAGGATCTTGCCATCATCGCCCCCGGCCAGCGCCACCGCCAGCGCCCGCGCCTTGAGCTCATGGACAACCCGCGCCACATTGATCCCTTTGCCGCCCGGGTACCGCTTGAAGGCCGTGGCCCGATTCAGCTCTCCGAGATAAAGCTGAGGAAGCTCGACCCACTCATCAAGGGAAGGGTTGAGGGTGACCGTGACGATCATCCCAAAGCACTAGGGTGTCGCCTGGAGGGAATTGGATGCCTTGAACGGATGACGAGGGGACTGGGCGAGGGCGCGTTCGTACACGCGCACATACTCGCGGGCGGAATGGTTCCAGGAGAAATCTTGGCGCATCCCGATCTGGACGACGCGCGGCCACAGCTCATGGTCCCGAAACGCGGCCACGGCGCGTGAGACCGCCTCAAGGAGCGCGCTGGCGGCGTAGGGCTCAAACACGAACCCGCACGCGGTGCCCGCTTCCAGGGTCGCTGGCGAGACGTCGACCACCGTATCCGCCAATCCCCCAACCCAGCGGACGATAGGGACTGTTCCGTAGCGCATGCTGTAGAGCTGATTCAGCCCGCAGGGCTCAAACCGCGATGGCATGAGAAAGGCATCGCAGCCCGCTTCGATCTGATGGGCCAGCGCATTGTCGAAGCGCAGGTTCACGGACAGCTTATCGGGAAACCGGTGGGCCAGTTGCGTGAGCTTGTCGTAATAGGCGGGATCACCGGTCCCCAAGATGACGATTTGGATCGGACGCTGCAGGAGCGCCTCGGCCGCCTCCACGAAAATGTCGATGCCCTTCTGTTCCGCCAGCCGCTGGATCATCCCGACCAAGAGGACATGGTTCTCCGGCAGCTTGAGGTGGCGTTGTAACGACAACTTGCACAAGGCCTTTCCCGCCAGCTCCCCCTGCCCGTAGTGTGCCGGCAGGTGCGGATCGGTCTTGGGATTCCATTCCTCGACGTCAATCCCGTTGAGAATGCCGATGAGATCCTCGCGCCGCTCAACCAGCACCCCTTCGAGTCCGCACCCGAACTCGGAGGACTGGATTTCCTTGGCGTAGGTCGGGCTCACCGTGGTCAGGAGATTCGCGGACACAAGACCCCCTTTCAGGCAGTTAATCTTGCCGTAGAACTCCAGACCCTCCATCCGAAACGCCTGGCTCGGGAGGTTCGTGCTGGCCCACGCCTCTGAGGGAAACAGCCCCTGATAGGCCAGGTTGTGAATCGTCAGCACCGTGCGCGCCGAGTGCCAGCGGCGGTCCACATCGCCTGCCCATGCGAGCCGAGCGCACAGCAGTGCCGTCTGCCAATCGTGACAATGCACGACCTCCGGCTGCCACGTGAGTTTCGGAATCGCCTGGAGGACCCCTTGGCAGAATCCGCTGAACCGCTCGAGGTTGTCAGGATAATCCGCTCCCCGATCCTGATAGAGTCCGTCGCGATCAAAGAACGCGGGTTGATCGATGAAATAGGTGGGGATGCCCGCCTGAGGAACCATGCCTTGGAAGACCGCTCCCTCAACGGTCTTCGTGCCCACCGAGACCACGAGCTTGGGCAGGACCTGTTTGAGGCCAACCCGTTTGGGGTCCACCACCCGGTAGCGCGGCATCATGATGCGCACGTCATGCCCAAGTTCCTTGAGCGCCTTCGGCAGCGCCCCGGTCACATCCGCCAGTCCGAGCGCCTCCGCCCCCCAGCGCGTGGCCATGAGCATCACCCTGCGGGCATTGAGGACCGTGGGGTCTTTTGAAAGGGCCTTATGGACCTTTGCGGTGGTGGACATCTCGCTCAGGATATTCAGGTCGTTGTTGCTCGCTGCGCCGTCGGTACCGAAGGTGACCCTGATCCCTTGGGCGAGCATCGAGGCGACCGGCGCGAATCCGGACGCCAGCTTTAGGTTGCTCTCCATGCAATGGGCTACCCCCACCCCGCGTCTTGCCAGGGTCTCGATCTCTTCTTCATCTACCCAGATACAGTGTGCCGCGGTCACGCTTTCGTCGAAAAAACCTATGGAATCGAGGAATGTGACGGGACGGCTCTGATAGAGCGCCATGAGCTCCCCCACTTCCCATTCGGTCTCTGACAGATGGATGTGTAGGCGAACGGCGTGCTTTTCAGACAATGCCTTAGCCTTGCGCAGGGTCTCCGGACTGCATGCATAAGCAGAGTGAGGGGCCAGGCATGGGGTGATCAGTCCGTCGCCTTTCCACTTCACGATGAATGCCTCGGCCTTTGCCAGGTATTCGGCGGGGTTTTGAGCGGTACTCGTCGGAAAATCAAGAATCCCTGCGCCTACCGCTGCCCTTATCCCGATCTTTTTTGCGGTGGATGCAATTTCATTTCCGTAGAAATACATGTCGTTGCAGGAGGTAATCCCGGACTTGAGCATCTCCAGGAAGGCAAGCTCGGCGGCGTCGGAAACGAATTCAGGGCTGAGCCATTTTTTTTCAGCAGGCCATATGTGGTCCTCGAGCCATTCTTTCAGGGGGAGATCATCGGCAAGTCCCCTGAAATAGACCATAGGAGAATGGGTGTGGGTATTGATGAGGCCCGGGAATGCCATAAAGCCATCGCCGCCGATTATTTGTTTGGAGGAGTATCTTCCGAGAATATCGTCCGTAGTCCCGACTGAAACGATGCGGCCGTTATCAACGGCAACTGCGCCATTTTTTATAACGGTGAAGTGCTTGTCCATTGTAAGGACATGGTCGGCCTTTACAATTATGTCGATGCCCTGCATTTCCAGACGCTTCATTGAATTATCCGGCGATGAGTGCAGTATGGGACTATCTTTTCGCTCATACCGGGTCTTACTTTTCAGATATGACGACTATCTTTCGACCAGGATACGGAGCATCCTCCTGAGCGGTTCGGCCGCGCCCCAGAGGAGCTGGTCGCCGCAGGTGAAAGCGGCAAGATAGTCCGGCCCCATATTCATCTTGCGCAGGCGACCTACCGGCACGGTGAGAGTACCGGTCACCGCTGCCGGCGTTAGTTCACGCATAGTTGTCGCCCTGTCGTTCGGCACCAACTTTACCCACTGGTTGTGGCCGGCGATCATATCGTTGATTTCGTCGAGCGGCACGTCCTTCGTGAGCTTGATCGTGAGCGCCTGGCTGTGACAGCGCATCGAGCTGATGCGCACACAGATGCCGTCGATGGGGACCGGGTTTTCTTCCCGACCAAGTATCTTGTTTGTCTCTGCCTGGCCTTTCCACTCTTCCTTGCTCTGACCGTTTTCGAGCTGTATATCGATCCAGGGGATGAGTGAGCAGGCAAGAGGCACTCCGAAAAATTTCTTAGGATAGGCTTCGGAACGGACATGCTCCGCCACAGTACGGTCGATCTCAAGGATAGCGCTTGAGGGGTCTCCCAGAAGGTCCTTTACCGAGTCGTGCAGAGAACCCATCTGTTTGAGAAGCTCACGCATGTTCTGGGCCCCTGCGCCGGATGCCGCCTGGTAGGTCATTGCCGACATCCACTGGACAAGCCCGCGCTCGTAAAGTCCGCCCAGGGCGATGAGCATGAGCGACACCGTGCAGTTGCCGCCGATGTAGTTTCTGATGCCTTTGGCGAGGCCCTCTCTGATCACCTTCATATTGACAGGATCGAGGACGATGATCGCGTCTTTTTCCATGCGCAGCGCCGAGGCAGCGTCGATCCAGTAGCCGTTCCAGCCCGCGGCCCGCAATTTAGGATAGACTTCCTTGGTATATTCGCCCCCCTGGCAGGAGACGATTGTATCCATCGCCCTCAGTTCATCGATATTCCTGGCGTCTTTTAAGACCGGCGAGCTCTTGCCGATCTCGGGTGCCTTGCCCCCCACATTCGATGTGGTGAAAAAGACCGGTTCGATCAAATCAAAATCCTTTTCTGCGGCCATACGCCCCATGAGCACCGAGCCCACCATGCCGCGCCAACCTATAAAACCTGCTCGCATCATCTCTTCGCTCCTGATAAGGGATTCTTGTTCACCGCCCCGATAACGCCGCTCCACGCGTTATCGCAGACATAGTTGAATTTATTATTATACCCAATATATGGAAACTTTACACGGATGAAAAAAAGCCGGCGCAATTACCGAGAGGCGATAAACAGCGGGCGTCAGTCCTTTATCTTCAGCAGCAGTTCAAGTGCCTTCCGGTAATCCGCGGACGCCTCTTTCAACATCTTGTTATGCTCATAGATCTCTGCCCTGAGCAGATAGATAGTTGATTCAAAGGGGTTCAGGGAAAGGGCCTTTTCAAAGGAGAGGAGCGCCTCATTCATCCGGCCGTCTATTCCAAGGGCGTAAGCCAAATAGTAGTGGGACGGGGTATAAGAATTCAATTTGGCTGCTTTGTCAAGGATATCGATCGCCTCTTTTACCTTTCCTGTTTTTGAAAGAAGATATCCCAGGTCGCTCAAGATTACCACATTTTCGGGTTCTATCGATAGGGCCTTTCTCAGCGTTCCCTCCGCCTCCGGGATATTGCCTTCAGTTTCATAGAGCCTTGCGAGTTCGGCATAGGGAAGCATATATTTGGGGTCTTTATCTATAGCCTTCTTGAAAAAAGGATAGGCCGTGCTGTATAGCTTTTTTCTGACGAACCCCCGGCCCAGATTCGTGTCGGCAATTGCGTCATGACGCGGCTTATATTTCGGCTCTGTCTTTTTCCTCGGCTGTTCTCCGGCCAGGACCATGAGGGTATCGAACAGGTCTTCCGTGGCCACAAGTGGAAGACCCGGAAGTTCGTGCGTTATCTTGCCGTCTGAAATCACCACGATGGAGGGCAGAGCAATGGTACTGTAGTTGTGAAAGGTGCTCAGCCCCTGATCGAGGAGGACGGGAAAAGAGATTCCCAGTTCCCTAACCACCCTGTTTACATTAGCAAGGTCCTCCGCGGAAATGGTTTGGTTTTCCGCAGAGATACCGATAATTTGGATCCCCTTGTCTTTATACTTCCTGTGGAATTCCTCGAATCTCTTTAACGCCTTGAGGGAATTGGAGCTCCATGTCGACCAGAACAGGACCACGACCGCTTTTTTTTGCGAATATAGGGAGAGCGTGCGATCATTGCCCGCGATGTCTTTGAGGGAAAAGTCGGGCGCTTGCGTCCCCACTTGAAGTAAAGCCTGCGCTATCGCCGTGCACGTAAAGGGAAGACCGATTATTGCAATGAAGATAATGGAACTTAGGACGCTCACACTTTTTTTCTCAGTTCCTGATCTCATTTCTTCCCGCTCTTAAATGTCTTGATGCCTTCCTTAAATTGAGAGACAGCCTTCTCATAATCATTAAGTTTCTCATATACAAGTCCGAGGGCATAATGCGCCGAAGAAGGGTAGGGGTTAAGGGAAAGCGCCTCCGTAAGTATCGTCTCGGCGCCCTTCATATCACCCTTTTTCAGGAGCGAAAGCCCCATGCCCGTCTTAGACGTGCGCAAGGCCGGATTTATCTTCAGCGCTGCCGCAAAGGCATTCATGGAGTCATCGTATTGCCCTTTTTTTAAGAAAAAGTAACCAAGTTTATCATGCGCCTCCGCATTGCCGGCATCAGCGGCGACCACCTTCTTCATCGCTTCAATGGCCCTGTCTGTATCCCCTTGTTCGAAAAGAGCGACTGCCTCTTTGAAGGATGACTCCCTTTCCCTTCCCTCCTCCGACAGACAGATCTGAAGAGGGAATAAAAGAAAAAAGAGACAGCCCCCCACTAATGCCAAAAGTGACGTAACGATCTTCATCTATTATTATCTGCCGACCCCGACATCCCCTGCCTGTTCATGACAGGGTTGTTCCTGTCATAATCGAATTTCTGGTGGCATCCGGGCATACATGAACCTCCGCTGTCGGTTTTTTTGAATCCCACCGGTAAATCCCATCCTCCAAAAGGGACCGCGTCCCTTATATGTCTGGGGTTATTGGTGGCATGGGCATCGTGACACGCCCTGCAGGTGCGGCCCTTCACAGACTTGTTGACATGGACGAAGTGAAGGTTTTGGTTGCCGTTCCTGAACCCTGTCAAAGTCGTGGTCTTGGCATCGAGGACCATCGTTTTTTCATGGCAGTTAAAGCAGAGGTCGTAGTTCTTCAGATCGAAGGGAGCGTAAAACACGGGGGCGATATTCTTCCGCAAAATCCTGAAATTGTCCGACCCGTGTGTGTTGTGGCAGCCTGAACAATCGCGCTGTTTTATGGGTCCGTGGGAGGTCTTGTTGATTGCGAGCAACTCTTTCATGTTCGCGATCTTTCCTTTCGGCGTATCCAGCGGACGGTCGTGGCACATCATGCACGACTCAATAGGTTCTCTTACCAGCTGTTTAACAAAATCGGAGACATGGGGGTCATGACACGCGAGGCATTTCCTTTCTGTTTCAAGCCCGCCATGTTTCACCTTCACTTTAGCGATCCACTCCTTTTTGTCTTTGTGGCAGCCGAAGCATAATTCACTGGAGCCCTCGCTGCTGAGATTGTATTGATAATTGCCGGAGTGAGGACTATGGCAGTTGACGCATTTTTCCTTTACCGGCGTGTGGGCGAATTTTTTTCCCTGGAATGCCTCGACCTTGTCTGTGTGACATTGAAAGCACGCATCATTTCCGGCGGCGTTGAGAAGCTTGGGAAAGTCCGCCTCGTGCGGGTTATGACACATAGTACAGCCGCCGACCGCCACAGGACCATGGATGAATTTGCCGGCCATGATTTTCTTGTCGTGGCAAAGAAAACACAGGGCGGTCCTTTCGGCGCGAAGTTGGTATTTATAGGCTGACTGGTGCGGGTCATGGCATTTCGTGCAATTGCCGTCTTTAACCGGTTTGTGGACCGCATTTTTCATGTCCACCTTCTCGTGACACTTGTAACAAAATTCTCCGGCACTTTTGATCGGCGAGAATTTATGTTTTCCTTCGCTCTTGTGGCAGACGGAGCAGTTGCCGACCGCCACAGGACCATGGACGAATTTGTCCTTGCCCATGCTGTTGTGGCATTCGTTTGTTACACACGAATCCGGGGCGGCGTGTGCGACCCCTTTAAGACCTGATACAGCGGATGAGACGATAGATAAAGACAGAAGAATCTTGACTATGAAGCCGATTTTCCGGAGTCCTACTAGACCCTTGCTTTTCATAAAAAACCCCTTCCAAGACTTATTTTATAAAAGTGCCGAATTTTAGAAATTAACTCATTTTTTGTCAAGATAAAATTTGGTGGAGGCGTATCCATTCAGTTACGGGCACGTGAACGGCTGTCAGATATTTGCCGCGAGCTTTGACACCAGGTCTCCAACCTCGGTAGTGCCCATTCCCATCTGGCCCGCCGCGAGGCTCTTGATATGTTTCCCGGTGACTTCCATCACCGCCTTTTCGATCGTTTTCCCCGCGACGTCCTCTCCGAGATATTCAAGCATCATGCCGCCGGCGCATATAGCAGCGAGGGGATTGATGACGTTCTTGCCTTTATATTTGGGGGCGGACCCACCTATCGGCTCGAACATCGAAACGCCCTGCGGGTTTATATTGCCGCCTGCCGCGATGCCCATTCCGCCCTGTATCATTGCGCCGAGGTCGGTGATTATGTCCCCGAACATGTTGTCCGTCACGATAACGTCGAACCACTCCGGGTTTTTCACAAACCACATCGTGATCGCGTCGACATGGGCATAATCGGCCTTTACCTCAGGGTATTCCTTTGCCACCTCGTAGAAGGTCCTTTCCCATAGGTCGAAGGCGAAGGTGAGGACGTTCGTTTTTCCGCAGAGGGTGAGCTTGTTAGCCTTGTTTCTCTTTTTGCAATATTCAAAGGCATACCGTATGCAGCGCTCGACGCCCTTTCTTGTATTGATCGACTCCTGTATCGCAACCTCATCCTTCGTGCCTTTTTTCAGGGTGCCGCCGGCCCCGGCATAAAGCCCTTCGGTGTTCTCTCTTACAACCACGAAATCGATATCATCGGGTCCTTTGTCCTTTAGCGGGCATTCTACGCCGGGGTAGAGCTTCACCGGCCTGAGGTTGATGTACTGGTCGAGCTCGAACCTCAGTTTCAGCAGTATCCCTTTTTCAAGAATACCGGGCTTTACATCGGGATGGCCTATCGCACCGAGGAAGATCGCATCGAACTTTTGCAATTCTTCGACTGCATTTGCCGGAAGCACTTCGCCGGTCTTCAGGTACATGTCGCCCCCGAAGTCGAAATAGGTCAGGTCTGTCCTAAATCCGAACCTCTGCGAAACAGTATTTAATACCTTAATGCCCTCGGCAACGACCTCCGGACCCGTGCCGTCTCCCGGTATTACCGCTATTTTATATGTCTTGGACATATCTTCCTCCCGATATCAAAAAAGTCTGATATATTATCATATCGGAGTGATTTCTTAGTAGTTCCACTGGCGGAGGCCGCCGGGAGCAATCTGTTGTCGCTGTATTCAACTTGGGGTAAAATACACGTACTTTTAATTATTCCGGAGGATTTGATGGCCCGAGTTTTTGAAAACGCTTCGACATGCTGGAAGGTGATTTTATCGGATGTCACAAAGAACAAGGGACTGCTGTCCGAGATAGAGAGGTTTGCCGGGGGAAATGCCACTCCGGCAAAAATTGTTTTCGGCACATCAGGGTGGCGCGGGGAAATAGGCACGGATTACACATTCAATAACGTGCGCATTGTGACTGCGGCGATCATCGAGCTGTTTAAAAAAGGCGACGGAGACGTTATGGAGGCTATGGGGGTTTCGGATTTCGAAGAGATAAAGAGACGTGGCGTCATAGTAGGTCATGACAACCGTTTCCTCGGCGAAGATTTCTCCATTGAGGTCATGGGACTTCTGCAGAAAGAAGGGATAAAAACCTGGTATGCGGGCGAGGCGCCTACACCGGAGTTTTCGACCGGCATCGAAATGCTGCATGCCGCCTGCTCGATAAACCTCACCCCGTCCCATAATCCGGCCAATTATGCCGGCTTCAAGTTCAATCCTGCAGACGGCGGACCGGCGGGATCGGAAATTACTGCAAGGATAGAAGAGGTCGCAAACAGTATGATGGACCGCTCGCTCGTGCTCCGACCGGCTGCTCCCACCGGGTTGGAAAAGATCGATCTTACTTCCCTATACATCCGGTATTTGAATGAACGTGGGACGCTCGATATTGGACGGATCCGCGACTTTGTTGCGAAGACAGACTGCGCAATTTGCATTGACAATGTCCACGGGGCAACGCGGGGACGGGTCCAGAGGATACTAGGTGAGAGCGAAAAGATCTCATATCTCAGGACCGAGGACGATTATCTCTTCGGAGGCGTCGCGCCAGAGCCGTCCGAAAGGAACATGGCGGGCGTCGAGAGGACCCTGAAAGAGAGCGCAGCGAGGTTAAGATTGGGTGTCATCATGGACCCCGACGGCGACCGGATACGATTCGGCGACGGGGACATGCAGATACCCATGAACTACTTCGGCGCCATGGCGCTACATTTCCTTCACGTGCACAAGGGCATTTCCGGAGTTGTCGCCAAGTCTGTCGGGACGAGCAACCTCGTAAATGCGATTGCCGAAAAGCTCGGCATTCCGGTAAGAGAGACAAAGGTCGGGTTCAAGAACTTCAGGCCCTATATGCTCAGGTCGGCTACGGAAAGGGCGATAGTCGTCTTCGAAGAGTCGGACGGAATATCCGGGTATAACCATACGCTCGAAAAGGACGCGATCTTCGGACTGCTCCTTGCGCTGGAGATGATGGCGGTGACCGGAAAGAACCTCAGCGATTATCTGAAGGATATTATGGATGAATTCGGCCATTACTATCCTGACCGCTCCGGGATAACGGTGGACAAGTCGCTTGTAGGAGAACCTCTTATAAGAAAGCTGTCAGTCATCAGGGAACAATACAAAAAGGACACGTCGCTTGAAATAGGGGGGAGCGAGAGAAAGATCAGGGACGTGATCACGGTAGACGGAACCAAGCTCGTCTTCGACGACGGCTCCTGGCTTATGATAAGACCCTCAGGTACGGAGCCGAAGGTGAGGTTCTATATCGAGTCGAGGACGGAAGAGGGAAAGAAGGCGGTGTTCGAGACAGCGGAACGGATGACGAAAGAGGCGTTGGGGATGCAATAATAAAACATATTTTTTGTAGTGCCGCACCTGTGTGTGCGCCCTTCCTTTGGGGCCGCCCCTACAATTTATTTCACGATCGGGCTGGCGTGTACGTCCATCGGGTTCGTCCTGACTCCGAGTGAGAAGAGGTAAGGGTAGTCCCCCTTCAGATGTTCCATATAGGAAAGCCACTCGGAGAGGAGCTGCGTAAAGGCCCGGTTGATATCGCCGGTGAGATGTTCATAATCCGTCTGCGGCAGTCCTTCAAGCAGAGGCCTTGACGACAGTTCTTCCATAAGGTGGAAGACCGCCCAGAGAAGGTCTGTAAAGGTCTCATGCTCGAGGAGGTTGGGGTTTGCGAGAAGGCCGAGAAGAAAACCCCTCTTGTCTTCGAGGAACCTCTTTAATTCCTTCAGGTCGTTCAGTCGCGAATCTATCCTCGGGTCTACGGTACGGATCTGCTTCATCGCAGACGCGAAATCTTTATGTGTCCATATGTCGGCGACGAGGAGATGCGGGGCCAGTTCGGAGAGGTCGGAACTGAAGCTGGAGCAGGATTTCATCAGGTGCGTGCCGACTTCGCTGTAAAAGGCGCCGATGAGCATATTAAGTTTTTTGATGAGCGCCCGTTTTTCTCTTTCGTTGAGCAGACGCGCGATGATAAATGTCACCAGCAGCACCTGGATTGGGACAAAGGCGATGTCCTGCAGCATGTAAAAGAATGTGTCCTCGGGCCTGTGAAAAATGACTATCTGGATAAAATAGAAGGCCACGGATAAGCCGATCAAGAGACACGACAATACTACGTACCACTTCAGGCTCTCCATGGTTCGCTTGCCGAACATATTCATTTTTTTAGTTTACCGGAAGAGACAGGACAGGTCTAGCACTGATTATTCATGAACGCAATGTGGGATAGCTTTTTGCCCATTAGCCATCACCGCGAGTCTTGCAATGTTAGACCGCATGAAAAAACGGCTGCGAATTTAAGGACGTACTGCCTTTTGTGAGAGACGCGCCTTACGCCTTATTGGCTTTTGACTCCTGATCGATCGTTTCCTTTTTGCTTTCGATCAGAGGTTTTTTCTCTTCGGCGGAAAGGGCCTTCTTAAACTCCCTGATACTCTTGCCCAGGCCTGCCCCTATTTCGGGCAATTTGCCGGGACCGAAAATAATCAGTACGATCGCAAGGATCAGGATCATGTGCATAGGCTGAAATAATCCTTCAAACATATTTTCACCTCCCTACTCTTTCTATTTTACATCATCGGGACATGAAATTGTCTTTTTTTCTTATTTCCTGATAATTCCTTTTCTTAATGGCGGCACTTAGTAGGGAATTAACTTCTGCGCAAAGAACCCTGCGCAGATAGTCCCCAGAATCCCGCCGACGCCATGGACTCCGAAGGCGTCGAGTGAATCGTCATACCCAAGTTTGCCTTTGAGATTAAGCGCGGTGTAATAAATACAAAATTATAGCTGTTATTCCGGTGACAACAAGCCCATATTCAGGCATTCTGTTGTCCCGGCCTTAATGCAAGAGCACCTATTTGCTTGAAACTTCTCCCTTTTCTGTCTTGCCGGGCTTTTCATCCTTCTACGGGCCGTCTATGAACCTCGACCTGGACACGCCAAAAACGTGCCAGCTATACCTCGTGAAGAAATTCGCAATGGTGACCATGTATAATAACATCGTCTTGTCTCTGGCGATGTTGAGACTGCTCGGGAGAGGGCGGCGCGCGGAAACGTAATCCTTCTGTTGTTAGGAAGGGTTGCGGATTATTCCGGGGAAGGTACAATAGAGCAGATGGCTTCCGCCTTCTTTGGATGGAAACCGTATATGAAGGGAGAAAACGTTGATCGGGTTGAAGGATGTAACGGAGGCGGCAGAAAGGGTCGGTCCCTTTATCCATAAGACCCCCTTGGTCTATTCGAATTCGTTCAGCGGGATGACCGGAGCCGATGTTTTTCTCAAAGCAGAAAACCTTCAGAAAACCGGCTCCTTCAAGGTGAGGGGCGCGTTCAACAGGATCGTAGACGTGCGTGGGGACAAGGTGATCGCCGCCTCGATGGGCAACCATGCGCAGGGGGTCGCCTTCGCGGCCGGGAGACTCGGTAAAAGGGCAAAAATCGTAATGCCTGTCACGGCCCCGATAGTCAAACAGGAAGCGACAAGGGGCTACGGAGCAGAGGTAATATTGCACGGTGACAGTTTCAGCGAGGCCCTGGATTATGCACTTTCCCATAAAGACCATGAGTTTATACATGCCTTCGACGACGACGCAATCATTGCGGGTCAGGGGACTGTCGGACTGGAGATCGCGGAGGGACTTAGAGACGCCGACTATGTCCTGGCGCCGGTCGGTGGGGGAGGCCTTGTTTCAGGGATCGCAGTAGCGTTGAAATCACTGTCTCCCGGATCGAAAATTATAGGTGTTCAAACAGCGGCCGCCCCTTCGGCATATTACTCCTACAGAGACAAAAAGATCTCTGAACGGAATCCTCAGGCGACAATAGCAGACGGCATCGCAGTCGGCAGGGTGGGTGAGAGGCCGTTCGAGATTATCAGAAACTATGTGGACGATATGCTCCTGGTTGAAGAGGATGACGTAGCTATGTCTATCCTGTTGTTTCTCGAACGGAAGAAACTTGTGGTCGAGGGCGCGGGCGCCGTGGCGCTGGCCGCGCTGTTTACGAATAAAAAAATGTTTGAGGGCAGGAAGGTAGTGCTGATTGTCAGCGGGGGGAATATCGACTTCACGCTGATCGACAGGATAATACACAAGGGCCTTGTGAGCAGCGGACGGATAGGGGTGTTTGAGGTAACGGTCGACGATGTCCCCGGCAGACTCCAATCACTCGCAGGGATCATAGCAGACCGCAGAGGGAATATCCTGAACGTCGTGCATGACAGGTTGTCTCCCGACCTGCCGGTTGTCAAGACGAGGGTGATATTTACCGTCGAGACAAAAGGGAAAGGCCATCTTGAGGAGATCCTTTCCGCCATGCAGGAAAAAGGGTTTGAATTGAGAAAAAGGGAGGGCGTCTCATGACCGGTGAGCGATTAAGTGGGCAATCCATTCCCTGATCCTGGGAAACAAAGGTCTTTTCCTCCACTCTTCCACTGGACCTGATCGGGTCCCTGAAGGTCTCCGACGGCTGAAACATACATGATGAAGGTGACCCTGTTCATCTGTCCGGGAGTAATTTAGGCGACATAATCGTTTTGCAACCACCTGACATTTTCATTTTGTCTTGATTTGACATTACAAGGTTACGAGATATAATTATTTCAAGGGAAAGGAAATAAGATCGTCATGTCAAGAAACGTCATAATAGCGATTGTAGTAGTAATGATCATTGCGATAGGGGGCGGGGCATGGTATTACTCCAGCAGGGTCCGCCACGCCGAGATTGAAAAGATCCTCAGCAATCCGAGGGAGTACGAAGGGAAAGTAGTCACTATTGAAGGAGAAGTCACAGACCGGACAGCATTTTTTGTAGTGGTAAAATTTTTTAAGGTCAAAGACAAAACAGGAGAAATAACGGTTGTTACCAGGAGGACCTTGCCTGCGATAAAATCAGTAGTTCGTGTCAAAGGTAGAATAGACGAGGTGTTTGCAGTCGGCGATCAGAAGTTTGTCGTATTCATCGAAGAGTCTATCGATGAAAAGGCCGGGAACAAGGGATCGTAATGGTGTCAATGTAATGCACTGGGTGTGGTTCCTTATTATCGGGGTAACGGCGGGGTGGCTTGCGGGGAAGCTGACGCGCGGTCATGGCTTCGGTCTTGTGGGAGACCTCGCTGTGGGAATTCTCGGGGCGCTGGTCGGGGGCTTTATCTTTCGGCTTGTCGGCGTCGTCACTTTCGGGCTTATTGGTTCCCTGATAACGGCGACGGTGGGAGCTGTCGTGCTTCTGTGGCTTGTCCGGCGTCTGAGATGACCGGCACGCGAGTCAGGCTTCGGAACTTAGCATGCAGAGGTGAGAGAAAAAATGGCTGAAATCTTCGTATTCAGGGAATGCGTGAACCTCGTCAAATCAACAGGGAAGACCGCGGCCCATCTCCGTGAATTTAAGGATATGTTAGCCATTGTGCCTGACGAATCCATATTCCATCATACCTGCCAGTATTTTTTGAGGAGTCCAGGTCTTGAGTATACTAATGATTTCGCGCATTGGGCGGGCGAAAACCTCGGAGAAAGGGTGCTCGCGGAGTACCTTTCGAACATAGACCCATACGGCTACGCGACGATTGCAGATCTGAGGAAGGGGCTGGTCGAGGTCATAGACACCTACCTCCAAAAATTCCCGGAGCCGAGGGAGACACTACCTGGAGAAGAATTCCATTTCAACGAGGCGGTGACCATGATATTCCCGGCCGGTATCAGGGCGCGGAATCTCGCCGAATTCCTCACGGGCATCACGTATGTAGACTCAAACTCCATTTACTATCACTTTTATGAAGCGAGGATGCGCCTCGGGAGTGCCGTCGATGATTTTTCGATGTGGCTTGAAGAGAGTCTGGGCAAGAAAGAACTGGCCGCAAGGTTAAGGTCGATAGACCCCTTCATGCATAGCGTGGAGGGGATCAGGGAACACCTGATTGAAGAGATGGATAAAGAACTCAGAAAAGACATGGAGGAGGTTTAACCATGCTGTCCAGTTACGCAGGAATATCTCCCAAGAGTGATCTCACTCTCTTAAAAAGGCTTGCAGATAAACTGAATGGTAGGACCTTCCTTCATGTAAATTCTACTCGTGCAGGTGGCGGCGTCGCTGAAATACTCCAGAGGATGCTCCCGATATTGGAGAACATCGGCATCAATGTCAGATGGGAGGTCCTCGAAGGTGACGAGCGGTTCTTCGATATCACAAAGAAGATACATAATGCCCTTCAAGGCAATGCCGAGACGATCACCCGTGATATGTGGGACTACCATTTCGATGTAAATAAGAAGAACGCCGGGAGGCTCAACCTCGAGGCGGATGCGGTGCTTATCCATGATCCCCAGCCCGTTCCCCTTATCGAGTACAGAAAATTCGGGGCCTGGATGTGGCGCTGTCATATAGATCTTTCGAGTCCGGCCCGCGAAGTGTTCGATTCCATCAGACAATACTGCGAGCGGTATGACGCAGCCATCTTCTCGGTAGCACGTTTCGCAAGGTCGATGCCGATTGATGAATTTATAATCACCCCATCCATAGACCCTCTCAGCGACAAGAACAGGGACCTGACAGAGAGCGAGATAAGAGAGACCGTCCAAAGGCTGAATGTCCCCCTGGACAAGCCGGTCATCCTGCAGGTCTCCCGGTTCGACAGGTTCAAGGACCCGCTCGGAGTTCTGCAGGCCTACCGGATCATCAAGAAATACAATGACTGCATCCTGGTCCTCGCAGGGAGCCCCGCAACTGACGACCCTGAAGGAGAGGCGGTGCTGAAGGAGGTGCGGGAGCAAGCAGCGGATGATCCTGACATCCATGTATTGCTTTTACCGCCCTTTAGCGACAGGGACATAAATGCCCTGCAGCGCATTGCAGCCGTAGTATTCCAGAAATCCATCAGGGAGGGCTTCGGCCTTACCGTATCCGAGGCGATGTGGAAAGCGAAGGCGGTTGTGGCCGGCGCTGCCGGCGGGATTCCTGTCCAGATCACCCATGGTGTTAACGGGTTTCTCGTCAATTCGGTAGAGGGCGCCGCGTTTCGGGCCAGGCAGCTCCTTAACAATCCCGAAATGGTGAAGAAGATGGGGGAAAATGCGAGAGAATTTGTAAGGAAGAATTTCCTCATCACAAGGCAGACCAGGGATTATCTCTCCGCATGGTATTCCATTGAAAATAAAGGCAAGAGCGTGTTGGAGTTGTAGCTCCATGCGGGTGATCGAAAAATCCTGGAACCTGGACCTGGGAGCGACGGTGAACGGCCCGAAAGGAGTCTGCTTCAGGGTCTGGGCGCCCGGAAGAGACTCTGTCTCTGTAGCGATAATCTCCGCCGGAAGGACCGCTGAAATCCTACTCAGTAAAGACACAGAGGGATACTTTGACGGTATTGCGGAAGGTGTCCGGGCCGGGGATCTCTACTTTTACATTTTGGATGGTGATTACCGCTGCCCTGACCCTGCTTCGCGATTTCAGCCGGAAGGCGTTCACGGCCCCTCGCAGGTGGTCGATCCGGGTGAATTCTTATGGGACGATTACGAATGGAGAGGCATATCTCCGAGGGACCTTATCATTTATGAACTGCATACGGGTACGTTCACGCATGAAGGGACATTCGAGTCTGTCATCCCCCGATTGGATTATCTCTCGGACCTCGGGATCACCGCGATCGAACTTATGCCGGTCGCCCAATTTCCGGGAAACAGGAACTGGGGATACGACGGCGTTTATCCCTTCGCTCCCCAGAATACATACGGCGGTCCCGCCGGGTTGAAAAAATTGATTAACGAGGCCCATAAAAAGGGGCTGGCGGTGATCCTTGACGTTGTTTATAACCATCTCGGCCCGGAGGGCAACTATCTCGGCCGCTATGGACCCTATTTTACGGACCGGTACAGGACGCCATGGGGCGAAGCGATTAATTTCGACGGTCCTTACAGCGACGAGGTGAGGCATTTTTTTATTGACAATGCCCTTTACTGGGTTGACGAGTACCACGTTGATGCGCTCAGACTCGATGCCGTGCACGGGATCTTTGATTTCAGCGCCGGACATTTTCTGAGGGAGTTGTGCGATTCAGTGCACCTGCACGCGCAGAGACTCGGCAAGGAAGTCTCAGTCATCGCTGAAAGCGACCTCAACGATGCAAGGATCATAAACCCTCCGGAGATCGGCGGACACGGCCTTGACGCACAATGGAATGACGATTTCCATCATGCCCTCCATGCGCTCATCACTGGTGAACGGGGGGGATATTTTGAAGACTTCGGTAAAATGGAGCATCTCGAAAAGGCCTTCAGGGAGGGCTTCGTATATACCGGACAGTATTCACGGTACCGAAAACGGAGACACGGAAACAGCCCGAGGGACAGAGCGGCACATCAATTCGTTGTTTTTTCTCAAAGTCATGACCAGGTAGGAAACAGGATGGCAGGCGACAGATTGAGCCGGGCCCTGACTTTCGAAAAACTCAAACTCGCTGCAGGGGTTGTCATCCTTTCGCCTTTTCTCCCTCTTCTCTTCATGGGGGAGGAATACGGCGAGACTGCGCCTTTTTGTTATTTTACAAGTCACTCCGATAATGATCTCGCCAAGGCCGTGAGTGAGGGCAGAAAAAAGGAATTTGCCTCATTCGGTTGGAAAGACGTCCCGAATCCTCAGGACGAAAAGACTTTTTTTGATTCGAAGCTCAACCTTGATCTCTCAAGAGAGGGAGCACACGGGGTCCTTTACGGATTTTATTCGGAGCTCATAAGGCTGAGAAAGGAAATTCCAGCGCTTCGAAATTCCATAAAAGAGAACATGGAAGTACGTGGCTTTGATGACGATAAGGCGTTATATCTGAGACGGTGGATCAACGGTGATGAGCTCTTTGGCCTATATAATTTCGGTGACGACAGCCTGAATCTCGGCCTCGATCTTCCGGATGGTAGGTGGGAAAAGGTAGTGGAATCTTCAGCGGAGAAATGGGGCGGAACAGGAGAACATGCGCCGGAAAATATAGAGCTGAACGAGGGTAAAATATCTCTGAGCCTAGCTCCATGCAGTTTCGTCCTGTACAGGATTTCAGAAAAAAAGGATTAGATGGAGCGCTATATCTGCATCCATGGCCACTTTTACCAGCCGCCGAGAGAAAATCCCTGGCTCGAAGAGATAGAGATAGAGGATTCTGCAAACCCTTATCATGATTGGAACGAGAGGGTCGCTGCCGAGTGTTACGCCCCGAATTCCGCATCGCGCCTCCTGGATGGAGAAGGCCGCATTATAGACATTGTAAGTAATTATGAGAAGATAAGCTTTAATTTCGGGGCAACCCTGCTCTCATGGATGGAGAAGCATTCCCCCGAAATATACGCCGCAGTTCTCGAAGCCGACAAGAGGAGTATCGGCCTCCGCTCGGGACACGGCAATGCAATCGCGCAGGCATATAATCATCTCATCATGCCGCTTGCCGATCCCCGCGACAAGCAGACACAGATCAGATGGGGCATCGCCGACTTCGAGCACAGGTTTAGGCGACAGCCCGAAGGAATGTGGCTCCCGGAAGCGGCCGTCGACACGGAGACTCTCGACATCCTCGCAGCGGAGGGGATAAAGTTTACTATACTCGCGCCGCATCAGGCGGCGAAAGTGAGAAAGATCGGTACCGGCACGTGGAAAGATACGGGTGGAGGGGGGATCGACCCAACAAGGGCATACCTCTGCGGCCTTCCTTCCGGGAGTAAGATAAATATTTTTTTTTACGACGGCCCCGTCTCGAAAGCAATTGCCTTTGAAGGACTGCTGAACAAGGGGGAAGACTTTGCGGCCCGGCTCCTTGCGGGCTTCTCAGACACCAGGGACTGGGACCAGATTCTCCACATCGCGACAGACGGAGAATCTTACGGTCATCATCACAAGTTCGGCGACATGGCCCTTGCTTATGCCCTTCACCATATAGAAAACAACGGCAGCGCCAGGCTCACGAATTATGGAGAATATCTCGAAAGGTATCCGCCTCTCTATGAAGTGCAGATATTCGAAAACACCTCCTGGAGCTGCTCGCACGGCGTAGAACGATGGAGGTCAAATTGCGGGTGCAATTCCGGTGGACATCCCGGCTGGAGCCAGGAGTGGAGGGCGTCCCTCCGTCAGGCGTTCGATTGGCTCAGGGAAGAGACCTCGCCACTCTTTGAGGCGACGGCCCGGAAATATCTCAAAGAACCATGGTCAGCGCGGAATGATTACATCGAGATAATCCTTGAAAGGACGGAGGAGCGCATTGAAGCCTTCCTTAAAAAGCATGCCGTACGGGACCTCACCCGCACTGAAAGAACGACCGTCCTTGAGATCATGGAGATGCAGAGGCATACCCTGCTGATGTATACGAGTTGCGGATGGTTCTTCGATGAACTTTCCGGAATCGAATCGGTCCAGACTATGCACTACGCGGGCAGGGCGCTCCAGCTCGCCGAAAAAATCTTCGGCCGCGACCTCGAAAATCCTTTTAAGGAAATACTTTAGGGAGCGACCTCGAACATCCCTAAATATCGTAACGGCGCGGAAATCTACGACAATTTCGTGAAGCCCGCGGTCGTGGACCTTAAAAAAGTGGCTGCTCACTATGCCTTAAGCTCCCTCATCCGTGATCACGGCGAAACTACAAAGATATACTGTTATACCGTAAGGAGAGAGGACTATCAGGCGAAACAGACGGGGGAGGCGAAACTTGCCGCAGGCAGTATTATCGTCACCTCCGATATAGTCTTTGATAGCGAGGCAGTCGGATTTGCCGTCCTCCATCTGGGGGGCCATATCTTTAATGGCGGACTGCAGGCATACCAGGACGAAGGGTCCTACCAGTCGATGAAAGAGGCAATACTCTCTTCCTTTGACAAGGGCACCATTGCCGAGATAATCAGGCTTATGGACAAAGACTTTGGAATGAACACCTATTCTCTCAAGAATATCTTCAGAGACGAACAGCGCAGGATCCTGGATATATTTTTTACGAAAACGATGGAGGACTTCGAACATGCCAACCGGCTCATCTATGAGAACCATCGCACCCTCATGAGCTTCGTGCAGGAGTCCGGGATACCCATACCGAGGGGGTTTCTCGCGGCAGCGGAGTTTACACTCGCCGTTGATGTAAAGAAGGCTTTCCTGGAGGAAAGGATCGATGTCGAGAGGATAAAAGGGATAGTGAATGACATGAAAAAGTGGGACCTGCCGCTCGATTCGACGGGCCTTGAATTCGCGGTGCGCCGGAGAGGCGAAGAAATGATCGCCGGATTGCAGAGAGTGCCGTCCGATTTTTCGCTCCTCGAAAATTTTCTGGCGCTGGTCGGGCTTCTTAGGTCTCTTCCCCTTGAGATGAATTTCTGGCAGATCCAGAATACCTACTTCAGAACGGCAAAGACCGTCTATAAAGAATTTCTTGCAGATGCGAAGAGCAGCAATGAAGACTCTGCAAAATGGGTGGAAGCGTTCAGGCGAACAGGAGATCTGCTCTCCTTCAACACGTCTGCTTTGTTTCCCGAAGAATTACAGGAGGAGATAATGGATACGCAAAACATTCCCGTTGCGAGAATACCCGTTTCGACATACAGGCTTCAGTTCAATAATCGCTTCAGATTTTCAGATGCCGCTGAGATTGTCGGCTATCTCAGTGAACTCGGCATTTCCGATATTTATGCATCCCCCTACCTCAAGGCGCGAAAGGGCAGCCTCCACGGGTACGACATCGTCGACCCCTCTGCGCTGAACCCGGAAGTGGGAACAGAGGCAGAATATGATGCATTCATAGGGGAATTGAGGAAATACGGAATGGGACAGATTATCGATATCGTTCCCAACCATATGAGCTGCGAAACTGAAAACCCCTGGTGGATGGACATCCTCGAAAACGGCCCGAGTTCTCCTTATGCGAATTTCTTTGATATAGACTGGAGTCCCGCGGTCAAAAAACTCTCCGGCAGGCTTCTCATCCCATTTCTTGGAGACCAGTATGGCAAGGCGCTCGAAAACCAGGAACTGAAATTGACCTTCGATGAGGGCGCATTCTTTGTCTATCTCCAGGAACAGAAGTTTCCGATAGTACCGGAGACATACAGTTTCATACTGCAGCACCGACTGGAGGACCTTCATAATCTGATCCCCGGGGATGCCCCCCAGCTCACCGAACTCCTGAGCATAATCACCGCCCTGAAGCATCTGCCTCCCGTTACCGAGAAAGACGGGGAAAAGATCAGAGAACGATACCGGGAAAAAGAGATCATCAAGAAGCGTCTTTTGACCCTGTATCTTGATAGCGCCGAAATAAGAGACTTTCTTAACGAGAATATCGCCCTATTCAACGGCAGCAGGGGAGACCCGAAGAGCTTCAACCTCCTTGACGGGCTCCTCGCCGAACAGGTATGGAGACTTTCATATTGGCGCGTTGCGATGGAAGAGATAAATTACCGCAGGTTCTTTGACATCAATAACATCGCAGCGATCCGCATCGAAGAGCCGGCAGCCTTCGGGGCAACCCATCAGTTGATATTCAGACTCCTTGAAGAAGGAAAGGTCACCGGGTTGAGGGTCGACCATCCCGACGGCCTCTATAACCCTTCTGAATATTTTGAAAGACTTCAGCGCGAATGCTTCAACCGGCTCTCCTCCACGACCACCTCGGAAGGTGATGACCATGAACAGTCCGGTTTTGAGCCGGAGGTGTCGGAGCGGTATGAGCGTCTTTTATCGGCAGACCCTCAGTACAAGCCCTTCTACATCGTAGGCGAAAAGATCCTCACAAAAAGTGAAAAGATGCCCGAGGACTGGCCTATTTTCGGAACGACGGGCTATGTCTTTCTTAACTCCCTGAACGGGATCTTTGTCGACGCGGGAAATGCGAGGACGTTTGATACCCTCTGTAACAAATTCACAAATATCAAGGACGATTTCCCTGATGTGGTTTATGGAAAGAAGAAGCTTGTTATACAGGTCTCGATGTCGAGCGAGATCAATACCCTCGGACACTACCTGAGCAAAATCTCCGAAAATAACAGGCATACCCAGGATTTTACATTGAACAGCCTCACGAAGGCGATAACCGATATAATCGCCTGTTTTCCCGTTTACAGGACGTATATAAATTCCTGGACCATACAGGACAGAGACCGCCAGTATATAGAGGCGGCTGTATCGAAGGCAAAAAGAAAGAATCCCGCTATCAGCTCCTCCATCTTCAATTTTCTCGGTGACGTCCTTTTGCTCAGGTTCCCTGAGGACTTTAGCGAAGATGATAAAAAGGAGTGGCTCGATTTTGTGATGAGGTTCCAGCAGACGACGGCCCCTGTCATGGCTAAGGGGGTTGAAGATACGGCCCTGTATATCTATAACCGTCTTGTGTCGCTCAATGAGGTCGGCGGAAGCCCTGAGAGGTTCGGGCTGTCCCTGGAAGCTTTTCACGGCCAGAATCTGGACAGGATCAAGTTTTGGCCCCACGCGCTTATCACCACTTCCACCCATGACACCAAACGCAGCGAAGACGTGAGGGCAAGGATAAACGTCCTCTCTGAGATCCCGGTGAAATGGAAAGAATGCCTCACGAGATGGGGCTCTCTCAACAGAACGAAAAAGACCGCCGTAGAAGGACAGGTGGTGCCCGACCGCAACGAAGAGTGTCTTCTCTATCAGACACTTGTCGGCGCATGGCCCCTCGGTCGGCCCGTGGAGACCGAATACGAGGCCTTCAAAGCCAGGATCAGGACTTATATGGTAAAAGCTCTCAGGGAAGCTAAAGTCAATACGAGCTGGATAAACCCCAACGCAGAGTATGAAGATGCACTGATTTCTTTTATCGATGCCATTTTGGCGGTTGCACCGGGAAATAAATTTCTCGAGGAATTCGAACCTTTTCAGAAGACGCTTTCCTGGTTCGGGATGATGAATTCCCTTTCGCAGACACTCCTTAAAATAACATCTCCCGGCGTTCCGGATTTCTATCAAGGCAACGAGGTTTGGGACTACAGTCTCGTCGATCCTGATAATCGGAGACCTGTCAATTTCGCGGGCTTGAGGGAGACACTGGCCGCCTTGAAAAAGGGAATGTCAAACTCCGGATCGGATTTCACCGGGTTTCTGAGAGAACTCATTCAGAACTGGGAAGACGGCTCCATAAAACTTTATGTTATCTTGCAAGCTCTGACATATCGAAAAGAGAACCATCAACTCTTCATGGAAGGAGCTTATATCCCGCTTATCGGCGATGGTGAATTAAAAGATCATATCTGCGCATTCGCACGGCAAAGAGACAACAAAGCTGTCTTGGTCGTTGTTCCGAGATTTATGACTCAAGTCCCGCATTTCACCTGCGAAGTGCAGTCTTGGGTGAAAGTATGGGAAAATACCGGGATTCTGCTCCCGGACGATATCCCCGGCAACATTTTCAAAAATGTTCTGACCGGTGAAAAGTCGGAAGCTGTTCGCCGCTCGGGGAAAAGAGAATTATCCCTTGGTCCTGTCTTTTCCGGTTTCCCCGTGGCGATGCTCAGTGGCGAGGGAACGTGAGTCCTTCTGTGAACCCGGCAAGCTACAAAGATTTTTTCGGTTAGCACTCCGCCGAAGTCGAAGACCACCGCCTTTGTCATGTCTCGGCCACAGCGGGAGCGCTAATATCTTTGTTCGTACCTCACGCCTTCACATACCTCACGGACGTGGTCTTTTACGAGCCTGCCGTCTTCCCAGACCTTTTCGCGGATCTTCCTGCATTTGGTCCGGTCATCGTACCCCATCGGGTCTGCCCTGTATACACCTCGGCCGTCCTCGGTCCTGTATTCGACCGGTCTGTTTTCCTCCGCCGCTTCCCTGGAAGCCTTAAGCTGGATATCGGCAATTGTAGCGCCTACGATCGCCCCGAGCACTCCGCCGATCACACCTCCACGCCACGGATTTCTGCTGTCGAGAATGGCGCCGCTGATTCCTCCGACTGCCGCACCGGTCCCAGCCCCCTGGGTATGGTACGGCGTACATCCGAAGGTAAGGCCGAGCAGCGATACAATCACAATGAGAGAGAGAATTGTTTTCATGTTTCCTCCTTTTCCTGGCAAGCTAAATAATATTTCACCTCATATTCTATTATGTATCACAGCGCCGAGCTGAAAGCAAATGATAGGTCCTGCAAGCCTGTAAGCTGGCAAGCCTGCAAGATCGTCGGAAGGGGAATATTGACAATGATACTGGATGTGTTAGGCTTTATTAAGCATTATTAAACGGCAGCACTTTATGAAAAGGAGGAGACGGATATGCCTTATGCAGCGAAGGATTACGCCAAATTGATCGGGATGAGCGGGTTCAGCGAAACACTCCTGAAGAACCATTTTACGTTGTACCAGGGTTATGTGACGAACACAAACAAGGCGCTCGATATCCTTGCACAGATGCTGAATGACGGGAAGACGGTGACCCCGGAGTATGCTGAACTCAAGAGGAGACTCGGCTGGGAGTTCAACGGAATGAGGCTCCATGAGTACTACTTCGAAAACCTCGGAGGCAAGGCGCCCCTGGACAAATACGGCGCCCTGGGCAAGCAGATGCAGTGCGACTTCGGCAGTGTTGAGGAATGGGAGAAGGACTTTAGGGCAACGGGGGCGATGAGGGGCATCGGTTGGGCGGTGTTGTATCAGGACAACGCCGGTCAAAGGCTTTTCAATTGCTGGATAAACGAGCATGATGTCGGACACCCGGCCGGGTGCGTACCGATACTGATTATGGACGTATTCGAGCATGCCTTCATGATCGATTACGGGCTGAAAAGGGCCGATTATATCGAGTCCTTTTTCAAGAATGTCGACTGGAAGGCTGCCGAATCAAGGTTGCTCAAAAAGGTGGGTTGATGCCGACAATCGAGTATGCAGGCATCAAGATCAACCTTGATGACGAGGGGTACCTTGTAAATACCGATGACTGGAATGAGAAGGTGGCCTGCGCCCTGGCGGAAAGAGAAGGGATAGAGGAGCTAACGAATGAAAGGATGGCGATACTCGGCTTTCTACGCGAGTATTATAAGCGTTTCAATTATTTCCCTATTCTGGATGCGGTATGTCTGAACGTCCATCAGCCGAACCGGTGCGTCAAGGAAAAATTCATGCATCCGCTTAAGGCATGGAAGATCGCCGGACTGCCTAAACCGGACGACGTGGTACTGGCATATCTGAATTACGGACAGGTGCCGACCTGATCCTTGCTAGCATAACAATCCTCCTGGCCCTCTGAATGGGGACCAGGGGGAGATCGTCATAAGGCCTGGAATCCCCTAACAGGAACTCTTGCACTTACAGGTGAGAGCGGACTTTTTCTGGATCTTTCTGATTGTCATATGCACACCACCTTTCATAGGGGAATCCCGGCTTCATGCCAGGGTGTCATCTGAACCCATTATATCATACATAGCACATCTGTAGAGGTCTCTCCCTAGCGGACTGCCGAGGATCTCGGCCCTGTACCTGCAACCGCCCCTGCAGTCCTCGAGATGTGTGCAGTCGCATGTAAGATCGGTGAGCCTGACAGGTGCTATTTTTTGCCAGCATTTCCCAAGGCCGCCGGCAAAGTCGCCCGCCGGTCTGTCGGAATAGAATGTGCATTTCGAAGCACTCCCGTCTGCGGATACGGACATAAGGTGAAGACCGCAGGCAAAACCGGGTGCGCCCGAGTGGACCCAGCCTCCATATCCGTATGCGAGACACCTCCCGCCTTCCGCCGGGCTTACCTGCAGGTCCTTATTGCTTTTCATCCTCCCCGTTATGCACGGCACGTCAACGGTCCAGTCCTTGATCCCCAACCCCCGGAAGAGTTTTTCCATCGCATCGAAGTCGCGCAAATTCGCGGAGTGGACCATGGTAGAGACGGAGACATCAAATCCTTTGTCAAGACAGTTTCTCGCCGCATTAAGGGAATCCCGAAAAGTTCCCGTGCCCCGCAAGAGGTCGTGTGCGTCCTCAAGGCCGTCTATGCTTATCTGTATTTCATGGAAATTCAACCCTTCTAAACTCTCCCTGTTTAACAAAGTGCCGTTGGTAAGCAGGACCTTCCTGAGCGAGAATGCCGGGAGCATGCGGTTGATCTCCGCAAAGCTGCTGTGTAACAGAGGCTCTCCACCTGTAATGAGCAGTCTCAGCCCCTGCATTTTCTCGAATTCGATCAGAACCTTTCTTATGTCATCGGGGGAGAGTTCTCGTTTTCCGCTTTCTCCTATATAGCAGTGCCTGCATCTCAAATTGCACCTGTCCGTGATCTGTAACTCCAGATACCGCAGGGAAGGGCGGGGAGACTTCATAAGGGGAGGCCTCCGGCACTTTACTCCTTCGCGGACTAAAATGCCTTCCACGAGGCAATAGGCTGTAAATTCGCGGTTTTCAGATAGCCCTCCACCCTTGGAAGAACACTCTTTGATAAACTCGAAGGATTCGTTGTCGAGCTCGTAAAGCTCGTCCGATTCGATATTGTATACCGAAGGCGTCTCGAGCCATTTGAGCGCACATGTCTCAGATAAGAAGAAGCGCATTCTTTATATTACCGCGGATCGCCCGGCGAGGCCAACACCCCGCAGCAATTAAAATAAATAAGCGGGCAGGCCCTGGGGATCGGGGATAGGCCTGCCCTTTGGGGATCGAAGGTAAGCTTTCAAAATGGGGATCATTTGGAGGGTACTTACCTTCACAATTATCTTACCACGATTGGCCGGCAATCTGCCAGTGGAATGTGAATCGACCGTAAAGAAAGCCTCCCCGTCAAATAATTTTGCACCGGCCCGGTTTTTAGAGATATTATAAATGATGGCGCTTGTACAACGACTTTGCCTTCACTTTTGTCCCTACTACAAATCCTCAAAAAATGAGGAGCTTGCCTGCAGGGGGTTTATTGAAGTGCAGTCGCTGGTAGAGAAGGGCAGGCAGATCTCCTTTCATGGCCGGGGTGGCGCGGTGCGGCCCGAGACCGTAACGGCGCTTGTGTGGAAAATATGCAAGGTCTGTCAGTTCCACAATGAAGATTGTGACTTCATCCTGAAAGGCCATAAGGCTCCGCCCTGCGGCGGGTTTTTGTTGCTGGGACATCTTGTTGATGAGGGAACTATATACATTGACGACATCGGGAAGATGGATTAATCTTTATATATCTTCCAGTATCTCGCATAAGGGGGAATCATGGAAACATTTTTATTGCGCGAAGCGGTAGAGCAGGCGGTGCAGACAGAAAGATTGGGGCATGAGTTTTACCTTGAGATGGCGAAACGTTTCAGGGACAATGCGCAGATGAAGGAGTTGTGTGAGACACTTGCACAGAAGGAACTTGATCATGAGAAAAGATTTTTGGAGCTATTGGGGGATATAAGGGATGACGGTGGGGTGGACTGGGACGAGGTCTCTAAATATTTGAGGGCTATTGTCGAGTCCGAGTTTTTTCTGGGCAAAGGAAAGTCGCTGCCTTCGCTGGAAAGAGTGAAGACCGTTGCCGATGCGGTCAAGTTCGCCACGGGTTTTGAGAAGGAGACGCTGCTATATTTTTATATGATACGGGAAGTCCTTGCGGGAAAGGACGTCATCTCCCGGATCATCGATGAAGAAAAGAGCCACATCGTCTGGCTTAACCGGTTCGCCCACAGCGCTGCATACTAGTGCGGCAACTGATAGGATATTTGCGGCTCCTCCATGGTGCGTTCAACCTTGCGGTCATGATTCTTTTCACTTACCAGGGATGGACCGGCATCAGGATAAGAAAGGAGAGGAATGCCGGTGTCGTGACGCCTTCACTTATAAAAAAACACCGAAAGGCCGGGCCTCCTTTTGCGGCTATGGGGCTTTTCGGCTTCATGTCAGGGATCATAATAGTTTTCATACACTTTGGCGTCATCGTTAAATATCTCCCGCATCTTGCCGTAGGATCAGTGCTGGCCCTGTGCATTGTTACGACTTATGGGATATCCAGGGAAATCAAAGTCAGTCTGCCTGAGATGAGGACAATGCATTTTGCCCTTGGTATCGGCACGTTGATCCTGTACGCTGCTCAGATCTTCTTAGGCATCGGGTTGCTCTTTTGAGAAGCCGGCTGGTAGCCTTATCACCTTTAGATACATGCAGCGATTACGCAACAAATAATTTAACACCCTCTAACTCTGTGAAATCCAACAACTA